>ERZ1026780.975-NODE-975-length-20246-cov-15.856322_pt1 | contig 20246 bp, 22 predicted proteins | sample MGYA00380126_ERZ1026780 | MGnify/ENA primary metagenome ERZ1026780 (study PRJEB33269, sample SAMEA4719762) | human gut metagenome | biome: human-associated habitat; feature: organic feature; material: feces | place: Cameroon | collected 2013-10 ... | reverse complement strand
AATCTCAAATTGCTCATCGTTCTGACTTTGCGGGCAAAAGCGGCAATTGAGCAAAAGCGAATCCCAAGGAACTGGTCTATAAGGCCAGGTGTGAGAAGTATGCCAAGATCATTTCAAAGACCATCATCCTCTCCGGCATGGACGCGGCCAGCTTCGGCCAGAACGCCTACTTCTACGATGCCGCCGAGGGTTTGCTGACAGCGACCATCCTGCTGGTGGCGGAATTCTGTGAGCCGCAAAAGCGTCATATCGTATCGGTGTTCAAGATCATCCAGGAGCTTCTCGCCCCTTCGCAGAAGAAAGGGAAAAATCAGTTCCAGCAGCTCATGGAGATGCTTCCCGCCGACCACAAGGCGCGCTGGTTTGCAGGGGCGGCCTTAAATATCGCCGAACAGAGCATGGCCAGCGTTATGAGTACGGCCTTGTCACGATAACGCATTCCTGGACTCCGAGCTGGAGCAGCTCCTGTGCTTTGACACGGAGATCGATGCGGAGAAGTTCTGCCGGGAGAAGTGCGCCATCTTCCTCGTCATGCCGGAGGAAAATCCTAATACCTTTTTTATGATCTCGCTGATCATCCAGCAGCTCTACCGGGAGATCCTGGCCGTGGCCGATGAGATGGGCGGGAAACTAAAGAACCGCTGTGTGTTCTTCTGCGATGAGTACGGTACCCTGCCCAAGATCGAATCTGCTGAGATGATGTTCTCGGCCTCCCGGAGCAGGCGGCTCCAGATCGTGCCGGTCATTCAGTCCTTTGCGCAGCTTGAAAAGAACTACGGAAAGGAAGGCGCGGAGATCATCATCGACAATACGCAGCTCACCATCTTCGGCGGCTTTGCGCCCAATAGCTCCTCGGCGGAGGTGCTCTCCAAAGCATTGGGCAGCCGAACCGTAATGTCCGGTTCCGTCAGCCGGAGCAAGAACTATCCATCCCAATCATTGCAGATGATGGAACGGACTTTAATGACGCCGGATGAGTTAAAGAGTATGCAGAAAGGCCAGTTCATCGTGATGAAGACCGGCTTCTACCCTATGAAGGTCAAGCTGAAACTGTTTTTTAAGTGGGGCATCCAGTTTGAAAAGGAATACTCCGTGGAGGAAAAGGGCAGCCGGCAGGTGGCCTATGCGGAAAAGAAGGAGATCATGGACGGGATCGTGCAGAAATACCATCCCGAATGGCTGACGGAGGCTGGCCCACCGGCGGACGCCCTGCCAGGAGCAGGCGGTCAGGCGCAGGTAATGGCAGAGAAAAATCGTCCGGCCTCCAGAGAGCGGGGAAAGACTGGCAGCGGCTTGCAGACCGGGCCGAGAACGCCGAGGCCAGAGCGCCGTATAGAGGAAGTCCAGCGGGAGAGTCGGGTACTGCGCCGCAAAGAGGAACCGGAGGTGAGCGCCAATGAGCCGCTTTGATTTTTTATACCACATGGAGCTACCTCACCGGGCGGCGGCCGTGTATCTTTATCTTGCGGACAGGGCGAACAAGGATGGAGAGTGCTGGCCAGCCATCCCCACCATCGCCAGAGAGCTGAAGCTGTCCGAATCCACCGTCCGGCGCGGCATCCGGGATCTGAAAAAAGCGGGGCTTCTTACTACGGAGCAGCGATACCGCACCAAGGGAGGCAAGAGCAGCCTGCTTTTCAAAATCCGGGCATCCTGACAGAAAAAATCACCTTCCGCCAAGGGGCAACTGCGCCCTTTTGGTGGAAGGTGGTACCTGCCATGATGATAGGAGAAAGGGAACTTCCCACTGGAAGATGGATTACGGCAGAGAAAAAATAAGTCCGCAAAAAATAAGTCTCGGAATTTGAGTGTAATGCAGTATTCTATATTTTGTCTATTGCGGGTTTTCGTCAGAACAATTTTTGTAGACAGCTATTTTTGCATGAATGGATGCAATTTGTGACTTATCCGCTGGCGTTACTCATTGCCCTTTCGAAGCAGCTACGGGTTGAAGTAGCGTCCTGTAGGTGGCTTGCAAATGTGAACGAGCTGCATTATAATCGGTACGCTTGAGATTGTGCCACACAGTTTGATATTTGCAAGATAGCGCAGGTAGATACCAACCTTTTTGGCCAGCCCTCGGCGGAACTGTTGGTAACCGCCGTGTTTGTCGGCAGAAGGTGTTATATGCTTTAAGTAACTTCCTGGACAAATATTCTCAGATTCTTTTGTCCGGGATCTTTTCTGAGTCCAAATTGACTTTTCAGGCTCTGTGTTGTAAACTATGATTAGTTTCTTCTAACCGCATGAAAATCGGTTCCAGGAGGGATATCAGTTATGACAGAACTAAAATATCTAAAGCAGGATAAGAAAATTCCGGGCAAAGAGGATTATATTACTTATGTAGATTATCAGGTGGACGAAGGCACCGCTGATATGTGGGTATATGATATTTTTTCGGGCGTACAGTTAATGGTGGTCGATTTTTCTACCGAAAGTTGTTTTCGTGGAAGCGAAAAAGAAAATGTAATTGGAATCAATCATTGCGAAAAAGGCAGATTTGAGTGCGCTTTCGATAATAAGAGTTATATCTATTTGGGAGAAGGGGATATTGCGATTAACAGCCAATTGCATCCGCCGGTTGCCTCTTCTTTTCCCTTAAAGTATTTTTATGGTTCTACCATTCTGCTTTTCCCAGAGATCATGAAAAGAGAACACGAACTGCAGGCTTTTCAAATCAGCGCGGAGAAAATAACCGAAAAATATTCTCTCAATACAGAATGCCATGTGTATCGCCGTAATGCGGAAATAGAGCATGTATATCAGGAGTTATATGCACATCTGGCGCTTGGACAACCATCGTTGCCATTTTTAAGATTAAAGGTGTTGGAACTGCTTTATCATTTTCAGTCAAAACAAACTGTTTTTGAAGAAAACCGGGAGTATCTTTCGGGAGCAACTGTGGAGCGTATTAAGCATGTGAAAGATCATTTGCTGCAGGATATGACGCAGAGAACAAATTTGAAGGGGTTAGCTTCAGAACATGGTTTAAGCCTGACGCAGCTAAAAGACGGTTTCCGGCAGGTGTACGGAGAATCTCCTTATGCATATTTGCGGAATTACAAAATGCACCAGGCTGCGCAGTTGCTGCGTCAGACTGATCAGAAAATCAGTGAGATCGCACTAATGATGGGATATGAGAATCCAAGCAAGTTTTCAGAAGCATTTTACGCCGTGATAGGATGTAAACCCAAAGCCTATCGTAAGGCGCAAAAATCAAGTGCTGCGGTTTAACCAAAGCAAAATCAATAGGAATGAAAGATTCAGTGATGCTGTCTTTTGATAGCGTCACTTTTTTGGCTTTTTGGAGCATTTTCTCGATTTGTCGGCTTTTTAGAGTAGAAGCAAATCGGGATAAATGCTACAATATCGGAGTTAGCATAATCTAACCAACAATAATGAAAAGGTAGGTATCTATATGAAAACAAAACTTACGACAAAAGATTTAATTGCCGCAGGCGCTTTCGGTGCGATTTATCTGGTGGTTCTGACCGTCCTGTCATCGGTGGTTCTGCCCATTGTTCCGGTTCTCTTTTTAGCCACTCCCCTGATTGCCGGTATCGTTCTGGGTACAGTATATATGCTGTATGCGACAAAGGTTCCCAGGAAAGGCGCAATCCTGATACTGGCTGTGCTGGTGGGACTGATCACTTCCATGTCAACATTTTATCCGCTGCTGTTTTCCGTTATCTGGGGAATCCTTGCGGAAGTGATCGCATCCAGAAAAGAGAGAAGATCTGCTGGTATGCTGGCTGCAAGCTATGTCGTATTCAATACGACTTCAATGGGACCGTTTTTTGCAATTATTGTAGCAAAGGAAGCGTTTCTGGAGAATTGTGCAACCTATTATGGCGCGGATTATGCCGCAGCATTGGATGCCCTGATGCCTGATTGGATCGTTGTGGTTCTAATCGCCTTTGCACTGATCGGCGGTCTGCTGGGAGGTCTCCTTGGAAAGCGCATTCTGAAAAAGCATTTCGAGAAAGCGGGAATCACTGCGTGATGGCGCGGAATAATCCGACTGGCATATTAGATCCGAGGAGCAAGCTGGCGGTGTTTGTCACAGCTTGCTTCTCCGTCTTTTCAGGCTTGTCGTATATACAGGAAATATCGTTGCTTGCGTTATGTGTGTTTACCACGCTTCTTTGCCGGAAATGGAAACGGGCATTTTATACAGGCGTTCTTTTTCTTGCCATGCTGCTTTCAGATTTGTATATGGTGCCGCATCTAACCGGGGTATCAAGGAACATTATGACAGCTATCTGCCATGTTTTGCGTTTTATCCTCCCTCTGTTTGCGTCCTTTTATCTTATTACAAGGACAACGAAAATTGGAGCATATATATCCGCGCTTACCAAAATGCACATGCCGTCCGAGGTTGTGATACCACTGGCGGTAATGTTCCGTTTTGTTCCCACGATTCAGGAGGAATGGCAAATGGTAAATCAGGCGCTCCGCCTGAGGGGGCTGGCATGGAACTGGCGCAATGTTTTGACTCGACCTGTCCATATGTTGGAGTATATGATGGTTCCTTTTTTGATGCAATGCTCCGTTGTTGTGGATGAAATGTCCGCCGCTGTGATGGCAAGAGGATTTGACCGAGATACACGTCGCAGCAGCTACATAGAAGTAAAACTGTCCATTCTGGACTGGTGCATCATTATCGTATCGGCCGGAATATTGGCATGGAACCTGATTGTTTGAAAGGGGGGAGGACTATGATTACCTTCGAAGATGTCAGCTTTGCCTATCAGGGCGGTATTCCGGACAGATCAGAACCACCGGCTCTCCGGCATATTCATTTTCATGTGGAACGCGGCGAATGTATCGTATTATGCGGAAAAAGCGGATGCGGGAAAACGACGATGCTGCGCATGGTCAATGGCCTTGTTCCTCATTTTTATCAGGGATGCCTGGAGGGAGACATTACTGTTGGAAACGTCCATATAAAGGCAGCGTCCCTTCCCCAGGTTGCTGCCGTGGCGGGCAGCGTGTTTCAGAATCCGAGGACACAGTTTTTTCATCTGGATACGACCGGAGAGATGGCGTTCAATATGGAAAATCTGAATATCCCGCATGACAAAATGGTGGAGCGGTTAAAGGAAACTGCCTGGAAGCTGGATATACAGACTTTGATGGACAGAGATATTTTTCAATTATCCGGCGGAGAAAAGCAGCAAATTGCATGTGGTTCCGTGTATGCCTCCATGCCTGAGGTCATCGTTATGGACGAACCGTCCTCAAATCTGGACATGGAAAGTATCCGAAAGCTGCAAGGCCTGATCCAAACCATGAAGGACGAGGGAAAGACGATTCTGATTTCCGAACACCGTTTGTGGTATTTGGAAGGCATTGCAGACAGGTACGTTCTATTGAAGGACGGACAAATAGAAAATGAATTTACATCGGATGAAATTCTGGCGCTATCGCCTCAAGAACTTGAACAGGCAGGCTTAAGAGCAGTGCGCCGTGAACAGCTTTGGAATGCGGGGACACGCACGACCATGCAGGAAAAGGACATGGAAAAGGCGGCTTTTCTTGAAATAGAAGGGCTTCGGTTTTCACGTCAAATGAGGCAGGTATTGGATATAAACAGGCTGGCGATTCCAAAAGGGGCAATTGTAGCGGTCATTGGAGAAAACGGCGCGGGAAAATCAACATTAGCCCTTTGCCTTTGCGGTCTGCTGAAACATCATGGAACCGTGCGGATGGGTGGAGAACGAATTCCAAACAAAAAGCTGCCGGAGCAGGCTTACCTGGTCATGCAGGAACCCGGTCATCAGTTGTTCAGTGATTCCGTGCTGGGTGAACTGATGCTGAATCATGGAACTGTCACAGAGACGGAAGCGGCAGCCGTTTTGGAGAAGATGGGGCTGGCAGGATTGGAAAAACGCCATCCGGGTTCTTTGTCAGGCGGTCAGCAGCAACGGCTCTCTCTCGGTGCGGCGTTATGCACGAACCGTAGGATTATGCTGTATGATGAACCCACAAGCGGACAGGATGGAGACAATCTGAAGAGAACCGCAGAAATGATCCGGGAAGCAAACGCAAATGCTTTTTGCAGTGTGACGGTCACCCATGACCCGGAACTGATCCTGCGCTGCGCCACGCATATTCTTCATATCCATTCCGGTGAAGTGAAAAAATTTATGCCATTAGATGAAAGGGGGCTGCTTTATATGAAAAAGGTGTTTGGGGAAAATTCACAAACAGAAAAACCGTTAAAAACAGGAATTCCACGGTTGCTCGAATTTTCCGGAAAATACAGAGGACTTTTCAGTGTGTCTCAGATATTAGCGGGATTTAGTTCTCTGTTATTGCTGGCGCCCTTCCTGTGTATTTATTTTGCTGCAAAAGAATTGCTCGTTGGAATGTCGGGCGGCGGATACGACACCGTACATATGGTGCAATGGGGAATCTGGGCGCTTGCGTTCGAGCTGGCGGGGTTAGCTGTCAACTTTATTGCGCTTCTCTGCTCCCATGTGGGAGCATTCCATACAGAAAAGAATTTGAAAATGGCGGCGCTTCGTCATCTTTCTGAAATGCCGTTGGGATATTTTGAAGAAAATCCCAGTGGAAAACTGAGAAAGATGATTGATGAAAACAGCGCTCAGGTGGAAGGCTATCTGGCACATCAGATGCCGGATCTTGTGGGCGCACAGGTAACGACGGTTGTCGGTCTTATTTTAATGCTTGCGATTGACTGGCGGATTGGTTTGCCGTTGATTCTGCTCCTGATTGCCAGCTTTGCCTGCCAGATGACCATGATGGGCGAAAAAACCATGCGCTTTATGAAGCGGTACCAGGACGCACAGGAAGAAATGAACCATGAGGCGGTAGAATTTGTGCGGGGAATATCGGTTATTAAGGTTTTTGGACAATCTGCCTGGTCCATAAGAAAATTCAGGGACGCAATTACCGCGTACCGTGATGACGCCCTTGCTTTTACAATGGCGTGTAAACCGGGATATGTGGGGTTCAATACGATTGTAAACGCCTCCTTTTTGGTACTTGTTCCGGCAGCGCTGATTGGAATGACGTTTTCGGGCGATACCATTGCTTTTGCAGGGAAATTCCTGTTTTATCTGGTGTTCGCTCCGGCCTGCGCTTCCATGCTCAACAAAATTATGTATATGAGCAATTATAAAATGCAGGCGGTAGAATCTATGCGAAGAATCGATACCATTCTTCTGGCGAAACCACAAAAGCAGCCGATGCAGCCTGTAAAACCGCAGAACGGAGATATTTGTTTTGAACATGTGACATTTACTTATTCCACGGGAGAGACGCCTGCGATTTCCGATATTAACTTTATTGCCCGGACAGGTACTACGACTGCGTTAGTAGGACACTCTGGCTCCGGAAAGACGACCATTGCCAGCCTGATCCCCCGTTTTTACGATACGCAGGAGGGAACAATCTTTATCGGAGGAACGCTGCTGGATCAGATTGAGAGGGAAGCTCTGATGAAGCAGGTTGCTTTCGTATTCCAGAATCCCAAATTACGAAAGGCAACGCTTGCGGATAATATTCGTGGCGGCTGTCACGATGCAGACCGGGATGCAATCCTCCGTGCGGCACATCTGGCACAGTGTGATGATATTTTGGAGAAGCTGCCGGATGGCCTTGACAGTGTGGTTGGAAAAAAAGGCGTGTACTTGTCCGGCGGCGAGGTGCAGCGGATAGCGATTGCCAGAGCGATACTAAAAAATGCACCTATTCTTGTGTTGGATGAGGCCACAGCGTTTGCCGATCCGGAAAACGAGGCGCAGCTCCAGAAGGCTCTTGCGGAACTGCAAAAAGGGAAAACCGTGATTATGGTCGCGCATCGTTTGAGCACGGTACAAAATGCGGATCAGATTTTAGTCATGAAAGAAGGAAGCATTGTAGAGCGGGGAACGCATGAAAAATTGCTGGAACTGCAGGGGGAATATGCCCGTATGTGGGAGGACTACAATCAGTCTGTTTCGTGGAAGCTTACAAAGGAGGTGCGGTCATGCTAAAAGAAATGCTTGCGCTCGGTGATAGGGGCGCACGGGATTTGAAAAAAGGTATCGCTGCGACATCGGTAGCGCATCTCTGTGTCATGCTGCCTGTTTCCTTGCTGATGACAGTAACAATGACGCTGATTGATAAAACGGTTGACAGAAGCGGTGCGGAATTGAATATTCCTCTCATCATTTTGTTATGTGTTTTTTTGACTGCACTTATCTTTGCCAGCCAGTGGATTCAGTACAACCTGACCTATAAAGTGGCATATGAGGAAAGTGCTGAGCGGCGGATGTCCCTTGCGGAAAAAATGCGGCGTCTGCCGCTGGCTTTCTTTGGCCAAAGAGATCTGTCCGATTTGACGACAACGATGATGGGGGATTGCTCCAAACTGGAACGCATGTTTTCAAATGCAGTACCTGGATTTCTGGGAACCGTCATCATGTTTATCATTATTTCCTGCGGATTGCTGGTGATTGACTGGCGTATGGGATTGTGTATCATTTTCCCGGTTCCAATTTCTGCACTTGTGGTGCTTGCCGCACGAAAAAAACAGATAAAAGCAGAAGAACGGAATCTGGATGCACATCGGGCCGCCTATGACAGCGTGCAGGAGTACTTAGATGTGATGAAAGAACTGCGCTCGGACGGACTTGAAAAAGCATATCTGGAGGATGTGGATAAAAAGTTAGAGCATGTCGTGTCCTGTGCGTTTCAAAATGAGTTGGCACCCGGAATCGCCGTGACGTTAGCACAATTTTTCTTACGGTTTGGAATTGTGGCGGTACTGCTTGCAGGTGGTCTGATGGTTGCGGAAGGAAGCCTGTCGGTTACCATGTTTATTCTGTATCTTGTTATGGCCGGGCGTGTGTATGAGCCATTCGGTTCCTCGTTCATGCTGATGGCGGAGATGATTTCGTCCCTTGTCAGTATTGAACGGACAAAACAAATGGAGGCAATCAAGGAGCAGGGCGGGCAGCCCGTCTGCAATAATCAAGGATATGATATTGAATTTCAGGATGTTGTGTTTACCTATCATGCAGACTTGGATGATACGGCTGTTTCTGACAGAAATGGCGAGCGTGTCCTTAACGGTGTTTCCTTTGTGGCAAAGCAGGGTGAGATTACCGCACTGGTAGGCCCGTCAGGCGGCGGAAAGTCTACTGTTTCCCGGTTGGCGGTAAGATTTTGGGATGCTGATTCCGGCAAGGTTTTATTAGGCGGCGTGGATGTTACCACAGTAGAGCCTGAAACGCTGTTCAAAAATTATTCGATTGTGTTCCAGGAAGTTACTTTGTTTGATCAATCCGTCATGGAAAATATCCGGCTGGGGCGGCAGAACGCTACCGATGAGGAGGTGCTGGCAGCGGCAAGAGCCGCACGATGCGAGGAATTCGTATCACGGCTGCCGGAAGGCTATCAAAGCAATATCGGAGAAAATGGGTGTATTCTTTCTGGCGGGGAAAGGCAGCGTATTTCGATTGCCAGGGCAATCTTAAAGGATGCTCCTGTTGTAATATTGGATGAGGCCACCGCTTCTATGGATGCGGAAAACGAAACTCTTGTCCAGCAGGCGTTGTCAGAACTGCTGCAAGGGAAAACCGTGTTGGTAATTGCGCACCGTATGAGGACGATTGCAAATGCGGATAAGGTCGTTGTTTTGGATCACGGACAGGTTGTGGAAATGGGAACGCCAGCGGAATTATTGGAAGAAAACGGGCTGTTTTGGCGATTGGTTGCCGCGCAAGGAGGGCACTTATAAAAGATTATTTACGTTCTCGCTAAATAGCATACGCAAAATGGAGGAGCTTGCAAAAGCAAGCTCCTCCGCATTGGTATACTGTAACGCTGAAATGTCAGTATTGAGGATACTGCTTCCACAAGCAATCCTCAATCGTTTCGATAGCATGAACCGTCTCGACATCATCGACTCCGTTTGATAGAAGGGCGTAACCCCGATATACGCAGCCATTCTTCACCCTTAATTCTTCGGCATACACGCCGCTGTAGCCTCAGCCTCCATTGAGCCAGCAACAGCTGATTGTACTGTCCCTCTTAGATTTCGCCGGATACTCCGGCAAAAAGGCTACAGTATGCTGCGATTGTGTCTGTGCAAAATACGCATCGTTACCTGCCCACACACCACCCATGTTTCGGATGCTCTATCTGAATGTACGAAACCTCATAGGCTGTGCTTCAGAAGAGTGTATTCGGGGCGTTATCGGGCGCTGCATACGTTTCCTGCACCGGCATTGTCGCTGGTTTTATCGGGTTCTGCAGATAGTATGCCGTCAGCCACGACTGGTAGTGGGTTTTGGTCATCAGCATAAGCTCGCTGAACAGTTCAAAAGTCATGCTGACCGAGACATGGTTTTCCGGATTCTTTCCGAACCGCGGCACGATCAAGCCTTTGGCGTTGGTTTCTCCGGGACCGCTGTCAGCAACGAAAAGAAAATCCGTCTTACTGCCGCAGACGAGCTGCGCCGTCCGCGACAGGCTTTTCCCATCCGCCCGTGCCCGTCCGTACCTTGCGAGCTTTTCCGCCGAAGTGCCGCCAAGACACTGATAGAGCGGTGTGCTGTCGCCATTTTTCTTCTTAACCTGCATTAGATAGCGCAATTCACCACCCACCAGCTTCCGGCACAACTCCAGCACCTCCGCCATATCGATGTAGATTTGAATGCTGTTGGTCTGACGCTGGCCGGAGGGCTTGCTGAGGTCGTAGGAGGCAAATGTAAAATGCGCTTTCCCGATCTCAAAGGCATCATTCAGACTTTCCACAAAGCAGTTGCGTGCATCGATGCGAATGATTTGGCTACGGTTGCGGTCGTCATTCATGGCTGAGCTCCTTCCACAATGCCGGCAGATGTTCAAGTGCGTCGATAAGACGGTCGCTGTTTTTTTGGAACTGTTTCCGGAATTCCTCCTGAATGTCATAATTGAGATACAGCGCCTGATAGGTGATGGACCAGACCCGCTCCATGGATTTGTCAGGAAGCATTTTCTCCAGCTCCACGATTTGCTGTCTTACAGAGAACAGCGCTTTCTGCCATGCAATAAAATCGTTGTCGTGGATGGGGATGCCGAAGCTTTCTACCCACTCGCGTACGGTATGCTCTTCGGAACGATCTCCGCACTCAATGGGGTTGATGATATACTGGATCCTGGCACGCTCAATGGCGTTCGGATCCGTTTCTTTCGCATCCAGCTTTATGCTGCGGCCCAGTGGGAACAGGGCGCAAACCGTAGGCTTTGCATTATGAACAGAACATTTCCGGTCCCTGAGCAGCGGGCAACGCTTAATAGATCCCCTCGGCTTGAGCCGTACAATGGGGATTCGGGAGTTTTGCCCCAGATATACCTCGCAATATTGTGCAATGGTGTCCCGTGGCGCAAGTCCCAGTTCCTTGGATATGTTGTAGAGGTCTTTGGGATTCAGGAGAATATCCTCCCGGTTGATGCAGCATTTCCCGCACTGCTTGCAGTGAAAACGAAAATGCTCATCCGTTCCGATGCACATCTCGTCGTAGTGCTCCACAATGTGTTGTAATCTTTGATCCATTTTACTTCTCCTTTTCATAGAATAATCGTCGGTTTGTGTTGGTTATGGCCGCTCCGCCAACAGGGACAGTGCCGCCTTGAGCTGTTGAAGATTTTTTGCATATTGCTTTAGGAACGGCTGATCTAAGTCGAAATCCGAATACTTATATCGCCAGAACAGGAGCATCGCCTGTTGCCGATGGAATTCGGGTATCCGACGCATGAGTCGTGCAATATCCCGAGCAGAACCAAGATCCATTCTAAGAAACGCTTTGTCATCCTCGGTAAACCGCCGTTTCATCCATGCCTTTACATGAACGGCCGGGCCTTTGAAATGGTGTTCCTTTTCGCGGCTCACCAGATATTCCGGGTGGCCGTCATCTCCGATACCGGCAACGAATGGATAGATCCGGCAGGTTCTTGGTTTTGCCGTATGGACCATACACCGATTCTCTTTCAGAAAAATGCAGGCGTCGTCAACACCTGTAACTTTCAGCATGAGCATGAAATACCCACATTCGTCCAGTAGGGCAAGTTCGGTATACCGCGCAACAAAGTCGTCCATGCAAATGATTCCCTTATCCCTTTCCCGCAGCAGCCTTGTCAGCCGGAATACATCCGGACTTTCCAAGGGAACGCTTTGCCGGACATGGCGGCAGCACTCGCCGCAGCAGGTGCAGTGAAAGGGGACCCTCTCACGAGGAGAGATTCTGTGCGTTGTTGATAAGACTTCTTCGATGTTCATTGTGATATTCTCCTTTTAGGCTACAGGAGGCGCCGAAAATTCGACGCCTCCTGTTTGTGCTGTAAATCCTGATTTATTTTTGTGCTCAGCGTTTGGTTTACCCCTTTTCAAAGCGAATCCGCTTGAACCCGATTGGCTCACAGTAATAGAACTCACTTTCTCCTGATGCAAGAAATATTTCCACCACATCGGAGACCGAGAGCGACCGCCCTTTGTAACCGGAAGGGTGCTCCATGTTGAAAACATAGAAGATATTCTCCAGTGTTTGCGCAGAAACTTCTCCGGCAAAAACGCAGTCGTAAAGCTCTGCAGGGACTCGACCATTGCTGACCGATATGATGTGATTCAGGCTCTGAAACGCAAGACGGTTCTCATCGCGCTCTATCGCAATCTGGTAGATGGCAATTTTCACGACACCGCACCTTCTCTCTCATACAGATCCTCTGTGTCCATGCTCTGCAGTCGATATGGTTCTTCGCACTGTGGGTCTTCCGGAAAGAGATTCTGCCGATCCGGTATGACTGCACGCAGCACATTGCGTCCCGTTTCCCGAAATTCATCCAGACGGATATCGCAGTCGGCATAGATGCCGGATACATACCTACCGGCCTGAAAGCGTTCTCCTTCCTGAACCCTAAGCCCCAATGTGTTGAGGATCCTTCCGATTTCACGGGGAGGAAGACTCAGGACCACTTGAAAATCCGGGTGGTCATATTTCTCCATGCCATGAGTATGCGCATTGCAGGTATAGGGCAGGAACCCTTTTTCCTCCTTCCCGCACTCGTCACAGGCCCCGTTTGCTACAAGATGGATGATCCAGTCGATATTGTTGTTCATACTGCACCTCATACTTTCTGAATGGAATACACGCTATTGCGCGTTTCAATCACGGTAGCTTCTTGTGTGTCTGCCAGAATAGCACAGACTGCGGAAGTCCTTCGGCATCCGTCAGTCTCCTGAATATATGCCGGCAGGCCGATATGTACCGGGTACAGAAGCTTTCCTGTCAGACAGATCTCGGGTTTAACCGCATCAGGCATCCTCTTCGCCTCCTTCCAGAATGCGGCACATCTCGCGCATGGCATCCGTCAGGTCGGCAGAGAAATCTTCCCAGTCTGACAGGAATGTAGTAAGCGATGCCAGATCGTGAAATACAGCGTCATCCAATACCAGGATTTCATAGTCTTCCTCGTCCATACTGTTGTAGGGTAGACTCAGATAGCCGTCTTTTGTGGCCAGGATAAACGCACCGGCATGGATCCCGTCGCTGATGGGATAGCGCCAGCACAGCTCATTTCCGTGCGCGGCATAATAGCGCAGCCTAATATCACTGAGCGTGCAGTCGGTACAGCCGTTTTCTTTCAGATATTCCAGTACCTCTCTGGCCGACATCAGCGCATCCGCGGGGATCTTTCTTAAAAGACCACTCATCGTGTAAGGCTGTGTTTCTGCGCTGGCAAAACCGATCATCCAGAGTGCATCGTCCTCGACCATCTCACACTTCCAGTCCGCCTGTAAAGCGGCCTTCAAAAGAAGTGAGCCAAGTGTCATGCCGAAACCGTGTACGTCCTCTGAATCCTCCGGCAGAGTTTCCATGCGGGTCTCCGCGTCCGCTTGTACAGCATCCAGCAGCCGATTCAGATCAGCAACCGAAAACAGCCCATGCAGTGCACGGGCACCCCAGTATCCTTGATCCTCCGGCCACACACGCAGAAGAAACCTTCGGCCCAGAACAGCCTTGATCTGATCTGACAGCAACTTTGCGATATCATCCCACGCAAGTCGGTAGGTTTCGTATGCCCGGCTTTTGTCAATCATTTTTTCCATACTCTGATTCCCTTTCTGGCCGATATGACCCATAGTACTGTGTGTCTTCCTTGTCGGAAGTGTAGACCCCAATGCAAAGCTCATGGCAGGGGCTGTGTTCTGAGTTGTATTCTGCAAAGCAGATCAACTCATCCGGCTTGCCATCCTGTAGAAGATATAGATTGATGGCTGGATAAGTCTCGTCTGCATAGCTGACGGCGCGCAGCCGCGCGCCATCCGGCAGAGGAAGCGTGATGTGTGGATATGAAACGGTGTCCGGCGTCGGCGTTTCCGAAAGAGAGAACCGCTTTCGTCCCGGCTTCCCATTTTCGGCGAATCGCTCCCGTGTCCGATCCAGCTCGACCTGCAGCTCCGTGAAAATCTGCTCAACGGCATCGGCGTCATAGGCATAGGTGTTTGTTCCGGAACAGTTGCCAAGAAGCCGCAGCATCCGGATAAGTTTATTGACGCGCGCCTCCGCCACGCGACGGAAACGTGCATTCTTGGTTTCTTTCATTTTGTGACCTCCTTGCTTTCTACGCATTTCACTGTAAATGCGCATTTACACGCGGAGAAAAATGCGTGATTGGCTGTCAGATACTTTTGTGCTTTGGCCTCTGTTCTGAACTTTTTTACGCACTCTGCCTGTGCGATCAGTGTCGCCCAGACACGGCGGCTGCTGCGCTTAACAAAGAAGCCTTGTTCGGACTGCAGGACATAGTAGCGATCAAGTGTGCCAAAATCAAACGGCTGCTTCTTTCTGGATATTTTCGGGTAGAAGATATTTCGGTCATCCGCAAAGCCGATACCGATATGATCACTCTCCCGCTGATCCAGAAGTTCTGACAGTTCTGCGGTCGAAGCAATGGAAGCCTTTGACCAATTCCGTTCATAGTCGATGACGACAACGGAATTGCCGTATGCGCGATATTCCTCTACTGTGTGGGCGGACTTGAGCCCGGCCAGTATCCAGCGGCCGAATTCGCCCACCTCAAATGCACGGTTTCGGCTTTTACAGGTCCCGCCGCGATTTTCTGTGTTAGCTTCCTCAAATGCGGCTGCGATCTGCTTGATTTCCGCTGCCGTGAAGGCAAGGCGGCCACGAAAAGGATAGCTGAGGACCGACCAGTGTCGTTCTGGGATCTCGCGGCCACGGCTATCAAAGTCGTAGCAATTGGAGGAGCCGTGATTGACGACAGGAATGAAGCGGTCGCCGACCCGAAGGAATGCCTTGGCATAGAATATTTCACTGCTCATATGTCTGTTCCTCCTCAGAGAAAGCGGACTTCCAGCGCGGTGATCTCGCCATCCTGCTTATAGGCATACACGCCATAGCATCCATCGCCGTACCCGGACGAACTGTAAAAGCCGTCCTCGGTCAGCCACGCATCGCCATGACGGATCCTGTCACAGAATTTGCTCCATGCCTCGTCGCTGTAATCCGGTTTGTTGTGGAAGAAGCCTGCCAGCCCGGCATCCACGCCGATGCTGCCGATCTTCTCCATGTCTTTCTGACGCGGGATGTCACCGTTTCGGTAGATCCCGATCGCGCCGACCAGTATATACGAATACGGCGTCCCGTCCTTATATGTGCCTTTGTCGGTATGATGCCAGACATTGCAGGTATATTCGCCGTCACTGATCTTCACATCGTTCATCCGGCACCAGACATCTTTGTCATAACAGGGGTCGGTGATATCCACGCTGCCGTGGAAATCCATGACTCCGATTTTCTTTCTTCTCATTGTGTGTCCTCCTCGGTGTGAGAATTTACAAGAAACATTTTGCCCTCTGCGTGAAAAGCACGGTAAACCGGAAACGGAGCAGGTAATCCCTGCTCCGCAACCGTTGCGCCGCCTTCCATTCAGGCCAGCATGTCCTCGAATTCCTGTTCAGTCAGCGTTTTTACGCCCAGCTGCTGTGCTTTGGTCAGCTTGCTGCCGGCTTTTTCGCCAACGATCAGATAATCGGTTTTCTTACTCACGGCACCGGACGGATGGGCGCCCAGAGAAATCAGCTTCTCCTGGATGCCGTCACGGGTGTAATGCTCCAGCTTTCCGGTAGCAACGACGGTCTTGCCTGCGAAGGGGTTATTCATGGTGGTTTCCATAGTCAAATTCTCCTTTGTTTCAAATTGAATTTTTCTCAGCAGCGGACGCCAGAGCTTTGCCTCCTGAGCATCCGCATACCAGGTATAAATGTTGTTGTGCATGGTCTCGCCAAAATCCGGCAGCTGTGTGAAATCGAAGCCGTTGAGAATTGCCGCCTCAAACTCAGCCCATGAGCCATGGAAATAGCGATCCAGATCCCGGCCTGCATGGCGCCCGACCATCGGGATACCGAGACCGGCGATAAACTTTGCCAACGTGCAGCGGCGGCTCTTTTCAATTGCCGCCTGCAGTCGGTCAAAGGATCGCTCGCCGAAACCCTCGGTGCGTACAATATCCTCACGGTGTTGCTCCAGCTCGTATAAGTCTCCGAAATTCCGCACCCAGCCGTGACCGATGAGCTTCTCCAGCGTTGTTGCCGAAAGTCCTTCGATATTCATGCGGGTCTTTTCACAGAAATGCGCAAACTTCTGCACCAGCTTGGCTGCACAGTGCGGATTACCGCAATATAGCTGCCGCGTGCCGCCCGATGTGTACTTTACCGTTAGCGGTTTGCCACAGCAGGGGCAGGTCATGGGCAGCATATAGGTGTTGCTCTGCGTTTTATTGTCCGCAATCTGCGGAATGATCATGTTCGCCTTATACACGCTGATCTCGTCACCGATGCCAAACTGAAACTCATCGAAGATATCAAGGTTGTGCAGGTAAGCGCGGCTGACGAGTGTACCGTCAATACTGATCGGATCGAACAGACCGGTGATGCTTACCATACCGGTTCTGGTCGTGGCCAACTCCACGCCGCGAAAACGCGTGCTATAGAGTTCATCGGCCCACTTGAGCGCAATCAGGCGATTCTCGTGATGTCCGGTTGCTCCAAGGCTTTTGCCATAGCGGAGGTCTTCATATTCCATGACGAGACCATCCACCGGATATGCGAAGTCTTTGGGTTCCATGCCGGCGACTGTATCTCGGATGTCCTGCTCGCTGTGCCCGGCATCCAAAAAGATATACGGCACAACCGAGAAACCGCAGCGCTGCAGAAATTGCTGCTGCGCAAGCTTGCTCTCAGGGTCCAGATGGTCGCTGACCAGTTCGAAAGCCCAGAACTCCAACCGGCGTTTGCTTGCCTCACCGGCGTCAAGCTTTCGCGTGCTGCCGGAGGCCAGATTCCGCGGATGGGTATAGGGCTCCTCCAGACTGGCATTGATTCTGCGGAAGCTCTCCCATGAGATGACGCCCTCTCCGCGTACCTCAAACGATTCCTTCGTGGGGATCGTCAATGGCACGTTTCGGAAGGTGCGCACCGTGTGGGTCACATCCTCGCCGATGATACCCTCGCGGCCGCGGGTGATGGCCTGCTTCAGTTTTCCGTACTCATACCGCAAAACCAGCGTAAGCCCGTCCATCTTCCAGCTCAGCAGAACAGCACGTCCTGCTGCAAACCGGATCAGATCCTCAATGGACTTCGTCTTGCCTGCGGACAGCATGGGCTTTGTATGCCGCACCTCCGCAAGGCTTTCCAAAATCTCTCCGGAAACCTTCTGTGTCGGCGAGCCGGAAAGCACCAGCCCGGTATCATGCTCCAAAGAGACGAGCTCCTCTGTCAGTCGGTCATATTCCAGATCCGTCATAATAGGAGCATCGTTTTTGTAGTAGGCGATGTCTGCTTCTGTGAGCTGCTCGATCAGTTCGCGCATCCGTTCCAGATTTGTATTGTTCTTTTCTTGCATAATGCTTCTCCTTTTTGTTAATAGATTTTGCTGAGATACTGCCGGACAGTCTGAGGCCGATCCTGCGCGGCATTCTCTGCGTCAGGGTCGGCTCCGTTAAAATCCATGTCCAGGATCTCAACATCGAATTTGTAAGGGCAGGCTCCGAATACTTCCTGAACCATTCCGTCCTTGACAACGATGACGACTTTATCCGTTCCCATCACCCCCTTCCTTAGGATGAGTGCATGGGTGGACCGGCATCCAATCACCGCATTTCCGGCAGTACAGCTTACCATTGCTTCTGTCACGGATATTTTTGAGCTGCGTTCCTGTCATTTCGTGGCGTGTTCCGCACCCGGAACACTTGACCCATAGAATCTCTGCTTTGCAAAGCACTTCAGGGCGATATTTCCGGTTGAATGGAATAAAATCGCACCACGCCGGATTGTCCGGCAGCCGCGCCATATGCAAACTCAGCACATCCAGTTCAAACTGAGAAGGACTTTGTTCCCAATGGCTTTGTTCTCTTTCCCATGCGAAAAGCTGCTGATATAGCTCCTGCTCACCGGATTGTCGGATCAGTTGTTTTGCCAGCCGGGTCCATTCGGCTTCCGGCAGATCTCCGATATCGGTCATCACACCGTGCCGATAGCCAAACACCTTATTCCGGCCTTCGCCGGAGATGAGATAGCTCCGTCCGGTATAGTAGTGAACACGCAGATCCGCAAAGGTCAACGCATGCTCGGTATTCCCGATGTTATCCATCTGCATCACCTCACAACGCGAGTCTGCGGCTTTCTTCCGGAAGCACCTGCTTGAAAAGCTCCATATACCGCTGAAAGCCCTCTGCGGTCAGCGGCCCTTTCAGGGATGTTTCGCTCCAACAGATGAGTTCTTCCTCCGGGACGCTGTAAGCATCCGGGATAAATCCGGCTCTGTCATAGTGCGGACAATTGGGTCGGACTAGCTTTTGCATCTCCGCCTTGGTTGTGGCGGAACCTATCATCCGGCATTTCTTGTCTGCAATGGCATAGAGCAGCTTCGGCATGTAGCCGAGCTGCCGGTAATAATGCAGATACCGCTGAAGCTCGCTAACGGCTCCAAAGCGGAGCTTTTTGACTCGTTCAGGCGTATCTGAGGCGGCAATCTCCGCAATACACGGGATGATCACCATCATGTAATCGTCTTCCACTGGCATTTCCTTTCTGCATTTCTGCATGTAATATCTATCTGTACGGGTATGCCGAAAGGCTCCCCGGAGCAAAGAGTAAGGGAGCGGTTAGGCTCCGATCTATATAAAAAAGCGCTTAAAGAACCGAAGCTCTCTAAGCGCTTTTGGACCCAAGGATCCCAGATATGAAATTGTCAGCAGGGAGGGGGCATACTCCCCGCCGTCCCCGTCTGTGCCTCTGTTTGTGAGAGGCAGGAGAAACAAAAAAGTGCCTGAAGACGTTCATCCTCAGGCACTGTGTTACTTATTCACTGTAATTGCTCGGTGGCAATTCTGAAACTTACATAAACATTATAGCAGGGATTCTACCATTTCGCAAGTGAAACCTTGAGAGTTCCTGCTATAGGCTGAATGCTGCAAAGTCAATGCTCATATACGGTGAAGAAGCAGATGTCAAAGCTATGGTCAAAATGCCTCGCTATCGCGCCGATAGTCAGTTCAATAGCAAAACAGGCAGCTTTCGCCGACTCTCACGCAGAAATACGACTTAGGCGGAAAGCTGTCTGTTTTTTGCAGGCTGCTGCTTTATTGCCCAATCATTTCCGCATCAACCAACCGACAATATCGGTTGTCTCCTTCCTCATATAACTCAAATGTACCACTAACCGTAATCTCGCTGCCCAGCTCCGGATAATCATCCGGATAGGTATGCTTACCGGTCAGTACAAACTCCAATCCCTGTGAGCAGCAAGCCATTGCATCGCCAATGATACAGGTGAAGTATTGGGCTTTCGTATCAGGGTTTTCGTAATATACAAATTGTCCCGTCATTTTAATGGTTTTTCCAATATAATCACCGGGGGCGTTCATCATATTATAGACTTCGGAATATACCATTGTACTGCTAAGCCTTGTGAGGTCAACATCAACACCGTCTGTGCTTTGCGTTGGTTCAGAGGCTGCAGGCTTAGACTCCGATTTCTTTTCTGAGGGCTGTTTTTGTGAAACAGAAGCCTCTGGCGCTTGGTTATCGGCTGAATCAGCTGCAGCAGTCACTTTATCTTTTTCACCTCCGCAGGCGGCGAGAGGTACAAGAGTTAGGGCAATCAGCAAAACACACAATAGTTTTTTCATCTGCGAACACCTCCCAATACCGTGCCTGCCAGCCACGACAG
>ERZ1026780.974-NODE-974-length-20254-cov-20.358038_pt1 | contig 20254 bp, 17 predicted proteins | sample MGYA00380126_ERZ1026780 | MGnify/ENA primary metagenome ERZ1026780 (study PRJEB33269, sample SAMEA4719762) | human gut metagenome | biome: human-associated habitat; feature: organic feature; material: feces | place: Cameroon | collected 2013-10 ... | reverse complement strand
GCATTATTGGGTTTTGAAATAGATAATAAATATAATTATATTGATTATTTAAATGGAGGTTTGGATTTACTTCAAAACAATCAATTTTTAACTTCATATGTTGAATTAAATGATGTTGAGCAAATAAAAGAACAATTGGTAAAAGATATTAAAGAATACCGTGAATTACAATCTAATAAATATATGAGTGTTACTAAAACTAGTTATCGTAATAATAAGATAGTTAAAATAATTTTAAGCATATTGTTTATCTCTGTATTATTAGTGAGTGTTGTGTTGGGTGTTAAATTAACTAAAAGTTATAAAATTAACCAAATGCAAACATACTTTATTCAAGAACAGTACAGTGATGTAATAAATAAAGCTAATACGATTAGCATAAATGATTTTACAAAAGCTGATAAGTATGTTATAGCTTATAGTTATGTAAAATTAGAAACTTTACCACAAAATGTTCTTAGTAATTTAATTAATAACATCACTATCAATAGTAATGAAGATTTTTTAGATTATTGGGTTTATTTAGCAAGAAATGATTTTGAAAGTGCGAATAATAAAGCTCTTAGTTTAAATGATCAAAATTTATTAGTATATAGTTATTTAAAAGAAATTGATTATATTACCAATAGTGAAAGCTATAGTAGTAGTGAGAAAGATAAGAAAATAAAAGAATTAGAAGGAAAAATCAAAGAAGCTGGATATGATGTGAAAGGATAATATGTTAATATTTAGTTATAGTCAAGATAGACTTATTGAATATACTTGTTTTGATGAAATTATTATTAATGGTACAAAATTTTGTACCATTAATAATAAATGTTACTATTATCAGCAAGATGAAACTATCAAAGAAATAAAATTAAATAAGTTTATAGAAATTGACAATAACTATTATTTAGTAATGGCGATGAAATATTTCAAATATAATTTTGACAGAAATATTATTTTCTCGCCTTTTGGAGACATTGAAAGCTCTTTATATTTAGAAATTACAAGTCATCAGTTACTCAATCCTTACAAGCACTTTATATATTACAACGGAAAATTGACAGATGCAGAAATAATAGTTTTGCATCAAGGAGATATCATTAATGTTGAGCAAATGATATTTGCCTATAACTTAAATTATTTGACTGTATTTGGTCAACAATTATCTAATACTTCTCTAAAAATGTTTGAAACTATCGATTTGGTTGACACCAAATATCAAAAAAGTCCGAGAATGTTTAAACAATTTAGTGAAGATAGCGTAGAAATTATCAAACCTCCTAGCAATGAAAAGATGAATAAGAATACAATAGCTAAAATTATAATTCCATCATTAATTTCAATGTTAACGACAGTGATGATGGCAATCTTCACTCGCCGTGGTTTATTTGTAATTGTGGGTATTATAGCGACACTATGTTCATTGACTTACTCGATTGTTACATTTTTACAAGAGAAAAAGGAAATGAAAAAACAAAATGAATCACGAATTAAGCATTATCACCAATATCTTTTAGATAAAAGAAAAACATTAGAAAAATTATATAATAATGAAATTGATGTATATAATTATAATTATCCAAGTGTAAAGGGAATAAGTGAAATAATCAATCAATATAATTCGCGTATTTTTGAACGCGATTTATATGATGATGACTTTATCAATGTTTCGATGGGTTATTATAATACTCGTCCTCACTATAAACTTAAATTTCAAAACGATAATATTTCAGGTGACAAGGATGATTTGATTGATGATGCTGATCAGGTTTATCAAAAATATAAAACGATTCAGAATGTTAAATATCATATTGATTTAAAAAAATATCATCTTGGTTTAATTGGAGAACGCAAGTTAGCTCATCAAGAAATCAAAAGGATTATTTTGGAATTAACAACATTCCATTCGTATTATGATTTAAATGTTATTTTGCTTTATCATCCGCAATATGCCAAAGAATTTGATTTTACAAATTGGTTAAAACATTGTCGCTTACATGATATTAATGTCACTACCAATATTAGTAGTGATCCAATTAAAGAACAGGTTTTAGCTAGTTTATATCAAATTTTAAAAGAACGTAGTCAACAAATTAATGAAGGTAAAAAGGAAAATACTTTTAAACCCCATTATATTTTATATATTGATGATTATAACTTAATTAATAATCACCCAATAATGGAGTATTTACAAAATGATGATAATTTGGGTGTTACTTTAATAGTTCGTGTTAATCAATATGCAGATTTAATGAGTAATATAAAAACTGTGTTCATGCTTAAAGATGATTATAATATCGATTTATTAATGGAAGACGGAGTTGCTAATCATTTACGTTTGTTACGTGATTTGAGCCTAAAAGATGTTGACTATGAATTACTTGCACGTAAATTGAGTATTTTAGAACATCAACTAACTATTAGTAGTTCTATTCCAGATGCTGTTACATTTTTAGAAATGTATAACGTAACGAGTGTAGAAGAGTTAAATATTTATGAGCGTTGGCAATCTGCCAATATTCATAAAAGTATAAGTGTTCCATTAGGATTGCGTGCTAAAGATGATATAGTATATTTAAATCTTCATGAGAAGGCACACGGTCCACATGGTTTAGTAGCAGGTACAACAGGTAGTGGTAAAAGTGAAATTATTCAAGCCTACATTTTAAGTTTAGTTGTTAATTTTTCCCCTTATGAAGTTGGGTTTTTATTGATCGACTTTAAGGGTGGAGGAATGGCTAATTTATTTAAAAATTTACCACACCTAATAGGGACTATAACTAATCTTGATGGTGCTGAAAGTATGCGTGCTCTTGCAAGTATTAAATCAGAGTTAAAAAGAAGGCAGCATATTTTTAACGAACATGAAGTTAATAATATAAATTTATATAATAAATTATTTAAGGCTGGTGAGGCTAGCGAACCACTGCCTCATTTATTTATTATTAGTGATGAGTTTGCTGAACTTAAAAAAGAGCAACCTGAGTTTATGGATGAATTAGTGAGTGTTGCACGAATAGGTCGAACACTGGGTGTGCACCTTATCTTGGCAACACAAAAGCCAACAGGAGTTGTTAATGATCAAATCTGGTCAAACTCTAAATTTAAGTTAGCACTTAAAGTTCAAAACGAAAGTGATAGTAAAGAAATTATTAAAACACCTGACGCTGCTTTCATTACGCAAACAGGTCGTGCTTACTTGCAAGTTGGTAATAATGAAATTTATGAGCTATTTCAATCGGCTTGGAGTGGTGCACCCTATGCCAGTAAAGAGGAAGTGAAAGATCAGGTTGATAATCGTGTATATTTAATTAATAAATTAGGACAAGAACAATTATTAAATGAAGATTTGTCTGAAGATGTTGAAGAAGCAAAAGTTGTTACTCAATTAGATGTTGTTGTTGATTATGTGAACAAAATATATCAACAACATAATTATCAACCAGTCAAAAAAGCCTGGTTGCCAAGTTTAGAAAATCTAATAATTAATCCAGCAATGGATACCTATCAAATTAATGATTTAAGTAAAATTAAAGATATTGCCTTAAAATCGCATATAGGATTAGTTGATATTCCCGATCATCAAAGTCAACAACCTTATATTGTTGACTTTGAAAAAGAACCCAACTTAGTTGTTTTTGGTTCAAGTGGTTATGGAAAGTCATTTACTTTAACCTCTACAATCATGGATTTATGTATCAAAAATAATCCGGAATTGTTATATTTTTATATTATAGATTTAGGAAATTCAGGACTAATAGGATTAAAAAATTTAGTTCATGTAGCAGACTATATTGGTTTTGATAGTTTAGATAAAATTAATAAATTGATTAATCGGATTGAGCGAATAGTTAATGAAAGAAAACAACTATTGGCAAATGAAGCTGTACAAAATATTAATGTATATGAACAATCACTTAATACTAAATTAGAACGAATTTTTATTGTAATTGATAATTACGATGCTGTTAAAGAAACTAATGAAGACCTAGCTCGCTTTGTTGAGCAAGTTGCCCAAGTAGGTCCGAGTTTAGGAATTTATTTTATTATCAGTGCTACTAGATCTAATGCAATTAAAGCAGCGGTATTAAATAGTTTCAAACATCGAATAGTTCATTATATGAATGAAACTAGTGATATGAACATGCTTATAGGAAGAAGTATATATCCGCTTAATCATTCGCTTAAAGGTAAAAGTCTAGTTAAGTTAAATAGTGTATATCAAATGCAAGTATATAGTATGTTTAAATTTGTCAAATTAAGTGAATATAATAATCAAATAAAAGAATTTATAGAACAAATTAATCAAACATTTACAGGGGTAATTCCTAAACCAATCCCTAAATTACCTGATTCATTTGGTTCATCAACTCTTAAAGAATATGACTATCAAGATCCAAATATTACTAGAAATATAGTTGGAGTTAGTGTGAGTGATGTAATGCAGGTAGGAATGTTACAATTACCTCCTCTCTTAGCAGTTGCTGGTCATGCTCAAAGTGGGAAAACTAATATGCTAAAATTACTTATTTCCCAAATGGAGTATAAGCCATATGTGATCGATTCAAAAAATATGGGATTTATTAATTATAAGGATAGTGATAAGGTATTATATGTTAATGATGAAGAAGGATTTAGACATTTTGTAACTAATATGCAAAATTTAATTGCTAAACGAAAAGCAGAATGTCATCAAAAGCTTGAACAAGGAGAAATTTCATCATTGTCACAATATTATAATAGTCTAGAACCAAGAGTTGTATTTATTGATGATATAGATGATTTTATTACTCAATATAAAGATGTAACCAAGTTAACAACTTTATTTGAGAGCGGAAATGAAGTGGGGATTAAATTTGTCTATGGAATTAATGCAGTGGCAAGCCGAGCGGTTTGTGGTGCTGGTGATGATTTAGTTAAAGTGATAAAATCATCAAACGATTTAATTGTTGTAGGAAAACTATCAACATTTAATCCATTAACGTTAACGTCTAAAATGATACCTAAATTTAGTTTTGGAGTGTTATGTTTAGATGGTGAACTACGAAGTATTAAAATACCATATTATGAGGAGGTATAATGGCAGACGAGAAAAAAGATTATAGTGCTGAAATTAATGAAGCTAATACAAAGATTGCATCAAAGCAATCACAAATTGATGAAGCACAAGGTGAAGTTAATAAACTTAAAGCACAAATTTCTTTATTAAAAACAGCAAGAACTAATATTTGTAAAGCTAAACAAAATATTGTAAATGAACTTGCATATGAAAACCATATTTTTGATTATGATAATTTAGAAGTAACGGTTTCGTGGTCTAACTTCTGGAACGGTACTATTGTGCATAGAAAATATATGTGGTGTGGAAGAAAACGAAATGATTTTATGGACTTTGATTATCAAGATTTTAAGACTACAGCACAAGCCTATTATGATAATCTGGATGATATAGCTGATGCAATCAATAACAAAATCAATCAACTAAATACTCAAAAAGCTGATCACGAAGGAATTATTGGTAAGTGTTGGGCAGCAATTGATAATTTTAGACGACAAATTGATAATTGGACAAGTTAAGGAGAAAAATGAAAAAAGAAGATATTTTAACAATTGGCAGTATAGTATTTTTGAAAGCCAATAGTAAACCAGTAATGATTATTGGTCGTGCGATGCTAGCACAAATAGATAATCAACAATATTATTTTGATTATATGGGATGTTTATATCCAGAAGGAATAGTTGACGAAGAAAGTTTATATTTTCAAGCATCAGAAATAGCTAAAGTCATTCATGAAGCAGATGCTTATGAAGGAGAGGATGTTTTAAAAGATGCGATTATAGAAGTGTGTGAAACTAATAAGAATATTAGATATACACCAAAAAAACAACAAGTAAAAGAGGAGTGGTAATATGGCAAAAGATAAACAAGCAGAACTAGATCAAAAACTAGCACAAAATGAACAAAAACGAGATGCCAAAGATCGTAAACGTTATAATGAAGAAGATTTTCGAACAAAAATTCATGATGAGATGAATAAGGAAGAAGCACGACAAAAGAATGAAATTCAAAATCAGCCTACACCAGAAGTAAATAATGTACCATATGCACATACTGTAGTTCAAGAATATATGTCTCCTGACAAGAGTGTAACATTTGATAAAGATTATTTAATAGGTTTATCAACATCTTTAAAGCACTTATCTCATACCTTAGAACTAAACAAATCTGTGTTTGAAACAGATGTTAAAGACTGTATCACAAATACTGATGTTGTAACACATATTTACAATGCTCAAGGCGGAGATGTTAGTATCGAGTTAATGTTTAAGAGCTTAGAAGCTTTTAAAGAATTGCTACTAAAGGATGCAGGTAATATTGATCAAATAACAGTTTTAAGTGGATTATTTGACCACAGTCTTGAGGAAAGTATAAAGGTGTAATATGAAACAAAAAACAAGTAACATTATCGTAAAACCAGGATTGGCAATATTAGTAATTATAGCATCACTATTATTAGGTTTTTTAATTGGACGTCACAACCAAATTAAACCAGAAACTATTGAACTTGAAACTAAAATAGCAATTGTTAATAATGATCAAGGAATACGTAAAGATGGTGAAACAATCTATTATACCAAAGAGTTTTTAAAGCCATTTACAACTAATAGTGTTTATGAATTTACGACTATTAATAATGCGAAAAGTGGACTTCAAAATAATACTTATAGTGGCTATTTGATTATTCCAGAGAATTTTTCAAAAAATATCGCTTCATTATCAACAACAAAAACTAAAGCAACATTATTATACAGTTTAAATAATCAACAACCGAGTGTATTAGAAAATTCAATTATTAAAATTAATGATGTGGTAAATACATTAGATCAAAATGTAGCTAGTAATTATATTGGTAATATTTTAAACAATGTTAATGATGTTACTGTTAATGCTAAACAAGCAACAGATGCAATTAGTGAAAATTCTGTATTGATAAATGGCATCGTTGCAAGTAATTGGTTTAAACCGCTTGATATAAAACAAGCCCAAATATTAAGTTTAAATGATGATAACTTAAAAGCAGAATTAGAATCGTTAGGTTTGATTGATGAGAATATTTCTAAACAAATAAATGATCAATTGGGTCCAACTAATGAACATTATCAAAAAATAATTAATAATATCGAAACTATCAATAATGAATTAAGTGAAGAAAATTATCTTCATTATAGTGTAGATAGTTTACCTTTAATTGGTGATTACCAATTAAAGGCGACAAATGGAAACAATTTAGATGTTTATGTTGGACGAAAACAATTATCTATTTATGTTAAATATCCGCAAAATGGATTAATAGCAATTAATAGCGCTAAAGATAGTTTCAGTATTCAAGGTGTAGCAAATAGTGATAATGCTAGTTTAGATTACAATAAAATAATTAGTAATTTTTATCAGGTTTTAAACCAATATGATACTAATAGTATTCAATTGTATGGTCATAATTTAGTGATTAGAGGTAATAATATTCGTGTAGTTGATATTAAAGGGAAAGTGCAAATTATAGGCGCTAATAAAGTGGTGATTGATGGTAATGTATATTACCCTCAAGCACAGCCAAATGCCAGCCAAAATATTTTTGAAGTTGTATTTAATACAACTAGAACTAAGCAAGCTAATCATAAAAACCCACAACCTTATTTACAATTATCGGCCTCTATTGTTAATCGTTTGCATCAGTTAGCTGTGGAAAATCCACAAATGTCAATCACTGAAGCATTAACGATTATTAATAGCGAAGAAAACCAATTATCTACGAATTGTTTAGCACAAATTGAGGATTTTGATAGTATTGAAAGTTATGTCAATACTATCACCCCAAAATACTTTATTGACGGTTTTAATCAATATCTAAATGATCAAAAAGGGCTTGAAGACAATCAAGCAGTAGCTTTAAATCCGAATAAAGAAGATTATATAGTTAATATTAGTGGTCCTGAGATAGTTAAAGATACTGTAAATGTATCTAATAATATTGTTATAAATGATAATCAAATCTTTAATCAAGAATTGATTAATCAATCACTTAACAATATTATTGTTGATTTTGAAACTTTAATTAAAAACGGAATCAAGGAAATAGACTATACTTTTATCAATACTTTAAATCATAATATTGATTTAAATGTAAATAGTTTAACTAATAATGTTGATCAACAAATTCAAGTAAATGAGCAAATTAATCAAGATAATTTAAATCAGATTCATGATTATGAGCAATATTTAAATCAAAATATTAGTGACAATATTGATAAGCTCAAACAAGTTGTTGTTGCTAATAACAACACGACAATAAGTGTCTTTAATAATTTAGGCAATGAACTTGATTATATGAAACACGGTAATACGATTGATGATAGTGCTATTGACTTTATTGTATCTAGCATTGATTCTCAACTTGAAAATATTGAAAGTAATAAAGACGTTGAGCGTTCAAAAAGTAATAAAGTAATAGTGTACTCCTTAATCGGGGTAGGATTAATACTTGCAATAGGGGGTGTTAGTTATGTTATTTACCGCCAAAAACAAGAAGATTAAAATTAAATTAATAGCACTGAAAGGAGGTGATTAGGATGATAAAAGTAGACGTAGAAAATCTATTAATTGACAAAAGTGATTTAGATTCTGCTAAAGCTGAGTTTGATGATTTAGTAAACAAAATGCAATCAATCATTGATCGTATTCCTGAAAATTGGGAAGGTCAAGCAGCTCAAGCTTATGGAGAACAATTTTCAGAAGTTAAGAGCGGTGCTTTAACGCAAGTAAGTGAATTACTTGAAAGCATCTCTACACAAATTCAACAGGTTTGTGATAATGCTCAAGACTTTGATAGCGAAATTGCTAGTCAGTTAAAATAATATAAGGGGAGAATTAACTCCCCCTATATTTATAAATATTTAAGGAATTGTATGAGTAATATAGGAAGTTTACAAGTTACTTACCGCAATGTTGCAGACATAGCATTGGCAATGAAAAAATTTCAAGAAAAAGCAATGCCCAGCATGAGTCAATATCAACAAATTTTAATAAATATTAATGTTAATAGCCAAGAAGGGTTAACTAATCAAAACATTAGAAATTACTTTGTTGATGTGCATAGTTTAATTAATGGAACGATTTTGACTATATTTGATGCAATTACAAGTATAATTAATTTATATGCTTATGATTTAGAAAAATATGATGGTAGTAAGGAGTTTATTGTAATCCAAGAAGAATTAGAGAAGAAATATCTGAAATATCAACATATTTCTGACACTTTTTCTAATAATCATGTTATGATAAAATTAGCTTATGATAGCATAAGCGAGTATATAGATGAAGGATTACTTGATGTAAGTAATATAACATCACGATTAGAAGAGATGCATAGTTTCTTTGAACGCTTGTATCAAGAAATACATGATGAAGGTAGTAGTTATGGTGCAAAACTCATGGAAATAAATGATTTATTGCACAAATTACAAATTGTAATTGACAAAGCTAAGCAAATAGAAATTACTACTTATGACATTAGTAAGCTAGCTGAAATACCTCATGTATCTGATTTAACTAATGGTGTAATGGCTTTGGATGATTTTTTAAAAGCTAATACAAAAGAATTAGCTCAAGCAGCATATAGTCTAGAATCATATCAAAGGTTAAAAGATGCAGAAGCCAAAAGAAAGAGCTTAATATTAGATATTGTCATAGCGGTGGCTGGAGCTGTCGCATCTGTTACGGCTGTAATTCTAACTGGAGGAGCTGCTGTTTTTGTCCTGGTGCCAGCAATAGCTGTAACTACGGCAGTTGATGTAGGATTCAAGGTTAGTGATGCTGTTGAAAATGAAAGTGTTATCCTTAAGAGTCGAGAAAATGATATGAGTCGAGGGTATAACCCGATTCGCGAAACTTTATTTAACGGTAATCAAGAGTCTTATGATCAAGCTAAAAGATGTGCTAGTACAGTTTCGCAAGCAACTCAGTTTGCGGCCGGATTTGCCGGTGGTGTCGGGCTAGTTGGTGGTCTAAAAACTGCCACAACTGCTGCTCAAAAGGGGATGGTCTTTTTAAAAGCCGGTGGTCGTATATTTGCAAAAGTTGGAAAAGAAATCGGTGAGGGATTTATAGAAGACACAGTTATTCCAGGCATAGCATCAGCTACCTCAGAATTTTTTTTAATGCAAAACGGTTACACACGTGACCAAGCAAAAGCAATAATTGGGGATAAAGTTGATGTTTCAATGAAGTTGTTGGGTCTTGGTGGTTCTGTTCGCGGTGTTGTAGGTGGTGTACATAAATATAAAACAGCAAGGGACGATTTTGGCGTTACTTTGCCTGGTAAAAATCGAAAACGTAAAAGTGTCAATGATTTTGAATTAGAACGCAAAAAAAAATGTGATACAACAAATATCAAAGATATTAAAAATCGCTTATTAGATAGTAAAAACGAAAGTAAAACGAAAAATAAAGTTAGTAAAGCCAAAACTGATGTTGATGGGAAAACTAAAAAAAATGTAGGTAAAGATAAAAGTGATAGACATAACGTTAAAAAACATGAAAAGGATTTGGACCCACAATACACAGACAAGGTTAAAAATATCCCACCTGAAGAAAAAATACCATACGATGAAAAATATATTAATGGGGATGGTTATATAGAAATAGATGATAGTTTCTATAATCGTCCTATAAGCGTAAAAGAGCTCGATTTAGTTAATTCAATGAATAGCACAAAAACAAAAGTTGACAAAATTAATATGCCAGCTAACATTCATGACTTCCCTCTTGAAGCTATAGTTCATTTAGATAACGAAGGGCTAAGAAAATTTGAAAAAGCATATACTTATGATGAGATTAAAGCTTATGTTGATAATATGCCAGATTTACAACCGGGAAGTAAATATGTTGCAAAACAAGATGGTAGTAATTATAAACAAGGTGAAGTTAGAAGATTTACACATTCTAAGCAACAAATGGATGTAATGATGGAAAAAATTTATAATCGTGATAATGTTGACGGAAAACTTTCGGAGCCATATTCAGACAGGGAAATTCATTGGAAACCTGGAGATGAACGTTATAATGTGGTAGATTTAGGTCATGATGCTGGTCATGAATTCAAAAAAACTTCTCTTTTGTATAAAAAAGGACTTATAAGTGACAAACAATTTAAATCCTTTGAGAATGATTTATCACATTTTCATATCGAAAATTCAAGCGCTAATAGGAGCCATGCACATGAAGAATAAAGACAATTATAATCCTAAATTTGATTATAGAAACTATGATTTTTGTGAATATTATAAAGTAGACGGAATGATTATTAATCAGAAGGAAATGTGGGAAAATCAACGAAAAAAAATAGATCAAAAATTAAGTGAACGGGATTTTTTTGATTTATATAAGTGGGTAATACCTGGTTGTTTCGGTAGTGGCATATCATTAAATTTAAGAAAAAAATTGGTTTTATATATATTTGAACATGGCTATGACGTTAATTATATACCAACTTTAGAAGAAATTAAATTGCGTCACAATGAGACACCACAAATGAATATTCTTCAATATTTCTATTATGATATGTACCAAAACAAATGGTTTAGAGCTGATGAATATTTAGTACAATTTGCAAACTTCTTTGTAGATGCCTGTATTTATTATGGAATAGATGTTAATGCTATAACTAAAGATGGACAGAGTTGCTTAATGATGGAAGGAAGAAATGGTGTTAGAGATAATTCTTTGTTTCAGTCGTTTGAAGGTCCTGAACGACAAGAAAAAGAATTAGAGGTATTAAGATTATTAAGACACCATCAAATTGAGTCTTTATTAAGGGCAGGATCGTATCCATACTCTATAAATACTGATACAGGAGCTATCAAAATAGTAGAACGAATTATAGATGTAATTTTAAAAATTGATCCTGACTTTGAATGTCTTATTAAAGAAATACACCCACATGCATGGGTGGAATATGAACAACTTAAACAATAAATTTATATTTGTTTCGAAAACTATTATGGAACATGGAAAATTACCAATTATGGGAATTAAAAACAGCCAAATAATAGTGAAATACCGGTTGGTTGATATTTGATTGCGATGATGCTAATAAAGGTGATAGAATTAATTGTAAACTAAGGGAACCTCGACTAGGGTTGGTTATTTAGGTCACAAAAAAGGTATGGAATATAGAAAAATCCATGCATTATATAAATATTGTTGGATAACATTAGATAAATTTAAGAGTATATGTGCTACCCCATTGATTCGTAATACAAACGGAATAAATTTTTTTGATAAATGAAAACAGAAGAAATACAAGAGATTATTTGAATTAGCAAATCATTTTTCTCCTGTGGAGGTAAAATATGAACATAAATAACGATGCTTTTGGAGGATTTATTGTTTCTAAAGATATAATTGATAATGGTGCTCCGATTTATAATATTTATCGCATTGAACCAAAACAACCAGGTTTAAATGGATGGGCTATTCTAAGTAAAAAATCATTTGATAATTTTGGCAATGATGACTTACGATTAGAAGCAGTATATTCGGCACAATCATTATTTTCTGTACAGCCTATTATGTCAGAACTTTTTGATGCTCCCTTTGGTACAGATGTTGTTTTATTATATTCTGAAGATAATACAGAAATTCCAATAGGATTTTGGGATTTAAATAAAGATTGTGAAATTGATTTTGATCAAATTTTACATCCTGATAGTTCTGAATACAATACACAAGGTAGTAACGAAAATGATTTAAGCAACAAATTTATATTTGTTTCTAAAACTATAATGGAACAAGGAACATTACCAGTTATGGGAATCAAAAAACAACCGAACAATAGTGAAAATACCGGATGGTTGATATTTGATCATGATGATTCTAATAAAGATAATTTAGATAAAGATACTATGATGCCATATCTAGCATGTGATGTGATTGATAAAATTCCATTCTTACAACCAATAATTGATGCGCCAAATGATATTAGTTTACAATTTATTTATCAAAGTGATGATATTGCATCATTTTGTGCATACTGGAGTCTACAACTAACATGTTCATTAACAGCTGAACAAATTAATCAATTGCAGGTTGATAATTACGATGTCAAAGACATGCCTATGAATCAGTATGGTATTCAACAGTTAAGATCTAACATTGAGGATATTGGAGCGTTAGGAATAGAAACATCACAATTAATGCTAGATAAAGGTTTAGTTAGTCCGCAACAATATTATCAACGTTATTTTAATATTAATAAGATTCCACGCAATCTTGAAACTAATAGTGATATGGATATTGATGAGTATAGCAAAGTTTATGGTGGTTTTATAGTTTCTAAAAAAATTATGAGAGGAGAAGCACTACCATTTGTAATTGATCGAGGTATTCCTCATCATCCTAACTTTAGTGGTTGGATGATTTTATCAAAAGAAGATTATTATCAAGAAAACGTTGATTTAATCGACACCCAAATTGTTCCAGCATCGATTGTATTTAAAATACTACCATATTTCCATGCTATCTATAATGCACCATATGGAGTTGAATTGGCTCCGATGTATACAACCATTAATGATAGTCATCTAGTTGTTGGTTTTAAAGATTTAGATACAAACAAACAACTAAATATTGGTGATGTAGCACCAAGATTATAAGCTACTAACCATAAGAAAATCATATGAACAAAGGATTTAAATATATAGAAGGAGAAAGATTATGATAGATTTATTTAAAAAACAAAATCGTAATGTAATAATTGCATCAGTATGTTTAGCACTTTTAGGATTATTGAATATTTTTGCATTATCAATAAGTGCTGACACTTTAAGCAATAAACACCTAACAGGAGAAAAGTTAGAGCTAGCTAAGGGTTTAATGAATAATATAGAAATAGCTAAATGGCTGATAGTTATTAATATTATATTATTTATAATTATGACCATTTTAGCAACTATTAACAAAAATAAACGTGATGTAAAATTTGCTTTAGCTAATTTTATCATTGCAATTATCACAACAGTCATTTCTATAGTTGTACTTATTGTTGGTGGACCATTTATAGGATTAATTGCTATATTATTAATTGTATTCACCTATCAAGCATATAAACAACTAAAATCTCCAGTAAATCCAACAGTCAATCAAGGAGGAATGTAATGACAGGAAGAAGATTTGGAATAATTGGTGCTAATGCAGCAGCAAGTGATTATCAATTTTTATTAATTGCTAATAAATATAACTTTTTAGATAATCAATTAGTAGATTTAAAAACCTATAAAAAGAAAGCAAACCTATTAAATGTAAATTATATAACTTCATTAGTTAATCACTATCCTGAATATGGAACAACACAGCTTAATGTTGATTTAGAAAAAGTACAAAAAAACTATAAGATACATAATATTGCTTACTATCTATATGCAATCATTGCTGCTTTATTTGTAGCAATAGTCTTCTTTTCTCTCGGTTTTGTATTTTTTCAAAATGATCTCTTTGATCTCGGTTATGCTATGATAAAAATAACGGGTTTAATCTTTATAATCGCAACATTAATATTAGTACCAATGTATTACATTGCTGATGGAAAAAACCGCGATATTTTACAAAACTTACTAGCAGAAGTTTATAATTTTGATCAACGACAAAGTCAAGTGTATAATAATTATCAGTATAATTAATGATAGTAAACACTTAATAACATTTGTCTCGTAAAAGCGAGACATTTTTAATGCAGTGCTATACGTGCACAGTTTTCTATATAGTATAGAATTTACCTATTGCTATTTGGCAAAACTATTCGATTTCGTTTACAACTGTAGGAATTGATAGATAGCTCCAAATAATAATAATAATAATATGCTAAAATCAATTAGTATAAGGAGTAAAATGAAACAATTAAAAAGTTTAAGTTTAATTTTTGTATTATTATTTTCTATGCTTAGTTTAACTGGGTGTGGTGGTAATGATAAAAAACTAGAAGAAGCATATAATAAAACTAACGATTTTTTAATGGAGAATTTTGTATTAGAAGATTTAGGACAAACAATAGGTTCAGATAAAGACACAAAAAATTTATATAGTTTAACTAATAAATCAGATCAAGCGTTTGAAAGATTCCCAATTCGAGTGTACTATGGTGATCCATCAGCTGTTTATGAAGATGCTATGAGTAATAAATCTCACAACGATGGACTTGATGATTTTGTCAATGGGGCTGGACTTCCGGATGATAAAGGTGGATTTGGTTATTTAACAATCGGGAAACACCAAACTACAACAATAGCTTCTAGTCACCCAATTGATGTAAGTAAAGCTAAATTACTTTGTTCTCCATCCAAATCTTATGGAACAAATGGGAAAATTCAAAAGAATGGAGTAGAAGGTGAAGCCCAAATGGGAAGCTTAGAAAATTTCAAAAAAACAATTGAAGCAACACTTCCTGCTAATGGTGATGTGCCAAACTTCACTATTAGTTATGATGGGCCATCTGACTTAGTACTTAAAAAATATTTAGAAACAGGAATGTTTAAATATAATATTACAAATACAACCAATGTCGATGGTGAATTATATACGTCCAATTTGTATGGGCCTGATGGGAATTCGTTACAAATTTATGAAAATAAAGCTGGTAAGGTTGAAAAAGAAATTAAATTTGCATTTAAAGCAAATCAAACACAAACCTTTATTGCTAGTAGTGATTTCCCTGAAGGTGTAATATATGTTGGTGCTTCATTAATCTAGTTTATGTTAAAGATTGAGAACTCTTCTCAATCTTTTTTGTTTTTATGCAAAAGAAAAAGGAAGTAATAATACTTCCTTATTGATATTTATCAATGGCGGAGCGTGAGAGATTTGAACTCTCGCGCCGGTTTCCCGACCTACACCCTTAGCAGGGGCGCCTCTTCAGCCTCTTGAGTAACGCTCCAAATAAATACAATAATATTATACTATATTATTTGTATTTTTGGAAAAATTTATCTTTGCGACTTAGCTAAATGCTCATCAAATAAGATAATATAAGTCATAGCTTTGATCACCATTAAAACACGATTAGCGATCAAAGAATCGTGACGACCTTTTAATGTTAAAGTTGTATTTTCATAACCATGGTTAGTTTTTTTAATAGTATTAATCGGTTTAAAAACACTACATGGAGCTTTAATAATACAGTTGAAAGTAATTGGCTCATAACCATTAGTTATTCCACCATTAACTCCACCTTGATAATGGTGTTTAGAATTAACTTTTCCTTGGTTAACAGATAACTCATCACAACTAACACTCCCTGGTGTAGTGATGAAGTTATTTGCTATCCCAAAGTTTATTCCTTTAATCCCACCTATGGCAAATAACGCTTGAGCTAAATTACCTTCAAAGTTATTAAAGTCTATTCCTCCTAATCCACCAGTAGGATTAGTAATTCTAACTTCAGCTAAAGCACCAATACTATCACCTTGATGATAGTATTGGTCAATTAAAGTGCGAGCTTTATTTAATGACTGTTGATCATAAAAATAAAGCTCGTTATCAATATTTCTTAATTCTTCATCATTTAGTTCATAAATTGGTGTATCAATAATATCACCAATTTGACTTAATTTTACTAATACTTCCTCAGGTAAATAAGGTTGTATAATACTAGCTAAGATTGTATATAATACGGTGATTCGTCCCGAAAATTGTCCTCCACCATTATAGTCATAGTCTTCTAGAAATTCATAACCAACATAATCGGCATGTCCAGGACGAATCATTCCGTATTGATAATGGTTTGAATTAATATTCGTGTTGGTAACACTAATAATTAATTCTTCACCATTAGTAATATTATTAGTAACGCCGCTAATAAATTCATATTGATCTATTTCAACACGATTCGTATTGAATTTATGATTAGGGCGGCGTTTTTCTAAGTTGTCTTTGATTAAATCATGGTTAATAACCATGCCTTTTGGCATGTTTTTTACCATCATTTTCATCACAGGTTGATGAGATTTTGCATCTAATTTAATATCTAAGTATTTCATATTTTTATTATAACAATTTTTAATAACTTTCAGGTTAACAAAAAAAGTTAACCTTTGTTGACAAACGTTATAACTTTTGTTATAATACATATAGATTAAAAACAACTTAAGGAGAATGATGGTTAAGATTCGTTTAAAAAGAATGGGTTCTAAAAAAAATGCATTCTACCGTATCGTAGTAATGGATAGCCGTACTAAACGTGATGGTAAAGCTATTGCTGAGATTGGATATTATGATGCAGTTAAAAACCCAGCAGAAGTAAAAATTAATGAAGAGTTAGCTTTAGAATGGTTAAGTAAAGGTGCTCAACCAACTGATACAGCACGCAGTTTATTATCTAAACAAGGTATTATGAAAAAATTTAGTGAAAGTAAAAATAAATAAGGAGTAATATATGGCAAAAGGTATTGCAGATGTTATTACATTAGTGTGTAGTGACTGTAAAAATGAAAACTATATTACAAGAAAAAACAAAAAAACTAATACTGAACGTTTAGAATTAAAAAAATTCTGCCCTAAATGTAACAAGTCAACTTCACATAAAGAGAAAAAGAAATAGGATAGTGTTCTAAATAAAGTGTCAGTAATGATGCTTTATTCTTTATTTTAAGGAGAGGTTGTGAATATTTCAACTAATTTAATTAGAAATTTAATTAGAGCAGCACGTACACAGTCTGAATTAGACAGTGTGTTAAAATATTCTAATTATCGTGATTGTTATTATGCACATATGTTATGTAATGAAGCATATTTTATTCAAAAATTAAATGATAATGATCTTAAAAAAAGAACAATCTATGAAAGTTTAATTACTAGTCATAGTGTTAAAGAATTAGATTATATGTTAAATGCAATTAATAAAGCTAAATATATGAGATTTGATCCGTTATATGTTGAATCAATTCAAATCGAACGTGATTATAAATTCATGTTAGAAGACTTTGGTATTGCTGAACGTGATATGATTGATGATTTAATTAATGCAGCACTAATCTTCCAAGAAGTGTATCTGAATTATCGTTTACCGAAGCAAAAAGTATTATTTGCACAAATGATTAGTAATGCTTATTTACAAATTAAAGGTCATCATACATTTACAACATTTATTAGTGAAGCGATTTTTTCTAATTTACCTAAATTTAATCAAGCAATTTTAGATCAAGATACTTTTATTAACTTTTATTTACAACTAGTTTATGCGCAAAATCATAAAACTTTAGATAGAATAAAAGCAACAGATCAATTGATTGAAGCTAATGAAGTAGCACTATCAACTTATGGAGATAATATTGTTGATTATCTTTATACACATAGTATGTTTAGTATTACAAATTTTGTTGAAAGTGTTAATGTAAGTTATAATACCGCTAAAAAATATTTACGTAATTTAGTTGATGAAGGAATTTTGCGTTCAGTTAAAGTTGGAAAACATAATGCCTTTATTTATGATGCACTATACACTATTTGGAATCGTTAATGTTAAGTGTTAATAACTTAAGCGTAGTCTATCCGACTAAAACTTTATTTAAAGATGTTAATTTAAAGTTTGTTGATGATAATTGTTATGGAGTAATTGGTGCTAATGGTGCTGGTAAATCAACACTACTTAATATTTTGACTGGAGAAATTGAACCAACAACAGGTGAAGTTACTTTAGGAAAAAATGAACGATTATCTTTCTTAAAACAAGATCACTTCGCTTATAATGAAGTTAAAATAGTAGATGTTGTGTTAATGGGTTATAGTGAATTATATGACTTAATTAAACAACGAGAAGTGTTATATGCTAAAAGTGATTTTAGTGAAGAAGATGGTTATCTAGCAGCAAAACTAGAAGAACAGTTTGCCAATATGAATGGATGGGAAGCTGAAAGTGAAGCATTAAAATTATTACACGGACTTGGAGTAAAATATGATAGTCCTGATCAGTTGCTAAAAGAATTAACTGATGGAGATAAAGTAAAAGTGTTATTAGCGCAAGCTTTATTTGGCAATCCTGATGTCTTGATTCTCGATGAGCCAACTAACCACTTAGACTTCCATGCTAAACAATGGTTAGAAAATTTTATTGTTAATTTTGACAAAACAACAATTGTGGTATCCCATGATCGTCACTTTTTAAATCATGTTTGTACAAACATTATTGATATCGATTATGAAAGTGCGAAAATGTATATTGGTAACTATGACTTTTGGCGTGAAAGTAGTGAACTTGCACGCACTATGTTAAAAGAACAAAATGCGAAGAAAGAAGACCAAATTAAACAATTAGAAGCCTTTGTTGCTCGTTTTAGTGCTAATGCTTCTAAATCAAAACAAGCAACGAGTAGAAAACGTCAATTAGAAAAAATTACTTTAGATGACATCAAACCTTCTAATCGTCGTTATCCATATCTAGCATTAGAAATCAATCGTGATTTAGGAAAAGATGTCTTTAGTGTAAGTAATTTAAATCATCAAATTGAAGAAGATTGTCAACTAGTTGATGTTAATTTTACAATTAATGGTGAGGACAAAGTTGTCTTTTTGGCTAATGATGAGCGTATGGTTAGTAGTATGTTAGAAATTCTAGCCGGTGCGATAGCTCCTGATAGTGGCGAAGTTAAAACTGGAATTACTGTTGAAAGTACCTATTTTCCCAAAGACTTCTCACCTTACTTTAAAGAAGGCAATGTTAATTTAGTTGAATGGTTAGCACAATATAGTGCTGATGAACAAGGTGAAGCCTTTATTCGAGGTTTTTTAGGAAAAATGTTATTTTCAGGTGAAGAACCGCTTAAAAAAGTTAAAAACTTGTCAGGTGGTGAGAAAATGCGAATGATGTTTTCGCGCTTAATGTTAATGGAAGCCAATACACTAATATTAGATCAACCTACCAACCACTTAGATTTAGAGAGTATTCAATCAGTAAATGAAGCGTTAGTAAAATTCCCTGGAAGTGTGATTTTTGCTAGTCATGATTTTAGTTTTGTTGATAGTATTGCTAATAAAATTGTCGTATTACTACCAACAGGGTGTTATGAGTATAAAGGAAACTTTACTGAGTTTTTAAATGATGAGAAAGTGCAACAGCATTTAAGTAGTTTTTATGAAACAAAATAAGGAAAAACCTTATTTTGTTTCTTTATTAAATGTTTTACCTTGAAACGCAACGGTCTATCTCTTGAGGATAGAAAATTT
>ERZ1026780.973-NODE-973-length-20258-cov-13.394496_pt1 | contig 20258 bp, 21 predicted proteins | sample MGYA00380126_ERZ1026780 | MGnify/ENA primary metagenome ERZ1026780 (study PRJEB33269, sample SAMEA4719762) | human gut metagenome | biome: human-associated habitat; feature: organic feature; material: feces | place: Cameroon | collected 2013-10 ... | reverse complement strand
TCCGTACGGCAGAGACGGATTTCGGCGAGAGAAAAAGTGAATATGATAAAACGCATGCAATCCGCTTGCGGATTGCATGCCTACATTTAAATAGATGTTACCGAAAAATTTAAGCTTTCATAAATGTCTTTTACCAATAAAAACATTTACCCTTTCACTTTTTCGGTCTGCACTTTTTTAGCATTCCCAAAATTATTCTTTTCTTAAAACCGCCTTTATAAAGTTCAGATACTTCCCTCCGCCGGCTTCCATGGTCTTTCTGTCGCCGATGGCATATTCGTTGTCCTGCGCGAGCCAGTCTGCCCAGACCTCCTCATTTGATTCCATCTCCGAAAGCTCAAGCAGACGCGCACCGCGGCAAGCCGAAAAGATATCACTCCAGTATGCCGCATCATGGATATAATCAAGCTGTTCCGGCGTCCATGAAAGCAGAAGCTCGCTCGGGATATTGTCGTGGATATCCTTTTTCATGCCCGTGATGGCAAGATAGATGTAGCCGCCGCTTTTTATATAAGGCAGTAGCTTACAATCGAGAAAGCTCTTATCGCGCCCGAAATAATTATATGAATCCGTGCATACGAGAGCATCGAAAAACTCCTTTTCAAACGGCATATCCGTCGCATCTGCCTTGACGGGGATTATCTCGCTTTCCGAAAGTCCCTGAATGCGGAAAAACTCCGCATTCTCCGCAGGGTCGCTCCATAAATCCGCGGCGTAAACTCGAAAACCGTATTCTTTTGCCATGAAAAGCGAGGTCAGTCCCTGCCCGCTTCCGAGGTCGCAGACGGTTGACCCGCGCGGGATTTTGCAGTCGAGCAGAAGCTCCTCCTCCAGCTTTATCGGGTTCGGTCCCATTATTTTCGCCATGAACTCGGGTGATGAATATTTTTCGCTGAGTATATATTTCATTTTCTTTCTCCTTATGTTTATTTCTGTCGGATATGCGCTCCCCTGCACCTCCGCATATCAATTATAGTAAACGCGCGTTTACTTGTCAAGAGTTTTTTGAGAAAAAGCATGATAAAAAGTACTTTTTATTGACTTGCAGGGCTTTATATGGTATTATATATAATAAATAATCTCTTACAGAGGACAAAACAATGGAAATTAAAAATAAAGTAATCAGCTTTCTCGGCGACAGCATAACCGAGGGATATATGGTAGAGGACAGGGCAAACTGTCGCTTTGACAATGTTATAGCAAGAGAATACGGAACTACGGTACATAATTACGGCGTCGGCGGAACGCGGATAGCGCACCAGAGCGTGCCATCCGAAAAGCCTCGCCATGACCTCTGCTTCTGCGGCAGAGCCTACGATATCGCGCCCGAATCCGATATCATCGTCGTTTTCGGCGGCGTGAACGACTATATCCACGGCGATGCACCGATAGGCACGCAGGCGGATAAAACTCCCGCTACATTCTGCGGCGGCGTGAATTTTCTCATGAATTTCCTGATAAATACATTCCCGAAGGCACAGATAGTATTTTTCACTCCCGCACACTGCTTTATCGACAGGCACACCGATGGCATTCCCTCATCGCGCCCGATGAAAAAGCCGGATGCGCTTCCCCTCTCCGGCTATGTGAAAATCATAGAGGAAAGCGGCGCGCGCTTCGGCATTCCGGTCTGCCGCATGGCGGAAAAACTCGCGCTCGATCCGAGCAACGCCGAAACACGCGGAAAATATATGCCCGACGGACTTCATTTCAACGATGCGGGGCACGCTCTGCTCGCCCATGCGATAGCCGAATATATTCTTTCGCTCTGATTATGATTGACATTCTTTTTCAAAATAAAAATTTCATCGTCGCCGTCAAGCCTGCGGGCATTTCTTCGCAGAGCGACAACTGCGGCGGCGAGGACATGCCCGCACTGCTGAAAAAGCAGACGGGAAGCGACATTTTTCCCGTTCACAGGCTCGATAAGGTGACGGGCGGCGTCATGCTCTATGCCAAAAATTCCGCCGCGGCGGCAAAATTTGCGAAAATCGCCGCCGACGGCTGCTTTATCAAGCGATATTTTGCCGTAGTTGCGGGAAAGCCCGAAAAAAGTGCGGCAAGGCTTGAGGATTTTCTCATCTTCGATAAATATTCGGGAAAAAGCGCTATTGTCGAAAGTTCGGTAAAAGGCGCAAAAAAAGCAGTTCTGGAATATACTCAAAAAGAGACGGTATTTTCCGACGGTGTCGAATATTCCCTCCTCGATGTGCGCCTTTTCACAGGGCGGACGCATCAGATTCGCGCACAACTCGCGAATATTGGCTTCCCGATAGTCGGCGACGGAAAATACGGAAGCAAAATAAAAGCGCCGCTCGCGCTCTGGTCATACGAGGCGGATTTTCCCGCTTCGGAAAGCGAGCATATTTTCCGTGCGAGCCCGCCGGAAATCTTCCCGTGGAACATATTTGAAAGCATAAAAAACAAAGGAGATGAAAAATGATGGAAAGAACAAGCAAGGAAAATTATTATCTCGATATTGCGCAGACGGTATCAAAGAGAAGCACCTGCCTGCGTAAGCGTTACGGCGCGATAATAGTGAAAAACGATGTCATTATCTCGACAGGCTACAACGGCGCGCCGAGAGGACGCAAAAACTGCAACGACCTCAATTACTGCATGCGCGACGCGATGAATATTCCCCGCGGCGAACGCTACGAAATGTGTCGCAGTGTCCATGCGGAGGCAAACGCCATCATTTCCGCCGCGCGCGATCAGATGCTCGGCGCCACGCTCTATATGGCTTGCGAGGACGCGAAAACGGGTGAGCTTGTTCCAGATACCTGCTCATGCATGATGTGCAAGCGTCAGGTGATAAACGCGGGTATCGAAACCGTCATCGTCCGTAATACGCCGACAGACTTCACGGTATATCGCGTATCGGACTGGATAGAAAACGATGACAGTCTCAGCGGGAAATTCGGATACTGATAAACAAAATGCTCCGAAGGCTTGCGCCTTCGGAGCGATTATCCGGTATATATCAGTATGCAAGGGTATCTGCGGCTGAGCCTGCCTCGGATTTTTCGAGAGCCTCTGTGGCGAGGTACTCATTATAAGCGGCGATAACGGCTGATTCGAGGTTCTGTCTTGCCGTGGCATTGATGGGATGAACGATATCTCTGAAGGTACCGTCGGGATTCTTTCTGCTGGGCATAACAACGAAGAGCTTTTCACGAGCATTTATGACTTTGATATCATGAAGCGCAAGCTCGTTATCGAATGTAACGGATACTATAGCCTTCATAGGGCCTTCTTCAAAAGTTTTTCTGATTTTTACATCTGTGATGATCATTTTTTAAACCTCCAAGTTGGAACTTTTTGTCTATGGCTCTATTATACAGCGCAAATGTGAACATTATACAAATTAGAAGTAATAAATATTTTAACAAATCCGAAAAAAACATCGCTTTCGGGCGATTTTCAGGGAGAACAGCATGAGCTTGCATAAGATAGATTGCCTCGGCAATGCAAAAAAAATATTCTTCATAGGGATAGGCGGGATAAGTATGTCCTCCCTTGCATTCATCTGCAAAAAGGCAGGATATATCGTCGCAGGCTCGGACAGAGCCGAAAGTGCGCTCACAGATAAACTGAAAGCCGCAGATATTCCCGTTTTCCCGCGGCATGATGAAAAGAATATCGAGGACTATGACGCCGTGGTATATACGGGTGCCATACATGCCGACAATCCCGAACTTTCAATGGCAAAGCGCAAAAATCTTCCTATTATATACAGGGCGACGCTCCTCGGCGATATCATGAAAAATTACCGCGCGAGAATCGGAGTTGCGGGTATGCACGGCAAATCAAGTGCCACGGGCATGATTTCGCATCTTTTCCTCTCGGCAGGCAAGAATCCGACTGTCGTTTCCGGCGCGGAGATGAGCGATATGAACGGCGCATACAGGCTCGGCGGCAAGGACTTTTTCATTTTCGAGGCGTGCGAATATATGGATTCGTTCCTGCATTTCTTCCCTACGCTCGCCGTGATACTCAATATCGGGCTTGACCATACCGATTATTTCTCGGGCATAGAGCAAATAAAAGCTTCCTTTGCAAAATACGCCGATATCGCCGCAAAGTGCGGCGGCGCGGCGCTCGTGAACGGCGACGATGAAAATACCCTCGCGGCGACAGCCGCCTGCACGCATCGCGTCACATTCGGCATAACGGGAGAGAATCTCGACTATCGCGCCGAGAACATCACATATAATAAAGGAAAAGCCGCCTTTTCCGTCATGCGCGGAGAGCGGAAGATAGCCGATATTTCCCTCTCTGTCCCGGGTGCGCATAATATTTATAATGCGCTCGCCGCCTGTGCCGCAGGCGATATGCACTCTCTGACATACGAAGAAATATCCGCGGGCGTTTCGTCCTTCTCCGGCATTTCCCGTCGCTTTGAATATAAAGGAAGCGTCGGCGGCGCGGATATATATATAGACTATGCGCATCATCCCGACGAGATAGAAGCCACCATCGCCTGCGCGCGCGGAATCTGCTCCGGCAGAGTGATATGCGCTTTTGAGCCGCATACATATTCGCGGACATACGCGCTCTATGACGATTTCATAGCCGCGCTGTCGGAAGCCGACGCTGTAGTCATGCTCGATGTATACGCGGCGCGCGAAACCGACACTCTCGGCATCTCCTCGCAGGCTATGGCAAAATGCATAAATAACGGATATTATGCAGAGAATTATGCAAAATGCGCCGAGATGCTCCGCGCTCTCGCAGGCGAAAATGATATTATTCTCATTCTCGGGGCGGGTACGGTATGCAAAATCGCGGACTTTTTTGCATAAAATCAAGATTTATGCGATAAAATATGCAATTTTCAAGAAAATATGCGTATTTTTTAAGATTTTTTAAATAAATATTCAAAAAGCGGTTGACAAATCGATGGAAAAGGTGTATGATAAGCCCGTAAACGAAACCAACCCAAATTTACGGAGGAACAACACAATGAAAAAACTTTTCGCCATTCTTTTTGCAGTCGCTTTTATTTTCGGCTGCCTCGCTATGACCGCATGTAATAAGACAGAGGATTCGCTCGATGCGGCATACGCCAAATATCTTAATCAGTACAAGCAGACAGACAGCAGTCTCCCCACACTCACAGTTGCAACATCTCCCGACTTCGCTCCCATGGAGTTTGTGGACATCGCAAAGAGCGGTCAGGAACAGTATGTAGGCTTCGATATTCTTCTTGCAAACTACATCGCAAAAGAGCTCGGCATGAAGCTCGTTATCAAGCCGATGAGCTTTGACGCATGCATGGCAGCAGTCAAGACAGGCAGTGCAGACCTCGCTATCTCGGGCTTCTCATGGACAGCAGAGCGCGCCGAAACATTCCTTATCACCGATTGGTACAAAGCAGGTGAAAACGAAACAAAGCAGTTTGTAATCACAAAAAAAGCTAACGCAGGCAAACTCACAAAGGCTTCCGATTTCAGCGGACTCAAGGTAGGCGCTCAGGGCGGTTCTCTTCAGGAGCTTCTCGTAACGGAACAGCTCGTTCCCGCAGGCGCTCAGATAGTCAAGATGGACAACCTCAATGATCTTGTTACGGCACTCAAGACAGGTAATATCGATGCTCTCGCAGTTGCAAAGGGCAACGGTGACGCATTCATCGCAGATAACAAGGACTCGATTGATTTCTCCGGCTTTGAATTTGAAATCGAAGAGAAATACAAGAACAATGTCATTCTTGTAAACAAGAACAACAGCGAGCTTTGGGAAAAGGTAAATGCCGCTCTCGCAAAAGCAATGAACGCCGGCGTATATGACAAATGGTACGAAGCATGCCAGATTTACTCGGGCATCAAGACAAAAGACGAACTCGGTTATGACGATAACGGAAACAAGATAACCGAATAACAAAAATTTAAAATAACAGCCGCCTCAACCGTAGGTTGGGGCGGCTTTAAGGGTAAATTTAAGGAGGAAAACTTTTGAATTTTCTTGATATTATAAAGGATATGGGAACCATATTCGCGAAATACTGGTATGTCTTTCTCGTAAAAGGCATCGGCTATACGCTGGTTCTCTCGATAATAACAGTCGTCGGCGGTACGCTGATAGGCTCGCTTCTCTCCATCGGAAAAATGTCGCGCTTCAAGGCACTTCGCGGCATCATCACGGCTTTCGTCGAGATAGTCCGCGGAACGCCTACTCTGCTTCAGCTCTACATAGGCTACTTCATCGTGCCGATGTTTTTCCCCTCGCTCAATCAGATAGACGCGCAGCTCATGGCTTTCACCTGCGTCGCGATAGCTCTCGTTATCAACAGCGCGGCGTATGTTTCCGAGATAATCCGCTCGGGCATAGAATCCGTGGACAAGGGTCAGACAGAAGCCTCCCGCAGTCTCGGTCTTACGCAGGGCGTGACGATGAAATGCATCGTCCTCCCGCAGGCGATAAAGAATATCCTCCCCGCGCTCGGCAATGAATTTATCACGGTAATCAAGGAAACCTCGCTTGCCTCCACATTCTTTGTCGGCGAGCTGATGACGGTATATAAGAATATCGTCGGCGTTACGCACAATTCCCTGCCTACCTTGATGATAGTCGGCGTGATTTACTTCGTGCTTACATTCATTCTTTCCAAAATACTCAAAGTCTTCGAAAGGAGGATGAAATCCCATGCTTGAGATAAAAAATGTTTTCAAGGATTTTGATTCGCTCCATGTGCTCAAGGGCATTTCCACAGAGATAAATCAGGGCGAAGCGATATCAATCATAGGTCCCTCCGGCTCGGGAAAAAGCACGCTTCTGCGTTGCATGAACCTGCTCGAGCATCCGACTTTCGGAGAAGTATGGATGGAGGGCAAGCTGCTCACTCCCGTCGACCCCTATCTGCATTTTGATATCATCCGCGCCTCCAAAACATATGCCAAGCTCATAGCCGCCGGCATGAGCGATGAGGACGCCATAGCGAAGATAAAGAAAGAGGACCTCCTCCACGAAAAGCACAATGCCGAGGGCAAGGCTTACCGCCGCCTGATGAAAAAGACCTTCGCCGAAAACAGCATAGATATCAACCTCGCCCGCAGAAAAATGGGCATGGTTTTCCAGCAGTTCAATCTTTTCGGCAATAAATCCGTCAAGGAAAACATCATGTTTGCCCCCGTAAAAATCGGCATATCCAACTACAAAAAGACAAAGCGCAAAAACAGAATAATCGCGCTCTCCAATATTTTCACAAAAGAAAAGAAAGCGCCGCTTCCGCTTCCCGATGCGCCCGCAGAGGTTCGCGCAAAGGCGGAGGCAAAGGCGATGGAACTGCTCGCGAGAATCGGGCTTCAGGATAAGGCGGATGTCTATCCCTCAACCCTCTCGGGCGGTCAGAAACAGCGTATCGCCATCATCCGCGCGCTCGCGATGGAGCCTGATGTAATGCTCTTCGACGAGCCGACCTCCGCGCTCGACCCCGAAATGGTAGGAGAGGTTCTCGATGTTATCAAGGACCTCGTGAAGAGCGGCATGACAAGCGTTATCGTAACACACGAAATGGGATTTGCCCGCGAAATATCTGACAGAGTCATCTTCATGGATGACGGCATCATCGCGGAGCAGGGCTCGCCCGCCGAAATTTTCGGCAATCCTCAGAACCCCAGAACAAAGGAATTTCTCAGTAAGGTGCTGTAAAAATGGAAAAAATCAAAGAATATGCACTCGAAAAAATAGACGAAAATGCTTCCTTTTTTACCGAAGTAAGCGATAAAATATGGGAATATGCGGAGCTTTCGCTCAAGGAATACAAATCAGCCGCGCTCTATGCAGATATGCTCAAAAAGCTCGGTTTTGAAACGGAAGAAAACATCTGCGGCATAAAAACCGCCTTCACAGGCAAATACGGAAGCGGCAAGCCCGTGATAGGCATACTCGCGGAATTTGACGCACTCTCCGGTCTTTCGCAGGTCGGCGGTCTCTGCGAGCAGAAAGAGCTTGTAACCGACGGTTGCGGTCACGGCTGCGGGCATAATATGCTCGGTGCGGGTTCGCTCGCCGCGGCTTATGCCGTAAAATGCTGGCTTGAAAAAACCGGAAAGGCCGGTACAGTCATATTTTTCGGCTGTCCCGGTGAAGAGGGCGGCGCATCCAAGGCATTCATGGCAAGAGAAAATATATGGCGTTCTCTCGATGCGGCGCTGACATGGCACCCAAGCGACTGTAATGAGGTTGTAACAGGCGGTTGCAATGCCTGCATACAAGTGCTCTATAAGTTCAAGGGCAAGGCGGCGCACGCGGCAGGCAATCCGGCAGAAGGCAGAAGTGCGCTCGACGCAGTGGAGCTGATGAATGTCGGCGTTCAGTTTCTGCGTGAGCATATGAAGGACAACGCGCGCATTCACTACGCGATAACCGACGGCGGCGGGCTTTCGCCAAATGTAGTTCAGCCACATGCCGCGGTGCTCTATATGGTGCGTTCGCCCCATGTGGACGAGGCTGTCGCTCTCGCAAAGCGCGTGGACAAGATAGCCGAGGGCGCGGCACTGATGACGGAGACCGCTTTTGAAAAGGTTTTCATCGACGGCACTGCGGATACGATATCAAATCACACGCTCGAAAAGCTGGCATACGATAATTTCGCAGAGACAGGCACGCCAAAGTATACGCAAGCCGAGCTTGACTATGCGGATAAGCTTGCGGCAGGGCTTCCTTCGGAAGCCTGCGGCACCGGCGCGGAATACGATAAGGCGATAAAGGAAGCTGTGGAAGCAATGCAGAAATCCGCAGGTCACAGCATGAATTCCTTCCTCTGCCCTTATTACGGCGGAGATGCGGCGTTCTCTCCCGGCTCGACGGATGTCGGCGATGTAAGCTGGCAGACGCCGACGGTGCAGATACACGTCGCCTCATATCCGAATGCCACTCCCGGGCACTCATGGCAGATAGTCTCCTGCGGCAAAACGGAAATAGGTCACAAGGCAGTTCTCTGCGCGGGCAAGGTGCTCGCCGCGACGGCAATAGACCTTTTATCCTCACCCGAAACGCTCGCATCGGCAAAAGCCGAATTTGAAAAAGCCACGGTAAAGGGCTATACCTGCCCTGTCCCCGCAGGCGAAGAGCCTAAGGCAATATGATAAGCAAAGTTTCTCCTTAAGTTTTTATTTTTGATAAAAGTACAGGCGCGGCAAGGGTTTTCCCGCCGCGCCTGTACTTTTATACAGTTGTATATTATCCTCGCGACGGCAGAAAAAATACCGTCTTTTTTTATTATAAAAAGCATTGACGGAATGGATTTTTTATGATATCATATGGGTAAAAAAGCAGGAGGTGCACTATGGAAAAAGTTCTGATTATCGGCTCACCGGGCGCGGGCAAATCAACGCTTGCCTTTGAGCTTTCGGTAAAAACGGGACTTCCGCTCGTCCATCTCGATAAGCTCTGGTGGCAGGCGGGCTGGATAGAATCCGACAGAGAGGATTTCGATGCGCGGCTCGCGGCTGAACTGGAAAAACCTCGGTGGATAATAGACGGCAACTATTCCCGCACTCTGCCGATGCGCCTTGCGGGATGCGATACGGTGATTTTCCTCGATTTTCCGCGCCTCACCTGCCTTTTCGGTGCGATGCGCCGCGTGCTCCGCTACCGCGGAAAAACGCGTCCCGATATGGCGGAGGGCTGCCCCGAGAAGATAGACAGAGAGTTTCTCTCGTATATATGGAATTTCAGAAAGAAAAATCTGCCGAAAATCAAAGAGCGGCTCTCGGCTTGCAAAACCGCCGAAATAATCACCCTGCGCTCGCGCAGAGAGGTAAAGCATTTTATTTCTGATATAATATAAAGGAGAAAAATCATGAAAATCAAATATCTCGGCACAGCCGCGGCAGAGGGAATCCCTGCCATCTTCTGCAAATGCGACAACTGCAATCGCGCAAGAGAGCTCGGCGGAAAAAATATCCGCACGCGCTCGCAGGCGCTGATAGACGGGAAAATTCTCATCGACTTCCCTGCCGACTCATATATGCACGAACTTCGCTACGGAATCGATTTTTCGGATATTCCCGCCCTGCTGATAACCCATGTTCATGAAGACCACTGCTATCTCTCGGAAATGACAAACCGCCGCGCGGGCTTTGCCCATATCGACGGCGCTCCCGCCCTCACAATCTACGGCTCCGAAGATGTCTACAAGGATTACGCCGAGCACGCCGGCGCATTTTTCCTGAATGTCCCGAAATCCGGCTGTAATGCGGTAAATTACAGTTTTATACAAGCGTATAAACCGACCGAAATCGAGGGCTATACCGTAACGGCACTGCGTGCATATCACGGCACGGCGCATCCCTATATCTACCTCATCGAGAAAGACGGCAAGGCTCTGCTCTACGCGCATGACACCGACATTTTCCCCGATGAAACATGGGATTATCTCGAGAAAAGCGGCGTGAAGCTCTCGTATGTTTCGCTCGACTGCACGGAGGGTTGCAAGACCGTCCGCTATCACGGGCATATGTTTATAGACCGCAATCTTGAGGTTAGAAAGCGGCTCTTTGAGATAGGTGCGGCAACCGAAAGCACTCTTTTCTGCATAAATCATTTTTCTCATAACGGAACAAACGCCTGCTACGACGATATGAAGCCGGTAGCCGACGCAAACGGTTTTCTCCTTTCATACGACGGCGCAGAATTTGAATTTTAATGATAAAATAACCGAAAAGGAAGCCGGTGGCTTCCTTTTCGGTTATTTTATACAATTGTATCGTTATATTATACGCCTGTATATTTATATACTCTCGTGTACAGCAGCTGCTTTATTTTCTCAAATGTCGCCTTGTCGATGCAGCCATCGCCGGTCATTATAAGCAGAGGTATAGCATCGCGACCTGCCGAGATAGGCGGCTGCATATACGGATACGGATTAAGGAAAAAGCCGTTTCTTTCGTAGAAGCCGATGCGCCGCCGCGCGATTTCGGTCTCTGGCGGTTCCACCTCAAAGCATATCGGCTTCTCCGAAATTGCTTTCAGCTCGCCGAGCATAGCTGCGCCGAGACCGCTTCCGCGAAGTCTCCCGTCCACGGCAAAATGCTCTATGTAAAGCACCTCGGGAAAATCCCATACGGCAAAAAATCCCGCGATTTTCCCCTCCCTGCGGCAAGCGAAAATGCGATATGCAGAGTCAGCAAAGAGCGCATACTGCTCCTCCATCGGGCGAAATTCCGTCTCGGGAAAGCTCGCCTCCATTATGGCATAGACCTTGTCAAAATCTTTCTTATCAAGTAGCTCCAGCATTTCATCTTCCTTTTCATGAAAAAGCCTTTTCCCTTGGCAGGAAGAGGCTTTTTTATATATTATACTTTTGTATTATTTCTTTTTCATCAGGTATTTGTCGACTTTCTCAACGATATTGTCGGGCACCTTTTTGTCTATCGGGAAGAAAGCGGCGTTCACAACCTTATCCGAGAATGTGGCGACAAAGTTTGCCGTGCGCTCAAGGCTCTCGCCGGAAAGAATGGATATCACATCGTGGCGGCAATGTATCTGCGAGGAGCCTGCGGCGGCGCGACGCATAAAGTTTACGCCGGGGATGCCCTTATCGGCAAAAGGAATGGAATCCGAAGAATAGATATCCTGATTTACGCTCATGGGATAACCGAGTTCCTTATAGAGGTAAGTTATCGCATGGCAGAGGCTCTCTTCGCCCGTGACGACGGCGGCATCTCTGCCGAGGATAGGACCTGCCATATCTATATTTATGCAGAGACGGATTTTTTCAAGTTCGGCTTCGTGAGCGGCAATATACGCCTTGCTTCCGAGAAGTCCGCGCTCCTCCGAGCCGCACCAGATGAAGCGAACCGTGCGCTTCGGCGCATTCTCCGTATAGTGGCGGAGAAGCTCGAGAAGCATTGCGCTGCCCGACGAATTATCAAAATAACCCTCGGAGAACACCACGGAATCATAGTGCGCCGTATAGACCACGACTTCATCGGGATATTTCTCGCCGACAACATCGTAAACTATATTCTGCGATTCAGCTTCGCCCTCTTCCTGCTCGAGGGTGATTTTTGCCTTTGTCGGATGCATGGGAACAAGCTCGAGCGCGTCCTTTATCTTGATGCATACGCCCGGAATCTGCCCTGCTTCGAGATGCTTTGCGCGGAGCATACGCTCGTCCATATCGGTTTCCTCATCCTTATCAAGGAATGTGCCGCATGTGCAGACAAAGCCGGCGACACCCGCCTTCACAAGTTTTTCATAGGAAGAATAACCGACGCCGCCCGCGATAAGGACTATCTTGCCCTTTACATCCACGAGGTCGATATCGTCAAAGCCCTCGATATATTTAAAATCAGCTTCAAGCCCGTCCTTGGCGGCATTGCCCGAAAAGCCGTAGCCTGTCGCTTCGATTTCCTTGTGAAAAGGCTCCGTTATCTCAAATTTCACCTTTTTTATCTCATATCTCGGCGCCATGAATTTTTCGATTTTCGGTTCGTTTCCCGTTATCGCTTTTATCTCATCCGAGATAATCTCAGCGCCTTTTTTCTCGCCGTCAAAGGTGGAAAGTCTTACAAATCCAAGCTTTTCCAGCATGGAATACATTCTTTTTCCCGAAATAGCCATAATAGCATTTCCTCCCTGAATTTATATTTCGCCTGTTATTTTACCCCTTTTGCGGCGCAATGTCAAGCCTATTCAAAAATAATTAACAACTTTAAAACTTCCAAATAAGCATTGCTTTTTCGCTTTTTTTATGATATACTTATTATAATTGTAAATTTATTTTCTTTTTCAAAAGAGAGGTAATCAAAATGATAAGAACAGACAGATTCAAAGACGGAAAACAGCATATCGTTACAATGAGCTATGACGACGGTCCCGATACCGACCTCAAGCTTATCGAGATATTCAATAAATACGGCATAAAAGGCACATTCAACCTCATTTCAGGCTCATTTGACAACCCGAACAACTGGCTTCAGGCAAAGGATGTGCCCACAGTCTACGCGGGACACGAAATAGCCTGCCATACTGTGACGCACCCGCATCTCGAATTTCTCACACCGAAGGCGCAGTATGATGAGCTGATGAGCTGTCGCCTCTCTCTCGAAAAGGCAAGCGGTCAGATTGTCCGCGGTCTTGCTTTTCCCTTCGGCACATGGAGCGATGACACACTCAATGCCATGAGGGTCGCCGGACTTGTATACAGCCGCGCGGTAGAGCCCACATCTTCATTCCTCTTCCCCGAGAATTTCATGACATGGCGACCGACAAATCATCACAATCAGTGTATGCCGAATGTCGACCAGCTCATTCACAACATAACAAAAGCGCCGTGGCGCGTCGGTTCTCTGCTCTACATCTGGGGTCACAGCTATGAGTTCCGCCCGCAGAACGACAATAACTGGGAGCTTATCGATACGGTCTGCCAAAAGCTCGCCGAGCATTCCGAAAGCATATGGTTTGCCACAAATATAGAGGTAGTGGACTATAAAAATGCAATCTCGCAGATTCAGATTTCCGCCGACGAAAAGGTCATCCGCAACCCGACGGCTATCGACCTCTGGGTTTCCTGCGACAAGGAACCGCTGAAGATTCCCGCAGGCGAAACGGTAAGACTCTGATGACAGACGACGGGCTTCTGCGCGCAAGGATTCTCGATAAAATAAGAGAATCCGCGGAAAACTACTGCGCCGCCTGCACATCATTTCTCGATGCCGCATCGTGCGCCATCGCCGTTTCCGTCTGCAAAAAGGAACGGGCGCGATATGAGCTTTTCGGCGGGTACGACGGTGCGGAAAGAAAAATCTGCTTTATCCTGCCCGACTATGCCGAGAGCCTGCGCGACTGCTTCTCAGAGGAGGACTTTCCTCTCGTTATCGTACGCGCAGCAAACAGAAATCCCGCGAGAGCGCTCTCTCACAGAGATTATCTCGGCTCGCTGATGGCACTCGGCATAAAGCGCGAAACGATAGGCGATATCATCATATGCCAGAGCGGCGCCGATATAATCACCGTGCCGCAGACGGCGGTTTTCCTCGCCGATAGCTTCAACAAAGCGGGAAACTGCCCGATAGAAACGCAGATATTGCCGATAGGCGCACTGCGTGCGCCCGCGGTGCACACAGAGGAAAAGCGCGATACAGTAGCTTCGCCGCGGCTTGACAATATCGTCTCCGCCGCCTTTGACCTTTCGCGTTCGGCGGCATCAGAGGCTATCGCCGCAGGTTTCGTTTTCGTAAACGACGAGGCGGCTGAAAAGGCTGACAGACAGATAGCGGCAGGCTCCAAGATAGTCCTGCGCGGCAAGGGCAAGGTTGTGCTCCGTGAATTTCGCGGAGAGAGCCGAAAAGGCAGGACGGTAGTCATTTTTGATAAGTATATCTGAAAAAGATACGCTTGAATAAACAGAAATTTTGCATTTAATACATTTGTATAAAAGGAGGAATATGCCTTGAAATCAGGCTTTTGCTGCCCTGTATGCGGCTCTGCTCTCGAGCGCGGCGAGAGAACGCTCGCCTGCGAAAACGGGCACAGCTTTGACATAGCGAAAAAGGGATATGTGAACCTCCTGCTCTCGCAGAAATCGAAAGACAAACGCCACGGCGACGACACCGCCATGATAACGGCAAGACGCGATTTTCTCGACCTCGGCTATTATCTGCCGCTCTGCGAAGCGACGACCGACGCCGTGCTCGCCTGCGCAAAAAGCGGCGATACACTGCTCGACCTCGGTTGCGGCGAATGCTACTATACGGCGGCTGTTATGCACGAAGCGGAAAAAAGAGGAATATTTCTCCATGCGCTCGGCATAGACATATCGCGTGACGCTCTCATTTACGGCGCCAAGCGGTGCCGCCGGATAGAGCTTGCCGCGGCGAGCATATTTTCGCTCCCAGTGGCGGACGACAGCGTCGATATAATAATGAATATGTTCGCGCCATGTGCCGCAGAGGAATTTGCCCGCGTGCTGAAAAAGGGCGGCAGGATGATTCATGTCTACCCCAGAGAAAAGCACCTTTTCGAGCTGAAAAAGGCTATTTACGATACGCCATATGAAAACGATGTGGAAACAGCGGATTTCTGCGGCTTCCGCCTCATCTCGGAAAAGCGGCTGACATATACTTTCACAATGAAAAATCAGAACGAGATACATGAGCTTTTCATGATGACACCGTATTATTACAAAACCTCAAAGGAGGGGCAGGCACGCGCGGCGGCGCTGGATTCCCTCTCGGCGACGGCGGATTTTGCCGTTGCCGTATATGAGAAGCTGTGATTTCGGGTATTGACATCGCGGGCTTTTTGGTATAAAATAATATGAGCAAAAAAACGGAGGCGGAAATGGACTGGCAAATGGACCTGCAGACGAACCGAAAAATGAAAAGAAAAAAGCAAAATACATTTTTCGCGCAGTTTCTGAAACTACTCTGCCTTGTACTCGTGGTGATGCTCGCGGTAGTAATATTCAAGAAAAGCGCAAATCACCCAGCCGAGACCACGGCACCGACCTCACCCACGGACACAACACCGACTGTTACCGCACCGACGACTGCAGCCACAACACCGACTGTAACCACGACGCATACTGTGACCACTTCAGCAGCAACTACAACTCGTCTGACCTCTCCTCCGCCGGTAACAACCGCAACGACAAAAGCAACGACGACCGCGACAACTTCAACAACGGCGACATATGAGCCGGGATACATATCGCGTATCCCGACCGACTCCGAGATGAGAAGCCTGATAGCAGACAAGCTGCTCGATATCAACAAATATTCGCGCCCTGCAAACAAATATCTCGATGAAGGCGTCAGCCGTCAGAAGATAACGAAGATAGTCATCCACTATGTCGCAAACGCGGGCACAAGCGCGATAAACAACCGCAATTACTTCAATAATCTCCCCAAAAACGAGAAAATCTACGCAGGTGCGCATTACATAGTCGGGCTTGAAGGCGAGATAATCCGCTGTATTCCCGATAACGAGATAGCATATCACGCAGGAAATGCGGATGTGAACGCCTGCTCCATAGGCATAGAGGTCTGCCATCCCGACAAAACAGGCAGATTCAGCTATAAATCTTATCTTTCGCTTCTTAAGCTCGTTTCATGGCTCTGCGACAAGTATGATATAAGCGCCGACAATGTGATACGCCACTATGATGTTACAGGCAAAGCCTGCCCCATCTACTATATAGACAACCCGTCGGAATGGAGACTTTTCAAGAAGAGGCTCATTTTCAGATAATCTATAAAAACGGAGCGCATCCGCCGATCGGATGTGCTCCGTTTTGTCGATATATGAAAAGTTAACAATTTATCCATTGATTATTTTCTCTAACCATAGTATAATTATATTTAATGCTCTATAGTCGGCAAAGCCTTTTTTGCCGTACAATTTTTTGAGAAAGGAAAAGTTTTTATGATAAAAAAGCTTGCAAAAAGCATAAGAGAATATAAAACATCTAGCATACTGACTTTTATATTCATTATGTTTGAAGCCGTGATAGAATGTATCATACCTTTTATCACAGCCAAACTTATCAACCGCATCGAAAACGGCGCGGAAATGGCTGACATCCTGAAAACAGGTGCTCTGCTCGCCGTGATGGCAATGATTTCGCTCGCCTGCGGCGGCATCGCGGGTGCCACCTGCGCAAAGGCTTCGTCCGGCTTTGCGAAGAACCTGCGCCACGACCTTTTCTACAAGGTGCAGACATTTGCTTTTGAGAATATAGACAAGTTTTCCACCTCATCGCTCGTCACGAGAATGACGACGGATGTCGGAAATGTGCAGTTTGCATACATGATGATAATCAGAACAGCCATCCGCGCTCCTCTGATGATGATATTCTCCATAATCATGGCGTATATCATGGGCGGCGCGCTCGCTTCCCTTTTCGTCATTGTCATACCCGTGCTCCTCGTCGGTCTATGGATTATCTCCAAGAAAGCAATGCCCGCTTTCCGCAGTGTTTTCCGCAAATATGACCGTCTCAATGAGTCTATCGAGGAAAATGTGCGCGGCATGCGCGTGGTAAAAGGCTTCTCGAGAGAAGAATACGAAAAGCAGAAATTCGGCGTAGCCGCAGGCGATATCTGCCACGACTTCACAAAAGCGGAAAGAATCGTTGCGCTCAACTCGCCGCTCATGCAGATATGCGTATATTTCAATATGGCTTTCATATTGATACTCGGCTCCAAACTCGTCATCACCTCCGCGGGGCTCGACCTCGGCGTAGGTCAGATGTCGTCCATGCTTACATACGGCTTCCAGATACTCATGCAGCTCATGATGCTCTCGATGATTTATGTCATACTCACGATATCAAACGAGTCCATGCAGCGTGTCACGGAGGTTCTCGACGAAAAGTCCGCGCTCACAAATCCCGAGGCGGCAGAAAGAACCGATGAAAACGGAAATACCGTTTCCCTGCCTGTAAAAGAGGTGGCAGACGGCTCGATTGATTTCGACGATGTAAGCTTCAAATATTCCGCCGAGGCAAAGAAATATGCCCTCTCGGATATCGACCTGCATATAAAATCCGGCATGACGGTCGGCATACTCGGCGTCACGGGCTCGAGCAAATCAACTCTTGTCCAGCTTATCCCGCGACTTTATGATACGACGGTCGGCTCTGTCAGAGTAGGCGGCGTGGATGTCCGCGATTATGACCTCGAGGTACTGCGCGACAGCGTTGCTTTCGTTTTGCAAAAAAATCTGCTATTCTCCGGCACGATAAACGAAAACCTGCGCTGGGGCAATGAAAACGCCACCGACGAAGAGATAATCGAAGCCTGCAAACTCGCTCAGGCAGACGATTTCGTCCGCTCATTTCCCGATGGCTACAATACTAAGATTGAGCAGGGCGGCACGAATGTTTCGGGCGGTCAGAAGCAGAGACTCTGCATTGCCCGCGCACTGCTGAAAAAGCCGAAAATACTCATTCTCGACGACTCGACAAGCGCCGTCGATACAAAAACGGACGCTCTCATCCGTGCGGGCTTCCGCAAATTTATCCCCGAAACGACGAAGATAATCATCGCTCAGCGTATCGCCTCCGTCGAAGATGCCGACCTCATCCTCGTGATGGAAAACGGCAGAATAGCATCACGCGGCACGCATGACGAGCTGATGAAAACAAGCGAAACCTACCGCGAGACATATCTCCAGCAGACAAAAGGAGGTGAGCGCGATGAAAAATAAGAAAAACGGCATTTCCGAGATGCCCGGCGCAAAGCCGATGAAGCGCAAGCCTGATATGAAGCTGCTCGGCAGAGTTTTCAGGATGCTCGTGCAATCATATCCAGTGCTCGTGCCGATAGCCGGCATATGTATCGTGCTCTCCGCCGTCGTTTCGTCTATTCCCTCCATCTTCATGCAGAAGGTTTTCGACAAGATAGCCGACAGCATCACGATAATCAAAGAAGCCGCCAATGCGTCGGGGCTTTCACTGCGCGAATTTGCGCAGGCAAACGGAGCGTTTCTCTCCGAGAGATGGGCGGCGGCAAAGGCAGAGATACTGCCTATCGTCGGCGTGCTGATAGTGCTCTATGTATTTGCGATAATCTTTATCACGCTCCAGACTCAGCTCATGGCAAAGATAACGCAGGGCTTTCTCGACAAGATGCGCCGCGAGATGTTCAACGGGATGCAGAATCTCCCGATAAAATATTTCGATACGCACAAGCACGGCGATATCATGAGCTATTATACAAACGATATCGATACTCTGCGCGAGCTTGTTTCGCGTTCGTTCCCGCAGATGCTCCAGTCCGGCATCATCGTGCTGACGGTATTCTGCATCATGATGTGGTACAGTATCCCGATGACGCTCGTGGTAATGCTCGGCGTAGTGGCAATGATTTTCGTCTCCAAGAAAATAGGCGGCGGAAGCGCGAAATACTTCATCCGCAATCAGAAGTCCGTCGCAAAATGCGAGGGATATGTCCAGGAGATGATGAACGGGCAGAAAGTAATCAAGGTATTCTGCCACGAGGGAGAAGCGGAAAAAGAATTTGACGCGATAAACGATGAACTCTATGAGGACAGCAAAAAGGCGCATGCCTATGCGAATGTTCTCGGTCCCATCATCATGAATATAGGCAATATCCTTTATGTCATCTGCGCTGTTGCGGGCGGTCTTTTCATCACGCTCGGCATGACAAACCTCAGCTTCTGCGGTCTCATAAAGGAGGGCAGCTTTACCGCGCTCGCCTTCAGAATTTCCATCATCATTCCTTTTCTCAATATGACAAAGCAGTTCACGGGCAATGTAAACCAGCTTTCGCAGCAGATAAACTCCATAGTCATGGGTATGGCAGGCGCGCAGCGCATATTCTCCCTCATGGATGAAAAGCCCGAGGCAGACGACGGATATGTTACTCTTGTAAACTGCAAGTACGATGAAAACGGCAATATCACGGAAACAACCGAGCGCACAGGCAAATGGGCATGGAAGCATCCGCATGGCGACGGCACGCTCACATATACGCCGCTCGCGGGCGATGTGCGCATGGTTGATGTCGATTTCGGCTATGAGGAAAACAAGCCCGTGCTCCATGATATCACGGTCTATGCGGAACCGGGTCAGAAAGTTGCCTTTGTCGGCGCCACAGGTGCGGGCAAGACAACGATAACAAACCTGATAAACCGCTTCTATGACATAGCGGACGGCAAGATACGCTACGACGGAATCAATATAAATAAGATAAAGAAGAGCGACCTGCGCCGAAGCCTCGGCATAGTTCTGCAGGAGACAAATCTTTTCACGGGAAGCGTAATGGACAATATCCGCTACGGCAGACTGGATGCCACAGATGAAGAATGCATCGAAGCGGCAAGGCTCGCGGGCGCGGACGATTTCATTTCCCGCCTGCCGCAGGGCTATAATACGGAGCTTTCCGGCAACGGCGCTAACCTGTCGCAGGGTCAGCGTCAGCTTATCGCTATAGCGCGTGCCGCCGTCGCAGACCCGCCCGTAATGATTCTGGACGAAGCTACCTCCTCCATAGATACGAGAACGGAAGCAATAGTTCAGCGCGGCATGGATAAACTCATGGAGGGCAGAACGGTATTCGTTATCGCTCACAGGCTTTCCACCGTCATGAATTCCGATGTAATCATGGTTCTTGACCACGGCAGAATCATCGAGCGCGGCAACCATGAAAAGCTCATCGCCGAAAAGGGCGTTTACTATCAGCTTTATACAGGCGCATTCGAGCTTGAATAATTTCAAAGGGGAACCCGATTTGAACTGCCCCAAATTGTACGGACAGCACAAAAAAGAGTCTCAAGGTAGAAAA
>ERZ1026780.968-NODE-968-length-20329-cov-8.572063_pt1 | contig 20329 bp, 17 predicted proteins | sample MGYA00380126_ERZ1026780 | MGnify/ENA primary metagenome ERZ1026780 (study PRJEB33269, sample SAMEA4719762) | human gut metagenome | biome: human-associated habitat; feature: organic feature; material: feces | place: Cameroon | collected 2013-10 ... | reverse complement strand
CTGCAAAGGGAGGCACGATGTTCAGGCCGCCGTGACGGCGGGCCATATCCCACTCGCGGCCGGTGCCCAGATGATCCATCAGGGAGTGGTAGTTTTTACGCACCACGATGGAAACGTTGGAAATGCCGCAGTTGGCCATGCTGGACAGCACAAAGTCTACCATGCGGTAACGGCCCGCAAAGGGGATCGAGGCCATTGCGCGCTCGGTCACCAGCTCGGGAACGGTATTGTCATAGCTGTTGGGGAAAATGATACCCAACGCATTGGTGTTCTGTCTCAGCATACTTCCACACCCTCCTTGACGGATTCAAACACTTTTGCGCCCTCCTTGACGGTAGCGCCTGCGCCGATGGTCAGACCGGTGCCAACGTGGGCAATTGCGCCCTCGCCGCCGACCTTTGCACCTGCGCCCACAACAACGTCCTCAGCAAGGATGCAGCGCTTGACCACGGCACCTGCCTTGACCACGACACCGTCCATCAGCACGGCGTCCTCAACGGTAGCGCCCTCTTCCACAACGACGCCTGCGCTCAGGACAGAGTGCTTGACGTTGCCGTAGATCTTGCAGCCCTCGGTGATGAGGGAGTCCTGCACAACGGCGCGCTCGCCGATCTTCTGGGCGGGCAGCACGGGGTTGCGGCTGTAAATTTTCCAGGTCTTATCAAAGATATCGATGCCGGAGTTCTCGGGGTCCAGCACTTCCATGTTGGCTTCCCACAGGCTGTCGATGGTGCCAACATCGCGCCAGTAACCGGCAAAGCGGTAGGCGTACATCTTGCGGCCGTCACGCAGCAGGGCGGGGATGATGTTCATGCCGAAGTCATTCTTGGAGTTGGGGTCGGCCTCGTCCTCGATCAAATACTTCTTGAGCACATCCCAGTTGAAGATGTAGATGCCCATGGATGCCAGATTGGACTTGGGCACCGGGGGCTTCTCCTGGAACTCGGTGATGCGGTCGGTCTCGTCCGCCACCATCAGGCCGAAGCGGGAAGCTTCCTTCCAGTCCACTTCCATAACGGCCACAGAGAACTCTGCGCCCTTTTCCTTGTGGAAGCGCAGGAAGTCGGCGTAGTCTTGCTTGCAGATCTGGTCGCCGGACAGGATGATGACGTATTCGGGATCATAGCTGTCGATGAAGCCGATGTTCTGATAGATGGCGTTTGCGGTGCCCTTGTACCAGTCGGTGCCGTTTGCCTGCTCGTAAGGGGGCAGGGTGTGCACACCGCCGTGCAGACGGTCCAGATCCCAAGGCTGACCGTTACCGATGTACTCGTTCAGCTTCTGGGGCTGGTACTGCGTTGCGATACCAACGGTGTCGATATCGGAGTTGACACAGTTGGACAGCGGGAAGTCCACGATGCGGTACTTGCCGCCGAAGGACACCGCAGGTTTTGCCGTCTTTTGTGTCAGCGCGTATAAGCGCGAGCCACGTCCACCGGCAAGGATCATTGCCACGATTTCTTTTGCCATAGCTTTATTCTCCCCTTTAGCATTTCCTTTTTGGAAATGATAGTCAACAGATCAGAATGTTCGTGCGTGCATCCGTGTGGGCATCCTTACTCCTTGGGTGCTTTTGCTTTGCGGGTGCGCTTTGCGGGTTTGGTTTCTGCTTCGGTCTCAGGCTTTGCTTTTGCCGCAGTCTTTGCCTTGGCGGCGGTTTTCTTTACCGGCTTTTCCGCTGCCGTCTCGGGCTTTGCCTTGGACTTGGCAGCGGTCTTTTTTGCTTTATCCGGTTTTTCATCCGCCGTTTCGGCGGCCTTGGCCTTGGTGGTGCGGGTCTTTTTTACCGGCTTGTCGGCGTCCGGCTCGGCTTTCGCCTTGCGGGTCGTCTTTTTTACCGCCTTTTCCACGGCGTCCTTGACGGTGGCTTTTTTTGCGGTCTTTTTTGCCGGTTTGTCCGTGCTGTCCTCTGCTGCCTTGCGGGTGCGCTTTGTGGGCACCTCAAAGTACAGGGTGCTCATGGGCGGCAGGGTGACGGTGATGCTCTGCTCAAAGCCGTGCTGCGGCTTTTTGTGGGTGCGCAGCGGCTTGTTGTGCACAGTGCCGGAGCCGCCAAAGGCGGCATCATCGCTGTTCAGGATCTCCTTATAGGTGCCGGATACCGGTGCGCCGAGGGTGTAGCCCTCGCGCAGGACGGGGTTGAAGTTGCAGATGACAAGGATCTGCTTACCGGCGGCGTCCTTGCGCAGGAAGGCGATGACGCTCTGCTGCGAGTCGTCCGGGACGATCCACTGGAAGCCCTCCCAGCTGTAATCGATCTGCCAGAGGGCAGGGTGCTCTTTATAGAAGGCGTTCAGGGTGCGGACGTAGTTCTGCAGCTCGGCGTGCTTGTCGTAGTCCAGCAGCATCCAGTCCAGCTGCTTTGCCTCGTTCCACTCGGCAAACTGGCCGAACTCCTGTCCCATGAACAGCAGCTTCTTGCCGGGGTGTGCCATCATGTAGCCGAAGAAGGTGCGCAGGTTGTCGAATTTTGCGTCGTACTCGCCGGGCATCTTGTTCAGCAGGCTGCCCTTGCCGTGCACCACCTCATCGTGGCTGATGGGCAGGACAAAGTTCTCGCTGAAAGCATAGAAGAAGCTGAAGGTCACCTTGTTGTGGTTGCCGGCGCGGAACAGCGGGTCGGTCTTCATGTAGCTGAGCATATCGTTCATCCAGCCCATGTTCCACTTGAAGTTGAAGCCCAGACCGCCGTCCGAAGCGGGCTTTGTGACCATGGGCCACGCGGTGGACTCCTCGGCGATCATGTACTTGTGGGGGTGACGGCCCAGCACGGTGTTGTTCAGCTTGCGCAGGAAAGCGATGGCTTCAAGGTTCTCCTTGCCGCCGTCCTTATTGGGCTCCCATTCGCCCTGCTTGCGGTTGTAGTCCAGATACAGCATGGAGGCCACGGCATCCACGCGCAGACCATCGATGTGGTACTGCTCCAGCCAGTACAGTGCGCTGGAAATGAGGAAGCTCTGCACCTCGTTGCGACCGAAGTCGAACACCATGGTGCCCCACTCCTTGTGCTCGCCGCGCTTGGGGTTGGGGTCCTCGTAGCAGGCCTCGCCGTCAAAGTTGTACAGGCCAAACTGATCCTTGGGGAAGTGGGCGGGCACCCAGTCCATGATGACGCCGATGCCTGCGGCGTGCATCTTATCCACAAAGGCCATAAAGTCCTTGGGGGTGCCGTAGCGGCTGGTGGGTGCAAAATAGCCGGTGACCTGATAGCCCCAGCTGCCGTCAAACGGATATTCCATCACCGGCAGCAGCTCTACATGGGTGTAGCCCATATCCTTGATGTACGGGATCAGCTCGTCCGCCAGCTCGGAGTAGTTGTAGGGCTTGCCGCCTTCCTTCAGCTTCCAGCTGCCGGCGTGCATCTCGTAGATATTCATCGGGCCGTTGATCACGTCCGCCTTTTTCTGTGCGGCCTGCCATGCGGCGTCGTGCCATGCAAAACCGGACAGATCGTAGACCTTGCTGCCGTTGGACGGCCGGGTCTCGGCGTGGAAGGCGTAAGGATCGGCCTTGTAGACAAGGTCGCCTGCGCGGGTGGTCACGCAATATTTATAAACATCGTATTCCTTCATGCCGGGAATGAACAATTCCCACACGGAATCGCCATCCACCTTGCGCATGGGATGGCTGCCGGGCTTCCAGCTGTTGAAGTCGCCTACAACGCTGATGGCTGCGGCGTGCGGTGCCCATACGCGGAACACGACGCCGGACTCCCCGACCCGCGTTTCCAGATGTGCGCCGAAGTAGCGGTAAGCCTCGCAGTTGTTGCCCTGCTTGAACAGGTACACCGGCAAATCCGATGTATTGCTCTGAATCTTTTCTTCGGTCGGTTTCATAGACTGCTCCTCCCCGTGCGGAAGCCGAAAGCGGCTTGCGCAGCTTTGTACTCTTTTATATTAAAAGGTTTTTGCCATTTTTGCAAGACTTTTTGTCCAAAAATCAAATACAATTACTACAAAATTTCTTTCTTTCTCTGTATGTTGTAGGCATACTATCTAAAATTTGCAGTTCGACATCGTGTAAACTGCTCATTTGCCAAACGGTTCCGGCGAAAGCGTTGCGAAAACAGGAAAGGGGGTCGGGGAAAGTCCGCAGACTTTCCCCGACCCCGAAATAAAAATAATTTTTCCGCTTATAACAAAAGAGACCGCTGTACAGTTTGTACAGCGGTCTCTTTGCGTGGTTATTGTGTTTTGTTTGCGGCTCAGTCCACAACGTAGACGTTGACCTGAATGGCGCCGTTGATAACGCTTTCGGCGTAGGTCTCGTAGAACAGGTCTACAAGGATCTGCCCCTTCTGGACGGCGATGCCGGTGTCGGTGGCTACGGCGTAGCCGTAGACGAACTTGCCATCGGTGGAGGTGATGTAGAGCTTGGTGCCGTAGGGGATCACGTCCGGATCCACAGCCACGGTGCCGTAGCCCAGACCCAGACCGGAAGAACCCTTGCCGGTACGGGAATAGTAGCCGGTGGCCTTGCCGGTGAGCACCTTGCTATAAGAGGTGGGGGCGTTGGTGGTGCCGTCCGCGCCGGTCAGGGGGGACACCGGCGCACCTGCGCCGTAGGTCTTGATGACGTGGTCGGTGGGCTCCACCGTAGTGGTGGTATCCACGACCGTGCTGTTCTCCAGCTCGCCGTCCACATAGCGGTCACGGGTGGTCACGGTCTGCTGACCGGCTGCGCCGTGCTGCAGGGTGGTGGTGCGGCCGGTGTTGCGGAAGTACAGGCTGGTGTAGACATACTGGGTGTCGTAGGGGATAGCCTGGGTCTCCACGCGCTCTTCGTAGTCCACGCGGTGGACCACGATCTTGCTGCCGGCGGTCACAACATGATCCAGCGCCGGCTCGGTGTAGTCGTCCCCTTCAAGGGTGATACCGGCGCGCTCCAGTGCATCGGCTACGGTGCCGAACACCAGCTTTACCGGGTACTCCTGCCCGTCGGCGGTGATGCTGACGGAGAATGCGCGCTCGATGTTCAGGGAGGCAAGATTGCCGCTGAACGCGGTGTAGTAGACCTCATCGCCCTCTTCAGAGCGGATGCCGGAAAGGTGCATGACCTGTGCGGGGGAAGCATCGGCATCGGTCAGAAGGACCTGCCGTGCACCATTGGAGTCGGTGACGTAGGTCAGCCGCAGATTTGCAGCGGTGACGCCAAGGGTAGCCACAAGGCATACCACCATGACACAAAATGCCAGCACACGGGGAGATACTGCCTGCTTTGCGGCAGTAACTGCTTTCTTCAATTTAACGGAAGCGATACGAGACAACTCCTCTCTTTGTCGTATTTTGCGCGGCCGCGGGCAGTGCATCGGCACCCCGGCCGCCCGGACTGCGGCGGCTCTGGATATAAGCGCCGCACAGTCAAATACGATGCTCTCTCTGGGTAAAAGAAGAAGCATCGTATTACAGGTTGGAATCCGCTTTGGGCAGACCACAAAACTGCCCCGGCACGAGCCGCATCTGCCCATGCCGTGCCGTACGCAGGACGGCTTTTTACTTCATCCAGATAGAATTTAAACGCTGCAACGTTCGTTGCACAAACGTTATTTTACCAGACTGTAAAGCATCTGTCAAATTTGCATCCTGCACTTTGTTAGATTTGTAACATTATTTTTTGTGCAATTTCCACAGTGTTTTTTTTGATATTTTGGTTTTTAGGTAGTTTCCTTCTGATTTTTTCCTTTTTTCTGCGGGTAATTTGTTCATGAATTTTTAACATTTGCACCGGCTTTTTTCCCTGCAAATAAGGCCGCAGCAGCAGCCGCTGCGCCCAAAACAAGCTGCCCCACATCGCGGGTTTTGCATGGAAAACCCGCAGGGGAATTACCCTGTTCCAGTAGGGTGGAAGGGGCTGCATTTCCGGTGCAAAAACCCCGTTTAGCAAAATGCCGAAGAACGGAAAATTTCACATTTTCTGTACACTCTGGATAGTTTTGCACCCCCGGCGGTACAATCGGGACAGCAAACAGAAAAGGAGGTTTTGCATGGAGATCGAGATCCTCAAGCAGCAGTGCGGCGGCACCGAATTTGTGCCCCAGCCGCACCGGCTGCACCTTGGCGCACAGAACGCCGAGGGGGTGGACCGGCTGCAGTTCATCCTGCCCGCAGCGTGGGCGGGGTGCACCATGGCGCTGTATCTGCGCCGCAGCGACGGGGTGCAGCTGGCCGCCATTCCGCTGGACACCGACGGCAGCGTGACGGTGGACCGCCGCCTGACCGGCAGCGTGCGGGGACAGTGGATGCTGGCCGCCATGGGCAGCGGCGGCTACACCGCCTACACCCGTCCCGGCAGCTACGATGTGTACGCCACCCTGCCCACGGACGGCGGCAGTGAGGAGCTGCCGCCCTCGGTGTACGAGCAGTTCGTGGCCCGCGTGCTGGAAAGCGCCCGCGCCGCAGCGGAGAGCGCCCGCCGCGCCGAGAACGGCGCAGCAGACACCGCCGTACAGGCGGCGCTGGCGCAAAAGGCTGCGGATAAAATTCTGGCCGACCGCACCGATGCCGATGCCTGCGCAAAGCGGGCGGAGGCCGCCGCGCTGCGGGCCGAGAGCTACGCGCCCAAGGACGGCACCGTGCTGAGCGTGAACAGCAAGGGCGGCGCGGTGCAGCTGGACGCACAGGATGTGGCAGCGGTGCCGCTTCCGGCGCAGCCTTTGCCCGGCGAGGTGGTGCGCATCCTCAGCGTGGATACCGCCACCGGCGCGGTGCAGACCGACACCACCCCGCTGCCGGACCTGCGCCCCTATGTGCGCAGCGAGACCGTGCCCACGGCGGCAACGCCCGGCGCGGTGCGGGCAGACGGGCAGTACGGTGTTGCAGTGCGGGCAGACGCCACCCTGACCACTGTGCCCGCCACGGCGGCGCAGCTGGACCGCATGACCGAGGCCTACGCGCCCCTGACCCCGGCGCTGCTGCCCTACGGCGTCAAAAAGGCGCTGACCAGTGCCGCCGGGGCGGCAGGCTGGTCGGCGCAGGAAAAGACGGCAGCGCTGTTGCAGCTGGGCGCAGACGACCGGTTCTACTCCAAGGCCGAGGCAGACCGGAAATTCAGCACGGGCTACACCCTGCCGTGCGCCACCGCAGCCGTGCTGGGCGGCGTGAAAGCCGGGCGCGGCCTGACAGTAAGCGCGGACGGCACGCTGGAAGTGACGGAGGAGAACCTTGACACGGTGCTGGGCTTTCGCCTGGCCGAAAAACTGAAACGACTGGAAAGGATGATGGACATGGACGGAAAGCTGGTCTACACCGGCGCAGGCGTTGCGGGCAAGGCCGCAACGAGCCTGACTGTGCCGGAGACGGCGGATTACATCGTGGTAAAGATGATAGAACCCGCAGCGCTTGAAAGCGGCAACACCTCTACCGGTGTGGGAACGGCTGCGGACTATGGCAGCACCCGCATCGTGCGGGGCGGTACGGCAGTTGCCATGGTGGGCGGCCAGAGATACGACCTCAGCAGCGGCGTGAGGTGCAGCGGCGCAGCGCCTGTGCGGATGAGTTTTGCGGCAGACGGCACGCTGAACGTGGACGCTGTGAGAACGGACGCGTCGGGCGATTACAAGTACCCCTTCAACGTAGAGGGTTACCAGTATGTGTAAGGGTGGTGCAGCATGAATGAGATGACCATTCGGCTGGAGCGCAACGGCGCGGCAGCGGTGCCCGGCGGGCAGTTGCTGCTGGGGTACGCGGGCAACCGGGGCAACTATCGGCTGCGCATCGAGCAGCGGGGCGAGTGGAAGGGGCTGACGGTATGCGCCCACTGGCACACCCCCGGTGCAAGCGCAGCTACGCTGGTGGAAAACGGCTTTCTGACCGTTCCGGCGGCGGTGACGGCAGTGCCCGGTGCGGGCTGCATCACCTTTGAGGGCACGGACGGCAACCGCACCGTGACCAGCGCCGATGTGCGGTGCAGGGTATGCGCCAACAGCGGCACGGCAGAGGGCACGATGCCTGCACCGGCTACCCCGGCATGGGAGGCGCTGGTAGGGCTGCTGGGCACAGGCGGCATTACCACCGCGGAAAAACAGGAACTGCTGGCAATCCTACGGATTCTGGCGGCAGACAATGCCGCAGCCATGGCCGCCTGCGACCGCTTGGCGGCGCTGTGGAGCGACCCGCAGCCGCCGACAGAGAATGTTTTCGCCGTGCTGGGGCAGGCGGTCCTTGGAAAAATGATCTTAGGGAGGAACAAATGAGCTACGAAAAGCAGAATTTTGTGGACGGCCAGACCCTGACGGCCGCCCAGCTGAACCACATGGAGGCGGGCATTGCAGCCGCCGCCACAGGCGTCAAGGGTGACAAGGGCGATAAGGGCGACACCGGCCCGCAGGGCCCCAAGGGCGACAAGGGCGACCCCGGTGATCTGGGTACGGCGACCGCAGCACCTGTCTACGCACCCAGCCGCATGGGCTGCGTGAACTATGCGGACGTGGCAGGCTGCGACTATGCACAGATCATCATCTACGGCCAGAGCCTTGCCTCCGGCACCGAGAGCCAGATCGCGCTGACCGATACGGCACTGGACGGCGTGTACATGGTGGGCAGCAGCGCCCACTGGTATCAGGCTGCCACCACCACCGGCCTGAACCCCTGCAAGAACGCGGGCTTCGAGTCCCCCATCGTGGCAGCGGTGAACCACTTCGCCACCATGTACCGCAGACACCGGGACGCGGGACAGAAGTTCATCGCAAACTCTACCGGTCTGGGCGGGCGCTCCATTGAGCGGCTCTCCAAGGGCTGCACCAGCTATGGCTACGAGTATCTGTACAAGGACGCCTTTCTGGACTATCTGGACAACACCAGGGCGGCTGTTACCGCGCAGGGCAAGACTGTGAAGTGCGTGGCTGTCGTGTTCATGCAGGGCGAGTACAACTACGACGGCCACAACAGTGGGCAGGGCTTTACCAACGGCACAGACGGTACTACCGACAAGGCCGAATACAAGCGGTACCTGCTCCAGCTGAAGAAGGATATGCAGGCCGACATCATGGCCAAGTACGGCCAGACCGAGCCGCCGCTGTTCTTCGTGTACCAGCCCGGCGGTGCGTTCATCACCAACGCCACCAGCAGCATCAACATGGCGCAGCAGGAGGCCGCAGCCGAGTGTGAGGACATGATCCTGCTGGGCAGCGCAATGCCCTGTCAGCGCTTTGCAGGCGGCCACATGACCTCCAACGGCTACCGCTGGCAGGGCGAAATGATCGGCAAGCAGCTGGCTGAGACCTTCCTGTGGGGCATGGCAGACCGGACGGTCATCGACCGCGCCATCACCGTGGAGGGCAGCAAGGTCTGCATCGACTACGAGGTGCCGGTGCCGCCGCTGGTGGCAGATACCTACACGGTACAGGCGCAGCCCAACTACGGCTTCTCCGTCTATGTGGACGGCGTGGGCGTGACCGTGGAAAAGGCCGAGGTACAGAACACCCGGGTGGTGCTGACCTGTGGGCAGGAGCTGCATGGCAAGGTGGTGGTAAAGTACGCGGGCAACGCCGTGGGCGACCGTGAGCATCGCGGCATCGGCAACATCCGCGACAGCGACCGCTACACCAGCCTGTACCTGTACGCAGACGATACCAACGAGACCTCCTCGGCGGGCAACACCGTGGACTACCGCCCCAAAACGGCAGAGGGCGAGAGCCTGAGCGGCAAGCACTACCCCCTGTGCAACTGGGCAAGCCACGCGTACCGGGAGATCATCGTGAGTGCTATCCCCGCCACCGACTTTACCCCCAAGCTCTCCGGCAGCAAAGCAAGCGTGGGCGATACCCTGACCCTGAACGTCAGCTACACCCCCTCCAACGCAAACAGCGGTCTGGGCGTTACATGGAAGGTGTCGGACAGCACCAAGGCCAAGCTGGAAAACGGCAAGCTGACCATTCTGGGCGGCAGCAACAACGACACAGTCACCGTGACCGGTACGCTGGCAAACGGCGTGGAGCGGAGCGTGAGCGTGACCATTGTGGTGAGCGATAACCCCTATGCCGCCTACTACGGTTACTGGGACTTTACCGGCGGCAGCGCAGCCAACAAGACCACCGCAAAGAACCTTGCGACCAAAAAGGATGACAGCATTCTGGTGAACGTGAATGGCACCGAAAGCGGCTATCTGACCGAGGACGGCCTGACGCTGGCTGCAAACAGTGCCGTGAAGATCCCGGTTGCAAGCGATATGCCGTCCGGCATCGAGATCTATATGGACTTCACGCTCCCTGCAAGCCTGTACGGAGATGGTCTGGACAATAAGGGCTTTATTTCGCTGGCAAAGGGCACTGCGAATGTGCTCGCCTTCGGCAGTGAGCTGTACAGCTATGCGTGGCCTTCGATCAATGGCATTGCGGAAGGACAAACGGCAGAATCGAACTGCGCATGGCGCTGGGCGACAGACGCCGGTGGCACTTCACTGGGAAACACCTATATGTGGTGGGGTGCCGATTCCCTGCACCAGCATCTGCGGCTGCGGCTGAATACCTCCGGCGGCGGTGAGTTTGCGATGCAGGTAAATACAAACGGCGACAACTGGTGCACCTGGACACTGCCTGCCTATGGCGGCGCAGAGAACAAGTACCCCGGCTTCAAGACCTTCAAGAGCGCCTGTGACGCGATTCTGCTGGGCAACCGTGCAACCCTGAATTTCTGCCCCGCAGGCACCATCCTCCACAGCGCCTACATCAAGGAATACAACGGTTAAGGGAGGATGTGGACTATGGCGATCAGAGAATATAGTCTTGCAAGGGACGGCAGCCGCCGCCTTGCACCGGACTTTCAGGTGCGGGAGCTGCGCTGCCGGGACGGCACCGACACCGTTATGGTGGACGAGGTGCTGGCCGTGGTGCTCCAGTGCATCCGGGAGCACTTCGGCAAGCCGGTGGTGATCACCAGCGGCTACCGCACCCCGGCACACAATGCGGCTGTGGGCGGTGCCAAGAGCAGCCAGCACCTGCTGGGCCGGGCGGCAGACATCCGAGTGCAGGGCGTGAGCGTGGAGGATGTAGCCGCCTACGCCGAAAGCCTGATGCCGGACTGGGGCGGCGTTGGACGCTACCCGGTCAAGGCGGGCAGAGCCACCGGCTGGGTGCATGTGGATACCCGGGCAGACAAAGCCCGGTGGAGGGGGTGAGTGCGATGACAAGCATCATCTCAGCCATCATCGCAGGCGCGGTGACCCTGATCGGCGTGCTGATCGCCAACGGCAAAAGCCAAGCGGTGACCGACACCAAGCTGGAGGAACTGACCCGGGAGGTGCGGGAGCATAACAACTTTGCCCGCCGCGTACCCATTTTAGAAGAACAGATGAAGGTGGCCAACCACCGCATCGCAGATTTAGAGAAAGAGAGGAACTGAACCTATGAACGATACCCATTGCAAAATTTCTGCCGCCACGCTGGCACGCACCGCTGCGCTGGCGTTGGCACTGACCAATCAGGTGCTGAGCGCCTGCGGCAAGCCCATGCTGCCCATCGAGAGCACCACCGTGGAGCAGCTGGTGACCACCGGCCTGACCGTGACCGCCGCCCTTGTGGGCTGGTGGAAGAATAACTCCTTCACCCCGGAAGCCATCAAGGCCGACGGCTATCTGGAACAGCTGCGGGAGAAAAAGTAAGAGCCGCCTTTAAATAGAGCAATGCCGGAGCGTCTGCGGACGCTCCGGCATTGTATTATCACGGGGAGGGTATTGGGGGTTCCCAACAAAAAACTCCCCCGGCGGGTGCCGGAGGAGCATTCATTTTTCTATTCTAAACACGGATGCGCCGCCCTGACATGGTGCGCAGCCGGTCTTACTTCAGGAACTTTGCCACGGCGCGGGCGACGATGCCGCCCAGAATGCCGGACACCAGAAATTCGGCAACGCCCTGCACGCCAACCAGCAGCACTACGAACATAAAGGGGTTGGCAGCGCCCTTGACGGACACCAGATTCTGCACATAGTCGCAGCCGTAGAAAGCCAGCACGATGTAGCCCATGAAGAACAGGGTGTTCAGGGCGGGTGCGGTCATGGCGCTGAGGATGTAGCTCCAAGTGCGGGACTTGTCCAGCTTCTGCAGCGCCTTGAAGATCAGGCCGCAGCACAGACCCATGAGCATACGCATGCCTACACACAGGATAAAGGTGTTCAGCGGGCTGACCTGAAACAGTGCGCCGGTCATGGCAGATGCGCCGGTGATGGCATCGTAGAAGCTCACAGCGCCGAACACGCCGCCCAGCAGGGCGCCCACGGCGGGGCCCATGGTGATGGCACCCACAGCGATGGGCAGGGTGAGGAAGCTCATGTACAGCGGGCCCATGGGCACACTGCCCAGACCGACAAGCTTCATCACCAGTTCAATGGCCACCAGCAGGGCCACACGAGTCAGCGTCTTAGTATTGGTATTCTTCATAATTCAGTTTTCCTCCTGCTGCCGTTCCGCCCTTTTTGTCGGATACGGCGCAAACCTGCCCGCTCTGTGCGGGTTTTAGGTGAATATTCAAATCTTTGGAAGCGCGTGGTTGTCAGGGCGTGTTCCAGAGAAAAATGCGTTAGAAGCGGTCGCCGGGGAAGCGCACCCCGGCGCTGCGGCGCGCCACCGTGAGTACCCGGCTCACCGCGATGCTGGTATCCAGCATCCGGGTGCACAGCTCTTGGTCTCCGGTGGTCATGGCGCGGTAAAAGGCCTCGAACTCTGCCGCCTGCCGGGGACGGTCCCCGTTCAGGTTGTAGTGCTCCTCCTTGCCCTCGTTGGGATGGAAGGTCACGCCGCCGCAGTAGTTCGGGGTGGATTTTTGCAGAATGTAGCCCTTTGTGCCCTGAATGATGCAGCGGGCAGGGGCTGCGCAGTCCTTGGCGGCAAGGCTTACCGCCTTGAAGCCGCTGTAATCCATCATCAGCACACCGCTGGTGTCGATGTTGCGCTCCATGTTAGCAGCGTACACCGCCTTGTTGGGCTCACCAAACAGACCCACGATGTAGCTGACGTTGTACACGCCTAAGTCCATCAGTGCGCCGCCCGCGCACAGCGGGTCGAACACCGGCGGGGTCTGGCCGGCGCAAAAGGCGTCGTACCGGCTGGAATACTGGCTGAAGCTGCACTGCACCATGCGCACCGTGCCCACCCGGGGCAGCAGCTCCCGGAGCTTTGCGTAGTTGGGCTGGTACTGGGTGGTCATCGCCTCAAAGAGGAACAGCCGCTTGCGCTGTGCCAGCGCAGCCAGCTCCTCGGTCTCGGCGGCGGTCACCGCCATGGGCTTTTCCACAATGACGTGCTTGCCCGCTTCCAACGCCACCCGGGCGTAGCGGGCGTGCTGCAAATTGGGCACGGCGATATAGACCGCGTCCACCCATTGCAGCAGCTCAAAGTAATTGGTGGTGTGCTGCGGGATCTGATATTGTGCACACAGCTCTGCGGCTTTTGCCGCCGAGCGCGGGGTGCTGCACACCGCCTGCACAGTAAACGGCGTGTGCTCCACAAGCCATGGCAAAAATTCCTGCACGATCTTACCCGTGCCAAGAATGCCCAGTTTCATAATGCTCTCCCTTATCCTCTTGTTCCCTCAGCCTACCAGCGCCTCCGGCTCGCGGCGGGTGCGGCGGTTAGGGTACGGGTGCTTTGCCCGGGGGCGTCCCTGCTGACCGTAGTGCCTGCCGCCGCCATGGCTGCGGCCGTGCTCCTGCGGGGCGTTCAGCTGGTACAGCAGTGCCAGCCCCTTCATCAGCAGCTCCGGGTCATAGGTCAGGGGGTGGCGGCACAGCGGGGTGACGTACTTGGCCAGCCCGCCGGTGACCACCAGCGTAGCCGGGCTGCCCAGCTCCTCCTCGATGCGCTGCACCATGCCGTCAATGAGCACGGCAGTGCCCAGCACCGAGCCGGACAGCATACAGCTTTCGGTATTGGTGCCGATGGCTTTTTTCGGGGAGCCCAGATGCACCTGCGGCAGCTGGGCGCAGCGCTCGCCCAGCGCGCGCAGCCCGGTGGAAAGGCCGGGGCAGATCACGCCGCCCCGGAACACCCGGTCTTTGTCCACCACATTAAAGGTGGTGGCGGTGCCAAGGTCTACTGTGACGACCGGCAGCGGAAAGTTTGCCGCCGCGTAGGCGGCATCCACCAGCCTGTCCTTGCCCACGGCGCGGGGCTCGTCCACCCCCAGGGTGAGCCCGGTGCGGATGTCCGGCGAAACGATGACCGGCTTTTTGCCGGTGTAGTGACGGGCGCACTCGGCCAGTGCCCCGGTGATCTGGGGCACTACGCTGGTAAGCACCGCACCTTCAAAGCGCATGGGGCGCTCCGGGTGGCGGCGGTGCGCAAAAATTTTATCCATTTCGGCACGATATTCCGCAGCCGTGCGGGTGCGCACCGTGTCCATGCGCGCCACAAAGCATACACGTCCGTCCCGAATGCCCCCAAGGGCGACGGTGGTGTTGCCTATATCAATGGCTAAGATCATAATTCTGTTTTCCTTTTCAACGTAAAAGAAAAGAACCGGTTTGCTCTTTGTCAAGCGTATTTTACCGCATTTTTGCTCAGGATACAAGTTCCCGGCAAAGATTTTGTTGTGCTGGTGGAAGTTTTGCATTATACTAAGGTAAGATATGTGGAAAAGAACTGTTTTTCCGGGAGGTAAACGAACCATGGATCTGAACGGCAAGTGCGTCCTGCTGGGCGTGAGCGGCGGCATTGCCGCCTATAAGATGGTCAATGTGGCCAGTGCACTGCGCAAGCTGGGGGCGGATGTGGAGGTCATCATGACCCGGAACGCCACCCAGTTCATCACCCCTCTCACCTTTGAGACCCTGACCGGCCACAAGTGCATGGTGGACACCTTTGACCGGGATTTCAAGTTTGAGGTCACCCACATCTCGCTGGCAAAAAAGGCAGATGTGATCCTGGTCGCCCCCGCCACCGCCAATGTCATCGCCAAAATGGCGCACGGCATTGCGGACGATATGCTTACCACCGTGGTGCTGGCTGCTAAGTGCCCCAAGCTGGTAGCCCCCGCCATGAACACCGGCATGCTGGAAAACCCCATCACGCAGGATAATCTTGCCACGCTGGAGCGGTACGGCTTTACCGTTATCCCCTCCGAAAGCGGCGTGCTGGCCTGCAAGGACGTGGGCAGCGGACGCCTGCCCAAGGAGGAAGTGCTGCTGGAGCATATCCTGCACACCATTGCCCGCCCGAAGGATCTGGCAGGGCTGCGCATCGCAGTGACCGCCGGCCCCACGCAGGAGGCGCTGGACCCGGTGCGCTACCTGACCAACCACTCCACCGGCAAGATGGGCTACGCCCTTGCCCGCGCCGCCGCCATGCGGGGCGCGGAGGTGACTCTGATCCACGGGCAGACCGCGCTGCCGCCGGTCAAGTTCACCACCGATGTGCCGGTGACCACCGCCCGGCAGATGTACGAGGCGGTGACCAGCCGCTTTGACACCACCGATGTGCTCATCATGGCCGCCGCCGTGGCGGACTACCGCCCCGCCACCGTGGCAGACGACAAGATCAAAAAGAAAGAAGGCGACCTCTCCATCCCGGTAGAGCGCACCGAGGATATCCTTGGCACCATCGGCCCTCGTAAGACCCACCAGTTCCTGTGCGGTTTTTCCATGGAGACCCGGGATCTTGTGGAAAACTCTTCCGCAAAGCTTGCCAAGAAGAATCTGGACATGGTGGTGGCCAACAACCTCAAGGTGGCCGGTGCAGGCTTTGGGGTGGACACCAACGTGGTCACCTTCATCACCCCGGACGGCACCCGGGAGCTGCCCCTGATGAGCAAGGCCGATGTGGCCGATGCCATTCTGGACGAGATTTTGCAGCGGCGGGCAGAAAAGTAATACTGCCGGGATTTTGTTGTACACATATCACAAAATTTACTAAAACTTTATGGTTCTTTCCGAAAATTCGGCCTTACCTGTTTATTTTATGCTGCAAAAATTATATAATAAGAATGTGTCCCCATATTTGGAAGGAATCGGTCTGCGCTGCAGCCGTTAATATTTGGAGGAGAGCCTTACTATGTTCATGTACTCGGATTATAGCCAGCATCTGCTGGACAATGTAAAGAAGATCCACTTTATCGGCTGCGGCGGCAGCGGAATGTACCCGCTGATCCAGATTTTGGCCGCCAAGGGCTACGAGCTGTCCGGCAGCGATGTGCTGGACGGCAGCATCATCCGCTACGAGCGGGAGATGGGCGTGAAGGTCAGCCTTGGCCACAATGCGGATAACGTTGTCGGTGCGGACATGGTGGTGTACTCTGCCGCCATCTCCAAGGACAATGTGGAGCTGAACGCAGCCGCCTCCTACGGCATTCCCACCGTGGAGCGCAGCGTGCTGCTGGGCTATGTGAGCCGCCTGTACAAGCAGAGCATCTGCGTGTCCGGCACCCACGGCAAGACCACTACCACCTCCATGATCACCACTGCACTGGAGCTGGCAGGGCGCGACCCCTCTGCCGTCATCGGCGGCAAGCTACCCCTCATCAACGGCTACGGCAAGGCCGGCAAGGGTGATGATATCGTTATCGAGGCCTGCGAGTTCGCCGAGACCTTCCTGAAGCTGACCCCCTACCTGTCCGTGGTGCTGAACATCGACAACGACCATCTGGACTACTACGGCAGCATGGGTGAGCTGAAGTTCGCCTTCAAGCGCTTTGCCCTGATGACCCAGTTCATGATCTTTGCCAACGCCGACGACAAGAACACCATGGACGTGATGTACACGCTGGACCGCCGGGTGCGCACCTTTGCCATCGACAACCACGGCGATTACCGCGCAGTCAACGTCAACGAGTATAAGCCCGGCTTCTTCGAGTTCGACCTGAAGGAGTGGAATACGACCGACACCACCCGCATCCGCCTGTCCGTGCCCGGCCGCCACAATATTTATAATGCACTGGCTATGTGCGCTGTGTGCCGCTTTGTGGGCCTGACCGCGGAGCAGTGCGCCGAAGCTGCCCTGAACTTCAAGGGTGCAGGCCGCCGCTTTGAGGTGTACGGCGAGTGCAACGGTGCACTGGTCATCGATGACTACGCCCACCACCCCACCGAGCTGCGCGCTACCCTGACCACCGCCAAGGAGATGGGCTACAAGCGCCTGATTGCCGTCCACCAGCCGTTTACATACAGCCGCACCAAGATGCTGTTCAACGACTTTGTGGATGTGCTCAAGATCCCGGACATCACGGTGCTGACCCCCATCATGGGCAGCCGCGAGCCCAACGACCCCACCATTACCAGCGCAAAGCTGGCGGCGCAGATCCCCGGCTCCGTGCTGGTGAACAGCCTGCAGGAGGCCGCCGACTGGGTCAAGCAGAACGCCCAGCCCGGCGATCTGGTCATCACCCTCGGCTGCGGCGATATCTATAAAGCCAGCAAGATGATGGTGGAAAAGGATCAGTAAGTTTATTTAAAAAGGGACACCGGACAGCCTGCGGGCTGTCCGGTGTCCCTTTTTAGGTAGATCGTGAAGATACAGCAGCTGCTGTCAGGTGTCATCGTAATGTCCGCGGCAGGAAACGATAAACACAATGCCGTTTTCTTCGTAGTAAACGATGCGGTTCACATCGTCGATGCGGCGGCTCCACCAGCCGCTGAGCGTACCGCGCAGCGGTTCCGGCTTGCCGATGCCGTCAAAGGCGTTGCGGGCGATATCTTTGATCAGCGCATTGATGCGTTTCAATGTCTTTTTGTCCTGCATCTGCCAATAAAGATAATCCTCCCATGCACGGTCCTCCCACAGCAGTCGCATCAGGGTTCCTCGATGAGGTCATGCGGGGCAAAATGCGCCTTGCCGCTGCGCACATCCCGCATGATGCCTTCCAGATAACGCTGATTGGCAGAGGAATAAAAGGGGTCTGCGGTCAGTTCAAACGGAATGCGCTTTTCCCGGGCGCAGGCCTTGAGAAAGATGGTGATGGCCGTGTTCATGCTCAGACCGATCTCGTCAAAGGTCTGTTCTGCTTCATGCTTCACGGCATCATCCACGCGTACACTGATCTGTGCCATATCCAGCACCTCCTTCTTTCTTTGATTCTACCACAAATGAAAGCAGAATGCAATCAAGATGCTTTCGTTTTTATTGTATGCCTTTTATCCTGAAATATTTCCGCAGATACAAGGAGCGCCCCGCAGCCGAATGGCTGCGGGGCGCTCCCTGTGTATCTATATACGATTCTGGAAGGATGTTGGCGTTATCAGAACTTGAACAGGTCCACGATGCGCTGCCACAGGCGGGTGAAGATGTTGCCCTCCTTCACCGTCTCGGTCTCAGCCACAACATTGTCGGCAGAAGCCACGGTCTCGGCAGTCTTGTAGACGAATTTCACGCTGCTCTCGGCGTCCTCGGGGGCACCGGCAAAGCTGGTGTAGTTTTCCAGCCGGTCGCTCATCTCGTCCAGCACGGTCTTGAGGCCGTGCAGCTGATCCTGATCCAGTGCGCCGGTCAGCTTGGAGATGCCCTCTTCGTTGAACTGGTTCAAACCATCGTTCAGCTGGTGGGTGCCGTCATTCAGCTGGCTTGCGCCCTCGCTCAGGGTGTTCACGCCGTCGTACAGGGTCTTGGTACCGGCGGCAAGCTGTGCGCTGCCGTCCTTGGCAGAGTGGGCACCGTCTGCGGCGGTCTGCACACCGGCGGTGTACTGCCCCACGCTGGAAACGAAGTACTGGATTTTGGAAAGGCTGTCCTTCAGGGCACGCACATCGGCGATATCCTGACTGTTCTCCACCTGATACTTCAGCTCTGCCTTTGCGGTGTCCTTGGCCTCCTGACTGGTCAGCAGCTGCACCAGACCGCTCAGCATGGAGGGGTCGTAGTTCTGCATCAGGCGCAGAGCGGCCTCCAGATCGTGGTTCGTCTTGGTAGCGGAAAGGTACAGTGCCAGATCCAGCTGGCTGTCCTTGAAGCTGGGAGCCTGCTCCCAGATGGTGCGCACCATCTTGCGGCGTCCGGCAGCCAGCGTCTTGTCGTTGATGGTCAGAATGTTGTCGATGACCGCGGCGTAGTTATCCCAAGTCATATCGGTGTCGATCAGACCGCCCTCTTTCAGGGTCTTGTTGGCAGAAGCCAGCACGCCGTCAGCCACCTGCTGTGCGCCGCTGTTCAGGGCGCTGTTGTTGGCGCTCAGGGTGTCCAGACCGTTGGTCAGCTGCCCCAGACCTTCGTCCAGTGCGGCTGCACCGGTGTTCAGGGTGTTGGCACCGTCCAGCAGTGCCAGCACGCCGCTGGCCAGCTGGCTGGTACCGTCCTCCAGCTGAGAAGCACCGTCCAGCAGCTGGCTCATGGCATCGTTCAGCTGGTTGATGCCGTCGGTCAGGTCGTTGAGGCTGCTCAGGTCAAACACATTGTCGGTGCCCAGAGCCGCAGCGCTGGTGGCGCAGGCCATCATCACCTGCGGGCAGGTCAGCTCGGTGACATCTGCTTCCACCGTGATGGTGTCCTGCAGATAGTCCTCGATGGTGTCCAGCTCGTCCGGCAGCAGACCGGACAGGGAATCCTTCACGCCCGGCAGGGTGACAAAGGCAGCCACATTGCTCTTGGCGGCGCTTTCCACCAGACCGTGCGCAGCTACCACGTTGGTGGCATCCTGCCCAAAGATCACGCCCACGGCGGTGACCAGCGGGGTGACGATGGTGCGGTCAGTACCGTTCACGTTCACAGTGCCAGTCTCGTTGTTCTTCAGGGCGATGGTCATGGTCAGATGACCGCTCTTGCCGATCAGATCTTCCAGTGCAGCTTCCTGACCGTCCAGTGCGTAGGTAACGGTAGCCTGAATGGGCAGGGCGCGGTCGGTGTCACCTTTATAATACACATCGGTATCATCGGTGTTCCACACCAGCTTTTCGCCGTCCTGTGTAAACTCGGCGCTGCTCTCGGTGTTCTGGATGTTGGTCAGGGTGCTCTGGTCGGTCACATTGGACAGACCGGAGGCGCTGTAAACGTGCTCGCTGACGGTGGTGCTCTGGATGGAGCCATCGGCGTTCATCACAGCGTACACGGTCTCAGACTTGGTAAAGCTGCTGCCGCCTGCGGCAAAAGCCGGGGCTGCACAGCTGGCGGCGAGGGCAACTGCCAGCGCCGCACTGGCGAAACGAAGCGATTTTTTCATAACGCATTACTCCTTTTCAGACTTCTTGGCGTTGGCAGATTCAGGCACCATCCATTTCAGGGTGGTGTGGCGGATAAGCCAGTCACACAGCATCAGGGCGGCGGGCAGCACCACCAGAATGACCAGCATACTGATCAGAGCGCCGCGGGAGATCAGCAGGCAGATGCTCCGCAGCAGCTCCATCTTACTGATGGCAGCCACGCCGACCGTGGCGGCGAAGAAGGTCAGGCCGCTGGTCAGGATGGACTGGCTGCAATGCTCCA
>ERZ1026780.965-NODE-965-length-20389-cov-6.682207_pt1 | contig 20389 bp, 19 predicted proteins | sample MGYA00380126_ERZ1026780 | MGnify/ENA primary metagenome ERZ1026780 (study PRJEB33269, sample SAMEA4719762) | human gut metagenome | biome: human-associated habitat; feature: organic feature; material: feces | place: Cameroon | collected 2013-10 ... | reverse complement strand
TCGCGGAGGCGGGCTCGGGGACGCTCGCGGGCGGGGCGCAGGCGGACGTCTGGCGGGAGATCGTCGCGCGCGACGCGGTGATCGTCGGCGCGGCGCTCATGCGCGGGCTTGTCCGGCCCTACCTCGCGCGCAAGTTCCCCGGCCGCCCCTGCGCCGTCGACTTCGCCTTCGACCCCTCCCGGGCGCCGACGGCCAAGGAGTCCGCCGAGCTCGCCGCGACGCTCCGCACGGCCGGCTGGCGCGTGGACCGCGCCGAGCTGGAGGAGGCGACCGGCTTCACGCTCGAGCGCGAGGAGGCGGCGCCGGCGCCGGGCTTCGCCCTGGCGAAGGCGCGAAAGGATTTGCCTGCACATGCCGGACAGACCGTGGGGGCCGGCCAGCGGTCGCCGGGCACGGGCCTGGGCGGGGCTTCGGAAGACGTCCTGAAGGCGTTCGCCCAGGACACCGGCCCGGCGGCGGATGCGATCAGGGACTTCCTGGACGACCCGTCGCAGGAGGCCGCGGAAGACCTGCTGCGGCGCCTGCCCGATCTCATCGAGGACCGGGCGCTCGCGGCGGTCATCGCCGAGGAGATGGCCCGGGCCATGGCCGAGGGGCTGACCAAGACGGCCAGGGCGACCGAGCGCGTCCCGGGCGGAAACGGCAACGGCGGGCAGTTCACCGGCAGGACCAACCAGCCGAGGCCGCGCGAGCATGCCGACAAGGGCCGTCAGGACGCTTTCGGCACGGCCGACGCCGAAGCCCTGACGAAAAGCCCCGAAAGGAACATCGAGCGCGGCAAGGCCGTCGTCACCCATCTTCTCGGAAAGAAGCAGGGGGCCGTTGACAAGGCCATGTACCGAAGGGACGTCGGATGGATCGGCGTCGACTACGGCAAGCCGGGGAATGCCGAGAACGGCTACAAGGGCGGGCATGGCCTTTCCCACATCGTGGCGAAGCATCCGGGGGCCGTCGATGGGGTTGTTGACGTCCTCCAGCACGGCGAGGCGTACAAGCACGACAAGGAACGGCGCAAGGTCTGCATCATCAAGGACCGCACGGCTGTCGTCCTCTCGAAGAACCGCGACGGACGGCTGCTGATCACCAGCTTCGAGAAACTGTCGGACAAGCAGGTCTCGGACTACACGAGTCGCGGCAAGTACCACGCGAAGGGGGAAAATTGAAAGGCGAGATGTACACCGTCATTTCTTCGGGTGACTACCGGCCAGGGCTTATGCAAGGCCCGGCGGTTTCTCGCCAGTGCGCGAATTGTACCACAAAGCGCGCCCGTCGCGCAAGGGGGTCGGCCAGACCCCGTTTAAAAACGTTTAAACCGCGTTTAAAAACGCGCCGCGCGTCCCGGACGCACGACGGGCCTCCCCGCGCTCCTCGCGCTCCTGGGGCCGTTTTCGCGGGGGCTATGGAAAGGACACGGAAAGCATGACGACACAGGACATCAGATTCGCGGCGCTCGCGAAATGCAGGACGGACGAGCCATTCAGCGGCGCGGCGGCGCCGACGTGGTTCCAGACGTTCCCGGCCTACGGGCGCTACCCGGTCGGCGGCGTCGTCGAGGGCGCGCCGCCGGACGCGGAGTTCGTCTTCGACGCGGCGGCGGCGAAGGCGGTCATCGCGGCGTTCCGCGCCGAGCAGAGGCGCGCCGACTGGCCGGGCGTGCTCGTCGACCGCGAGCACTTCTCGGCGGACCGCGACAAGCCCTCCGACGCGATGGCGTGGGCGAAGGACATCCGCCAGGAGGCGGACGGGTCGATCTGGACGCGCTGGGAGTTCACCGAGCCCGGGCGCCGGCTCTGGGACGGGAAGGTGCTCGTCTCGCGCTCGCCGCTCTTCACCTGCGTGCGCGCGGGCAGGGACTACCGGCCCGTCGCGCTCAAGTCCATCGCGATGACGAACACGCCCCACTTCGACCGGCTTTCGACTCTTGCCGCCGCGCGCGCGGCGGAAGCCAACACGGAAACAAAAGGAGAAATCCAGATGCAGAAGATCCTCGAGGCCCTCGGGCTCGCGGAGGGCGCGACCGAAGAGGACGCGCTCGCGGCGATCCAGGGCCTGAAAGACAGGGCCTCCGCCGCCGAGGCGCAGGCGACCGAGGCCGGGAAGAAACGGGACGAGGCCGTCGCCGAGTGCCGCGAGACGAAGGCGGCGGCGTTCGTCCAGGCGAACGCCGGCAAGATCGCCGACGCCGCCGCCGCGAAGGCCGCGTACGTGAAGGACCCGGCGCTCGCCGAGGCGCTCGTCGCCGCGTGCCGGGAGGGCGCGCCCGCGAAGCCCCAGCAGGTGCTCGCCCCGGCCAGGGCCGCGCAGCCCCCGAAGGCGGACGGCGTGATGGAGCGGCTCGCCGCGTGCCGGTCGGCCCAGGAGCGCTGCGCGTTCGTCACGGCCCACGCGAAGGAGATCGCGGAGGCCATGAGGTAGGCGAAGTCAACAAACCAAGAAGAAAAAGGAAAGACAAACATGGCAAGCTCATTCACATCCCCCGGCCTCATCCTCGCCTCGAACCAGGCGATCCTGGAGGCGCAGCGCGCGATCGCGCTGGCGAAGCTCTTCTCGACGGACTTCTCCGGCGAGCTGATGGGCGTCGGCAAGACGCTCAGCGTGCCGGTGTTCTCCGGGGAGGCGACGGTCTTCGACGAGGCGTCGAACGACTACGAGACGACGGACGGCTCGATCGTCCCCGTGAAGGTGTCGCTCGACACGGTCGTGAAGGTCACGTACCGGCTCGACCAGCAGGACCTGCTGGAGCTGGACCGGTCGTCGACGTCGCGGAACTGCGGCATCGCGGGCGGGCGGGCGATCGCGCGCAAGCTCGAGGAGCTGATCGTCGGCAAGCTCGACTGCGCGCACCGCGTGGCGGAGGTCGCCTCGTTCACGGTGGCGAAGCTCGGCAAGGCGCTCGCGGCGGCGGAGAAGGCCGGGATCGACCCGGCGACGTGCGTCGTGATCCTCGACCCGGACGCGTACGGCGACCTGCTGGACGCGAACACGAACAACGCGGCGATCCAGGGCGACGACATCGCCGGCTCCCTCGGGCGCAAGTACGGCTGCAAGGCGATCGTCTGCTCGGCGAAGGTGTCGAACGTCTCGACGGCGGCGGCCTCCGGCGGCGCGGCGGCCGTGACGAAGGGCGTCGGGTTCATCGTGCCGGACGCGGCGATCGCCGTCGCGGGGCGCGGCATCGAGCAGGCGGTGGACGGGCTCTACTCGGAGTACGGCACGCAGACGGACGAGAACTCGGGCCTCACGGTCACCGCGTTCGTCCACGGCACGCCGGGCAAGAACCGCCGCTTCATGAACGTCGCGGCGCTCCTCGGCGCGGCGCTCACGCGCACGGAGGCCAACAAGGCCCCGGGCTACCTCCAGCTCGTCAAGGCGTGAGGCATGGCCTGGCGCAGACTCACGGAGGGCGACCTCGCCGCCTACCTCTCGCAGAGGGAGGTGGAGGCCTACCGGCGCTCCGCCGACTACACGGCGGACGCCGTCGCGTCCATCCTCGCCGCGACGGGCCACCTCGTCAGGGCGCACGTGCGCTCGGGGGGCGTGCGCGTCTCCCCGGCGTCCGAGCCCGCGATCCCCGAGGCGCTCGTGCCGCCCGCCCTCGACTACGCCGCCTTCGACCTCCTCAAGCGCTTCCGCCTCCCGGTCCCGGAGGACCGGCGCGAGGCGCGGCGCCAGGCGATCGACCTCTTCGCCCGCGTGGCGGAGCGGAAGCTGGCCGTGGAGCCGGACGGCGAGGGCGAGGAGGCGGGCGCGTCACCCTCGACCGCGCCCGCGACCGGTCGCGCGAACCCTGAGAAGAGGCTCCTCGACTGATGTCCCCTTGAAAGGACTGTGAAAGGACACTGCAATGGCCATGGAGGAACTTTCGAACATCGCCGCGGGCGAACCGCTGGAGCGTGGAACGCCCTGCACCGTGCGCGGCGGCTTCGCCTACCGCGCCGCGGACGGCGAGGAGCCGTCGTGCGTCTGCACGGCCGACTGCACCGCGAACGCGACGGGGTGCTTCGCGCAGCCGGAGGGGAGGTAGCCGCCGTGGACCAGGAGACGATCCAGCGCGTCCGCGATCTGCTGCCGACGACGCTCGGCTCGGACGAGATCCGCGAGCGGTTCGCCGCCGATGTCCTGCGCCGGTCCCTCCACTCGGCGCGCATGGCCTACGAGCCCTACCTCGCCGACCTGCGCGACGCGCTCGCGGACATCTCCGCCGGGCGCGTCGGCGAGGCCGACGCCGTCGACCGCCTCACGCGCTCCCTCGCCGCCCTCGGCCACTCGCCGCAGGACGGCGGCGGCATCCTGAATCCGGCCTCGCGCCGCCGCCTCTCGCTCATCCTCGACACGAACCGCCAGATGGCCGCCTCGGTCGCGCGCCTCTGGTCGCAGACCCCCGCAACCGTCGACGCCTACCCCGCCTGGGAGCTCACGCGCTTCGAGGACCGCCGCGCACCGCGCGCGGACTGGCAGAGGCGCTGGCGGGCGGCCGGAGAGGCCGTAGGATGGGAGGGCGCGCTCCGGACGAGCGGCATCTACCCGGACTGGGGCATGGTCGCCCTCAAGTCGTCCCCCGTCTGGGCGGCCCTCGGCGCCGGCGCGGGCGGATTCCGCGACGCGCTCGGAAACCCCTACCCGCCGTTCGCCTACGGCAGCGGGCTCGACTGGGAGGACGTGGAGCGCGGACGCTGCGAGGAACTCGGCCTCATCGGCCCGGGCGAGGTCGCGCGGGTACCGGCCGCACCGGAGATCGGGCCGGGCGGGGAGGTGGCCGCATGACGGTGGAGCTCATCCCGGACCAGCGCCTTCGGGACACGCTCGGCGCGCTCGGAGACGGCGCGCGCGGAGAGGTCGCGCACGCGGCCGCCTACGCGCTCTACGTCTCCGTGCGCCGCCACGTCGCGCGCCTCGCGCGCTCCCGCCACGGCACGGCGGAGTCGCTCGGCGCCGCGCCGACCGGGTTCCTGCGCAAGGGCGCACGCGCCATCGTCTGCAGGGACGACTGCGTCGACATCCCGATCCCCGGCTTCGCGCGCGTCTTCCGCCCGCTCGACATACGCCCGAGGAGGGCGAAGGCGCTCACGATCCCGATCAGCCGCGTGAGCTACGGCGTGAGGGCGGGCCGCCTCGCGAGGGAGGGCTGGAGCCTCTTCAGGGTCTCCGCGCGCGGCGGCGGCCCCGGCGCGGGGGTTCTCTTCGGGCGCAGAGGCGGCGAGCGCGCGGCGACCGCGCTCTACCTCCTCCGGACGCGCGCGAGGATCCCGCAGGACCGCTCGCTCCTCCCGACGGACGGCGAGATGCACGCCCAGGCCGCGCGCGGCGCCGCGGACGCCATCCTCTTCCTGGGGAGGAGGGGGGCATGAGTGTCCACGCCGAAGTCCTCAGACGCGCGGTCGCGGCCCTGCGAGAGGCCCCCGGCCTCGCCCGCGCCCGCGTCGTCGCGCAGAGCGACCAGGAGCTCGCCGCGCTCATCGAGGAGGAGGAGGCCCGCCTCGGCGGGCTCGCCGTCGTCGTCACGGTGGACGAGGTCGCTAAGCGCCACGCGCGCCCGGCGGCCTACGACGTCCGCTTCTCCGTCGCGGCGACGGAGTGGGTGCCGATCAACCGCGCCGCGTCCGGCTTCACCACCGCCATCGACGCGGCGGACGCCGGCGCCGAGGCGCTGGAGGCGGCCGGCCTCGGGCACTACGTGCGCCTGAGCCACACGACGCCGGGGGACGGCGTGCTGGAGGCCGTCGCGGAGATGGCCGGCACGTTCACGGCGGTCGAAGAGTAGGTACAGACAGAAACGGAAAGGAAAGAGACATGGCAGCACGCACATACCAAGGGGTCGCCGCATGGGGCGTCCAGGGCGGCGTCAACGGCGTCACGGGCATCGTGACGTCCATCGGCCAGGAGGACGAGGCCGTCCTCGCGCCCGAGTACAACGAGGCCGGTCAGGTCGTCAAGCAGACGATGTACGACCGCAAGACCACGCTCACCTGCACGATCGAGGTCGCCGCCGGCACGGCGCTCCCAAAGGTCGGCGAGGCCATCACGATCAACGGGAAGCAGGGCTACGTCACGCGCGCCTCGCTCGCGGAGGAGAACCAGGCCTACCGCAAGATCTCCGTGACGGCGGAGGTCTACCTGAACTGCAACAAGACCACCGCGATCTAGGGGGCGACGCCGTGAAGGACAACCCAAAGGCCGCGCTCGCGGCGCTCACGAGCCCCGCGAAGCTCACGCTCGGCAAGGTCGCGCTGCTCTGCCGGCTCGACTCCCCCATCCTCTCCGGGAAGATCGACGACATGCCGAAGTGCCTCACGGCCATCTTCGTGGTCGAGAACGACTTCGCCGACAGCGTGGCGAACTTCAGCCGCATCGAGGACCTGGCGCTCATCGCCTACGGCGGGATCTCGCCCCTCGAATACCGGCAGAAGCTCGCGCACACGCTCGACGAGGTGGCGGCGTTCTTCGAGATGCTGCCCCGTCCGTCGCCCGGCTCAAAAAAAAACTCGGAAACGGATGGGTCGCCGAGCTCGTCGAATGGCTCTGCCGAACCTACGGCTACCGTCCGGACTACGTCCTCGGCGAACTCCCAGCGGTCCAGGGGGCGCTCCTCTGGCGCTGCTGGGTGCAGGGGCCGGGCGGAAGCGAGACCGGAACGCTCCTAGAGGACGAGCTCGCGTTTGAGACGTGGGGAAGGAAGCCCTGATGGCAGAGGAGTACGGAGTCAGGCTCAAGGTCACCGCCGACACGGCGGAGGCCGAGAAGTCGATGGACCAGCTGCTGGACCGCAAGGCCCGGCGCGTCCAGGACGCGACCGGCGCGGGCGGCGAGTCCGCCGCGGCCGGCGGCGTCTCCGCCGATTCCGCCAGGAGGGCGGGGCGCGCCGCGGGCCAGGAGTTCGAGCGCACCGTCTCCGGCGGCGGGGCGGGCAAGGCGATCGGCAAGGCGCTCGCCGGGTTCGCCCTCCACCAGGGCCTCGGCGCGGCCTTCGCGTTCGCCCGCACGCCGGGGGCGGACAACACGTCCATCTCCCGCGCGCAGTCCACGATCTCCGGCGCGCTGCAGTTCGGCACCGCCGGCGCGATGCTGGGCGGACCCGTCGGCGCGGCCGTCGGCGCCGCGCTCGGCGGAGCGTTTGGCCTGGCGCAGCAGCTCGCGCGCGAACGCCAGGAGCGGCGCGAGACGAGGGTCGGCATATGGCAGACCGCGTGGCAGAACAACGAGGGGCTTCTCGCCGGGTTCGGCGCGGAGGCGCAGAGGCGGCTCCTCGGCTGGCAGGGCAGCCGCGAGGCGCGCATCGAGTGGCTCACCGCGAACCGCAAGGACGTCGTGGCGCGCCAGGAGGCGGCACGCGACCGCCTCGCCGCGTTCAGCGGGGACAGGACATCGACGGAGTACACGTACCTGCAGGGCGAGTTCCAGCGGCTCTCGACGCTCTACAACCGCGCCGTCTACGACGAGATGCAGGAGAGGATGAGCCCGCTCTACGACCCCTACACCGCATCCGAGTTCTCGGACGCCTTCTCGCGGCGCGGCCTCACCGTCGGGCCTTCGGTGGACGTGGCCTCCGCGAACGGGAAGGTCATCGAACTGCAGGAGCGCATGGTGGACCTCCTCCAGCGGATCGTCGACGCATCCAACGCCGGAGCGGCCGCGAACGGCGAGCGCCTCGACGTCGTGCTGCGCGACATCTTCGAGACGACGGGGCTCCAGTAGGAAGGAAGGCGGCGAAGCATGGGACTCTCATCACTTGGCGGGCTCAGCGGGCTCGGGACGAACGGAAAGCTCTCCCTCACGGGATCGGGCGAGGGCGAAGGGATCGCCGGCATCCACCTCACGGTCGGGCGGCGCATCACGCACGCGCTCGACGCGAACCGCTCGGAGGTCACGTGGGAGGGGCCGTGGGAGGAGATCGTCCAGAAGCTGAACGAGATCGGCGTCGGGAACGCCGACGACGGCAGCCTCTCGGACCTGCCTGACGGCGAATCAGACAGCAACGGCAACTACGGCGCGCGGAAGATCACGTCCGCCGTCCTCACGCGCGGCCCCGGCGCCGTGGGCCGCCTTGTCGTCACGTGCTCGCAGAACGTCCACGCCGTCCTCTTCGGCCTCGACTGGGTAGAGGTCTCCAAGCCCATCCGCACGTGGCGCGCGGACCGGGGCGAGAACGCGCCGGACCTCGGGGAGATCCGCAAGTGGGAGGAGCAGCGCGAGGCGAATCCCGCCGCCTACTACGACTTCAAGGTGGGCGGCAAGGAGATGGAGGGCAACACGCGGAAGCTCGCCTGGTTCATCTCGCGCGGCATCGAGACCTACCCGCGCTATGCGCCCGTCTTCACGATGCAGCTCGTCGTCCAGGGCCTGTCTGCCGCATTTGAGGAGCAGTACCGCGTCGGGACGGTCGGAACCCCGACGTGCCCGTTCGGCTGGACGGACCCTTCCGGGCGGAGCGCCGAGTACTTCCTCTCGGGCGTCCTCAACCCAGACGACGGCACGGCCTACACGTGGCTGCTCGTCAAGTCCGTCCTCTCGCCTCGCCCGGACGGCTGCTTCACCTGGAACCTCGCCTGGCAGGGCGCCGACGGCATCGATACCGACCTCTACGGTTCGGAGGATGGATCGTGATCATTCCGCCCAGACGACTCGCGCCGACGGAGCATGTGACGGCGCGCGCCTACAACGCGCTCCTCGACTACGCCCGGCGGACCGCCCCCGTCGCGGGCGCGAACGTGAGCATATCCTACGGGATGGGCGGGGCCGCCATCAACGGGACGCCGGGCGGAGGCGCCGGGGACGCGGGAATCCGCCCGTTCAGGGTCCGCTACCACGAACGCGGCGAGGGCAACGGGCAGTGGGAGATCTATCTCCCGCCGGGGTGCATCTCCGTCGGGGACGTCTGCAAGGTCCTCAACCGCAGGGCAGACACCGCGGCCGGCCACGAGGACGACGGAGGGGACTGGTACGCGTTCCGGCTGGACGAGTCTTCAGCCGGGGACGGGACGGCCGAAGCGGAGAGGACGTTCCGCGTCGTCGTCCACGGCAAGCCCCGCGCCATGCGCGACGGCATCGACAGCCTCAAATCCGCCGCCGGTCCCGGCGTCTCCGTCACGGCCGTGCCGAACGCGGGGACGTCCGGCGGGGACGTGCAGGAGGTGCCGTCGGACGGTGAGCTCGGGAACTGGGGCGACGCCTTCCGGCAGGTCGTCGCGAACGTCACGGTCACGGGCGGCGGGGACGGCGTCTCGCGGTCCGTGCGGCAGATCTGCAGCGACCCCATCTCCGTCGGCACGCGCGAGGACCGCCCCTTCGACCTCGTGTGGTGGTTCGCCGCGAAGGACGACGGGGACCTCGAGGTGAAGAACGTCTACTGCGTCCGCCAGAATGCATCCCTCGCGGGGACGGACATGGCCATCGACCGGGACGCCATGACGGACGTGAAGGACGCGGAGAGGGCCGTCTACCTCCACGTGATCACGCAGTCCGGCGCGAACGTCGGCGAGGTCCTGAAGGATCCGACGGACACGCATGCCACGGACGAGCAGACGTGGGTCCTCCTCTACATGATGAAGGACAACTGCGTCGTGTCCGACGCGCGGACAGCCAACCTTTCCAACATCCAGTACTACAGATGAGAAGACTCCTCCAGACCGCCGCGCTCCTCGCGGCGCTCGCGGCGGCGGCCGCCTCATCCCCCATCGCGGGGACGAACGACTTCACGTTCACACGCGTCACGTACACGAACATCTCCGGCACCGTCATGGGGGACGCGGGCGACTACAGGACCATGCGCTACGAGGATCTCGCATGGCTCAATGAGGCCATCGAGGAGCGCCTCGCCTTCACGGGCGACCTATTCGACTTTACGACGAACGCGCCGAACAGATGCACGCGGTGGGAGTTCGGACGCTGGGACGCCGACGCGACAAACGGGACGGAGGCCTCGATACAGGCGTTCGTGGACGGCATGACGCAGACCGTCGCGAGGGCCTGGGCGGTCACCAACCTCTTCCTCCCGAGGGGCGTCAGGCTCGACCCGGCCGGAAGCCGGGACATTGGTGAGAGGGTCGTCAAGACGGGGCTGCTCGCCGGGCATTTCTCGTCGCCGACGAACGAACTCGTCACGTCGCCGACGGTCGGGAGGATCCTCGGGCGATACGACCAGACCAGCGTCGTCGACCGGACCGAGCTTGTGGTCTCCGTCACGAATCGCCTCGAGTTCGTCCGCCACGCGCTGACGAACGGCACGGAGGAAGTCCACACGAACAAGGTCTACTACCTCGCGACGAACAGAGTCCGCCACGTATCCACGAACTACTGGAACGTATCGGGGATCGACTTGTGCGCGAAGTCAGGACGGTTCGCGTTCACCGACGCGCACAGCGTGGGACTGTCCGGCCTGTTCAGGTCCTCGTCCGTCACGGACGCCTACAGGATGGTCCGCGAGGCGGACCGTCCCGTCGTGAACCTCTACGCGACAAACGCCCAGCTCTCGTCCGTATCGCACGCGCACAAGGATAAGGAGTACACGGCCGTCCCGACCGAGTCGGACCCATGGGACGGGCTCTACATGTGGGACGACCCGTGGCAGAGCAGCGGATCCGAGACGTTCACGAACGGAACCCTCACGCTGGAGGTGTCGGGACGCGCCTTTCGGACGAGGAAGACCTACCGGTATCTGAAGTACGACAATCTTGACGGGGAGGAACTCAAGCTCGATGAAGTCGTGGACGAGAACTACTACCTCGACGTGCAGACGCCGATCGCTCCGGACGGGCTCCACGTCAGGGCGCCGTTCCGTCTCTCCGTCGTGACGGCCGGCGGAAGGAATGGGTCGCCGAGGGTTGCCGGAGGGGATTTCTTCCTCGTGGCAAGCGTCAACGGATCGGTCGAGCGCTTAGAAAGAGGAGAGACGACGTTCGAGATGGCCGTCACGAACGCCGTCGTCATCGTCCCTGTCTCCGCCGAGATCGACCTTGTCGGGGATCCGAGTGACATGGCCGTCTTCCGCGTCGGGGGCGGCCTCGCCGATCTCCTCTGGACTGCGGCCGACGCGGCAGGCATCCGGATGCCGACCGCGCTCGGGGGCCTCGACGCACCTTCTCCGCCACCCCTTGGCGATGACGAGGTGAGTGCGACATCTGGTCGGTACTATGACCTCACGGTCGCGCCGCAATACGTGATCGGGGTCCTACGGCTGGATCCCACAACGAAACTGGAAGGATGGTGAAATCATGCCTGAAGACATCGTGAAAGGCGTTTCAAGGGCTCTTGCAAGGGGCGTTTCGCGTGCCGTTCTGTCGCTCTGCTCGGCTGCGTTCGCCGTGACGTTCGACGTCGACGTCGAGGGCGTCCGTCCGGCCTTGCTGGAGGCGTACAGGGGAGAATCGTTCGAGATCGCGGCGCGCTTCCCGCAGGACTTCGGCGTCTCGTCCGCGCGTTTCCTCTGGATGACGAACACGGCGGCGGATGCGGATGTCTTCTCGACGAACGCGACCGTCTCGGCGGACGGCGTCGTGCGGACGGTCTTCACGGGCGCGATGGACGCGGGCGCGCCCGTCGTGCCGTTCTTCTTCGCGGCCGAGACGCGCGTCGGGACGTGCCTCCGCGCATCTGGCATGATCCGCTTCCGCCCGTCGCCGGGCGCCTCGCCGTCCACAGAGCCGTTCCCGTCGGCGTCGCGCACGCTCGACTTCTCGCAGATCGAGGCCCTCAACGCGCCGTGGACGACGTGGGAGGCCGTCGAGGCGCTCGTCCGTGACGCGACGAACGGCATCCCGGCGCCGCCGTCCGCACCGGACCTCTCGCCCTACGCGACGAAGGAGGAGGTCGCGTCCGAGATTGCGGCCGCCACGAACGCGGTCGCCTCGATCCCGCAGCCGGACCTCGCGCCCTATTGCACCATCGAGGCCGCGCGGGCGATGGACGCGGCGGTCTCGAACGCGCTGGCGGAGGCGGTCGCCTCCATCCACGTCCCGTCCCTCGACGGCTACGCGACGGAGGCGTGGGTGGCGGCTGCGCTCGCCGGCATCAGCCAGCCGGACCTCTCGCCCTACGCGACGAAGGAGTACGCGGACGCGGCGGCGTCGAACGCCGTCGCGGGCGTGAACGTCCCGTCCCTCGACGGCTACGCGACGGAAACCTACGTGGACGCGAAGGTGTCGGCCGTCCCCGTGCCCGACCTCTCGCCCTACGCGACGAAGGAATACGCGGACGCGGCGGCGTCGGACGCGGCGGCGGGCGTGCAGGTGCCGTCCCTCGAAGGGTACGCCACGCAGGGCTACGTGGACGGGAAGGTGGCGGCCATCCCGGCGCCCGACCTCTCGCCCTACGCCACGAAGGCCTACGCGGACGCCGCGGCGGCGGACGCGGCGGCGGGCGTGCAGGTGCCGTCCCTCGAAGGGTACGCGACGAAGCTCGACGTCGCGGCGGTCGCGGCGAAGCTCGCCGACGCGGGCAGGGCCGAACGCCTGTGGAGCCCCGACGGGCGGACGGCGACCGACGCGACGGGCGTCGTCTGGAGCGTCTCGCGGATCTGCACGACGAACTGGGTGAGCCTCACGAACGGGATCGTCTACCGGCCGACGGCGCCTGGCGTGTGGATCGGCGACGGCGTCATCACGAACGGGGAAGGCGCCGTCGGCGTGGGGAGGATCGAGTACGGGCGGGGCATGCCGGAGTGGTTCGCGTTCGGCCTCGACGGCGGGGGGAGCTACGCCGACGCAGGGGCGGAGGGGCTGTACCTCGACTACTCGGACGCGGTCGCGATGCGGCCGGACGCCTTCACGGGCGTCGTCGAGCGCGCGGCCCTCTACGTGCCTATGGCCCGCGTGGTGACAAACGACGTCGGCTACGTCGCCAACGGGCTCGCGACCGCGTCTCCTGGCGACTACCTGAACGTCTCCAACAGGGCGATGAACGCCGTCCAGAAGAGCGGTCGCTTTGTCGACGTCGGTGAAGACAGCTTCATCTCGTGGGGGCCTGGCTCCGGCAGGCTGCTGACCGTCTACGACTACGGGTGGATGTTCCGTGGGGACAACGGAGCGGGGGCCTACCTCCGGGTCACATCGGGGGAAAAGACCGTCGCGTTCCTGGACGACATCCCGGACGTGAGCGTATACGCGACGCAGGAAGATGTCTCGACCGCAGCCGATTCGGCCGTGGCGACGGCCAATGCGTATACCGATGGTCAGACAACGCCGCTATGGTCGTATCTCGGCGCAGAGAGCTTCCGTGTGGTCGTCACAAACTACGATTCCGCCGTCCATCCGCCGGTCGCGTCGTTTGAGTACCGCATGACCACGAACGAGGCGTTCAGGACGGTGTGGAACGAGACGAACGGACTGAACCGCGCGATCGTAACCGCGACGAATCTCGCCCATCAAGCCTCGAAGAAGCTCGTCGACGATCCAGCCAATAGGGCATGGGGCAAGTACGACAGCGAGACGGGCGAGGCAAGCCCGGAAGGTGTGATCCAGGCGACCGCGCCCGGCGGCTTGATTGTCGGAGGCGGTCAGCGGTGGTCGCAAATATCCGCTGAAAGCGGGTGGTGGACCCTCACCTCGACCGACCCGACGCTCTGCCGCACCGGCACAAACGGCGTCTTCTCGATCATCGGCTCGGACGGCCAGGAGGCGATCCGCATCGTCAAGGGCGACAAGGTCACGGTTCCGGCGCCGGAGGACGGCATCTCGGTCGCAAGCGGAGTTTGTACCGTGACATACGCCGTAGAGGCAGCACAGCATCCGACCGCCCGGTTTGCCTCCGCACTCGGTGGCGATGCAGGGACGGTTTGGTATAACGAGGATGATGCAGACTGCCCTGTGACGATGACGTGGAGCGGGACATCCGGGAATTACGTGCTCACGTTTGACACGGCCGGACTTCCGGCTGGTTTCGTACAGGCGACCTATGAGCAAGGCCAGGAATCGTACACCAGTTTTGGCGGAGCGGGCCTTGAACTCACGAAAATCCGCATCGGCGGAAAGGTCTACACCGTTGGCACCGCCACCATCGACGGAAAGACCGTGCTGACGCTCGAATGAGGAGACGACCATGACGACATTTCAAACCGTGATCATGTACGCCTGCCTCGCCGCGCTCGGCCTTGCAGTCCTTGCCGGAATCGCGTGGCTCGTCTGCTGCGCCTTGCGCACGTTCTTCCGATCCGCCCCGGCAGAGTTCCGCGTTGCCCTTGCGCTTGCCTCCGCAGTCTGTATTGTCTATGGCGGGACGAAACGCCTGCGGTTCGTGCAGACGAATCCAGACTACAACCTGATTTGGGACGATGGTTCGGAACTCATCGAGAATGAGCTGATCATCCGCTATGGCCGCCATGCGATCCTGCCGGACGACGCGGACTTCCAGGTTTGGGCGCGCCCGGGCGGCTCGACGAATGCAGCCGACTACGCCGCGCTCGTTGTCTCGACCGTCGGCGAATGCCCCTCGCCGTACACTGTTGATTTGACGGGCAAGGGCGACAATCTCGACATCATCGTCTTCACGACTTGGATGCCCGCGCCGAGCGTACATACGAACGGCACGCTCGTCGTGAAATGGGCGGGGACGAACAAGGTGGACAACGCCGTTTTTGCCGTCCCGCGAGGAACTTCCGTACATGAAAACGGCGCGCAGATCGCGCCGCCTGAAAGGAGCAGGTAAGCCATGTTCAAACGCATTCTAGCAGCAACCCTCGCCCTGCTATTTGTCGCCACGGCAGTCGCCGCCGACCAGCCGGTAGTCACCACCCTCTTCTCGGACGGGACGACCAACACATGGACGCAAGCCGATCTCGTTTCTGCCTTGCAGCTGATGAATCGGCGCTACCATCGAGACATGCAATCGGAAACTGGCCGCATCGGTTGGCACGGGAAGATTGTCCGTACGGTCGTCGACACGAACGCGCTGATCATGGTTCGTTATCATGAAGACGGCTACGCTCATACAAACGCCTGGCAAGCCAGAAACTACACTCCAACTGATGCTGCCGTCGCCGCCGCTCGCCGTCGTGCCGCCCGCCTAGCCGCGCTCAATGCCAAGACATCCAGCCTCCCCGCCACAGTCTCCTCTTCTGTCGCGGAGAATTACACCCGGCCAACGGTCGTCGAGACAAACGTCACCGTCACGGTAGGCAAGTAATCAACCCTTGTCGACTGAATATCGTGGTGACGGCGATGGCGTCGTGGAAGTTGGACGCACCGAATGTGCTCTGCACATCCTGTGTAGCACTCGTCCAATGCCCCTTAAACCGCCTTCCAACTACGCTCAATCGAGGGATATTGTTTTTCCCATTTCGATTTTAAAATGCCACGATCTATGCAAGTCTTTCCCAACTCGCCAGCGTGATCGAAAAACAAGCACAACCCGACCCTCGCCCAACAAATCCAGCCTCGTCCCCCACTAGTCCACCCTATTTACCCATTTCCCACATTCCACTCTAACTGTCAGCGAAGGAAAGAGGCGGCGCCTCTCAATTCTCTCGGTCAACGCCATAACGCCTGCGGGAAACGCCAAAACGCCGAGCGACTGACGATCACGTATGCTATACTTCCATCCATGAAGACACGTACAGGAATCTTGATCGCCGGGGCGGCACTCGTCTGCGGCGCGCTGCTCGGCTATTTGGTCCGGCCCGCCGCGTCCGAACGGCCGTCGGAGACACCGGTCGAACAACGGCCCACCCGGAAGGCGGCCCGGGCGGCCGGCCACGACGAAACGGTGGCCCGGCTGCGGGCGCGCATCCAGAAGCTTGAACGCGAACGCGCGGAGAAGAGCGCGCCCGCCGCGCCGCAGGAGGCCGTTCAGCCCGCCCCTGCGGAGACCCCGCCGGACGGCGACGCGCGGCGCGGGGGACGGCGCGGGCCGCCTTCGCCCGAGGAGATGCGCGCGCACATGGAGGAGATCCGCAAGAGCGACCCCGCGCGCTACACGTGGATGACCAACCACTCCGCCCGCATCCGCACGCGCCAGCTTGCGCGCGCGCAGGGGAAGCTCGACATCCTCGCCTCCGTGGACACCACCCGCCTCTCCCCCCGGCAGAAGCGCGTCCACGAACAGTACCAGGACCTCATCGCGCGCCAGGAGGACCTGCGCACCGTGGCCTTCGCGCCGCTGGACGACGCGGCGGTCACGGACGAACAGCGCGCGGCCGCCCATGCGGAAATGCGCGAGGTCGGGCAGCGGCTGCACAACCTCGCGCATCAGGAGCGCGAAACCCTCCTCGACCAGACGGCCCGCGCCTTCGGCCTCACGGGGGATGCCGCGCAGGACCTCGTGGAGACCGTCAAGGCCGTCTACCAGGCCACGGAGGCCTGGGGCGGGCGCGGTCCCGGTCCGGGAGGCCCCGGCGGTCCCCCGCCGCCGCGCTAGAATTCGAGCGCGGCGTACATCTTCGCAAGGAACTCCTCGTAGGAGAGGCGCTCCTGCTGCATCGTGTCGCGGTCGCGCACCGTGAACTTGCCGTCCTTCGGCGACTCGGGGTCCACCGTGAGGCACCACGGCGTGCCCGCCTCGTCCTGGCGGCGGTAGCGGCGGCCGATCTGGCCGGACTCGTCCCAGAACGCATTCACCTTCTTGCGGAGCCTGCCGAAGATCTCCTTGGCCATCGCGTAGCTCGCCTCGTCCTTCTTGACGAGCGGGAACACGGCGACCTTGACGGGCGCCACCTTCGGGTTGAAGTGCAGGACCGTGCGGACGTCCTCCTTGCCCTTGTCGTCCGTGAGCTTCTGTTCCTCGTACGCCTCGCAGAGGAGGGCGAGCATGAGGCGGTCGACGCCGGCGGACGGCTCGATCACGTGCGGGATGTAGCGGCCGTTGAAGAGATCCTGGCAGAACTTCTCCGCCGCGATCGGATCCTTGCCGCGGGCCACCCAGTCGGTCTGCACCTTCTCGATGAACGCCTTGCGCGCGGCCTCGTCCATCTTCTTCGCGGCCTGCTTGAGCGGGTCGTCGAAGACGCTCTGGGGCTCGCCGGAGAACTTCTGGTGCTGGGAGAGGTCGAAGTCGCTGCGGGCGGCGATGCCCTCCAGCTCCTGGCGTCCGAACGGGAAGTCGTATTCGATGTCCACGCACGCGCGGGCGTAGTGGGCGAGTTCGTCGGGCTTCTGCCAGTACTCGACGAAACGGGAGGGCGGCAGGCCGACGGCCGTGAGGAACTTCTTGCGCTGCTCGACCCAGTACTTGTGCCAGACCTCCCAGCCCCAGTCGTCCTGCACGGGGCCGTCGAGGTCGGGGTTGTCGGCGAGCGTGACGACGTGGCCGTGGAGGATTTCGACGGCCTCGTCCGGGCGGATGAAGAACTCCAGCTCCATCTGCTCGAACTCGCGGCTGCGGAACGTGTAGTTGCGCGGCGTCACCTCGTTGCGGAAGCTCTTGCCCATCTGCGCGATGCCGAAGGGCACGCTCTGGCGGGAGGTGGCGAGGACGTTCGTGAACTGGGCGAAGATCGCCTGCGCGGTCTCGGGACGGAGGTAGGCGACGTTGGAGGGGTCGTCGATCGGGCCGACGACCGTCTTGAACATGAGGTTGAACGGCTTCGGCTCGGTAAGCTCGCCGCCGCAGTAGGGGCAGAAGAACTCCGCACCCGCGACCTTGGGCTGGGGCTTCTTCCTCTGGTCGGCGTAGATGTCCTTCACCTGGTCGGCGCGCATGAGCTTCTTGCAGTCCTTGCACATCGTCATCGGGTCGGCGAACGTGTCGAGGTGGCCCGACGCCTTCCATATCTTCGGGTGCATGATGATCGTCGCGTCAAGGCCGGCGACGTCGCTGCGGCCGCGCACGGTGAACTGCCACCAGGCCTGCTTCACGTTCTGCTTCAGCTCGCAGCCGAGGGGGCCGTAGTCCCAGAACCCCGGCATGCCGCCGTAGATCTCGGAGGAGTGGTAGATGAACCCGCGGCGCTTGCACAGCGCGGCAAGCGGATCGAGGGTGGACTTGTTCTCTTCTGCCATGTCTTCGTTTCCTTTCGTGCGGAAACGGCTGAACTGCCGCCCCGCGTAGATGTGTATTATACCATACGCGCCCCGTGTCCAGCGGACATAAAAAAAGCGGGGGACCTTTTGAGGGGTCCCCCGCCGGGTCTTTCTTTCAACTCCAACCAGGAAATGCCGTCACCGGTCAGAACGACGCGGTGAGGGCGAGGCCGCCCACGAAGTGGTAGCTCGTGTCGTCGCGGCCCGTCGCCTCGTAGGCCCGCGCCGCGTCGCGGAGCGTGCTGTCGAAGACGTAGTCGTAGTAGGCGACGTAGCCCGAGAGCGCGACGCCGGCGCCGATGTTCCACGTCAGCTCGCCCTTGACGCAGAGGTCCATCAGGCCGCCGTGGTCGTCGGCGAGGCCGTAGCCGCGCGTGCGCTGCGTGTTGCCGATGCCCTGCGCGACCGACGGGCGGAACGCGAGAAGCGGGTCGTCGCCATCGCTTTCGCCGTCGATGAGCGCGAAGGTGTGGCCGAGTTCGAGGTTCACGTAGGTGCCGTTGTCGCGGTCGATGTCGCGCTCGAAGGCAAGGGTCGGCTCGACCCACAGGTCCGGCAGCGCGACCTCGAACGTCACGAACTGCGTGTCCTCGCCGGCCTCGCCCATCGCCCGGGGATGGTACTCGTAGGCGTAGCCGAGCGAGAACTCGACCGTGGTGGGCAGGAACGCATAGTCGTCGGGGCTGAACGCATGGCCGAGCGAGACGCCGGGGTCGAGTTCGATGTAGCGGCCGCCGCGGTTCGAGTAGCCGGCCTTCCGTCCGTAGGTCGTCGTGTCGAAGAGGGCCGCGACCTCGAACGTCAACCAGTCGAAGAACGTCACGGCCGCCGAGGGCGTGATGATCGGGTCCTTGTTGTCCACGAGACCGTAGCTCATGAACTTCGAGTCAAACGCGAGGCCAACTTCCGTGGTCATGATCGGCTGCTCGCCGAAGGAGATGCCCTCGCCCGGCGCCCAAGCCAGGGTCTCGGGCGTCTCCGCCGCTTCCGTCTTCGCTTCCTCGGCCAGAACACCGCCGCAGAACGCGGCTGCACAGGCCAACATCATCATGTGCTTTGAGTTCATTTTTTCTTTTCTTTCTTCTTTTCCTTCATTTGCCGCAGTGGCAAGATCCTTTGCATCCCCCGCATCCGCACGCACAGCCTCCCTTCCGCTTGAGGTTCCGGCGGATGGCCAGCCCCGCGAGGACAAGGACGACCACAAGGACGACGGCGGATGCGAGGTTCATTTCAGGCGACCTCCTTCTTCGCCGGACGGAAGATCATCCAGAGGACGAAGAGGTCCACGAGGATTGTAATCACCGTCCACACGCCCCAGGCCCCCGTCACGATCAGCGCGCCGACCTGGAAGGCGTTGAGCGCGAGCACGTAGCCGACGAACAGCTGGAAGGCAACCGCGAACCAACCCCACTTCTGGGAACCCATCTCCTTGAAGGTGTTCACGATCGCGACCGCGCACGGCGGCACGAAGAGGTTGAACAACAGGAAGGAAAGCGCGCTGAGCTTGTAGAGGCGCACGTCCGAGACAAAGCCCTTGAAGAGCTGGACCACGTTCGCCGCCGCGCTGCCGTCGCCGCCCGCGACCATCGCGAGCGTCGCGGTGGCCTGCTCCTTCGCGATCTCGGCCGAAATCGTCGCCATCGCGCCCTGCCAGTTGCCGAAGCCGAGCGGCGCGAAGAACCACGCGACCCAGCCGCCGATCGAGGCGAGGATGGACGTGTCGAGGTCGTCGCCGACCACGTTGAAGCCCCAGTCGAAGGTCATCATCAGCGTCAGCACCACGCAGGCGGGGAAGATCACCATGCCGGCCTTCCAGACATACGCCTTGACGCGCTCCCACGTGTGGATCACGATGCCCTTGAGCGTCGGCAGGTGGTAGGCCGGCAGCTCCATCACGAACGGCGCCGCCTCGCCCGCGAAGAGCTTCGTCTTCTTGAGGGCGATGCCGCCGAGGACGATGATTGCGACGCCCGTGAGGTCCATCGCCGCCGCCACCCACCAGTAGTCGCGGAAGAAGCACGCGGTGAACATCGTGATGATCACGGTCTTCGCGCCGCAGGGCATGAAGGTGGCGAGGATGATCGTCATACGCTGGTCGCGCACGTTCTCGATCGTGCGCGCCGCCATGACGGCCGGCACGCCGCAGCCCTTGCCGACGAGCATCGGGATGAAGCTCTTGCCGCTGAGGCCGAAGCCGCGGAAGAGGCGGTCCATGATGAACGCGACGCGCGCCATGTAGCCGCAGTCCTCCAGGAACGCGAGGAAGAGGAAGACGATCGCGATGACGGGCACGAAGCCGAGCACCGTGCAGACGCCGCCGACGAGGCCGTCGTTGACGAGCGCGTAGGCCAGCGAGCCCTCGACGATTCCGAACTTCTCGCAGAGTTCGCCGCAGAGCGCCGCGACGCCGGGAATCCACACGCCGAACTCGCCGGGTTCCGGCTCGC
>ERZ1026780.963-NODE-963-length-20416-cov-42.312018_pt1 | contig 20416 bp, 15 predicted proteins | sample MGYA00380126_ERZ1026780 | MGnify/ENA primary metagenome ERZ1026780 (study PRJEB33269, sample SAMEA4719762) | human gut metagenome | biome: human-associated habitat; feature: organic feature; material: feces | place: Cameroon | collected 2013-10 ... | reverse complement strand
CGCAAGCGACAATCGCCTGTCTTATGCTTGCATACTCCTTTTCCCCACGGGTACACAGTATCCCGCGGGGTCCCCGTATTTTCGCTCGCAATGACATAGAGTGCGTTGCACGTAAGACAATGAGTATACGATGTTTTGCAAGGGTAACGGCGAAAACGGGACGAGCAAAATGGCGCGTCATAACGCAAAATAACTTGACATTCGGTTGTAATATCTTGTATATTATATTTATAGCAATATCTTTTGGGCGCATTATGCCCAAAATTGCACATACTATGGCTATACCGCCGGGTTTTCCGGCGTATCGGAGGAGAGATATGAGAGCAAAAAAATCAAGCAAAAACTTACTTCGTATCAGCGGACTTGCATTAGTGTTTATGCTTGCAGTCGCACTGCTTGTCAGCGCAATTTCTTTTACGCGCGTGGGTGCGGGTGAGATTAAAGAATCCAATGCAAAGACGGTTGCGCCGGACATAAGGTTTTTGGACATTGCCACGCCGGAAAAGTATCAGCCGTTTGTTATGAACGGTTCGTCTGCGAATAGTTATTTCGCACAATTTACATACTATCCCGCAACTTACAAAAACTTTTTTGGTTTTATCGGCGGAATATATACCGGTATTTCAGGCTTCAATAAGAGCGACACGGCGGTTTCTATGGAGCCATCGGCTATTGGCAATGTAAGAGAAAGGCTGTATGCTTATTATAAATTGCCCGATGAACTTGTTTCGCTTGGCGCAGAAATCGAAATCAGCGCAAACCTTGACGAGGCGGTTAAGTTCACTGCAATGCAAAATACGTTGAAGTTCATTTCTTACGCTTCCGGCGTTACTGAAATCAGCGAGAACTCCGACTACGTAAACGACACTTTTAACAAAGGTACGACCTGGACAGTTACGGCAGACAATCAATATATCCTTATGTATGCCGGCGGCGAAGAAGCCGGCGGTGAAAAAATCGAAATCAGCGGTCTTGCCATTAACATTAAAATCAAGAGCGTAAAGTCGGTCAGCGCATATGAAACAATTGCGGCAAAACTTGCGACGAACATTGCTCCCGTTACCAGATCATGGAACGGTACGACAAAGTATTCGGAAGATTTTAGCGAATTCAGGAAAATTGCGCAAGGCTATGAAACCAACCGTAACACGGTTGCCAACCTTGGAACATGGGGATTGCATGACGGCGATATGCTTGATCCTGCATCCAACACGTTGACTTCAATCCGCACCGACGGAACGCAAACAAAGCAGTTCTCCTTCCTGCTTTACGACAAATATTTAAGCCTTGACACAGCGGATATCAAAGGTTTTGATTTATTCCAAGCATATCGCGGCACGGGCGCAATTGTTGACGGCTCCGCAAAAACATACAAAAGAAGCGATTATACCGCAGAGCAACTGAAAACGTTGCATTATCCGGTAGGTTTGGAAAGCATAACGGTTGAACCGTTCGGAGCAAAAAACAATGACGCGTCGACGGGTTATTTCCGCGGGCTTTGCGTTACGGTTGTTTACGACGGTTTGGGAAACCCGAAAATTGACGGCGAATCGCCGAGTCCCCTTGAAGTCGACACTGCATATCGCGTACAATATGCAAACGTTAATAAAGTCAGCGGAAACACATTGACGGTATTCTGCGGCGGTATCGACTACACCAAACCCGCGGCATTGGACGAAGTGGCTCTCCTTACCGAAAACGTTGTTAACGGCGACGTCACATATTTTTATACCGACACCATAAAATTCAAGCCTGTTCTCGATGACGACGACACTCGCGGCGACGTCAAGTATTTCTATACCCTTTACAAAAAGGTTGACGGCAATTACGTTGAAATCGAAGGGCAAGTAGGCATTGCAATCAACAACCCCGGCTTTGACATCTTCACCCTTTCGGGACTTGAAAAGGGCGAATACGCAATCAAGTTCAAAGCGATCGATACGGTCGGGCTTTTCTACGAAAATCTTGTCAAAGATAAAACTCCCGAACAAATCGCAGCGCTGAACCTTAACGACGTACAAAAAAATTGGGCAAACCACGCCGTTTACAGCGATTATCACCATTTCACAATCGACGACATCAAGAACCCGCCCGAAAAATGGGAAACCGCAATTTACCTTGAAAACGGCGGCGCATATAACGGCGATTGGACGAATCAGAACGTCGTTATCGAGTTCAACACGCTCTCTTCCATAATGGATATAACCTATCAAATCAGTTATCGCACCCTTAAAAACGGCGTTTTCGTAGGTACGCAAACCGAATGGGTGAGCATCAACGACAAAATCATCGATAACAAATATGTCATAGGCTATGACGAAACTTCGCCCGAAGGATACGAACGCATCTATTATCTCCGCGCGACTTATACTTCGTCAAATATCACGTATAACGTTGAAGTTCCCGTGAAATACGACAACTATAACGGATACAAGCCCGAAATCGCAAGGCTTCTTGACTTCTCGAAAGAAGGCAAGAATTACTATTACGCCGACCTTTTGCCGTTGCTTGTCAGCCTTAACTACAGTCAAGTCGGGGAAGAAGGCTGGGGCAGTGAATTCAAGGGCAGCCCGATGACTCTTTATTACGTAATCACCCGTGACGGCATCGAAAGCAAAAAAACCGAACTCGACCTTACGTCCAACGACGTTTTGATCGACTTGTTCCAAGGCAAAAACGTAAGTGGCCCCACGCAGATTCAGGTCAGATTCTGGCTTGAAGACAAGGCGGGCAATAAAAACCAGGAAACCACTTACAACGTCAACCTTGACAGGGCAAAAATCAACGTCAACTTCAAAATCGATTCGAGCGTCCCAAGATACTTCAACAATACGACCGACGTAAGTACGTCGCTTGTTTCGTACACGTTGTCGAACGAGTTTGCAGGCGATATCCCGTCGGGGAAAATCGGCATTGCTTTCGACGCGGCGTACGACGGCGTTAATGCAGGTAAAAGACAGGTGATTGTCAGCAACGTCCGGGCTTCTTACGTCGAAGGCTCGGTTTATACGGCTGCGCTCATCGAACAGTATGAAAAGGTTTACTTTGACGTCAACGGCAACGTCATCACGCCCGAAGCAGACGGCAGTTACGTCATCGGCACGCACGAAATCAAAAAAGCGCGCCTTACGATCGACGAGAAATACAGACATGCGCCGTTTGTTTATAACGGCACCATCAACTACGCAATGACCGACTACGTTTCGGGCGACGGCTCTTTATTGGTGCTCGATAAGGTTCTGGGCGACAAAGCGGACGAATGGAAAAATATCCAATGGAAAGGCACGTTCCAACTTGACAGCATTGACGTCAACAACAATCTTCGCGCGTCGCTTATAAATATCGAAATCGCGGGCGAACTGAACAACAATTACCAGATCACAAACGCGGGCGGCTCCGCAAGCGCACCCAAAGCGTATATCGATATCCAACAAGCCAAACTCGGCAAAATCACGATTATCGCCTCAAAGGTCTATAACGGCGAAAATACGATTGCGACGAACTCGGTCAACTGCACGTTCCAAATCGCCGGACTGCAAGGCACGGACAACATCGCGCTCGAATACGGCACGATTATCCTGCCCGGTAAGGACGTCGGCACGTATACCTTTAACGTCACCGATTTCAAACTCGTCGGCGAAAGACAAAAATTCTATGACCTGACAGACGTTACCGTCGAAGCGACGGTTACCGTAACGCCCAAACCCATCACGGTTACGGTGCATAACGTCGAAAAACCTTTCGACAACAAAACGGCGTTCCAAATCAGCAGCTATACGTTTGGCGGCGTTGTGACGGGCGACGACGTGAAGTTGCTCACAAGCACGGGCAATACGGCAAATATCAACGTCGGCACTTATCCCGATTGCAAAGTCACGCTGGGTATTACCGGCAATGACAGCAAAAACTACGTCCTGAAAGATACCGAGGCGGTCGTTACGGTCACCATTTCTCCGCGCGAAATCGGCGGCGCGAAAATCACCGGTATTTACGCTGTCGATATGAACGGCAACTATTACTACATCAATGAAATCGGCGGAAACGTTGTGATTTATCAGAAAGACGGCGCAGGTTATATCGCATACAGCAAGGACGAAAACGGCAAAGCAAAGACCGAAAACGTTGACGTTTTGCCGGCAGGCGCAACCGTATGGGTGCTCGATACGTTCGTCACGGGCGGCGTTTGCATCGTCAACGGTCACCGCTTCGAGCTGTCACCGGACATCGTTTACGCAATCGAATACTATGAGGATACCGCACTCAAAAACAAACTCGACATCGGTGAAATCGACTTCAAAGAGCGTCAGTATCAGCCCGTCGTCGTCGATCAGAACGGCAACACATTCGTTATCAACGTCAACATTAAGGACGGCGTTTACGACACCACTTCGGGCGCGTATAAATATACGTTGAAAATCGAAAGTTTCGGCGCGAAAAGCAACTTCAAGAAAATAACGGGCTTCAACGACACGGAAACCAAAGTCGTGTCCGTGCTTGACTTCTCGGACGTCAAGTTTGAAAATAAAATGTTCAACGACAAAGGCAACGTCGATAAGTTCAGCGCGCCGTACAACGCGTTGGCATACACGCTTAACGTCATAAGCCCGTCACAGTTGAATATTGAACTCGCGGAATACTTCAAGAAGGGCGCAGACGGCGTATGGATGCCCGTTGACAAGGCAATCGACGCTGGCGTTTACTACGGTAAGTTCACGGTATCGCGCTTGAATAACGAATACATTATTGAACAAACTTTCACGATTGAAAGAATCGGCACCGAAATTAAGATTAAAGACGCGTCCGTTACGTACGACGCAAAATACGGCGAAGACTTCGCTGAAAAAGTGCAAAAGGTCGACGACGCGTTCAATTACTACAAGACGACTTACGGCATGGTCGTCGGCGCAAACGACATCGTTTACGAATATTCCTTTGACGAAGATTTCAAGACGATTCTCGGCAGTGCTCCCGTCCGTCAGGGTGGCGGCGTATGCTACGTCCGCGTGAGATATAAGGGCAACAATAACTTCATCGGCTCGGTCTCGCTCGCACGCAAAATCAACGTCAACGGCGCGAAATTCAACCTTGTCGATATCACGGCAAACGTAGGCGAATCGTTCAATCTGCCCACGGTTGAAAATCTTATCGACAAAGACTCCGTCGGCGGCAACTACAAAGAAATCGCAAAAGACTTTGTCATCGTTTATCGCGTCAGCGACGCCAGTTACAAGGTCGTGACGAGCTCTGCGGGACTTGTGGGCGAAGGCAGATATCCTTACAGAGTCGTTCATAAAGGACTTATCAAGGGCGGCGCCTGGACGGTCGACAGCAGTGCGGAATCCGAAAGATATACCCGAGCCGTGTCGGCGGACGGCATAATCGAAGCGACGATTTCCATCACCGAAAACGAACTTAACTCGGTATGGGGCGGCGACGTCAACGTTCCCGACGATAAAGTTCTGGAAGATAACGGCATCGGCACGATCTCGGGCAGCTGGACGCAGGCGGACAGCGGATACACCGTTTACTTCTGCATACTCGACAGAAACAACGCAGCAAGCCGCGATAACTTCACCAACGGTTTAAGACAAAATAAGGAAATCTTTGGCAAAGAGTACGCCGCCGGCAAGGTCTACTTCCTGTCGCTCAGCGAATATAAGAACAAAAGCGTCCTTATGAACGCCGACAAACAGCCCAGACTTATGAGCCCAGCAACCGTAACGATGCAAGTCAGCGCAAACGGCGCGAAACTCATCAGATACAACAACGGCGAATGGACGGAAGTGAACTACGTCGATAACGGCGACGGCACCGTAACGTTTGAAACCGATAAGCTCGGCTACTTCATCTTTGCGGAAGACTACGTCGCGCCCAAAGCGAAAACGAATACGCTGGCAATCGGCATCGGCGCAGGCGTTGGCGGCGCGGCAGTGCTTATGGCAATCATCGTGGTTACGGTGGTCGTCATTAAGAAAAAACGCGCATAATCGTTAAACAAACGGCACGCGACGGCGTGCCGTTTCCATATCATTTATAAAGGAGAAGGAAAATGAACAAATACGCAGGTACGAAAACCGAAAAGAACCTCGAAACGGCTTTTTCGGGCGAATCACAGGCAAGAAACAAGTATACTTACTTTGCGTCGGTTGCGAAAAAAGAGGGCTATGAACAAATCGCGTCCCTGTTTCTGAAAACCGCCGACAACGAAAAAGAACACGCCAAACTTTGGTTCAAAGAACTTAACGGCATCGGAAACACAACGGAAAACCTTGTTGCCGCGGCGGCGGGCGAAAACTACGAATGGACGGATATGTATGCGGGCTTTGCAAAAACAGCCGAAGAAGAAGGCTTCCCTGAACTTGCGGCGAAATTCCGACTTGTCGCGGCGATCGAGAAACACCACGAAGAAAGATATCGCGCGCTGTTGAAAAACATCGAAACGGCGGAAGTTTTCAAAAAATCCACGGTGAAAGTGTGGGAATGCAGAAACTGCGGCCATATCGTCGTCGGAGAGTGCGCGCCCGAGGTTTGCCCGACGTGCAATCATCCCCAAAGTTATTTTGAAATATCCGCGGACAACTATTGATTGTCGCAAAACCAAAGGACAATCGTTTTCAAAGCGTCGGGACACCCCGACGTTTTTTTTTAATGTTTAATATTATATATTATATAGTTTATATAGTAAAAATAAAGGGCGGCGGGGAAAATTCGAAGGCGAGAAGAAGCGCGATATTTTCAAAAAAAATAATAATAAAAAAATTTTCTTTTCCTTCTTAAAAACGGTTTACAAAAAACGCCGCTTGTGTTATTATAACCCTAACAGAAATCTTTAATTATGTCCAGAGAGACATACAAGGTTATCATACAATAAACAGGTGTATCATATCTTGCGTGTCTCGGCGCAAGATTTTTTTTGAGGTTTTATGGAAATTAAGGCAAACATTATGGATGATACGGCTGTCGCACGCGCGCTTAAAAGGGTATCGCACGAGATTATCGAAAGAAACGACTCCCTGGAAAACGTCGTGCTTATTGGCATTAAAAGCCGTGGTATCCCCCTTGCCGGAATAATTGCCGAAAACGTGAAAAAATACGAAGGCGTGGCGCTTGACGTGGGTGAACTCGATATAAGTCTTTATCGTGACGACCTTGCGGAAAAAAGCGAAACTCCCGTTATCGAAAAAATCAACGTTCCCTTTGAAGTAAGGGGACGAGACGTCGTCCTTGTTGACGACGTTTTGTTTACGGGAAGGACGGCGCGCGCCGCAATCGACGCCGTGTTCACGCTGGGACGTCCGCGCACGATACAACTTGCCGTGCTTATCGACCGCGGTCATCGCGAACTTCCGATACGCGCGGACTACGTCGGCAAAAACCTGCCAACGTCCAAGCAGGAGGTCGTAAGGGTAATGATACCGCCCTATGACGAGAAAATCGCCGTCGACCTGTTTTCACTCTGATATATCAAAATATAAATAAATTTTAAAGGAGATTGTTACTTATGAAGATGATTTACAACGTTGAAGACAAGTTGTCCTTCAAACAAACGCTTGTGTACTCGCTTCAACAATTCTTGGCGGTCGTTTGCGCGACGATTCTCGTGCCTATTCTTTGCTCGGGAAACGGCGTCAATATGAGCCCCGCTGCCGCGCTTTTCGGCGCAGGTATCGCAACCCTGTTCTACGTATGGGTTACCAAGAAAAAGAGCCCGATCTTCATCGGAAGCTCGTTCGCGTTTATCTCGGCGTTGATCGGCGCAACTCAATACGGCTGGTGGGGAATTATTCTCGGCGGCGTATTCGCAGGCGCTGTGTACTGCATACTTGCCTTTATCGTTTATAAGAAAGGCACTGAATGGATCAACAAACTTATGCCCGCGGTCATCATCGGGCCCACGGTTGCTCTTATCGGCTTAGGCCTTTCGGGCAGCGCAATCAGCAACCTTACCACTGCAAGCGGCAGCGGACAATCTTACAACCTTGTCGCAATCCTTTGCGGATTGTTCGCATTCTTCGTAACGGTCTTCGTATCCTGCAAGGGCAGCAAAAAAATGCAACTTATGCCTTTCATCATCGGTATCGGCGCAGGTTACCTTCTCGCATCGTTCTTCTCGATTTTCGGCTATGCTTGCAATGTCGAATATCTCAAAATCGTCAACTGGACTCCGCTTGTCGAAAACTTCGTAAAAGACGGCAAATTCACGGGCGTCACCGCATTCCTCGATTATCCGCACCTTGCGATTATCGAAGCAATTAAGGAATCCGTTAACGGCACCGCAAGACTTACCGGCGCGGGCGTCGGCGCAATCGCGCTTCTGTTCATCCCCGTATCGCTTGTCGTTTTCGCAGAACATATCGCGGACCACAAAAATATGAGCACCATCATCGAAAAAGACCTTCTTAAAGACCCCGGTCTCCATCGCACTCTCATCGGTGACGGCTTCGGAACGACCGTCGGCACAATCTTCGGCTGCTGCCCCAATACCACTTACGGCGAAAGCATCGGCTGTGTGGCAATCACCAAAAACGCCTCGATTTACACCATAGTCGGCGCGGCTGTTATCTCGATTGTAATCGCGTTTTTCAGCCCGTTCATCGCGCTTATCGAAACAATCCCCACCTGCGTTCTGGGCGGCGTATGCCTGGCACTCTACGGATTTATCGCAGTCAGCGGTCTTAAAATGCTGCAAAACGTCGACCTCGGCGAAAGCAAAAACCTCTTCGTCGTATCGGCAATCCTTGTCACGGGTATCGGCGGACTCGCTCTTAAATTCGGTCTTGCAACGAAGGGCAAAGCAATCGTCACCATCACCAACATCGCAACCGCTCTTATCGTAGGTATCCTTACCAACGTCATTCTTTCCATCAAAACCAAGAAAGAAAAACAGGGCGAAGTCAAAGACGGCGAAAGCATCGCGGTCGTGGGCGAAGGCGTAACGTATGACACGGACGACAAACTCCCCGGCGTCAGAAAAGACGAAGTCGTGGCAGACAGCGAAGCAGTCGACGAAGCAGTTGAAGAACTCGGACTCGAAGACGATGACAAAACCGCGACGGTGGAATTCCAGGCGGTTGAAGAAACAAAGGACGAATCGTCCGACAAGTAATAATCAACGAAATATCAAAAAGTCCTCATAGTTTTATGAGGACTTTTTTTATGCTTTATGTTGTTCCGTGCAACGCACTTATGTCATTGCGAGCGTAGCGTGGCAATCTCCCGGAAGGGAACCGTATTGCCTTTGGCAAGCGATGTTGCTTACGCAACGATGTGTGCCTTCGGCACGATATGTGCAAAATACTTTGCGATATAAAAATGCCCTGACAAAAGTCAGGGCATGCAATTATTCGTTCAATTATTGCGGATTATTTCGTACCGAAAATTCTGTCGCCGGCGTCGCCGAGACCGGGGACGATGTAGCCGTTTTCGTTAAGGTGAGAGTCTTTGCAGCCGACGAAGATGTGTACGTCGGGATGTTTTGCGTGGACTTTTTCAATTCCTTCGGGCGCGCCGATGATGCTCATAAACTTAATATTCTTGCAGCCTTTTGCCTTAATGAAGTCAATTGCCGCGATTGCGCTGCCGCCGGTTGCGAGCATCGGATCGAGAATGATGACTTCGCGGTTTGCGATATCGTCGGGAAGTTTGCAGTAGTACTCCTTGGGTTCAAGCGTTTCGTGGTCGCGATAAAGACCGACGTGTCCGACTTTTGCGGTGGGGACAAGAGCAAGGATACCGTTTACCATGCCGAGACCTGCACGGAGAATAGGAACGATTGCGATGTCATTTGCAATAACGCGGGTTTTAGTGACCGCAATCGGGGTTTTAACCTCAATTTCTTGCGTATTGATATCACGGAGAGCCTCAAATGCCATAAGCATTGCGACTTCTTCCACAAGTTCGCGAAACTCTTTGCTGCCGGTACGTTCATCACGCATAATTGCAATTTTGTGTGTGATAAGAGGGTGATTGAAAATGGTTACGTTGTTCATAAAACACCTCACAATATTTACTTTTAACATAGTAACATTTCGGCGTTTTTTTTGCAAGCAAAATACGCATTGTTCGACATATTTTTTAAGGCATATCGCAATAAAAAAATTAGCAAAAAAACACGAATTTCGTCAAATTGATATTTTCAAAACCTTGATAACGTAAATTTATTGTGTTATAATATACACAGTATAGGTATTTTATCTAATTTATTTTCAGGGTTATATTATTAAAGAGGAGTTTGAAAAATGTTAGCAGCAGTTTCATCCAATGAAGTATGGCAGAAAATCGTCGATTTCTTTACCATCACGGTGAAAGACTTTTTCGTTGAATTATTGGCAGAAAATCCCCCGATTAAGTTCATATTGCTTGTTGCGGGCGCAGCGCTCGTACTCATCGGCTTAATCGTTATTATCGCGGTTTGTGCAAAGAAGAACAAGGCGAAGAAAGCGGCAAAGAAGGCGGCAAGACAGAGCGTCAAAGACGCAAAGAAAGCAAGTAAGAGTGGCAAAGTCGCAGCCGAAGAAAAACCCGCTGTGAAAGAAACGCCCGTCGTACCCGCGACACCCGCACCCGCGCCCGTTGCGGCAGCGGCACCTGCACCCGCGCCTTATATCGAGGACGAGAAGAAGTTCGACGCCGACGCTTTCGATGACGAGCTGCCTCCGTTTGAAGACAAAAAACCCGCTCCGCAGGAACAAATCGATATGTCGAAGTTTATCGCGGAAGACAAAGTTTATGCCCCCGTGGAAGAAGAAAAACCCGTCGCGCCCGCGCCTGTTCCTGCATACGTTCAGCCGGAAGAACCCGCGCCCGTCGAGGAAAAGCACTATATCGAGCCGGAAAACAACGACAACTTCGTTGACGACAGCTGGGGCAAGGCAAAAATAAATCTGAAATCCAAAAAAGCGCAGAAAGAAGAAACGACGGAAGAACCCGAAGTCGCCGCGGAAGAACCCGCTCCCGCAAAGAAAAAAGCGACGAAGAAGAAGGCGGAAGTAACGGAAGAAGCCGCACCCGCAAAGAAAGCCCCCGCAAAGAAAAAGGCGGAGGCAAAGGTTGAAGAACCCGTCGAGGAAAACGACGAAGCCGATAAACCCAAGGTCGTCGGCAAATATACGATCGAAGATACCGGCTATGCGTATCAGTTCCACCTTTACGCAAACAACGGGCAACTTCTGTACGAAAGCCGTGAATATGCAAGTCTGAACTCCTGCAAGGGCGGCATCGCGACTTTTAAGAAGAACGTCGCGGATTGCGAGTACCGCATCGACGTCGATAAGAACGGCGGCTACAAGTACATCTTCAAGAAGGGCAACAGCATTTACATCGGCGAAACGTACTCGACCGCAAAAGCGGCGGAACGCAGCGCGGAATCCGTGAAACGCTTTGCACAGGTTTCCGAAATCAGCGAATAAGTTTTAATTTAAAATAATAAAAGGGGTTATATCAATATGGCAAAAGAAGTAAAAAAAGCAGCAACAAAAGAGTCCGCACCCAAGAAAGCCGCGGCGAAAGAACCTGCAAAGAAAGTTGCGGCGAAAGAGCCCGCAAAGAAAGCGGCAGTTAAGGAAGTCGCCCCCGCAGAAACCGCAGCAAAAGGCGTTGTCGGAAAATATCGCGTAGATTGCGTTTACGGCGATCTTTATCAATTCTATCTTTATGCAAACAACGGTCAGCTCCTTTACGAAAGCCGCGAATATGCGTCGAAGAAATCGTGCCTGGAAGGCATCGAAACCTTCAAGAAAAATATGCAGGACGCAGCAACGACCGTACGTGTGGATAAGGACAAAAACAACAGATATAAGTTCATTATCAAAAACCGCAACAGCATTTACGTCGGCGAAACTTACGACAATAAGAAACAAGCCGAAAGCAGCGCGGAATCGGTGAAACGCTTTGCAGTCGTATCGCAGGTTGTCGAATAAGAAAAAACGAAATTACGCACGGTGAAAACCGTGCGTTTTTTTATACGAAATTTGAGGCGGAAGAATATATCTTTGATATATTCTTTTTTTGCGGTTTTTTGCGAGGGATACGATCGTCAAAAATATCTTTTTACAAATTGCGACAAAATGCGTATATTTCGTTGACAAATATACGCTATTTTCATATAATCATATTCAGTCGTATGGTTTAGTAATTGTAAACTTTTTTCTTAAAATTACAAAACTCTCTAATTTTTAGGTTTAGAAATACTAAACAAACGGCGCGAAAACAGGAGGATATATGGAAATCGGAACCAAACTGAAAAATCTGCGGCTTCGTTGCGGATTGACGCAGGAGGAACTTGCCGACAGGTGCGAACTCACGAAAGGCTACATAAGCCAACTCGAAAACGACCTGACCATGCCGACAATTTCCACCCTGAACGACCTTATGGTGGCACTCGGAAGCGATCTGAAAACCTTTTTCAGCGAAGACGAACCCGAACAAGTTGTGTTCACGAGCGACGACTTTTTTGAAAAGGAAGGCGACGGGCAAAAAATCGTATGGCTTGTGCCCAACAGTCAGAAGAACGAGATGGAGCCTGTTTATATCGAAATCGAGCCGAATACGACGCTTCAAAAAGATATGCCGCACGAGGGCGAAGAATTCGGATACGTCATTGACGGCGAAATCGAAATCGTCATCGGCAACAACGTCTATAAGTGCAAAAAACGCAACAGCTTTTATTTTGTAAGCAACAAAGTACATTATATTAAAAATACAAAAAATACAACGGCTAAAATCATCTGGGTGTCAAGCCCGCCCACGTTTTAAGGAGAGTATATGTCATCTGCAAACATTATCGAAATCAAAAACGTATCCAAGGAATACGACGGCAAAGCAGTCGTCAAAAACGAAAGCATCGCGATAAAACGCGGCGAATTCGTGACAATTTTAGGACCTTCGGGCTGTGGCAAGACGACGACGCTTCGTATGATTGCCGGCTTTGAAAAACCGACCAGCGGACAAATCCTTTTCGACGGCGAAGATATTTCCAATCTGCCGCCGCATAAGCGCGCCGTAAACACGGTTTTCCAGAAATACGCGTTGTTCCCGCACCTTAACGTGTTCAACAACATCGCGTTCGGTCTGAAACTCAAAACCATTCCCGACGGCACGACGTACACCGACAGAAAGGGCAGGACTTTCGACAATATGAGAAAATATACGAAAGCCGAAATCGCCGAAAAAGTCAATCACGCGCTTAAAATGGTTGACCTTGAAGACTACGGTCACCGCGACGTTAACAGCCTTTCGGGCGGACAGCAACAGCGCGTCGCAATCGCAAGGGCAATCGTCAACGAACCGAAGTTGCTGCTTCTTGACGAGCCGCTGGGCGCGCTTGACCTTAAAATGAGAAAGGATATGCAGATCGAACTGATGGATATGCATAAACGCCTTGGAATCACGTTCGTTTACGTCACGCACGATCAGGAAGAAGCGCTCACCATGAGCGACAAAATCATCGTTATGCGCGACGGCGAAGTGCAGCAAATCGGCACCCCGAAAAAGATTTACGACGAGCCCGCAAACGCATTCGTCGCCGACTTTATCGGCGAAAGCAACATCATGTCGGGCATTATGATCGACGACTATAAATGCAGTTTCTTCGGCACCGAGTTCGAGTGCGTCGACAAAGGCTTCAAACCCAACGAACCCGTCGATATCATCGTGCGCCCCGAAGACATTTATATCACGAAGGGCAAAAACGTCGAAAAAGGACAACTCACCGCAAAAGTAACGTCCTGCGTGTTCAAGGGCGACCACTACGAAATCCTTTGCGAAAGCGACGGAAACGAATTGCAGATCGTTGAAAATACCGAGTGCGCCGTCGGCGAAGAAATCGGTATCTTCATTCCGAAAGAAGAAATACACATCATGCACAAAGCGCGCATTATCAACGAGTACGAAACCGAAATGGGCGACAACGGCATCGTTAAAATTTGCGAAGCCGACTTTGAAACGAAAAGCGATTTGCCCGCAGGAACGAAAGTTAAAGTGTCGATTCCGTTTGATAAAGTCGACGTTACCGACGACGAAGCCGACGGAACGGTCAGCGCGGACGTCGTGTCGAGCATTTACAAGGGAAGTTACTATCAGGTCATTTTACGCACCGATTTCGACTATGACTTCTTTGTCGACACTCAGGACGAATGGCTCAAAGGCGACCGCGTAGGTATCAATATTAAACCCGAAGACATTAAGGTGGAGGCAATTTAATGAAAGAGAAAATTAAAAATTTCAGATTTACGCGAAAAGCCTTTGCTTATCCGTATATGCTGTTTTTGCTGGTTTTCGTCGTTACGCCGCTTGTGCTGATTCTTGCCAACGCGTTTATTTACGACGGGAAATTCAGTTTCAAAAACTTTGCGATTTTCTTCACCGAAAAGTCAAGTCTGGTGGTGCTTGGAAACTCCATTCTCGTCGGACTTCTGACGACGATTATCTGCATAGTTCTGGGATATCCCGCGGCGTACTTCCTTGCGAAATACAGCGCAAGCAAGATTTTCGTATTGCTGTTTATCCTGCCCATGTGGGTAAACTTCCTTATAAGGACGCTTGCAACGAAAGCGATTTTCGTGTCGATGAACATTCCGCTCGGAATGGGGACGGTCGTGTTCGGTATGGTGTACAACTACCTGCCGTTTATGATACTTCCTTTGCACACGGTGCTTTCGAGCATTGATAAAAACTATATCGAGGCGGCGGAAGATCTCGGGGCAGACAAGTTCCAAGTTTTCGCAAAAACGATATTGCCGTTGTCGGTGCCGGGGATTTTAAGCGGAATCACGATGGTGTTCATTCCCACGATTTCGACATTCGCGATAAGCCAACTTTTGTCGGACAGCACGGTATTCTTGTTCGGCGACAGCATTCAGATGAAGTTCGATCAGGGCTTGTACGGCGTCGGCAGCGTCATGAGCCTTGTAATGATAATTCTCGTGCTTATTTCCAACTTTATAATGAACAGGTTTTCAAAAACGTCTGCGACGGGAGGAAGAAACTTATGGTAAAGAAATTTTTTGCAAAAGCATATCTTTATTTACTTCTCGCGCTGCTGTACGCGCCGATAGTGCTGATTATCGTGTTTTCGTTTTTCAACACGTCGATTTTCTCTTTTGACAACGGGTTCAGTTTCGAGTCGTACAAGTCGATATTCGCGTCCGACAAAACGCCCGAACTGCTTGCCGCGCTTAAAAACACGCTGATTATCGCCGCCGTATCGAGCGTTGTATCGACGCTTATCGGCACGTTTTCGGCAATCGGAATTTATTGCTTGAAACCGCGTGCGAGAAAGGTTGTGGAAAACGTCAACCAACTGCCCATCATCAACAGCGAAATCGTTATGGCGGTGTCGCTTATGATATTCTTCGTGACGTTCTCGTTCCCCGCGGGATATTTCCGCCTTATCATCGGACACATCAGTTTCTGCACGCCGTACGTCATTCTTTCGGTACTGCCGAAACTCCAAACGATGGACAACAACGTTTACGAAGCCGCGCTCGACCTTGGCGCAAACCCGTTCAAAGCGATGGTAAAAGTCATTTTGCCCATACTTGCGCCCAGCATTATGTCAGGATTTATGATGGCGTTCACGCTGTCGATGGACGACTTCATCATCACGCAAATCAACAAAGGCGCGGCAACGGGCATCAACACTCTTTCGACGTACATCTACGCCGACGCAAGGGTACAAGGGCTTTCGCCGTTCTGGTTTGCGATATTCAGCATTATCTTTATCGTGGTGCTTACGACCATTCTCGTCGTCAACGTCGTTAAGGTCAAAAAAGCCAAAGCCGACAAGAAAAAGGAGGTTAAAGCATGAACAAGAAAGCAATTAAAATCCTTATCGTGTCGGTTATTATCGCGGTTATCGTCGGCGGTACGATTGCAGGCATCGTCGTCGTGAACCTTGACAGGAAAAAAGAAAAACTTGTCGTATATAACTGGGCGGACTATATCGATCCCGCCAATATCACGCTTTTTGAAGAGTATTACAAGCAAAAAACCGGCAAGGAAATCGAGGTTGTTTACAGCACTTTCGACACAAACGAAACAATGATGACCGAAGTTACCAAGGGCGACAGCCAGATCGACCTCGTTTGCCCCAGCGAATACTCAATTCAGAAACTGAAAGAGAAAAACCTTTTGCAACCGCTCGATATGTCGGACGGCGACTACGAATTCATAAGTAACGTGTATCCCGCAATCCGCGACAGGGTAGAGTCGATTTTCGGCGCGGAAATGAACGGATATTTCGTGCCGTATATGTGGGGTACGCTCGGCATAATGTACAACGTCGAAAAGGTCAGGAAAGAAGACCTCGAAGCCGGCTGGGGTATCCTTTGGAACAAAGCGAACAACCCGGAACTTGAAGGGAAAATCCTTGTGAAAGACAGCGTACGCGACGTGTACGCCGCAACCGTTTGTTATCTCAAAGAAGAAGGAAAACTCGACGGGACTCCGTACGCCGCGCTTTCAATCGAACAACTTATCAACACCGTCGACAACACGCTTTTGAAAATGTGCGAAACCGTGCTTCTGGAACAAAGAAAGCATATCAAAGGCTACGAAGTCGACTTCGGCAAGGACGATATGATCAACAAAATCGCATACGTCGACCTTGCCTGGTCGGGCGACGCAATGTACGCAATCGAGGAAAGTTACAACCCCGACAAAACTTTCAAAAACCTTGCAACCGGCGAAGAAACGAATTACCTTCTGGACTACTTCGTCCCGACAATTGAAATCGACGGCGAAGAAAAAGAGTTCGGCAACGTATGGTTCGACGGCTGGGCAATCCCGAAAACCGCGCAAAACGTCCCGGCGGCAAAGGAATTCATCAACTTTATGTGCCGTCCCGACGTCGCGATGCGTAATATGATGGAAATCGGCTATACCTGCTCCTTCGATCCCGATAAATATATTGCGGGCGAAGACGAATTCACAATCGAAGCCGTCAACTGCCTTCTCGAAAACGAGTACATTTGGGAAATTTCCGACGACGAAATTGCCGAGAATTATCCCGACGGCGACTGCATTATCAAGGAAATCGACGGCGTTAAGTACGACCTTACCGAGTTCTTCGGCGACCATAGAAGATACCCCGACTTTAAGAAATCGGAAGGCACTCTCGGCGTAATGCAGGACTTCGGCGCGCAAAACGACGCGGTCGTCAGTATGTGGGAAAGGGTAAAAGGCGGCGACGAATTCCCGTGGAAACTTATCGTCGCAATCGTTGCTTGCGTCGCGATTGTCGCAGGGGCGTTTGGGCTGTGCTTCCTGGTGCGCCACGTCAAATCGAAACGCCAGCCGCATATCGACGCGGATTCCGAACAACAAACCGCTTAAAACAAAATTGAAAAAACCAAACGAAACCAAAAAACCGATTGCAAACGCAATCGGTTTTTTAATCTGTAATACCTAAAAGATAATCCGCTGAAACGTCAAAAATTTTGCATAGCGCAATAATAGTATCAAGCGGCGGTTCGTGCCTGCCGGTTTCCCAGTCGGCAACGGACGCGCGTGAAATGCCGACCAAATTTGCAAGGTCACATTGGCGCATACCCTTTTCAATTCGCAATTCTTTAATTCGTTCCGAAAATTTGTTCATAAAAATATTATGTGGTTTTTACCGACATTTTACTTGACGTGTGGGTAATAACCGCACATAATATTAGTATAATTTGTCCGGCGAGGGTGGTGTGAACGAATACCAATCGTGAACAAAGCGAACGTTGCCAAAACGCCGATATTTCAGCGCTTTTATGAAAAATGCTCGCTTGTAGTACGAAAAGTACAACTGCGTTCGCCTTTTCCAAAAATCATCTGAAATCTCGGCGTTTTCGGTTGCGAGCAAGTTTCCCGTCGTGTTTTTAGGATAAGACAAGGCACACGAGCGGCTTAATACTTTATCGTATAAGCCGTGAGCGTAACGCAGTATTAGTCAAAAACACGGCGTTAAACCTAAGTTCGTTTTATTCACGATTGGTATCTGCGCGCAATCAGGACATTGTAAGCCGACAAATTCAGGATAGACAATAGGGTAAGGGCGATACAAAATAACTGTCTATTCTGTTATCGTCCTTATCTTGAAAAATAATTACCGATTGCAAACGCAATCGGTTTTTTTAATCGAGGATTTTATTATTTATCCGCTGTTCTTGTTTTGGAAACCGCGTTTTTCAAAACAAGCGAAAAGGGAATAAGGATTAGCGGAGCGCAGGTTTCCTTATGGGAAAAACGGCACAAAAAAGGCATCTTTTTCAAGATGCCTTTGACTGTTGTTTGTCCCGTTTTCCAAAACGGCAATCTTTTCATTTGCCGTTTTGAGAGCGAAGCGACTTAGTACATATCGCCGCCCATCGGAGCTTGCGGCATCGCCGGAGCCGGTTCGGGCTTGTCGGCAACGATGACCTCGGTGGTGAGCAACGTAGACGATACGCTTGCTGCGTTTTGAAGTGCCGAGCGCGTGACTTTGGTCGGATCGAGAATACCTTTTTCGACCATATCGCAGAACTCGTTTTTAAGAGCGTCGTAACCGTAGTTCGCTTTCTTTGCGCGCAACACGTTATCTACGATAACGCCGCCGTCAACGCCCGCGTTTTCCGCGATTTGTTTAATGGGGGCGGTAAGGGCTTTCGCGATGATGAGCGCGCCCGTTTTTTCGTCGCCGCTGAAAGTATTTGCGTATGCGGTAACTTTGTCGCTGATGGACAGAAGGGCAATGCCGCCGCCGGGGACGATACCTTCTTCGACAGCCGCGCGGGTTGCCGCAAGAGCGTCTTCGATGCGGAGTTTTCTTTCTTTCATTTCGACTTCGGTTGCCGCGCCGACTCTGACGACTGCTACGCCGCCCGAAAGTTTTGCAAGGCGTTCTTGAAGTTTTTCTTTGTCGTAGTCGCTGGTGCTTTCCGCAATCTGGTGCTGGATTGCCGCAACGCGTTGTTTGATGAGAGCGGGATCGCCTGCGCCGTCAACGATGGTGGTGTTGTCTTTGTCGACCTGAACCATTTTCGCGCTGCCCAACATATCGAGGGTTGCGTCCTTGATTTCGTAGCCGAGATCGGACGAAATGACGGTTGCGCCTGTCAGAATTGCGATATCTTCAAGCATTGCTTTGCGCCTGTCGCCGTAACCGGGGGCTTTGACCGCAACGCACTTGATTGCGCCTTTGAGTTTGTTCAGGACAAGGGCGGTAAGAGCCTCGCCTTCGACTTCTTCGGCGATGATGAACAAGCCGCGGCCTGATTTTACAACCTGTTCGAGAACGGGCAGCAAATCCTGGAACACGCTGATTTTCTTATCGGTGATAAGGATAAGCGGATCTTCAAGGACGGCGTCCATTTTGTCGGGGTTGGTCATCATATAGGGGGAAGCGTAACCGCGGTCGAACTGCATGCCTTCGACGACGCTGAGTTCCGTCTTCATGGTTTTGCTTTCGTCGATGGTGATAACGCCGTCTTTGCCGACCTTTTCAAAAGCGTCGGAAAGCAGAGTGCCGATTTCTTCGTCGCCTGCCGACACGCTCGCGACCTGCGCGATAGCGGTTTTGCTTTCAATGGGTTTGCTGATTTTTTTGAGTTCTTCGACGGTATATTCGGTTGCTTTCGCGATACCTTTTTTCAGCACCATCGGGTTTGCGCCGGCGGCGATGTTTTTCATACCTTCGCGGATTATGGTCTGTGCGAGAAGGGCAGCCGTTGTGGTGCCGTCGCCCGCGACGTCGTTGGTTTTTACGGACACTTCTTTCACAAGTTGCGCGCCCATATTTTCAAAAGCGTCTTCAAGTTCGATTTCCTTGGCGATGGTTACGCCGTCGTTTGTGATGAGGGGTGCGCCGAACTTTTTGTCAAGAACGACGTTTCTGCCTTTCGGCCCCAAAGTGATTTTAACTGCGTCGGCAAGAGTGTCCACGCCCTTTTCAAGGGAGCGGCGCGCTTCTTCGCCGTATTTGAATTGTTTGCTCATATAAAAGCCTCCTTATTCGTTCACGATTGCGAGAATGTCGCTTTGGCGAAGGATGATAACTTCTTTGCCGTCGAGCTTGAACTCGCTTCCTGCGTATTTGCTGTACAAAACTTTATCGCCTACCTTGACTTGCATCGTGACTTCTTTGCCGTCGATAAGTCCGCCGGGACCGACCGCCACGACTTCTGCCATCTGGGGTTTTTCTTGTGCTGTGCCGGGAAGAAGGATGCCGCTTGCGGTCTTTTCTTCCGCTTCGATTGATTTAACGACAACTTTGTCAAACAAAGGTTTTATTGTCATATTTACCTCCGAAAATAATTGTTGAAAATTGATTTTGAAGTTAGCACTCAAACGCCTTGATTGCTAATTCAATGGTAATTATACACGCAATATATCGCGATGTCAATAGTATTATGACAGAAAAAATTAAAAAATACCGCTAAAAAACGCGCATTTTCAAAAACGT
>ERZ1026780.962-NODE-962-length-20425-cov-3.367845_pt1 | contig 20425 bp, 19 predicted proteins | sample MGYA00380126_ERZ1026780 | MGnify/ENA primary metagenome ERZ1026780 (study PRJEB33269, sample SAMEA4719762) | human gut metagenome | biome: human-associated habitat; feature: organic feature; material: feces | place: Cameroon | collected 2013-10 ... | reverse complement strand
TCTACACTAGATCGCTCGTCGGCAGCGTCAGATGTGTATAAGAGACAGCTATTACGGTAATGTCTCCGTTTTCGGCGGGTCTGCCGGTCACTTCCTCTTCAAAAGAGTTCTGGTCGAGGAATCTGTCGAGTTCGGTCTGAACGTCCGCATCGGTAACATTATACTCAACTTTTTTAATCTTTATACCTTTGTAATCGCCCAGTTTAACGTCGGGTTTAACGGGAACGACGGCGATCATCGTAAGACCTTTTTCGCTGAGTTTGTCTATCGATACGTCGGGACGATCGATCGGCTCTATCGCGGGCTCTTTTTCGAGTATGTCGTAATAATATTTGCCGAACGCCTCGTTTATGCCGTCTTCGTAAAACGCGCCCTTGCCGTAATGCTGTTCGATGATTGCCTTGGGAACGTGTCCTTTTCTGAAACCGGGAATCTGATATTTACCCTTGGTCTTCTCATAGGCTTTATCCTGCATATCCGCCCACTCTTTAGCGGTGAGAGTGATGGTGATTTTAACGGTGCTTTTTTCTCCTTGAGCGGTAGTGTATTTCATTTTAACTCCTGTATAACGCCGAAATTTTTCGGTTTATCTTATTTAGTCCGATTTATTTTAACACATTTTCTTGCGATTTGCAAATTTTTCCGTCTATAAATTTTACTTTTCCGAAAATTTTATATATAATTCATATCGTAAAACGATAACGAGGTCAGTTTATGCCGCAGGACGCATTCACGCTGCTGCACGCAGCGCGCGAACTTAACAATCTGCTTTCGGGCGCAAAGGTCAACCGCGTCGTACAGCCCGACAAGGACGACGTATACCTCGCGGTATACACGAAATCGGGGGCGAGAACCCTCGTTTTATCGTCGAACGCCGAATATTGCCGCGTGGCTTTCACTTCGGCAGAAAAACCGAAACCGCAGGTCGCCCCGTCGTTCTGCATGCTGTTGAGAAAACACCTGCTCGGCGCGGAGACGGAAAGCGTATCACTCGTCGGTTTCGAAAGAATAATCAAAATAGACTTCCGCACGAAAAACGATTTCAAAGACTCGGTCGTCAAGACGATGTACTGCGAAATAATGGGTAAATACTCGAACCTCATTCTGACCGAAAACGGCAAGATTCTGGGCTGTATAAAAAACGCCCCGCTCGACGTCGCCACCACAAGGCTTACCCTGCCCGGCGCGGATTACGTTCTGCCAAAGTCTCAGGATAAGGCGGATATAACCGACGAAACATCCTTCAAATCGCGCTATATGTCGGCTTTTTTCGGGGACCTGCCTAAATTTCTGTTTGAGAACGTAAAGGGGTTGTCGTTCGTCACAGCCGAAGAAATCGCCGCAAACGTGCCTGCGGATGCCGACGTCGACGCCGTCTACGACGCCGTAAAAACTTTCTACCTCTCCCCCGTCGTCAGCCCGTGCGTAAAAGGCGAAGGCAAAAAACGCGACTATTATATAACCGATTATAAAACGATAGGCGGGCAGACCGAATATTTCGCCACGATAACCGACGCCGAAGACGACGTGTTTTCGGCAAAGGAGAGAAAAAAGGCTTTCGACCTCGAATACAAGCGCATATCCGACAAGGTCAATTCGCTTACGAAAAAACTCGGCAAAAAACTGCAGGGCGAAAACGAAAAATTGCTGTCTTCGGCAAATTACGACGAACTGCGCGTAAAAGGCGAACTGATAACCGCGAATCTCTACCGCCTCGAAAAGGGAATGAAGAGTTGCGAACTCGAAAATTATTACGACGACTATAAGCCGATGAAAATAACGCTCGACGAAAATCTGACGCCGAACGCCAACGCGCAGCGTTACTTCAAAAAGTACGCCAAAGAAAAACGCGCCGTCGAAATAGTCACGCCGCAGAAAGAACAGACCGAAAAAGACCTCGATTATCTCGGCTCGGTCGGTCACGAACTTTCGCTGGCAGCCGACAAAAGCGACTTTAAGGACATCGAGGAAGAACTCATTTCTCAGGGGCTGCTGCCGGCGCCGAAAAATAAATCCGTAAAAACCGCAGAATCGCCCTATCGCGAATATATCGCCGACGGCTACGCGATAAAGTGCGGCAAGAACAATCTGCAGAACGACAGACTGCTGTCGCGCGCTTACAAAGACGATTTGTGGCTGCACGCCAAGGGTTTTCACTCGCCGTTCGTCATCGTCGAAACAAAGGGCGAAAAAATACCCGACGAAGTAATAAAGACCGCGGCAGAGATATGCGCGTATTATTCCGACGGCGGAAAAGGCGGAAAAGTACACGTCGACTACTGTCTGCGCAAATTCGTGAAAAAACCGCCGAAAGCAAAACCGGGCAGCGTTATTTACACCGACTATAAAACCGCATGCGTTCAACCGCTCCCGCACGACGAAATAAAAAAATAAAATTTACCGCCCTGCGATTTACGATCGCAGGGCGGTTTTTCATTCTCGGTCGCTCCTTAAAATCTTCTCGAATTCCTTAGCCGCCACCGAAAGCGAAAAATCGGTACGCTTTATAAGGCAGATTTCGCGTTGAGGTATTTCCTCTTCGGTCTCGAGTTTATACACCGTACCGTCTCCGATCTCTTTTTCGGCGAAAGATTCGGGCATCATGCCTATGCCTAAGTTGCTCTTTACGATCGGCAGTATCTGATTTGACGTGGACACCTCTATATCCGGCGAAAAATTAAGTCCGCGCCGACGGAACAATCCGTCGTAATACTCGTACGTTCTCGTATTCTTGCTGAGACTTATTATACAATGTTTCGTAAGTTCTTCAAAACTCACCTTTTCGCCGGCAAGGTATTTGTACCTGTCGCCGCAAACCACTATATCCTGAAATTTCTTTACGGTAAACGATTTAAGCGGCTTGTCTATATCGAACGGCGTGGCGATCAGCGCGAAGTCGACGGCTTGATTTCTGACCGCCCCGACTGCCTGCGCGTTGGTTAAATTCATAAGGCTGAATTTAATTTTCGGGTACAGCGCGTGATATTTTATCAGCGCCGAAAGCAACACTTCGTGCAATGCCGTTTCGGAAACGCCTATGCGGACTATTCCCTCGTTCAACCCGTTGCACAGGGAAAGTTCTTCTTCCGCCGCCGTTATCTGTTCGTACGCTATCGACACCCTGCGATAGAGTTTTTCCCCCTCGGGAGTAAGCGTGACGCCTTTGTTCGACCGCGTGAACAACACACAGCCCAAGTCTCTTTCGAGGTTCTTTATTATCCTCGTAACGTTCGGCTGTTCGGAATACAAAGCCTCTGCGGCGGCGGTAATGTTGCCGCACTTCGCCACGAAATAAAACGTCTTGTAATTGTTGAAATCAGAGTTCATAACCCTCCCGCAGGCGGTATCAGACCGCAATCGACATATAATTCCGATATGACCGCTATCGCAAATATATATTTTACAAATGTTTGCAAAGGTATTATAATGCCTTACGGTAATTATGTCAAGGAAGTTCTTATGAAAAAGTCCAAAAATGAAATTTCGCAGTCGTTACCGATGCTCGTATTTATAATATTGTCGGGCGGACTGCAGGACGCTTACTCGTATTTCTGCCGCGACGGCGTGTTTGCCAACGCTCAGACGGGCAACGTCGTGTTTTTAAGCGTCAATATCGTAAACGGCGACGGCGGCGGAGTCGTAAAGTACCTCGTTCCGATAGCGTTCTTCGCCCTCGGCGCGATACTGGCAAAAACGCTCTTTTTCGTCTTCGACAAAAAGAGAGTCGCGTTCTGGAAACAAATCGTATTGCTGATCGAAACGGCGGTGCTGTTTGCCGTCGGCTTTATGCCCGAAAATCTCAATCTGTACGCCAACGCGGCAGTGTCGTTCGCCTGTGCGATGCAGGTTTTGTCGTTCGACCGCGTATACGGCAACGACTTCGCCAGCACGATGTGCATAGGCAACATAGTAAGGATGTCCGGGTCGCTGGTAACGGCGGTAGCGGAAAAAGACAAAGCCGCGCTTAAAAGGTTTTTACTTTATCTTATCGTGGTAATAATATTCGCGATCGGCGCGGGCGCGGGTTATCTGTTGCAGAAAGTGTTCGGTACTTACGCGATAATGTTTTCCGCGCTGCTGACGTTTATCGCGTCGTTTGCGTTCGTCGGCAAAGAAAAAGCCGAAGCTGAGGCAGAACAATGAAAAAGAAAAAAATCATAGTATTATCGGTGTGTCTGGTTATCATAGCGCTGTTGCTGGCGGGAATATTTCTTATACCGGCGGCTGAAACCGGTGAGAGTATAAACGACGCCATGCGCGATGAGGTTCTGCACGAAACGAACAAAATAAGCCTGTTCGGACTCGAAGTCAACCCCGGACTTATATCGGCGTTCACCGTAACGGGCGTCCTCTTCGTATTTTCGCTGATCGTCAGAATATTCGTCATTCCGAAATTTACGATAGTGCCGAAGAAATTCCAACTCGTTCTTGAAACCGCGGTCGGTACGTTCGACGATATGGCAAAAAGCAGCAGTCCGTCGCGCAACAAATTTCTCGGCGCGTATATCTTTACCGCCGCGGCTTATATATTTATCGGAACGTTGTTTGAACTTCTCGGATTGCAGGCGGTAACCACGCTCGGTCGCTCGGTCGCCCTGCCCGCTCCGCTTTCTGACATAAACGGAGCGATAACGCTCGGCTGTCTGTCGTATCTGATAATTCTCGGCGGAGGCATCGTCTCCAACGGAATAAAAGGCGCGGGAAAAACCCTTAAAGATTTCTCGTTGCCCATATCGATGAGTTTCCGTCTGTTCGGCGCACTTTTGTCGGGCGCGCTGGTAACCGAACTCGTATATTATTACACCGCTCTGTCGTTCGTACTGCCGGTCGTCGTAGGCGTGATGTTCACGCTGTTGCATGCGCTGATACAGGCTTACGTTCTGACAATGCTCACATCGCTGTTCTACGGCGAAGTGTCCGAAAAACCGAAAACCGTAAAAATCAAAAAAACAAAAGAGGTAACGAAAAATGCTTAAAATCCTGAAACGTATTTCAATCGCTTTATGCGCGATAACCCTTATCGCACTCGTGGCTGCGCCTGCGATAAAAACCGTATACGCCGCAGACGCAAACGAAACCGAAGTCGTTCTCGCCGCCGACGAGAATGCGGACACGACCGCCGACGAAAGCAAAGACGACGCGAAAGGCAGCAAAGCGATAGCCGCCGCGATAGCGGTAGGTCTCGCCGCCGCGGCAGGCGCGCTCGCCATGGGCATATCTATAGCAAAATCGAACGAGGCAATCGCCCGTCAACCCGAGGCGACGTCTCAGATAAAGTCCGGACTTATGCTCGGATTGGTATTCATCGAAACCGCGATAATTTACGCCCTGATAGTGGCTATTCTGGTAATATTCGTTTTGTAAAGGTGAAACATGTATAATCTTTTAAGCGGAATTCCGCTGAACATAGACTGGCGACAGATACTTCTGCATTTGCTGAATCTCGTCATATTGTTCCTGATCTTATATTTTCTGCTGTACAACCCCGTAAAGAAATTCATGGAAAAACGCAAAAAATATTACGAAGATCGGGATGCGGAAAGCAATGCGAAACTGGCAGCCGCGACCGAAAGAAAGGCAAAATACGACGAACTTCTCGGTAAAGCCGACGAAGAAATCGAAAACAAAAAACGCGCCGCGATAGCGGATGCCAGAGCCGAAAGCGAAAAAATACTTAAATCCGCCGAAGAGGAATCCGCAGAAGTTTTGCGCGCGGCGACCGAAAAGGCGGAAAAGATAAAGAAAATCGCCGAAGACCGCGCCATGGAAGAACTTTCCTCGGTTATCGCCGATGCGGCGGAAAAGAAAATCGCTAAGGCTTGTTCGGTAGACGGATTCTTGGCGGAGAACGACAAAAATGAGTGATAACCGCATTATAGGCGAGTTTGTATCGGCAACCGAACCGACTGCCGACGAATTGAACAGACTTGCCGCATTCTTTGAAAAGAAATTAAATTCGCCCGTTACGCTTAAATGGGTCGAAGACAAATCGGTCGCAAAGGGCTTTATACTCAAAGTCCTGAACGAGGTATACGAAAACACACCCGAAGGACTGATAAAAAGTCTTAAAACCGCCGTCGCCGACGTAAGGAAATCCGACGGCGACTATATCTCGCTGGTAAAAAGCGCGATAGCAAACTGGCAACCCAAAGCGACTGCGGAAGAAATCGGCGATGTCGTGTCGGTTGCGGACGGCGTAGCGAGAGTAGAAGGTCTTCACGGTGTGCGCTACGGCGAAATCCTCGAATTCGAGGGCGGCGAAAAGGGAATGGCTCTCGACCTCGGCGAAGACGAAACCGGTTGTATTCTGTTCGACGGCGACGACGTAATCGCCGGCGGCAAGGTCCGCAGAACTCACAAAACGGCAGGCGTACCCGTATCCGACGAAATCGTCGGCAGAGTCGTCAACCCGCTGGGCGAACCGCTCGACGGCAAAGGACAATTCGCGACGGACAAATATATGCCCGTCGAAAACCCCGCCCCCGCAATCATCGAGCGCAGTCCCGTAAACGAACCGCTTAAAACCGGCGTGCTCACCGTAGACGCGATGTTCCCGATCGGCAAAGGTCAGCGCGAACTCATAATCGGCGACCGTCAGACGGGAAAAACGAGTCTTGCGATCGACGCCGTTCTCAATCAGAAAGACAAGAACGTAATATGCGTTTACTGCGCCATAGGTCAGAAGGCAAGCACGGTAAAGCGCATCGTCGAAACGCTTGCGCAAGGCGGCGCGTCGGCATATACGACGGTCGTATTTTCGTCCGCCGCCGATTCGGCGTCGCTGCAGTATATCGCGCCGTTTGCCGCATGCGCCGTCGCCGAATACTTTATGCATAAAGGCAGAGACGTACTTATCGTCTACGACGACCTGTCCAAACACGCCGTCGCTTACCGCACGCTTTCGTTACTGCTCGGCAGAAGTCCCGGGCGCGAGGCTTATCCCGGCGATATATTCTATCTGCATTCCAGACTGCTCGAGCGTTCGGCACATCTCGGCAAAGAACAGGGCGGCGGCAGTATGACGGCACTTCCGATAGTCGAAACTCTCGGCGGAGACGTATCGGCGTATATTCCCACCAACGTAATATCGATTACCGACGGACAATTATTCCTCGAAAGCGAACTCTTTCTGTCGGGTCAGCGACCTGCGGTAACGTAGGTTTGTCGGTATCGAGGGTCGGCGGCAGCGCGCAGACCAAGGCGATGAAAAAGGCAGTCGGTTCGCTGAGACTCGAACTGGCGCAGTATCGCGAGATGAAGACGTTCGCGCAGTTCTCGGGCGATCTCGACGACTCCGTAAAAGAGCAATTCGCATTCGGCAAAGCCCTTACGGAAATCCTGATTCAACCGCTCGGCAGACCGTACAAAGAATGGGAAGAAACGGTAATACTTACCGCTTCGTTGCGTAAAGTCACCACTACGATCGATGCGAAAAAGATACGTCCGTTTTTCAGCGGGTTTCTGCCCTTTTTCGCAAGCGCTCACGCCGACGTCGTATCGAATATCGAAAACGGAAAAACTCTTTCCGACTCCGACGCGGACGTTATCGTCTCGGCGGCGAAGAAATTTTTAACCGAACGCAATGTCTGAGATAAACGAAGTAAAAAACAGAATAAGGGGCGTAGCGGAAACGCAGAAGATAACAAACGCCCTTTACTTAATATCGTCGGCAAAAGTACGCAAAGCGAGAGAAGAACTCGAAAAGACCGCGCCGTACTTCCGCGGAATACGAAAGGAAATCAAGTCGATTTTCAAAACGGTAGACCATATCGAAAGCAAGTATTTCTACCCCGAAAACGACCATATGAAAAACGCCGCATACGGCTATCTCGTGATAACCGCGGACAAAGGCATGGCGGGCGCGTATAACCACAACGTCGTCAAAAGAGCCGAAAACGAACTGAAAAAACACTCAAATTCAAAACTCTTCGTCGTCGGCGATCTCGGGCGGGAATACCTTACGTCGAAGGGTTATCGCGTCGCCGAAGATTTTACTTTCGGCGCGCTGAAACCGACGCTTTCCGTCGCAAGGAAAATCGCCGATATATTGCTGGAGGGTTACTTAAAGGGCGACTTTTCAAAGTTATTCATTCTCTATTCGGATATGGCGGACGGAGAGACGATTATAAAATCCACGAGAATACTGCCCTTTCACACGGCGGAATTCATCGCGGAAAAAGACAAGATCAAAGAGGAATTCGAATTTTTTCCGTCGCGCGAAGTCGTCCTCGACAACCTCGTACCGAGTTACGTTTACGGTTACGTTTACAGTTCGCTGGTAGACAGTTACTGCGTCGAACAGAACGCAAGGCTGGCGGCGATGAAATCCGCAAGCGACAACGCGGGCGAAATATCCGCGAAATTGCAACGCGACTTTAACCGCGCGCGACAGAGCGAAATCACGACGGAAATAACCGAAATATCTTCGGGTGCGAAATTCCAACGGAGTAAAAGAAATGACGGGTAAAATAACTAAAATAAACGGTTCCGTAATAGAAGTTAAATTCGACGGCGGGTCTTTGCCTAAAATAAACGCCGCGCTGAAAATCGAATCGGACGGGAAAATCAGATACGCCGAAATCGCGTCGCATATAAACCGCAACGCGGTAAAGGCGATAATGCTGTCGGAAAGCGAGGGCTTATCGGTCGGTCAGACGGTCGAAAGCGACGACGCGGGTATAAAAGTACCGGTCGGCAAAGCCGTCCTCGGCAGAATGTTCGACGTATTCGGCAACACGATCGACGGCGGCGCGCCGCTTTCGGACGACGTTCCGCGCGCAAGCATACACCGCAACCCGCCCGCATTCGTATCGGAATCTCCGTCGGCGGAGATACTCGAAACGGGCATAAAAGTAATAGACCTTCTCGCACCGTATGCGAAAGGCGGCAAAATAGGTCTTTTCGGCGGCGCGGGTGTCGGCAAAACCGTACTTATTCAGGAACTTATACACAACGTCGCTATGGTTCACGGCGGTTATTCGGTCTTCGCCGGCGTCGGCGAGCGTTCGAGAGAAGGCAACGAATTGTTCGGCGAAATGAAAGAGAGCGGAGTTTTCGATAAAACCGCGCTGGTTTTCGGACAGATGAACGAATCGCCGGGCGTCAGAATGCGCGTTGCGTTTTCCGGGCTTACCATGGCGGAACATTTCAGAGACGTCGAACACAAGGACGTACTGTTCTTTATCGATAACGTATTCCGTTACGTTCAGGCAGGCAGCGAAGTTTCCGCCCTTCTAGGCAGAATGCCGTCCGCGGTCGGCTACCAACCCACGCTTGCGGAAGAAATGGGTAAACTCGAAGAGCGTATCACTTCCACCGACAACGGCTCTATTACGTCCGTACAAGCCGTGTACGTTCCCGCGGACGATCTCACCGACCCCGCCCCCGCGACTACGTTCACACACCTCGACGCGACGACCGTTCTTTCGAGGAAAAGCGCCGAACAGGGCATCTACCCCGCCGTCGACCCGTTGGAATCGACTTCGAGAAACCTCGAGGCGAATATCGTCGGAGAAAGACATTACGAAGTCGCCATGAAGGTAAAAGAGACGCTCGAAAAATACAAAGAACTTCAGGACATCATAGCCATACTCGGTATGGAAGAACTCTCCGAAGAAGATAAAAAGAGCGTATACCGCGCGAGAAAAATTCAGAAATTTTTGTCTCAGCCGACACACGTCGCCGAAAGGTTTTCGGGGCTTAAAGGCGTCTATGTAAAAATAGAAGACACCGTAGACGGCTTTGAAAAAATCGTCAACGGCGAGGTCGACGATCTGCCCGAAAATGCATTTTACAACGTCGGAACGATCGCCGACGTCTACGCCAAAGCCGAAAAAATCAGGAACGGTGAAATATAATGAAGTCTTTCCGATTGAAACTTCTTGCGGCGGATAAAGCGTTTTACGACGGCGAATGTCTGACGCTGACGGTTCCGTCGCCCGACGGCAAATACGGCATACTGGCGGAACATTGCAACGCCGTAATAGCCGTAACCCCGGGTATCGCGCTGTTTACCACCGCCGACGGACAAAAAATATCGGCGTTCGTCGCATCCGGAATCGTAAAAATAGAACACGGACAAGCGCTTATGCTTGTAGAATCGTGCTATAACGCCGAAGACGCCGATGACGCGAAAGCGAAAAAAGCGGTCAGAGACGCGCAGGAAGACGCCGCGCGAAGAGAAAGCCGCTTTAACGTTTTAGCAGCCGAAATCCGCATAGCGCGCGCCTTAGGCAACGCAGACGTCACGGATAAACAATAAAATAAGTCGCGGGGCTGACGAATTATCGTCAGCCCCGCGATTTTTCGGATACCCGTCAATCGGGTATTTTCACTTCGCTTTCGGTGAATGCGACGTATCGATCGAGCGAATAATGCTCGCGCGCGCAGTCTATGTCGGCGTAACGCGCGGTCGAAACAAACCTGTCGCGGACACTTCCCCTGTTTTCTTCGTTACCGTTCGGATAATAATCGTAATAGTTCAGATAGAGCATATCCAGAGCGGTCGTCTTTACGCCAGCCAATCGTTTAAGATACGTCTCTCTTTCTTCGCCCGAATATTCTGCCGTAATTCTCTTTTCTCCGTCTTCTATCACCGCTATCGCCTTTTCGAGCATCTCCAACGGATTGTTTGCGCCGTTTGTAAAATTGCCGAAAGTCGTAAAACGTACGTCGTCGCCCGCATTTAATTTTTCGGCATAATTATCCGAGAACAATCGTATATATTCTTTCACGTTATCCGCCGCTACGGAATAATATCCGTCTATATACTCGTCCATAAGTCGATTTGCCGGCAGTTTGCTGCCGTTAATCGACTTGCGGTAGGCATACGCGCGGATATTGCACTGCCAATTCCTGCAAGAGTCGTTACTGCCCTGCATACAAAGATAGTCGATTCCGTAACTTTTGAAACCGCGTATATTCGCGTCTATATTTTTGAAAGAGTCGTAGAACCCGAAATAATTGTTGAACGCTATATCGTAAGCCCAGAACCAGAAGGTGCGGGCGATCGTCCGCCATTCTTTCAACGCTCTGCCGATTTCGGCATCCTGCCGCGGGTCGAAATAATCGTAGGCGGCGTTTGAAAACAACGCAAACTGAATTATGAGGTTTTCGTCTGCGACGACGCTTGCGTCGATGGGTTCGATTTTACCGTTTTCGCATATAACAGGAGCATCTTTGGCATAATCGTAAGCGAAAGTCATCAACCTGACCGTCCTGCCGAGTTCCCTTGCCGCTCTTTCGTTTACGCCGCGTATTACGGCGTTACAAAAGCGGACAAGCAACCCGCTGCGTTTGTAAACGGCTGCAAGGCGTCGGTTGTTATCGTCGTCGAAATAGTCGGAGCCGTCTTCCTGAGTAAGCGTAAAAATATTCGCCTCGGGATGAGCGACGACGTCGCCATACATCTCGTCGATAACGATTTTAACCACGCTTTCGGGCATATCTTCGTTTATCGTACCGTCGTCGTTAAGTCCGTTGGTTATGTCGATCGTCGTCATTTTTTCGTCGTTGACGATTATATGGCGATAAAATTCGGGGTGCGTTTTGCCGTATTTTTCATAAGGAACGTAAAAATGAAAGTTATGCGAGCCGTTCCTGCCGTATACCTCTATCTTACCGCCGTGCGCGGCATCGGGTTCCGTAAATACGTCTTTAACCCTGACTTTCGCCATAAAATCCTGATCGGCGGTTGTCTGAAACGTATCGCCGACAAGGTAGGTGCGCATCTCGAAAAGCGGTTCGTAAGAATATTCATTTACGCTGAAAACCGTCTTATGCGGTATTATTTCGCAATCGGCGGTAAGAAATTTTACGCCGAGACATTCTTCTGCGAAGGCAAACGCCGCATAGACGACGGCGCGGTTCGTTCTGCCGATTATTTTCACGTCGTCGCCGTCGGGTTTTATTACGAAACCGTCGACGTGCGAAGTTTTAAGCGAGCGGTCGAGGATAAGCGAAATCCGATTCTCTCCGCCGTCGCCTTCGGCGATCTTAACGCCCGTCACTTTATACAGGTAATCGATAACCGCTCCGACGGCGGTACGGCGCGAAGCGTCGTCAAGTCCGTCGGACATTACGGTATAATTTTTAAGTCGTTCGTTTGTTATGGTAAGCATTTCGTTTATTTTAATACGACCAGTACGCCCTCGCCCGCCTCTAACGTAAGCGGCAGATTTTTACCCGCGACTTCCGTCGAAACGGCGCGCTGAATAACCTCGTAACCGTATCGTTTATCGAAACCGAGCGTTACTTCGGCTTTTTCTTTTCTCGAATAATTGACGACGTATAAAGCCGTGCCGCCGAGATAATCGAAACACCCGACGAAACAGTCGTCGCCGGTAATCTTCGCAAGCTGGCGGAATTTACCGTCGCGGATGAGTTCGTCGCGGTCTTCGCCGGACGTCATAGCCAGTTCGTTCGCCTTATCTCCGTGTACGATTAAGCCGATATTCGCGCTGTTCATGAGAACGTGATCGATCGCCTTTATCTGCCTGTTGGCTTTCTGTACATAATAATACCACTCGTTCACGCTGCCCGCGGCAGATATAAGTCCGTTACGATTGAAATCGTACGTTCCGTCGGGCGCATATGCGAAATGCAGCGGCGAAATAAGCGGAAAATACTGTATGGCTTTACAGCCGTAGCAAAGCGCGATATTTACGTCGAACAACAGTTCGCCCTCGTTCGGATAATAATCGACGGATTCTTTTTCGACCGCCTCGTCGTTCCACTGACCGCCGGTCTGCAACATTCTCCACATAGGTACGTCGTATTCCTGTGCGAGCGAACGTATGGACGACAGCGTCGGGAACATTATCGAAAGATCTTTATCGGGCGTATCTTTACGAGTATAGAAATACCCCGTCGCCGAGAGAAACGGCATTTTGACGTCGCTAAAGAGTTTTTCGAAATACTGCTCCTGCGTGATGTTTTCAAGCCAGCCGCCGTAAGTCAGATCGCCGCCGCCGTAACCGAGCGCGTTGACGTACATCTGCGTATCGCCGTAGCCTATATCTCTTATCATCTTCGAGACTTCGGCAAGTCCGTCCAGTTGGTACCAGAACGGTTCGTCCGCGCCGCGGATACCGAGCAGCGAGTCGTATGCGAGAAGGTCTTTTATCTCGTCGTAAAATTCTTCGGCGGTAAACGGTAAAGCGTCGCCCTTATGATAAGCGTCGGCAAGCGTTTCGCCCTGTCCGAGTCTGCCCGCCAGAAGATCGACCAGCGAACAGTTCGCAAACTGACCTATTCCGTATTTGCCGCCGAGTTCGAGCGAACGCATAACGCTCGCTTTCTGCACGTCTGCGGAATAAACTATCATATTTATACCGGCGTCGGCGATAAGTTTGTAATATTTATCGCTTACCAGTTGCGGAAACTGATACCCGTCTATACTGCCGCCCGAATTGTACGGTCCGTAAAATCCGCCGAGCGGCATGACGTCCGCTCCGCCAAGGTAATCGAACGAAAGCGATGCGTAAGAAACGGGCTCGGTCTTTTCGGTTATATAATAATTGTCGTTTCCGAGCGGTTCGAGTTTCGACGAAGAACCCGTCGAACAACCCGAAAGCGCGCAGACCGATATCGCAACAGACGCGACGCACGCGGTAAGTCTTTTATTCATCGCGTTTTTTCCTCCTCTTTATCAGAGCGACCGCAGCCAGCGCAATCGGCGCGGCTATAAACCCTTCGACAGACGAAGAACAACCCGCGTTTTCGCCGTCCGATACGCTCTTGCCTATCTTGCCGGCGACAAGGTCGTCGTCGCTCCAGTTGTCTTTATATTCGTGATCCGCGGTCGAACTCATTCCGTTTTCTTCGTATACGAGTTCTACGTTACGCGGAGCGTAATCCTTATTTACGATTTTTACGTTGTCTATCGTATAACCCGTATATTTATACGCTATGATCGCGACGCTGCCGTAAGGCGTGTAGCCGAGATCAAGATCGAACAACGCAACGGCAGGATAATCTTCCGCATCCGAAAGTTTATACATAACGGTAAATCTGCCGTCGTGCATCGTTATTTTGTAATTGTATATCTTACCACGATTAGCGACATCGAGTATACGCATTCCGTCGGTTTTATACGCGTCGGGATAACCTATCAGATATTGTCCGTTTACCGGCGCGTTTACAAGCCCGGGATTGTATAACCTCATGTTTTCGTCGCGTACCGACATAGTCAGAATGGTCGCCCCGCGGACGTGATTGTCGAACGTGCCTTTATTTTCTTCCGACCCGACGGAGACGCCGAACCAACCGTCGACAGCGGGTTTCAATACGTTGCCGTTGTTGTCGACTACGTCCTCACGCCCAGCGTCGATAACGTCGAAAGTCAACTCGAAGTTGGAATAACGATACACGGTGCTGATAAAACTCGACAGAACGTCGAATTTAAGCGCGCCGTTTTCGACGTAACATCCGCCCGAATAACCGTTGGCCTCGTCCATCTGCGAACGCGAGAAAAACGCATTGCGGTTATAATGACCGTTGTCGAAGTTTTCGGTAATTTCGGCAGGGGTTTCGGCATTTACATAGCGGTATGCCGAAATTCTGACGGAAGAAGCTTCGGCTACGCATTTGCCGTTCTGCCCGATACCGGTATAACCTTCGGTAGAATGTCCGAAGTTCCGCATATTGTCACCGTCGGCAAGCGTTTCTTTCACGCCCGAACCGACTTCGGATAATGTCGCAATAAGGATGCTTTCCGCGTCGAGCGAAACTTCCAGCGTAAACTCCGAGCCGAACGCAAGGCAGTCGAATGCGGCGGGATCCGCCACTTTGACTTCGCCGCTCTGCGAATACCTCGAAACGCCGGCCTTCAACACTCCTGCGTCGTTTACGAAATACACTTCGGTAGAGCCTTCCGTTCCGAGTTTATCCTCGAAATCTTTAAGCCCGTAAAAAATTGCGAAACGGTTGCCGGTTTCGGTCGGAACGTCGTCTATTCTCAGCGTGTATTTCGCCGAGAATATCTCGTTTAAGCCGCTTTCGGAATAATCCTGAATTTTCGACGTGGCTACAACCCTGCCGTTAGCCCTTACGCCGTCGTCGAAAACGATTTTACCGTTCCCGCCCTTGACGTTGCCGTAAGTAAGCCACGCCGCGCTGTCGAGCCTGTCGCCGGCGAAAGACGAATCTTCCGCAACGGTTACGCCCGACGAACCGGCATGAGCCACGGCATACGGCGCGGCGACCACCGCAAGAGCGGCGGCAAACGCGCAAACTGTTCTTATGATTTTTTTCATCTCTTTTCCCTTTTACGCCTGATACCCGGCATTTTTAAGCCATGTCGACCAGTTGTTGTCGACGTCGTTTCTGAAATCGTTCCAGAGCGTAGCCGCATTTTTCGCATTGCTGCCCGAACTCATCCCGAGCACTACGTTGAGCGTGCCGTACACTTTCATCACGTTACTCGTAAACATCTTGCTGCGGGCGTTACCGTCGGTTACATAAGTATAATTCGACGCATCGGCGTAGAGTTGTTTTTCGTTATCCGTCCAGCCCGTATAGTCGATTTTGCTTGCGTCTGTTATAAAAGCGTTCGTAGCGGCGTGCGTCGCCTGCGTGAATTTCGCAAGTCCCTCGTCGGAATAGTAATACTGAATAAACTTCTTGACGCCCTCGCCCGCGTTGGTATATTTGTTTACGATAAGCGAGTGTTCGCTGCCGTTATGATAAATGAGTTTACGGGCGGCGTAAATTCTGTCCCAGTCTTCCTGCGTGACTTCGTAATCGTCGCCTTCGAGAGCGACCGCCGCGCCGTCGTCGATAACGGCGTCAACAGCCGTAACGACCGCCGCCAACTCGGTATCGTCTTCTATCGACGGGCATTTATCCTTTATCGCGCTGATGACCGGCGTGCGCATCATCCTGAAATTTTTGTTCTTGCTGCCGCTGCCCTGCGCCTCGTTGTACATCCAAGTGCCGTTTACCATCATCGCGGCGTTACCCTGAATGAATTTGGTCTGAGCGGTATCCTTGTTCATCGAATTTGAGCCGTAAAGCAGATAATCGTAGCCGAATATCTGGGTCATGACTTCGAGAGCCTGTCTCTTGCCGTCGGTTTCGCTTAAATATACCTCTTTCGACGGCGAATTTCCGTCGGCGTCTTTAAGTTGCAGCCAGTTGTCGAGATAATAGTCGAGCCCCGCATACTGCGCCATCCACGCCTTTACGAGGTATACATAATATCCCCCGTCGGAAAACGTTACGAAAGGAGTAAACGAGTTAAGGTTGTACCTTTTGTCGTCTTTGAGTTTAAGCGTAAGATTGCGGAGTTGGTCTGTGGTCTTAGGCACTTTGTAGTCGGTACCGTCTATAATGTCGGCGTTGTACATAATGCCGGCAATCGAACCCGCCCAACCGAGCGTATCGAGAGAACCGTCGGGATTTTTAAGCGAGCGATAGAGCGATGCGTCGTATTTTTCGGCTATCGATTTATCCTCGCCGTCTATTTTACCCGTCGCGATTTCGCTTAAATCCATAAACATATCGCGGTAGTTGGCAAGAGCCTCCGTCGAACTGAAATATATGTCCGTAGTGTCGTTTTTGCCGAGTTTAAGCGAATTGACAAGCGTCGTAACGTTTCTTTCGGCGTTCTTATACGCGTGATAATCGGGGTATTTCGAGTTGAAACCCTCGATTATATCGTCCATGAACTGTTCGCCGAAACCCGCGATCCAGAAGGATATTTCGATGTCGTTTTCGCTGTTTGCGGATGGTTTTTTGTTTCCGCAACCGGTAAACGCGGATACGGACAACCCGGCGGCGAGAACCGCCGCGATCGCTTTAATCGATTTTTTCATAGTATGCTCCTTATTCTTTTATGCCGCCGAGCGATATGTTGCTCATGAGCACGTTATTGAAAAATATAAATATCAGCAAAGGCGGTATACATGTGACGAAATACGCCATATAGAGTATATCGAACCTCGCCATATTCGTCGCCTCGGTCTGAAACAGATATATACCCGCCGAAAGAGTAGGCAGTTTGTTGAGGTAAAGTACCGCCGAAGAATAGTTGTTCCATTCCGCCATCCATATAAGCAGGAATATCGCGCCGAACATCGGCAGAGCCTGCGGCAACATTATTCTGAAAAATATCGTATAGTCGCCCGCTCCGTCAATCTGCGCCGCCTCGGCGTAAGTGTTGCTTACGTTCTGAAAGAACGCATGGAAGTACATATAGTTGACGCCTATACCCGACAGACAGGTAAGTATCTGTAAACGACTGTTCAGAAGACCCAGATCGTGCAGAAGTACATACATACTGCCGCCGTTGCCGTATATCGGCAATATCATCGTTATAAGCGACGCGATGAAATACGCGCCCGCGCCGGGGAATTTATATTTGCATGTGACGTATGCCAGCGCAGCGGTACACATAGCGGATAAAAACGCGCCCAGCACCGAAAAGTATACGCTGTTGCCGAGCATTCCCCAGAATCCCGTGTCGGCGACGCTCATAAGCCGCATCATCTCGCCGAAATGTTCAAAATGCCACGTCGTCGGCAACTTAAAAGAGTTTGCGACTATCTCGTCGTGGGTTTTCAGCCCCGACATAAAGCACCACCACAGACAGTAGATATACGACAGCGCGAAAAGGGTGAACAATACGAAAATTATGCAGTACAGAATGCGTTCCGAAACGCTCCTTTTCTGTATGCCGAGGAAGTTTTTGTTGACTTGCATCAATATTCCACCCCCTGAAACGCTTTACCCGTAATCTTTCTGAGCGTAAGCGACACCGCGCACGAAATCACGGTTAAGAACATACCAAGCGCGGACATATAGTTGAACGCGTTCGATGAATTGTTTATCGAAACGCCGTAAACCTGCATATACATCCAGTTTGCGATCGTCTGCGTACCCGCCTGCCCCATAGTGAGCAGAAAGACCTGTCCGCTCGCGCCGAAAATACCCGCGATAGACAGAATGAACATAAGCGCGAAAGTCGGCCATACTATCGGTATTATTATTCTGAAAGCCTCCTGCACCCAGTTGACGCCGTCGAGTCTTGCGGATTCGATAACGCCTTCGGGTATACGCGCGAAAGTTCCGCCCCAGATAATCAGGTTCCCCGGGAAGGTCAGCCATACCATGTTGATAAGTACCGCGGTGTTGGCGAATTTTTCGTCCGAGAAAACGTCCGGCACATAATTTAATCCGAACATCTTCTGTAATGTTACGCCGAAATTATAACTGCCTAAAAGGTCTTTGTAAACCGCGCACATTACGACCGCGGAAATTATGCTTGGCAGATAGAATATAACGCGAAACGCCTTATACAGGAATATTTTCTTATATAAGAAGTAAGAGACGAACACCCCGACAAAGAACATAATCATGTTCACGCCGAAAGTTTTGAAGGTATTCAGAAACGCCTCGCCCATCTCTTTATCGGGCGGAAACAGTCTTTGAAAAACCGTTTTTATGTTGTCTAGCGTCCAACTGACCGTTCCGTCGGCGGCGTTGTACTGAAACGCCATCGCGAACGAATTCAGATTGACGTAGACGTAAAATACGAGAAAGGTTATCGTGGGCAGTATAGTGAACGACACTATAAAACCCGTCCTTTTCGCTTTTGTCGCAAAATCGCCCTTCATTGCCTCTTTCCTTTTTTCTTTAACGTAAACGCCGCGATTGCAGTCATCGGCAAAATCGCAATACCGGCGATTGCATTCGACCCGCAACCGCTCTTTTCTTCCGCAGGATCTTTATGCTCTTCGTCCGATCTGAAATCGGCGTAAAGAGTAATCGACGAAGTCGTAGTCTTTCCGAAAACGAACGTCTCGTTTTTGCCCGTCTTCCAACCGACGAAAGTATATCCGTCTTTAGTCGGCGCAAGCCCCGGATCGGTCAGAATATAATCGCCGGAATCAACCGTAACCGTTTTGACGCTCTTTCCGTCGACGACGAAATCGACTTTATAACTCAACAGTTTCTTATAAGTCGTTCCGCCGATTGTCAGATTTCCGAAGTCGAATTCCCCTTCCGCGGAAGTCTCGCCGTCGGTTATGGTCGCGATGCCTATATCGAATGCCTTAACCGACACTTCGCTTTTTACGCCGCCGCCGAAACGATAATTCGTTTCGCCGAAAATATATCCGGCGTCGCTTGCGGAATCGTAATAAGTTCCGTAATATCTGTCGTCGTTCACGGCGGTATACGCAACGAGGGTTATTTCTTCGTCGGGCATGACGAAAGTGTATTCGCCGTCGGCACCCGCAGTAAATTTAACGTCCGCGCGGTTGCCGTCTTTATCCAGCGCGGCAGGCATCGACTCTCCATCCGCCCCGAATAATTTTATCGTAACGGTCTTGCCGGCGTAGGCATAATATTTTTCTTCGAGAACCTTGTCGAAAGCCGCCGCCCTCGCGCTGAGTTCTATGCCTAAATCATAACCGTCGGCATCGGTAATCGAAAAGTCTTCGAGCGTAACGTCAAAAGTTTTATTTGTATTGGTCGCATCCCAACAGATTTTCGTCGCATTGTTGTTATCGGCGGTTTCGGCAGTTGCCGACGAAACGAATTTAGCCATATTCGCGGCTTGATCTTCTCCGTCGACGACGACCGAAAACGTATGCGAAGTCACGTCGTACGAAATATCCGTCCGCGCGCCCTCTTTATATATCGTCACGTCGCCCTTGCCCGGATTACCCGCGCCGAAAACGTACCAGTAAACGTCACCGACGTAAGCATAGGCTATGTCTTTTGACTTACCCCTTACCAGTCCGTAAAAATCCGTGCCGGAAAGCCCGGACGAGACCGACGTTGCGGTAAACCCGAGGTTGATATTGCCGTTCGTATCGCGTTTATTGTACAGATACGATTCGGTATGCTTATAGCGAACCGTTTCGGTTACGGAATCGTCCATTCTGAGCGAAAACGCTCCGGGGTTTATCGCGAATTTCGCGTCGGCAGCCATATCGGCGGCTTTCGCGGCAAATGTGAAGTTGTTTCCGCTTAAAGCGGCGGTTGTCGCAACGGCGGCAATCGCGCCGCATAATACGGTTTTAATTTTTTTGTTCATAATAATGTGTTTTATTGTTTTACGAAATTATCGGCGTACGGATTCCGCCTTTGCCGACGCAATGCGGCAACGACGGAATCCGACGCAGAAACTCATACCCCTTTAATAGGCAGTTCGTTGTCTTCGTACGGCAGGTTGCCGGACTGAGTTATAATGTCGAAGACCGCAAGATTTATTATCGCAACGGGTTTCAGATATTCTTTCTTCATTTTTATCACCTCTTATTGATTAAGCCGCAAAATATGCGTTTGCCGCAACGTTGAGTTCGTAAAGAGCCTTTACGAGATTGCCGAGCGAAATACTCGTATCTTTGTCTTCGAGCGTCGCTTTGACGTAACTCAGAGCACCGTATCTGACGGCTGTCTCTTATACACATCTCCGAGC
>ERZ1026780.961-NODE-961-length-20457-cov-24.865945_pt1 | contig 20457 bp, 12 predicted proteins | sample MGYA00380126_ERZ1026780 | MGnify/ENA primary metagenome ERZ1026780 (study PRJEB33269, sample SAMEA4719762) | human gut metagenome | biome: human-associated habitat; feature: organic feature; material: feces | place: Cameroon | collected 2013-10 ... | reverse complement strand
CAGTTCCATCTGGGTTTAATGTAGGTTTGTCACCATTTGGTGCTGGGTTTACAGTTACATTGTCATTTGGTGTATTAATATCACCATCAGTTCCTGGAACTGTAATTCCACCTTCTGGTGTTGGTTTAACTGTTACATCATCACCGTTTCCTGGAGTGTTATCAGCTCCTGGAACTGTAATAGTTCCGTCAGGGTTAACTGTTCCTCCAGCAGGTACTGTTACAGGTTGACCATTTGGTAAAGTAACTGTTCCTCCTTCTGGTAATGTTACGCTTCCATCATTATTGATTGTTGGTTTTTGTGTAGATCCTGGTTTTGGTGCTACAGTTGGATTGTCAGCAGGATCTTTAATATTATTGTCAGCTCCTGGCAATGTAATTGTTCCATCTGGGTTTGGTTTAACTACACCATTGTTTGGAGTATTAACTGTTCCATCTGGATTAACTGTTGAACCATCTGGTACTGTTAACGGTTCACCATTCCCTGGAGTAACTGCTCCACCATTAGGTACTGTCACAGTTCCATCTGGGTTTAATGTAGGTTTGTCACCATTTGGTGCTGGGTTTACAGTAACATTATCATTTGGTGTATTAATATCACCATCAGCTCCTGGAACTGTAATTCCACCTTCTGGTGTTGGTTTAACTGTTACATCATCATCGTTTCCTGGAGTATTGTCTGCTCCTGGAACTGTAATAGTTCCGTCAGGTTTAACTGTTCCACCATTAGGTACATTAACTTCTGGAGCATTTTCTCCTGGTTTAACTGTTCCACCTTCTGGTAAAGTTACGCTTCCATCATTATTAATTGTTGGTTTTTGTGTAGCTCCTGGTTTTGGTGCTACAGTTGGATTGTCAGCAGGATCTTTAATATTATTATCAGCTCCTGGTAATGTAATTGTTCCATCTGGGTTTGGTTTAACTACACCATTGTTTGGAGTATTAACTGTTCCATCTGGATTAACTGTTGAACCATTTGGTACTGTTACCGGTTCACCATTTCCTGGAGTTACAGTTCCACCTTCTGGTAAAGTTACTCCACCTTCTGGAGTAATTGTTGGTTTTTGCGTAGCATCTGGTTTAGGTGTTACTACTGTATTATCATCAGTCGTATCAGGATTTTTATCTGCTCCTGGTAATGTAATAGTTCCATTATTGTTTGGTTTAACTGTTTGACCATTTGGAGTTTCAACTGTTCCATCAGGTTTAACTGTTCCACCATTTGGTACATTAACTTCTGGAGCATTTTCTCCTGGTTTAGTTGTTCCACCGTTTGGTAAATTAATACTTCCATCTGGCTTAACATCAGCTTGACCTTGGTTTGGTTTTACAGTGTTATTATCTGCCGGAGTATCTAATTTACCATCTGCTCCTGGTTGTGTAATAGTTCCATCTTCGTTTGGTTTAACTGTTCCACCATCTGGAGTTTCTACTGTACCATCTGGTTTAACTGTTGAACCATTTGGTACATTAACTGCTGGAGCATTTTCTCCTGGCTTAACTGTTCCACCTTCTGGTAAAGTTACGCTTCCATCAGGTTTATTCTCTACAGTAGGTCCTTGAACAGTAACATCATCCTTAGTTCCTGGTACATTATCTGGTCCCGGTAGTACTGTTTCATTAACTCTTTCCCAAATCGCATATAATGTTACATCTCCACGTACACGAAGTACAGCACTAGTACCATCAAAGTTATCAGTTACGATAGCTAGGTCACGATATTGCACTTTACCTGTAGATGTTAAGCTCCATCCTTTAAATGCGTATCCAGGACGAGAGAATTTGTTAGCGCATAATGTTACAGATGCATCATATTCCCAAGGTTGATTTTCCATTGTTCCTGTAGCATCAGTTGCATTTTTATTATAAATAATTTGATATTCACTACCAGCCCATACAGCATATAGCGTGAAAGTTCCATTTTCTTGATCTGTTAAGTTTGTAACTTCTGCTGTATCTTTATAAACAACTTGTCCATTAGGACTAGTTGCCCATCCTTTAAATGTATATCCATCTTTACTAAAACTATTAGCTTTTAAGTTAGCAGCTTGATCATAAGTCATCGTTTGATCAGTCATGCTACCTTTTCCACCATTAGCATCGAAGTGGATTTTATAATTAACTGGTGTCCATTGTGCATATAAAGTTACAGTTGTACCATCAGTCGTAGCTAAGTTACGAACACTAACTTGATCATTATAACGTGTACCACTACCATCAGCTTTTGTATTCCAATTTGTAAATTTGTATCCAGGTTTAGTTAAAGTATTTTTATTTAATTTAACATTTTCATTTAGAACTGCTTTTTGTGGATCCATTTGTCCAGTACCTGTATTAGCATCAAAAGCAATATTATAACTAGCAGGTGCCCATAATGCATAAAGAGTTATTGTTTGACCATCTTTAGCTCCTGGCATTCCACCCTTAATTACTTGGCTAGTAGTAAAGTTTGGAGTACAACTAGTATTACTATTAATGTCTTGTTGATTTAAATCACAAACACCACGAAGTTTTGTAGTCCATCCTTTAAACACATACCCATCACGAGTAGGCACTTGATCTGTAATCGTTACATCTTCATTTTCACCATAAGGTTGATCTGCTACTGGAGTATTAAACTTACCATAGTTAGCATCATAACGTACTTTGTATTTAGCAATTTTACGCCATTGTGCTGTATAGATTACACTATTATAATATGTAGATTTTTTCCAACCTGTAAATTCATAACCTTCTCGAGTTGGTGTTTCTACATCCGGATTAGTATCTGTTGTTTCATCTCCGCTACCAGTAATAGCTACATTACTTGTATCATAACGACGTTCTTTACTTGTACCATCAGGCCATTTACCGTAATTTGTACGATAAATTGCTTGTCCTGCTTTACGATTATCTCCTTTATAATTGTAGTTTGCATCATATAATACATTATTGTTAGTAACAACAGTTAATGGCGTTAATGTTGGTAACCAGAACGCAGAAGTTTTACTAGTGATTTTAGCTTGATCAAAACTAGTCATATCAATATGTTCTAGCTTTTTAGTATTATAAAACATGTAATTAATGTTTACATTTTGATTCAATCCTTGCCAACCTGTTAAATCTACAGATGTAATTGTTGTATCACCATTAAAACATCTATTCATATCAAGCACGTTTTCTGCTTTAGCAGTTCGTGAAAAATTCCAATTTTGTGCAGAAATTGTAGTAATAGTACCTGTAATCGCGCTAAAAGCACTTCCCATGCTAGTTACGTTTGGCAAAGTCCAGTTATTAGCATTTAAGACATCTAAATTAGTATGATTACTAACAAAATTGTTCATATTTTTAGCACCGTGTGCATTTAAGTTATTAATGTTGTATTCTAAAGAATAATCATGAGAATAGAATAATGAATGACTACCACTCCAATCTTCACGAGTACCTAAATCCCAATCATTAGCATTGATGATTAAGTTTCTGGCATACCATTGTGCAGAAGTAAAATTTACTGAAGCTGTTATTTCAGTACCAAAGTTCCATCCATCTGCATTTAAAGTGGCAGCTTGACTACGATCTCCAGAAGCGTTAGTTGCCCCTTTATTTACGGCATAGACAAAATAAGCCATATCTGTAACTTTAGGTAAATACCAATTATTTACATTAATTGTACGTAGATTTTCACTTTCACCAAAGAAACGGTTTAAGTTAGTAACACTATTCCATCTAAGGTTATTAGCGCTAATAGTAGTAACTTTAGGTAAGTATTTTAACATTTGTTCAGCATGTGTTACATTACCAACATTCCAATTGTCAATGTTGATTTCTGTAATTTGTGGCATGTTATAAAACATATAGTGCATAGCTGTTGCACTCTCAGTATTCCATGTTTGTAATCCTGTAATAGAAGGAGTTTTGTTATCTTTGAAAGCACGGTAGAAGTTTGTCCCTTTAGAAACATCCCATCCTGTTACATCTAATCCAGTTAGACCACTCATATTTTCTAAAACTGCTTCAAAGTTTGTAATATTAGAAGTATCTAATCCGCGTAAATCCACTTTACCTTTGAAATTTTTTCCCGAAAAGGCTCCGTATAATGAATTTCCTACCACACCTACTTTAGTTCCATCCTCAGCGGCTTGAATCGTTAAAGAATTCATAGATCCAGGAAGTATGTAATTAGGCCAAAGGATTTTTGTACCATCAAGTGCTACTGGTTTTCCATTAATTTTACCAGGAATTACAATATCTTGATTATTCCCTTTTTTGAAACCAGTAAGGATGATTTTACCACCCTCTTCTCTATAATTCCAATCATCTAAACTTGTTCCAACAGCTGTAGCACGTGATGCTTCTTCAGCTGCAGGAGCAAGTTGATTTGTTTCGTCAGTACCTTGAGTTTGAGACATAGAATTATCTGCTTCTTCAGCAGGTTTTTTCTCTTCCTCACTTGGCATAGCTACCTCATCATTAGTTGCTTGTTCTGAAGGTTGTGGTTGAACAACATCTGGTTCAACTGCAACTTCATTAGCTATGTTGCTTAATGGTAACATAGCTAAAGCTAAGATAAGTACAGCTATACTACTTAGTATCTTTTTAAATTTTTTCTCCATACTTATATTCCTCCGAAGTATATTATATCATAATACCCCCCCCCCCGTGTCAAATATTTTTCGCATGGGGTGGTCTAAAAAAATGGCACAATACTTATGAATTTAACTGGTATAATATAGGTCTAGTGGTTTGGCCTTGAAATTAGGGGTAGAAGCATGGGGTGCTAGCACCAAAGAAATTGATACTTTAGGTGAATTAAATGATGATTATATCAAGGTAAATTAGTAATGGCAATGATTGATAGTTGTTCCCCATTTTGTAATAGTGGTAGCCATGCTATATTATTATATAATTATCAACCTGGTGGTTATGTAAGTGTTTATGACCCTTATAATGCTTACAATAACGGAGTATATTCTACAAGTAGTTTATGGCATAATTGCCGTAGTTATAATCCTTATGATTTATGTGGAGGATATGCTTTTTATGGTGTATAAAAATAAACAATAAAGATTCTAGTTCACTAGAATCTTTATTATAATATGTTACAATAAACAAAAGAGGTGTTATGAGTTATTTAAAGGTAGTTAATCAAAAAATTAAGTTACGAGGCTATTTTATTGCTTTAAGCAATAGTATTATAGATGTAAAACAATTAGCAGATAATAAATATCAGGCTACATGTTTGGGAAGCGGTGCAAATCGCTACCGAACTTGTATTGATTTAGATCATCCCAAGCGTTCTACTTGTGAATGTCCATATGCTAATGGTAATCGATTATGTAAGCATATGGTTGGTGTGTATTTTAAGGTTGATAAAGCGGAAAGAGATGCATACAGTCAAGAAGTAGTAGAAAAACTAGATAGTGATGTTAGTAGTATGTATAATGATCGTTTTGCTACTACTCCAACTTATGCTTATCCCTTAATTGAAAGTTATGTTAATCAATTGAGTGAGGAAGAGTGTCGAGAGAGGTTAAAGACATTTTATGCTGATCATTTTATTAGTGGGTATCATCAAGGATTAAAAGATTATCTGTTATCGGTAATTGAAAAAGATAAGTAATATGTATTTTAAGACGATTTAATCCAAATCATTTTTGGATAAAATCGTTTTTTATTTTTTATTATTTAATAAATTTTTACTCTTATTATACCGAAAAGACATAATCGCTTTGACTAACATATAAGACAATATCACATTTACACGACATTGTCGTGTGGATAATAATATGTATTTTTATCTACATACTCACCAAAAACCATAGCAACTCTTGCACTAAAGACTACACAATAATCTATTATTTCCTGTAATATAGTAGATAATGCATCAATGGCAACACTCTTTTGACTATTAACTAAAATGGCATGGACTGTTTTTAATTGTTTAGATAAAGCCAATAAATCATAAGCAATTAAGTTGATAGCTGCTACTTGTTCATCATAGTCAAGTGCTTGATAAAAGGCTTGCATTAACATCGATAATAAATAATTGACAACTCCTTCGACAATTAAAGGAGAAGTAATTGCATGTGTTTGGGCACAAAATTGGTATTGTATCGCTTCTACATTCTGATAGAGGTGCAATAAAGCTGATGTGCTATCCATGTACTTAGAAATGGGACAATAATGAGATTTTTCTGGTGGAATAAAAGATCCATCAAAATATTCAGAATTAATCGTGTATCCATAACCAAAATCTAAATCAATGTCGTTATAAAATTGATTAATTGCCGTTTTTAATTCAGCTAAATCATTATCACAATATTCAATTCGTAGTTTTAAATCATCTAATCTAACTCTTAAAGGTTTGACATAATCATCTACTAATGTTGATAAACATTCATCTAGATGTTGATCTAGTTGATCATCGAAAGAGGCAAAATCAACATATGCTTGATTACTAGCAGCAACTTCATCAATTGTTCCGTTAAAGCCTGCAGTATCGATCTTATATGGTTCAATACTCGTTAAAATATTATTAAAAATATTTTGTGCATTAGTAGTATCTTTATCTACAAAGTTTTGATTAATCGCACAGATCATTTCACTTGCCTTTGACAATAAAAATTGAATATTATTTAAATCTGAAATTAGATATGTTCCTAAAGTATGAAACATATCACAAACATAATCATTTAATGTATTTGGCATATTTGTTCCCGGCTTACATAAAATGTCATCAATGACTGTATTTATTCTTCCTAGTTCTTGTTGATATTCTTCAATATACTGTAAACAAATAGACTTTTCGTGGATAACCTGCGATAGATTTTGTTGTATACTATCAATATCATTGCAAAGTTTACGAATCTGTAAGCCATCATCAGTTCTTTCTTGAAATGTTGGGTCTAAACCACTATAATAACTAGTACCTCCAGCAGCAATGGTGTCATGGAAACGTAAATCTTTTAGCCTTCTCTCTACAATTGATAAATCTGCATTAATAATTTCATTATTTTGCAATGTGCTTTTTAAAATGTCAACACTGCTTTGCAATATATCATTATTGATTAAATTTTTAATTTGTTCACCAGTTAGATTTATTCTTTGATCTCGAGTTTCAATAATTTGTTGATTTTTATTTAACACTTTATTAATAATGCCTTTATCTTCTTCAATTAAAGTAGATGATAATGAATCTAAACTCATCGCTAAATTAGATAATGTATCTGGATCAATATTTATAACGCCACTATAAGAATTATGCCAATTACTTGGCTGATTAAAAAGATTGCGAAAGTTATAGTCATAGATGGTTCTTGAAATATCTGCAACTCCATCACCATCAATATCTATACTTATAGCTCGATTATCGTCAACAAAATTATTAATCGATTGCATCCTATGAGTTGCCACATCTTCATCATCCAAGAAACCTGCATGTTGCTTCATGTATCCAGGAACATGCTCTTGCAAACCTTCATTTAAATATCCTGTATTTAGGTCTCCATCTGATGTTATAAATTGTACATCACTTACATAATGCCCACCCCATTGATTAGCTAAGTTAGTAAGTATATCTTTACCATTGGCAAAATTGTTACATTTTCCTGTATATGTTGCCATTAACTTATCAATATTTGCTTTATTCTCTTCCATTCGTCTTTTTAAATCTTCTTCTATTGCTACTCTTTCTTCGGCTCTTATGTCTTTTAGCGATGCACGATACAAACGGTCACGGATCAAAGCAATTACATTTGTACCATCTAGATATAAAGGAGCAGAATTGTAAACTTCAATATCAATATCTAATCTAAGTCCTACTAATTGAGCGATACAACCACCCAAGGAGTGACCTGATATTCGACTAGGGTATGCTCTCATTTGGTTAAAGAAGTTAATAATACTATTAACTTCTTCACCGTATGGTGAGATACCATAACTCATGATATCAAACCAATTATTTACATCTTTGCTTGTTTCTCCAGGATAAAAGTTGGTACCGGCACAACTAGCTAATATTTCTCCTGTATTAGTATCTTGACATAAGATTACAGTTGTTCCTGTAGTTTTATTATAGTTGGCTCCTAGAAGTTCTAGACCATCGGGAAAATCAACTCCTAATTTGATTGCTTCATCTTTATTAGTGATAGTTATATTACTTTCAGTTTCTAATTGATATTGTTCCAAAATATTTTTATCTAGTTTTAAGATTGCAGTTTCAACTTCATATGCTTTACTTGCCAATTGAAAATCTTTATTCATGATTTTTGCCTCCAGTCGTTAACTCAATTATAACAACGTCTCCTTTAGTTACATTCTCTTCATTAATATTAGTTGGACCATAAGAAAACCTAAAGCTGTTACCTTTATTTTTATCTCGGATATATGTTAAATCTAGACTGTTGATTTTCACTAAGCCAAGAGAGGTAAAATAATCAATATTAACATCTTCACATTCTAAGCTATTGTATTCTATACGATATAAATTAAATTCATTCTCCGAACCGCCTAAAGGATTATTTTTAGTATTATCGACTATTGAATTTTGTAGAGAGCTTATATAATTTTCATCCAATTTCATATTATTAATCATAACGGGAAAGCGATTAAAATTTTTATCAATATAGATGTCACCTGAGCTAGGAATTATAATTGAATTGCCTTCAATGCTTACAGCAATATTACATATGGCTTTTTTATCAATTACATCGCATATAGGAATATTTTTATCGCGTACATAATTTGTAATTTCTTCTCCTAAAAGATAGATTGTGTTCACGCCTGTTTCAAAATTTAATTGCAAAGTGATATCTGTTCCATTAACAATAATTGTTTGTTGATACTGTTTAAATCCTGCTTCTTGAATCATTTTTAATCCTTCAGCATTAAAATAAGAATATATATTATTCCGTTTGAATTCATTCAAAACCTTATTTTTTATATAAGCTTGATTGTCTCCACATCCTGTCAATATTAGTATTACGCCAAAAATTAATATCAATTTCTTCTTCATATGTTTCCTTTTCTATATAAATATTATAACAAAAAATAGCACTCATTAGAGTGCTATTGATCTTTAAATCTATTTCTAAAATATCTAATATAAAAATACATACTGACCATAAATGTTAATGTTTCACTAACTGGTAGTGCTAACCATACTCCATCGATCCCAAAAATATTAGGTAAGATCATAATGGCAATAAAAATAAAGACAAAACTTCTTAGCAAGGCAATTATAATTGAGTGTTTAGCATCACTAATTCCCGTAAACATCATTGATGTAAAGAAGTTAATTCCCATTACTAAAAATGCCCAAACATAAATGACAAATCCATGTTTTGTTAAACTAAAACTATTAGTTGTTTCTTCTAAATAGAAATTAATAATTTGGTGATTAAAAATGACACTTAAAAGGACCATGACCGAAGAGATAACAATAATGATTTTAAAACTACTACTAACAACTTGTCGTAGTTGTTTAGTATCTTCTGCTCCATATTTATAACTGATAATTGGTAAGACCCCAATACTATAGCCTATAAATAATGAAGCAATAATAAATTGTAATTGGAATACTACCCCAATCGCATTAACACCATCTACACCTGCTAAACTAAGCATTACTCCATTAATTAAAATGCTTACAACAGCTGCTGAAATATTACTTAAAAACTCACTACTACCATTATAAAAACAAAACATTAATTGTTTAAAATTAAAGTATGGTTTTTTAAAACAAAGATTATCACTTCTTTGTTTTAAAAAATAAATAATACTAGCAATAGCTGGAAATAAATATCCAATTCCTGTAGCTAATGCTGCTCCTTGCATCCCTAATTGCATTTTAACAACAAAGACATAATCTAATATCGCATTAACAATTCCACCTAATAAAGTAAAGATTAAAGAATAACTTGGTTTTGATGCGGTAATAAAAAAGATTTGACCAAAATCTTGTAAAAACAAGAATGGTAAAAACCACACAATTGTTGATAAATATAAATTAGCATTATCAATTAAGCTATCATTAGCCCCTAAAAAGCGAAGTAGTGGCATCTTAAAGATCATGCATCCTAGTGATATAACTACTCCTACTCCAAGTGCGATTATATAAATTGTTGATAATAATTGATTAGCTCGTTTTTGTTTTCCTTCTCCCATCAATTGGGAAATAACACTATTAGTTCCTGTGGAAAACATAAACGAAATTGCTAAAGTTGCTGAGATAATTGGCATTACAATATTAAGTGCACCAATCCCGTTAGGTTTAATATAATTAGATATAAATAAACCATCAATTGTCGTATAACATGCTAAGATTAACATCATTAGCATGCTTGATAATGAAAAACCAATTAGTCGTTTTGCATTAAACTTGTCACTAAGCTGATACGCCATGAATCACCTTCCTTAACGTCGTGATTACAATCGTTAGCGCAATAATGACACTAATATAATCACTAATAACTTGCGTTGACATACTTCCCATCACCCCAAACATATTAGATAAGATAAAAATTAATGGGACAAAGATTAATCCTTGACGTAGGGAACTAACAAGCATAGCAACACGTGGTTGTTTTAATGCTTGCATCGTGACAATACTTAAATTATATAAACCTAAAATTGGCGAAGAAAGCAACATTAAGCTCGTCATTAATTTAGCAATATCAATAATTTCAGAATTTTGCGAAAAGGCAGAAATTAATTGAATTCTAAAAATATAACTAAATAAGAATAAAATTGTACCTAGAACAATACTAATAATTACGGAATGTTTTAAACATGATTTAAAACGTTCCATATTATTAGCACCACGGCTATAAGCCATAATTGGTAATACCCCATTACTAAGTCCGACTTGTAGTAATGTGGTAATTAACATAATTTTTAAACTAATTCCCATTGCTGCTAAATATTGATCTCCAGCTTGATGTAAGAATTTATTCAAAATTAAATTACTCAAGCTAGATAATAGGTTAGCGATGGCAATCGGTAACCCCACAAAGAAAATAGTTTTTACAACACTTAAACTAATTTTGCTATCTTCAATATTAATTGATAAATGACTACCTTTTTTCCAAAAGAAATAAGAAATATAATAAATCGCTGCAATTAAGTTACTCATTAAAGTAGCCCATGCAGCCCCTTTAACTCCCATGTGCATACTTAAAATCATAATTGGGTCTAAAATAATATTAATTACAGTACCTACAATGTTTCCAAACATACTTTCTTTACTACTACCTTCACTTCGAATAATATGTGACATTGTTGAACATAAAATCGTAACTGGCGCTGATAGCGCAATTATTGATACATATTGCTTAGTTAATGTTAGTGAAGTTTCACTAGCACCAATAAAACGACAAACTGGATCAATAAAAAGATTAATTAATACTGCAAAAGTAATTCCGGAAAATAATGCAGCATAAATACAAAAACTACTAACTTGTTTTACTTTTGTATAATTCTTTTCTCCTAAGTATTGCGAGATGGTAGCACTACCTCCAGTCCCGATTAATGTTCCTAAGGTAATTAGTAACATAAAGATTGGTGTAGCAATACTTACTGCTGTAATCATTAAATCATCGTGTGTTTGACCAACAAAGAAAGTATCAGCCATATTATATAAGACAATGATTAACATTCCTATCATGGCTGGAGCTGCCATCTTGGCAATTAACTTAGGCATCTTTAATGTTTCAAACATTTGTGCTTGATTCATAACTCTCCTTCTTTTTTATTTTTTCTTTGAAAAACTTTTCCAAAATGAATAACCTAATGCTTTATTTTCCAAAGGTTGATTCTGAGCCAACTCATTAAATGCTAATGCATCAGTTAACTTTTTATCTTTTTTTGGACTTAAAGCATAATATAATCCAATGTTTGTTAAAGTCTTTTTGTTTTTTTTCATAATGCTCCTTATTTTTTATTTTTTAAATATGGTTTTAAATATTTAGCAGTATAACTACCTTTAACTTTAATTACTGCTTCAGGTGTTCCGGTTGCAACGATGTTTCCTCCACCATCACCACCTTCAGGTCCTAAATCAATGATATAATCACTAACTTTAATTAAATCTAGATTGTGTTCAATAATAATCATCGTATTACCTTTATCTACTAAACGTTGTAATACTTCAATTAAACGTTTTATATCACAAGCATGTAACCCCGTAGTTGGCTCATCCAAGATATATATTGTATCACCGGTAGTTACTTTTGTCAACTCTTTAGCTAACTTAACACGTTGTGCTTCACCACCACTTAAGACAGTGGCTGGTGTTCCTAATTGTAAGTAACCTAATCCTACTTCAACTAATGTTTGTAATTTTCGTTTAATTGTGGGAATATTTTCAAAGAAAGTTAAAGCTTCACTAATTTCCATATTTAAGACATCACTTATATTTTTACCATTATATTTAATTTCTAAAACGTCTTCATTATAACGGCTACCATGACATGTTTCACAAGTAATATATACATCAGGTAAGAAGTTCATTTCAATTTTTTTAATTCCATCACCTTCACAGGCTTCACAGCGTCCGCCTTTAACATTAAAACTAAATCGTCCTTTTAGATATCCACGAGCTTTACTTTCTGGAAGGCTTGCAAATAAATCACGAATATCATCAAATACACCAATATATGTAGCTGGATTAGAACGCGGAGTCCTTCCAATTGGTTTTTGATCAATTTGAATAACTTTTTTAAAGTTATCAATATTTTTTACTTTAGTTTTCGGATCAACACTTACTTTAGTCTCTGGATTAAAATGATTATATAAATGTTTATATAATACACCATTAATTAAACTTGATTTCCCACTACCACTTACTCCAGTAATACATACTAAATTATTTTTCGGAATATTAACATCAATATTATTTAAATTATTTGCACTAGCGTTTTTAATTTCAATATAACCTTGATTTTGTTCTCTTCGTTGTTGTGGAACACTAATCTCTTCTTTATGAGCTAAGTATTTACCAGTAATTGATTTACTATTTTTCATTACTTGAATTGGTGTACCTTGAGCCACAACTTCTCCACCATAAGTACCACTACCTGGACCCATGTCAATTAAATAATCAGCTGCTAACATAGTATCTTCATCATGTTCAACAACAATTAACGTATTTCCTAAATCACGCATACTTTTTAAGGTATTAATTAATCGATCATTATCGCGTTGATGTAATCCAATTGATGGTTCATCTAATACATATAAAACTCCGGTTAATTTTGAACCAATTTGTGTTGCTAATCTAATTCTTTGGGCTTCACCGCCAGATAGGGTGGTAGCACTACGAGTTAGATTTAAATAATCTAAACCTACATTAATTAAGAACTCATAACGGGCTTTAATTTCACTAAAGACCATCTGACCTATCGTCTGTTGGGCTTTAGTTAATTTTAATTTATTAAAGAATTGATATCCATCTTTAATCGATAAATTAGAAACTTCATGAATATTTAATCCACCAATTTTAATCGCTAAAGCCGTTTCATTTAAACGACTACCATGACATACCGGACAATCAGTTTCACTCATTAGTGATTCTAAACTACGTCGTTGACGTTCACTACTTGTTTCTAAGAAACGGCGTTTAACATTATTACACACCCCTTCATAGATAAAATCACGTGCATATTCTTTACCACCAAACGAATCAACTAATAAAATCGGTTTAGTTGTTCCATATAGAATCATATCTTGTTGTTTTTTAGTTAACTGTTTAAATGGTTTATCCATATCAATTCCAAAACTCTCGCAAACCAGTTCAATTTGACGGAAATAATAAGTACCATATCTAAATCCATTGGCTGTAATACATTCTTCATTTAAACTTAAATCAGGATTAGGAATAATTAAATTAACATCAGGTTCTTTTAATGTTCCTAATCCATGACAATTAGGACATGCTCCCATTGGCGCATTAAATGAAAATAAACGTGGTTCTAATTTAGGAACGGTAAAATCACATTTAGGACAAGAATAATTACTGGATACTAATTGATACTTATCATTATGTTTAATTAGTAATTGACCATTACCTAATTTTAAAGCCTCTTCAATACTATTAAGTAAACGACTACTATCTTCTTGCTTTAATTTAAAACGATCAATTACTGGAAATATATCATGTTTTTTGTTTTTATCTAATTTAATATTTTCAATCTCGTCACTTAAATCATATAATTGATTGTCAATATAAACACGAATATATCCATCTTTTAATAGTTGTTCTAAAAATTTTTGATGCGTCCCTTTTTCTTTCTCTAAACTATGTGCTAAAATTTCTACTTTTTCGCCAAGATATGTATTTAAAATATCAGCTTTAATTGCTTCAGCACTTTTAGCTTTGATTTCAATATTATGTTTTGGACAATAGGGAGTACCAATACGGGCAAATAATAAACGTAGATAATCAGCTATTTCTGTAATAGTACCAACTGTACTACGCGGATTATTTGAACCAGTTTTTTGATCAATTGATATTGCTGGTGATAAACCATCAATACTATCAACATCAGGTTTTTCACTACCACCTAAAAATTGGCGAGCATAACTACTTAAACTTTCAATATAACGACGCTTACCTTCTGCATAAATCGTATCAAAAGCCAGTGTACTTTTCCCGCTACCACTAGGACCTGTTATAACTACTAACTGGTCTTTTGGAATATTAATATCAATATTTTTTAAATTATTTTCTCTAGCTCCTTTGATAATAATTTCATTACGTTTCATTATATCCTCCCATAAAAATGCAAAAACATAGAACTACATTAGTCCTAGGTTTTTAAATACTTGATGATACTTATCACTTAACGCCACATCATCATCTTCAAACATATGTGTTGGCGGTTGATAATTGATAATAGTAAATCGGTCTTCAAAATGGCTTAATATTTTTAATAATACTTCTTTTTGTTTAATAAAGAATTCTAAATCTAGATCCTGTTCAAAATCTCTTCCACGTTTTTTAACGTTAGCTAGATTTTGTTCTGAATCTAAATCAATAAAGATAATGGTATGTTTATCACAATTACCATAAACTGTATCAATCAGATGTTCATATTGTTTAAAAATTAAATCAAAACTATCACGATCTTGATAATACATATTTAAATATACATAAAATAAATCTTGATATAGACTTGCATCTTCTAAAATCTTTACTTGACTTAAATCTTGATTAGCAAATTGTTGATAAAAATCAATTTTATGTTGAATAATATATTCTTGACATTTAATTTGATTCTCAACAGTTGGTGGCAATTTTAAATAAGGATTACCTTTAACATCTTCATGATAATAATAATTAAATAAATTATAAGGTTTTACACTTTCTACAAAAGTTGATTTTCCTGCCCCTATCGGACCGATAATACTAAATATCTCCATCTTTCATCCGTTCTAAATCACTAAATATTTGATCAATTAATAATGCTAATTGTTGTACAATATCATCTTGCTTTGCATCAATTGAATCATTAAACAACTGATTCATTTCCGCACTACTTACATTACTAATACCTAAACAATTTAGTACTGCAATAATCATTGTGACTATTTCATTGCTATCACAATCTTCATGCATAATTTCAATTAGTAACATATCTAATAATAAATCCAATAAGAATGAGTGGGCTTTGATATACTCATCTCCATAAACCAAACGGAGTTTATTAACTACAACATTATATTCATGAACAAAAATTTCATGATACTCATTAATCGTAAAAGGAATAAACCGATAATTCATCATAAAATCTTGATTTTGTTCAAAAGGAAACACCGCTTTAGCAAATTTAGTAAATAAATAATTACAAATAAATGGAAAATAATCAAAACTATGATTTTCTTCAATTAATTCATAATCAACATTAGTTGTTAAAATTATTAACTCTGGGTGTTCAACAAAAGGTAAGATTGCTTGACTAAGTTGCTTAGCTGTCTTTTTATCTACTTGTGTAAAGTTAAAATCAATTAACGTATCAATACTTTTTCTAACAATTGGGAGGAAATTAATAATTGCTGTTGCAGTAATATTAGGATTATTAATGTTACGATTAGCAAAAGCTTGTAACAATTCACTATTGGGATACATATTTAATAACTCTCTAATATTAAAAATCCGTGTATCAATTAAATCAACATTTATATCGCCACCAGTTTCTTTTTTGATGTCATCGACGATGCGGTCCACCGCATCCTTCGTTTCTTTTAATACTTCTTTAGTCTCTTTAGCTTTAGCCATCACATCATTAGCTGCACGATGCATCTTAATTTGACGCATCAACATTAATAAATCTGGTGCTAAATTCTCCTTTTTATCTAAATAATCAACTAACGCATAAGCATCTTCAAAACGCCCAATCGAGAAATAGGCGATCATTAACATCGGTAATGCTTCTAACTCATTAATATTAGGTGTAGTTTCATAATAGAATTCTAATAAATCGATTCCTTTTTCGAAATCTTGATCAACTACTGCTTGAATTCCTTGTTGATATGACTTATTAGTGCGATTATTTAATATTAATTCATCTTTCATAATTATCCTTCCAATATACCTTTGTACCCTATTATAACATTTTTAAAAAACATTATAGCGATGAAATGGTTTTCATCTTGTTAAAAAAAGTAAAAATTAACTACCAATCTGGTAGTTAATTTCCCTGGTTAATATATTGATATATTGTCTTACATATTTTTCTAATATTATGACGAATATGATCTAGTTGATCAATATATAAATAGTCATCACTAATCAAGTCAAGATTAATAATCTTGTCTTGATCTAGTGTTACTAATTTAGCTTTTTCTTGTAGATAATTCTCAAGCACCTTAGCACTAACATCATAGTTGTTATTAGCAATTACACAATCAATTTTATGCTTGTTAAGATAGCTATTAATAACGTTAATATGATCTGAGACCTGATATTTTTCAGTTTCTCCACGTTGAGTCATTAAGTTACAAATATAGATAATTTTTCCTTGGTTTTGATCAAAAGCATCAATTAAATCTTTAAATAATAAATTACAGACAATTGAAGTATATAAACTACCACAACTAAAGATAATCGCATCGGCTTCATTTACAGCTTTTATCACTTCAGGCAAAATACTTACTTCACCTTGGTAATATAATTTACTGATTTTTTCGGGATAGGTAGAAATTTGCGTTTCTCCACAAATTTCTACTCCGCTTTCCATTGTTGCACATAATTGTAAAGACTCATTACTTATCGGTAAAACAGCATGTTTTACCTTTAACATCTTACAATAAGCATCACAAGCTTTTTTCATATCACCATACATATCAGTATAAGCTGTTAGAATTAAATTACCAACTGTATGTTTATTTAATTTTTGATCAAAGCGATAATTCATGATTTCTTGTAAACTAGGATCTTCACTTAAAGCTATCGCACAACGACGTAAATCTCCTGGTGCAGGAATATCATAGAAGTTACGGATTTTTCCGGTACTTCCCCCATTGTCAGCAACAGTTACTACAGCAGTTAAGTTTAAATCATAGTGTTTTAATTCACTAAGAATGTGGCTAAGTCCAGTTCCTCCACCAAATAATACTACTTTCTTAGTCATTATTAATCACTTGTTTTATACTTTCTTTATCTAATTGTAAATAATTAATCACATCATGCGCAGGACCACTAGCACCAAAGCGATCAATTCCGATAATATGGTTATGATTATTAACAAAATAATCTAAACCATAAGTTGATGCAAATTCAATGACATAGTTGGTGTCTTTGTTACCAATAATATGATCAATATATGCTTGTTCTTGGTTAATAAAGACATCAAAACAAGGCATACTAATTACGCGAATATTACCTAATTCTTTAGCTGTCTCCATTGCTAATTGCACTTCACTACCACTAGCAATGATAGTTTTACTATAACTTTCAGGTACATAAATTTCATAAGCACCACGATCAATATTAGCTTGAATCTCATCAATGTTACTTCCAGTCACATTGACTAAGTCCTGACGAGTTAAAGCTAGGATATTTGGTGTGTTAGTTGCTAAATAAGCATTTTTTAAACAACATAATGCTTCATTAGCATCACAAGGGCGCCATAAATTAACATTAGGCATACTTCTAAACATTGCAATTTGTTCAATTGGTTGATGTGTCGGTCCATCTTCTCCTACATACACACTATCATGAGTAAAGATATAAGTGATTGGTAATTTCATTAAACTAGCAAGTCTAATTGCTGGCTTTAAATAATCACTAAAAACAAAAAACGTTGATACAGCAACAGGACTTTTAGCAAATAAATTAATCCCATTAGCAATCGCACCCATACTAAATTCTCTTACACCATAAAAAATATTTTGTTCATTATTATCAACATTAGTTAAATTACTAGCACTAAGATCAGCACTACCAGTTAACAATAATGGTTCTACTTGACTTAATTGATTTAAACCAATATTACCTGCTTTACGGGTTGCGATTGTTTCTTGAACACCTTCAATAGTCCAATCAACTTTTTCTTGATTAATTAGTCGTTGCCATAAACGATATAATTCAGGATTATTAGTTTTTAATAATTGTTCTTGTGCTAACCAATTTTCATATAATTGATTTGTATTAGTACTAATTGCATTAAAGTCATTATATACTTCTTCACTAACACTAAAAGGAGTTTCATCTAATTGATAGAATTGTCTTACATTTAGATAATCTTCACTACTAAGTGGTGCTCCATGCACCTTACTAGTTCCTTGTAGTTGACTACCATAACCGATGGTAGTTTTAACTTCTATTAAAACTGGTTTATCTTTAGTTTTAGCTTCATTGATGGCATTATTGATACTACTTATATCTTCACCATTATCAACTTTTAAATAGTCCCAACCTTGAGCTGTAAAACGTTGTTTAATATCTTCTGAAAAACTTAAGTTTAAACTACCATCTAATGAAATATCATTAGAATCATATAATACAATTAAGTTATCTAATTGATTGTGACCGGCAAAAGAACAAGCTTCATAACTTATTCCTTCCATTAAGTCACCATCGCCACATAATAAATAAGTATAATTATCAATTAGAGTTTGTCCTTGGTTAAATATTTTAGCTAGTTTTTTACTAGCTAATGCTAAACCAACTCCCATCGCCACTCCTTGACCTAATGGTCCAGTGGTTGCTTCAACTCCAGGCACATCTAGATATTCTGGATGTCCTGGTGTTTTTGATGCAATTTGACGAAATTGTTTTAAATCTTCAATACTAATATCATATCCTAATAAATGATATAGAGCATATAACATACTAGAACCATGACCTGCACTTAACACAAAACGATCACGATTAATCCAATGTGGGTGATCTTTAGTCACATGCATATGGTTTTTAAATAAAGTATATAGCATTGGGCTAGCACCCATTGCTATCCCTGGATGTCCTGAATTAGCTTGATTAATCATATCAATCGCTAATCCTCTAATTGTATTAACACTTCTTTCCATAATACTCCTTTTCTATATTATACCAATTACCTAACATTTTATTAAAATATTGAGATTAATCACCGTCCAGTTTTTGCAAAAAAGGGGTGTAATAAAGTAGAAAGGAGGTGAAGAAAATGTTACGAATAACATTAAAGTTAATTCGTCTAGTTTGTGTTAAAACAATACAAATTATAGATGAATTGCTTAAATAGAAGAAAAGGGGGTAAAGCTTGCTGGCTCCCCCTTTTCTTCTTTTTATTATGTTACGAATAATTGAAACTTATGTTTCACTATTATTATACCCCTTTTATTATAATTTTGTAAAAATATATAATTATTACCTGTTGTGTAAAGCAATATTGAGATTAATCGGAGTCCAGTTTTTGCAAAAAAGGGGTGTAATAAAGTAGAAAGGAGGACAATATGATACAAATACTTTTAAAGTTAATTCGTCTAGTTTGTCTTAAGACAGTTCAACTTATAGAAGAATTGCTAAAATAATAAAAAGGGGGTTAAGCTTGCACGCTCCCCCTTTTTACTTTTTATTTGATACAAATACTTGAAACTTATGTTTCACTATTATTATACCCTTTTTCTTGAAATTTTGTACACTATTTACATCCTTGTTGTATAAATGAGACCTTGCGATTAATCTAGATAATTCTGCAAGAAGGGTTATAAATTAAATATGTAAGCTTTATTTTAAAGCTATTTGTCTTGTTCTCGTAAGACAATATAACTAATCGACGAATTACTTAAATAGAAAAAAGTGGTTTAAACTTGACGACTCCCTTTTTCTTCCTTTTTATTGTGTTACGAATTAATGATACATATGCTTAAATATTATTATACCTATTTTATTATAATTTGGTAAATATATAATTATTTTTGTAGATTGTAAAATGAAAGTTGCCACCCTGTAATGGTAAAATATTTGTGGAGGGAAACATGAGAAAAAACAACAAAATGA
>ERZ1026780.960-NODE-960-length-20475-cov-18.109990_pt1 | contig 20475 bp, 10 predicted proteins | sample MGYA00380126_ERZ1026780 | MGnify/ENA primary metagenome ERZ1026780 (study PRJEB33269, sample SAMEA4719762) | human gut metagenome | biome: human-associated habitat; feature: organic feature; material: feces | place: Cameroon | collected 2013-10 ... | reverse complement strand
TCGGCAGCGTCAGATGTGTATAAGAGACAGAAAAATAAACTTTTTCATTGTGTATTCCTGTTTATAAAAAAGTAACAATTTCAAGTTTTCTTGAACTAGTCAGTTTTTATATTAGCCTGAATGTCGAGTTTATGTAAATTTCTTTTCATGCTGAACCCCTGTTGCAAATTATTCGTTATATAGATTTTTTTTATTTATTACATTAAACTTTTATATGCTTGCTGAAAGATTTTAGCAGGGCGTTGCGGGGCGGCGTTTGAGCCCCGCAGAAGGGGTAGTGGAAAAAATGCGGTGGTTGAGCTTGCCGAAACCGGAGCGTTTTTGAAACGAGGGGAAGGCTTTCCCCGCCTGTTGGATAGAGCGAGTCAGAATTAGATGCGCGGCAGCTGATTCTGGGCAGTGAAGGACGCATGGCGGCCTGAGCGTCGGAAATACTTTCCCCCACCTTAAATAAATTTTGTGAATTAAAATCGCCTTTTTCCTTTGCAATAAATATGATAAGAAAATGCAATGGGTCCAGGAACTCCTGGTCTTGCTGGGGAAAAGGAGGGTTCTAGGGAGGAAAAAAAACCGCTTAGAAAGTAGAGGGGTTGTTCCTTCCTAGAAAAATAAGTTTTATAAAAGGAAAAAATATGAACTTTACAAAACCAAACGGAAAACGCCGTGTTGTGATTACAGGCGCAGGAATGATGAGCGGACTCGGGCAGTCTTGGGAAGAGGCGTTTGCCCAGCTTAAGTCTTATAAAAACTGTATTAAAAATATGGAAGAATGGCACGATATCCAGGGAATGAATACGCATCTTGCGTGTCCGGCTAAGGGCGAGATTCCAAAATATCCGCGCAAATTGGTTCGCGGAATGGGGCGTGTTGCGCTTCTTTCTTATCATACTTCGCAGATGGCTCTGCAGATGGCCGGTCTTTTGAACGAAGACGGAACAATTGCTGATGAATGTAAAAACGGCAGGACTGGTGTTGCCTATGGCTCTTCTATGGGTTCTTTTGATTCTATTCAGGAGCTTACCAGCGTTATGGAAGACCGCTGCACTGCAAAGGTAAATTCTTCTACCTACATTAAATGTATGCCGCACACTTGCGCCGCTAATATTGAAGTAACTTACCAGTTGAAGGGTCGTATGATTGTAACAAGCGAGGCTTGCACTTCTGGCTCTCAGTCAATCGGCTATGCGTATGAAACTATTGAAAACGGCTTGCAGGATATGATGATTGCCGGCGGTGCGGAGGAACTTTGTCCGCCGGATGCTGCTATTTTTGACCAGCTTGGCTCGACTTCAATCCGCAATGAGCATCCGGAAACTGCTCCTAGTCCTTTTGATAAGGACCGCGATGGCCTTGTTATTGGCGAAGGCGCGGGAACTTTGATTCTGGAAGACTTGGAGCACGCTGTAAAACGCGGCGCAAAAATCTATGCGGAAATTGTTGGCTTTGGAACAAACACGGACGGAACTCACATTACTTCGCCAAACAGCGAGACTATGGGAATCTGTATGCAGCTTGCGCTTGATTCGGCAAATCTTAAGGCTGATGACATTGCTTATGTAAATGCGCACGGAACTTCAACCCATCACGGTGATATTGCGGAAACAACTGCGACCGCCCGCGTTTTTGGTCGCAAAGTTCCGATTTCTTCTACAAAATCATATATCGGGCACACTTTGGGCGCATGCGGTGCGGTTGAGGCCTGGATTACAATCAATATGATGAACGAAGGCTGGTTCCACCCTACGTTGAACTTGAAGAATGTTGACCCGGAATGCGGCGATTTGGACTATATCAAGGACGAGGGCCGCAAAATCGAGGCGGAATACGTAATGAGCAACAACTTTGCGTTTGCCGGAATCAATACATCTTTGATTTTTAAGAAGTGGCGCGAAGAGTAGAGGAGCATTCTTAGCCCTTTGCCGCTGTTGAGAAAAGCCGGAAAGTTTTTTTTCCGGCTTTTTTATTTTCACATCGCCTGCGTAATGCTTGCGCCGTGGTTCATTTAGGGCGAACTTATTCTTCCAGCAGTTTTTGTAGCGTTGGGGAAATGTGCAGCGTTCTTGTAAGTTTTTCTGCGGCGGAAGATTCTGGTTGTTCCGGCGCGCTCTTGGATTCGGACTTTTGCTCTGATTTTTTTACGGCGCGAATCAGGATGTTTTTCGGCGTGTGCTCCATGTCGATGAATTCCAGGAGCTGGACATTGTATCCTGATTTTTCAAGAAATTCTCCTCGGAGCGCGTCTGTTAAAAGCGCTGAAAAGCGTTCCTTTATTATTCCGTATTTTAAAAGCGGTTTGAACTCTTCTGGAACGGAACTTTTGTTCAGCTGGCTGTTTATTTCGTGCTGGCAGCAGGGAACGCTTAAAATCGCCTTGCAGCCGTGTCTTACGGCGTAATTCAGCGCAAAATCTGTAGCCGTGTCGCACGCATGGAGTGTGATTACGATGTCCGGCGTGTTCTGATAGCTGTAGCCGGCGATATTTCCTGTGTCAAATTTCAGTCCTTTTAAATTCAGTTCGGCGGCGATTCTGTTGCAATATTCGATTACGTCTTTTTTCAGGTCAAGCCCGATGATTTCCACTTCAAGGTGTTTTATTTCTGTTAAAAAATAATGAACGGCAAAAGTCAGGTAAGATTTTCCGCAGCCAAAATCTGCGATTCTTATGGGATTTTCGCCGGTCTGTTTCTGGACTTCCGGCAAAATGTCGTTTATGAATTCAATGAACCGGTTGATTTGCCGGAACTTGTCGTGCTTGGAACTGATGATTTTTCCGTCGCTTGTCATAAGGCCGAGCAAGACCATGAACGGCACTGGAATTCCTTCGGGAATAAGGTAGTTTTTTTGTCTGCTTCCGTTTTTCCAGACGATATTTTTGTTTGCCGGCGCATTTTCTTGCTTCAGTTTTTTTGAAAGTCTTGTTACATTTCCTTTTTTATTTCCAAGGTATGTTATTTCTTCTGAATCTGTGCGCAGAACGCAATTTTTAAAAGTTGTTCCGGCGTGGGTTCTTATGAATTCGTCCAGTTCTTCTTCTGTTTTTTGTTCATGGAAAGCCTGGGTTTTTGTGAACTTTTCTATGTAATACATAGTTTTGTTTGAATTGTTCGCCGCCTGGGCTTTTATGCGCAGATATGGCCGGTCAAGTATTTTTTCAATGTTTTTTACAGGTTTGCTGAATGTGCAGGAAATTATCATAGGACTTTAAATGTATACCAAATGCAAAAAAAATGATATATTTAAAGTTATGGGTAAGACTATTGTTTTTGTAAACCAGAAAGGCGGAGTTGGAAAGACAACTTCCTGCATCAATATTGGAGCATATATTGCCATTTCTGGGAAAAAAGTTCTTCTTGTCGATTTTGACTCTCAGGGAAATATGTCCAGCGGCGTTGGCGTTTCTAAAGATAAGCCTACGATTTATGAACTTTTGGCCGGCCAGGTGACTGCGGAGCAGGCTATAAAACATACTCCTGTTGAAAATCTTGACGCAATCAGCGCTTCCATTGATTTGTCCGGCGCTGCGATTGAACTTGTTGAGCAGGAAGACCGCGAATTTTTCTTAAAAAAGGTTCTTGACCCGCTCAAAGATGTTTACGACTACATTTTGATTGATTGTCCGCCATCGCTTGGAATTTTAACATTGAACGGACTTGCCGCGGCTGACCAGGTTCTTGTTCCTATGCAGTGTGAATATTTTGCCCTTGAAGGAATCACTCTTCTTTTAAAATCTGTGAATAAAGTTCAGCAGGGAATTAATCCGAATCTTACAATCGGCGGAATTTTCTTTACAATGTATGATTCACGCACAAGGCTTGCGCAAGACGTTGTTATGCAGGTAAAAACTTATTTTAAGGACGTTGTTTTTAGCACTATAATTCCAAGAAATGTAAGGCTGTCTGAAGCGCCGTCCCGGGGGCTTCCGATTTGCAATTATGACCCTGAATGCGCCGGTGCGAAAAGCTATAAAAAACTGGCAGAGGAGATAATGCATCGTGGCTAAAAAAGGTGGTTTAGGTCTTGGCCGTGGTCTGGATGCCCTTATGGGCGGAAATAACAGCGTTCCTCTTTCCGGGCTGGGAAGCGCAAGTGATATTCAAAAAGATGAAAGCGGAAAGCCGATAAATCTTCCTGATGGAGTGACCGTTGATGACGACGGAACTCTTTGGGCGAATCCGGCTGATTTTATTGCAAATCCAAAGCAGCCGCGAACTGAATTTGACCAGAAAAAACTTGAGGAACTTGCGGATTCAATCCGGGAAAACGGCGTTATTGAGCCGATTATTGTTGAGCCGGCTGAAAACGGCAAGTTTTATATTGTAGCCGGAGAGCGCAGGACAAGGGCTTCCCTGCTTGCGGGGCTTTCAAAAGTTCCTGTGCAGATTAGGAAATTTGATGAAATTCAGCGGCTTCAGGTTGCGCTTATAGAAAATATCCAGCGCGCGGATTTGAATCCTATTGATGAGGCGCAGGCGTATTACAATCTTATGGAGCTGGGCGAGCTTACTCATGAGGAAGTTGCTAAACGCGTGGGAAAAAACCGCTCTACGGTAACAAATTCTGTCCGTCTTTTAAAACTGCCTGATGATATGAAAAAATCGCTTGTTGACGGACAGATTTCTTCCGGTCATGCGCGCGCTTTGCTTTCTGTTTCTAATCCTGCCGACCAGCGCATCATGTTTGGAAAGATTGTCGGCAGCGGGCTGAATGTGCGTGAGGCGGAGGAGCTTGCGCAGGTTTATAACAATGGCGGGCGGGCGGCATCGAACAAGCCTTCTAAAAAAGTTGTAAAAAAAGATCCGGAAATTGCGCGCATTGAGCAAAAATTTATTGATGTGTTCGGTACGAAAGTTGTGCTTAAGGGAACTATTGAAAAAGGTTCTATTGAAATAAATTATTTTACAAAAGAAGACCTGAACCGGCTTTATAACATAATTGCGCCGGGACAGGAGTAGCGGATTCTTAAAAACAACGCATAGTCCGTTTGTTTTTATATTTTTAGCATGCCAAGAACTTTTCCTATGCTTTCGTGGATTACAAGGTTCGCTCTGGCGTCGCCTGCGGTTGCCGATTTGTTGATAAGGACAATATTTTTGCCCCTGAAATAATCAATCAGGCCGGCGGCAGGGTAGACCACAAGGGAAGTTCCGCCGATTATAAGCGTATCTGCGTTTTTAATTGCATTGACCGCGCCATTTATTACATTCTGGTCAAGGGATTCTTCATAAAGAACTACATCCGGTTTTACAAGCCCGCCGCATTTTGCGCAGCGCGGCAGTTTGTCCGGGGAATTTTCGCTTTCTGCAATAAAATCGATGCCGTATTCTGCTCCGCAGTCCATGCAGAAATTTCTTAGCGTGCTTCCGTGCAGCTCAAATACGTTTCTGCTTCCTGCTTTTTGATGAAGTCCGTCGATGTTTTGCGTCACAACGGCTTTTAGTTTTCCTTTTTTTTCCATTTTTGCAAGCTGAAAATGCGCGGTGTTCGGCTCGATATTTTTTATAATCAGTTTTTCTCTGTAAAACCGGTAAAATTCAACAGGATTCGCGTCAAAGAAACTTCTGCTGATAATTGTTTCCGGCGGATATTTCCATTGCTGGTTGTAAAGTCCGTCCTGACTTCTGAAGTCCGGAATTCCGCTTTCCGTAGAAACCCCTGCGCCGCCAAAAAATACTATGCTGTCTGCGTTGTCATATATTTTTTGAAAATTTTCAATTTTTTCTTCAAGTTTAGTTTCTGTTTCATTCATATTCGTTGATTTTATCACGATAACTGAAAATTTAAAGATTTTCGGCTTTCTTTCCGATAAAAAAAAGTAAAAATTTGAATTTTACCCTAAAAATTTGTCATTTACTTATTTGTGGATTAAAATAAACTGTATTTAAAAAAATGGAGATTTTATGTATGAAAAACATTAAGGTGCTTTTATTTGTTTTTGCTGCTTTTTACATGGGAACAGGATTGTTTGCTAGGGATGTTGAAACTCATAGTGTTGAAAATTTAAAAAGCTGGCAGGATTCTTTTGATTTGAACAGCAGAAAAGCCGGAAAATATAACATTATGGTCAAGGCTATGGATTTGAGCGATAATGTTACTCTTGAAGGTCCGTTTAATATTTATCTTGATCCGAATTCTGACCTGCCGGTTTGCGGAATAACCAACCCTCATCCGGGAATGCGGATTGTCGGCAACTTGAATATTGTAGGAACTTGTGTTGATGATGACGGCGTTGAATATGTGAATTTGATTCTTGATGGCGACGAGGAAAATCCTGTACGTGCGAAAGGAAAGGAATTCTGGTCTTATTATCTTGATACTACGGAGCTTGAGGAAGGTCTTCATACTATAAAAGTTGTTGGCTGCGATATAAACGGTCTTGTTGGAAAGCCTGTTGAAATCACATGGAATCTTGACCGCCGCCAGCCGGTTACTGCCATCGAAAATAAAGTGATGGGAACTCTGGTTTCCAGGACAGTAAAATTTCATGGAACGGTTTCTGATGGAAACGGAATAAAAACCCTGTCTTATTCTGTTGACCAGGGAAATACTTTTAAAAATGTAAAGCTTTCGCGCAAAAAAGACAGGATTGAATTTGATATTTCTATTGATACAAAAAAATTCCCGGACGGTCCTGCTGTAATCTGGTTTAAGGCCGTTGATAACGCGGGCTCGGAAGGTGTGTATTCATTCCTTTATTTTATAGACAATACTAGTCCTGACGTGAAAATTCTTCAGCCGGCGGATAAAACTCCCCAGTTTGGCAAGGTTGCTGTGACAGGCTATGCAAAAGATACGGTCGGACTTTCAAAATTGAGCTGGTCTTTTGGCAAAGAATCCGGGGATTTTGAAATTGTTCCGGGAAATCCGTTCTGGGCGAAGGAATTTGATCTTGCGGGAACAAATGATAAGTCAAGAAAATTTACAATTTCTGCGACGGATGTTGTAGGAAACGTGATAACGGTTTCTCAGAATATTATTATTGATGAGTCTCTTGATAAGCCTTCTGTAAAAATTGCATTCCCAACGGCGGATTCGCTTGTTGAAAGCGGTGATTCCCTGTATGTGCGTGGAATTGCGACGGACGAGGATGGAATTGCGTCTGTAAAATATCGCCTTGATAACGGCGAATGGATTGAAGAGGCGACAAAAGGTGTTTTTTACGGCGTTCTTGCGCAGGGTGCGGAACTTTCCGCCGGAAAGCATTCTGTTTCAGTTGTCGCGACAGACAGGCATGGCGTTCAGAGCGATGTTTCAACTGTTGAATTCCAGGCGCGGGGCGCAGTTCCTGTTTTCTCCGAGGCTAAGATTGCTGGAGTTCCTGTTGTGAACGGAATTCAAGTTCATCCGGAAAGCGGTTCTGTCTTTACAACTACGGTTTCCAGCAGCGTAGGGCTTGCTTCCGTTCATGTTGAAACCCGCTGGGGAAACAATGGCTTGAAGCAGGATGACTACGAGTTGAATTCCGCGGGTTCATATACAGTGAATATTCCTATAAACGATGACTTCCCTAAAGGAATTGCAAAAATTTATATTTCTGCGACTGACACAGTCGGACGTACAAAAAATTACAAGGCGATTATAGATGTTACGAACACGTCTGTTGTCCAGGGAGCGGAGCCGAAAGTTGTTCTTGATGACTGCATTGCCGATGAAAAAGGAACAGTTCTGAACAGCAAGGAATTTCCTGCGACCGGATATTTTATCGGTGGAAATGCGCGCTCTGTTGAGATTGTGCCGAAAACACCTTTTGCGACGGCAAGGCTTTCTGGAAATCAGATAATTCTTTCTGCCGGTGATGTCAATGGTTATTCCGAGCCGGTTGTTGTTCGTGTTACAACCGACCAGGGGCTTGTGTATGATTCTCAGAAAATTGTGTTTAAGCAGGATTCCGCTTTTCCTAAAATAAAAATTTCAGAAACTTCGGATGTTCAGCTTCTGGATGCGGCCAGCGGAAGCGTTGCGATTTCTGGCTCTGTATCGTGTGAATCTGGAATAGGTTCTGTTTCTTACAGGGTGTTTGCTTCAAGGGCGAATATGAATGCCGGAGTTGTCGCTTCCATGGAAAATGTTTCTTCCAGTGAAGTTGTTTCTCTTGGCGCGGTCCGTTCGTTCAATATTCCGCTTGAAACAGCTGATTACGGAATTTATATTGTTGAAATTACTGCAGAAAGTGCCGGCGGAAACAAAACGAGCGAAGTTGTCGGCTTCAGGAATATTCCGGATTTTCCGGAAGGTGTGAAGGGCTCGCCTAAAAATCCTATGATTGTCTGGGCGGATGGCGAGAATGTTTACGCCGGCGCCGCATATCAGGGAGAGCTTGCCCGCTCTTTTTCAATCTATAAACGCAGCGGAATGAATCCCGGAGCAAATTCTTTGCAGTGTTCACTTGAATACGGAGATGGAAAAACTGCTTCTTCAAAATACAATGCCGTTAAAATTCCAGAAATAAAAGCGGCTTTTGCAAAAGCCGGCGATAAAGATTATGTTGCCGGAATGCCTGTTGTGCTTGCTAGAAACGAAAAATCATCCTTGATTGCTTACGTTGATTCTGAAGCGCAGATTTCTGCAAGTTATGAAATTTCCGGCGAGGACGTTCCTGGCGGTTCAAGACAGTCGGGCGGTTCGGCTCTTGTTTCAAAATCAGAAGAAAAGGAAAATCGCTGGGTTGTTCAAATTCCGCTTGAAAATTTGCCGGCAAGGATGAACAAGATTAAGCTTTCTGTAAAAGCCGGTTCTGTTTCAAGACAAATTTCAGGAAGTGTGGCAATAGTTCGTCCGGTCGAGGCTTCTATGCTGGATGACAGGCGTGCTATCTATACAATAGAAGATTCTGACTCAAAATATGACCGTGATGTAGGCTGTTATATTTTACGCACTGAAGAAAGCTTTAGTTTTTACGCGAATGTTCCGGATCTTGTGAGCGCAGATTTTGTCGCCGCGGCAAACGGCCTGAAAATCGAACGTCAGGGAAATCTGGTCAAGGTTGTTCCTGAAAAAGAAGGTTCTTTTAATAATGTTGCGGTTCGTGTAAAGGATGTGAATGGAGTTGCATATACATCTCCTGCTGTTAATTTTATTGTCGACAACGGCGCTCCTGAAGTAAAAATTGTAACCCCGGAAATTCATCAGTGGGTAAAAAATTCTTTAAGGATTACAGGAACTGTCGCAGATCCGAGCGGCGTAAAAAGCGCGGAGTATTCTCTGGATAACGGAGAAACCTGGAAAACGCTGAATTTAAGCTCATCCGGCAGAACTGCGGTGGGCGCGACGTTTAGCGGAACGGCGGATATTAGTTCTGCGGAAGAAGGACTTGTCGCTCTGGATGTCCGGGCTTTTGATGTCGCGGGAAACGTTGCCTACGCAAGAACTGCCGCTTATAAGGATGTGACTCCGCCGTCTGTGGAGATTGTCGTTCCTAACGATGATGCGATTGTAAACGGCGATAATCTTATCTGCTTCAATGTTTCGGATAACGCAAGTTTTGAAAAGGCATATTATATTGCGCCGCCAACAGGCAAATCTTCCGGGGTAAAGACGGAGCTTACAGACATTTCGGCGACGTTTGTTTCAACTCATATTGGTACTTCGGAAAAACCTATTGATGATGGAATGTCGTTTGAGTTTGTGGATGCGGCTGGAAACGTTTCTTCTTACGAATCGTGGAGCTTCCTGATTGATTCAAAATCAGACTTGCCTGTGGCAGAAATTCACCTTCCGACTTACGAAGATGTTATTACCCGTGATTTTACGATTTCTGGAGTTGTTTACGATGATGACGGTCCTTCTTCTATTTATTACAGGATAGATGGCGGTCCGTACAACAAGCTTGAAGAAATGGGAACAAGTTTTGCGATAGATGTTCCTTTTTCAACAATGACGGATAACGAGCATACAATCAATGTTTATGCGGTTGACATAAATGGAGTAAAAGGTCCGGTTGCAGAAAGAAAATTCAGGGTTTCTACGGAAGAGCCTAAGGGTGCGGTGGAAACTCCTACAATCGACAAGGCGAATAAAGGTCTTATAACATTGACCGGTGTAGCAAGCGACAGGAATGGCATTGAAAAAGTTCTTGTTTCCCTTGATAACGGTAACAGTTATAATAATGCGGTTGGAACTACGAACTGGTCGTATACTTTTGATTCGCGCGCAATTCCGAACGGAACAAATGTTGTGTTTATCAGAGTAATTGATAAATACGGAATTTCCGGTCTGTATTCAAGTTTGATAAACATAGACAATAAAGCGCCGGAAATGGTTTTGGATTATCCGCTGGATTATTCCGCGACTACAGGACCTTTGTTCTTCAGCGGATATGCTTTTGACAACGTAGATATTACGGAGCTGTTCGTGACAATCAGAAGTCTTGACGGAAAATCTATTCCTAGAAGCCTTCAGCGGATTGATTTTAATCTTGACAGGATTATCGCGCAGAATATAGACATCTCGGCTCTTGAAAACGGCTCTTACAACATCGAGCTTACGGCGCTGGATAAGGCCCAGAATGCGACACACGTCAGCAGAAACATCATGCTGAATAAAAATAAAGCGCTTGCTACGGTGAATCTTTTGTATCCGTTGAATGGCGAGCACAAGCAGGGTACTTTCAATATTTACGGAAATGCCGAGGCGGACAATAAGATTGAATCTCTTAGTCTTTATATTGATGATAAATATATTGCGACTACAGAGCTTACGGACAGCGACTGCTTCCGGTTTGAAATAACTCCTGATCTGATTTCTGATGGAGAGCATACTTACCGGGTTGATGCGAAAGTTGAAACAGGACAGGTTATACGCTCAAGAATTCAGACTGTTGAGTATAATTCCGTAGGACCTTGGGTTGCGATTGATAATTTTACTTATGGAGATTTTGCTACAGGACGACCTTATATAAAAGGCCATGCCGGATATTCTTTGAGCGAAGAAGAAAAAGTTGTGTCTTCTACAAAAAAAGCTACAAAGGAGCAGAAAGAAGCCATTAACAACAAGAAAGTCGCAAAGATTGAAATAAGTTTTGACAACGGAAAGTCATTTACTCAGATTTCAAAAAGTGAAAAATGGATGTACCGCATAGAAAATCAGGATATAGAAGAAGGTTTCCATTTTATGATTGTCCGGGCGACTATGCGGAACGGCGAGACTGCGATTGAGCGCACTATTATTCAAATTGATAATACCGCTCCAAAGATTCGTCTTATCAGTCCTAGCGTTGGCGGCCGTTACAATCAGGAGCTTGTTTTCAGCGGTCTTTCCAGCGATACCGTTGGTCTTAAAGACGTTCAGCTTACGCTCCGAAAGGGAGACAAGGCTTCTTATGAAGTTCCGTCTTTCATTCAGGGCTTGTACCTTGACTGGCATTTCTGGGGCGCGACGCTCTTTGATATTGGCGTAGGACTTACGTTCTTTGATGATGTAGTAAAAGTTCAGTTTCAGTGGGGACAGTTTACCCAGGCGCAGAGAGAAATGTTCAGCAATACTTCAATGCGTTACGGCGGCGACAGTGTTATGGGAATCAAGATTCTTGCGAATGTTGCGAATATTCCGTTCAGCTATTTCTTTGGACGCGACCTTGACTGGCTCAGCGCGAATCTTGCGGTTGGAGCGCAGTTCAGCAGATTCAACGAGTCTGGTTCTGGAGAAGCGCAGATTCTTTCGGCGATTCTTGCTCAGCTTGAATTCCCTAAGGTCAAGTTCCCGAATATGAAGTGTTTCAGTTCGCTGTCGTTGTACACGGAATTCTCTTTGTGGTTTATTCCGACGGATGTTTCAAGCTCGAATGTTGATATTAACAATATCGTGCCACAGATTGCAGAAGGTATCAGGTTAAGTGTATTCTAAGGCGGGTTTTATGAAGCGTAGCATTAAAAAATTTATTACACTGGCTGTTTTCGCTTTGATTTCTGGAATTGTTCCGGCGTTTGCAATTGACGCGTATGTAACGGTAATTTACCGTGAAGTTGACATTGCGTTTGTTGACCGCTCCAATACGGAGCTTGACGGAATTCTTTCAAAATCAAATGAGGACAGAAACTATTATCTTATTGAAAACTATACGATGAAAAAAATACGCCATCTTGTAGTTTCTGAAGATTACGAGTTTGCAAGCGAAGCGACTCTGGTTGTGATTGATAATAATCTTGACAATATGGAAGCCGTTGAGCTTTATTCAACGATTTCTTCTGCCCTGGAAAAACAGAAGGAGCAGCGTCTTGCTATTGAGCAGCGTAAGCAGGCTGAAAACGCCAGGTTTGAAGCGGAAAAAGCAAGGCAGCGGGCAGTCATTGAAAAAGATTATGTTTCTATGAACACGGCTAGCGGAAATACTGTATACCTTAAAGGCAAGGATGAGAAACTTTCGTCAACATTCTGGGCTTTTAGGTTCGGGCTTTTTGACGGAACATTTGTTTCTGACACGGGCGATGATTATACAAGTTTCCGTTACGGTTTGAGCGGTGATTTTACCTATGAATATAGTTTTGATAAGCTGATGATTGGCGCTGATGTAGGCGGAGATGCGGTTATCATTCCGTTCTTTGGCGATGACAGCACGATTCTTGGAAATTTCAGTTTGATTCCAAAAATGAGTTTTGCAGGTCTTGGAAAATGGCTTTCGTTCAGGGCAGGATTTGCTACTGTCATAAGGCTGGATTCCGGCGATGGAAATGAATCTTGCCTGCAGGAAACTGTTTACAGTCCGGTCTTTGGCCTTGGTCTGAACCGGATAAATATTGGCGGCGCGGAATTTTCTATGAATGCTGATTATCTTCTTGGACATCTTATTTATGATGGTTTGAATTTTGCCATGAATTCGGCCATTAATTTTTCATTGCCAATGATGAAAATGGATAAGGTTCAGCTTAATTTTAATATTGGAATAAAGGACACACTTTTTGTAAAGGATTCAGGCATTGAAAACCGTGCCGGAATTATTCTTGCAGTTGGAGCACAAAATGTTATCAAATAAAAAAATAGTTACAGCACTGCTGATGTTTTTAATCAGTTTTTCAGTTTTTGCACAGGCATCTAACGATGCTATGGTTCAGCGTTATCTGGAACGGGCGTCCGCCGCTTATGACGAAGGAAATCTTGCTGATGCGTATAAGAATATAAACGCTTCTATTAATTTTGGAAAAATGAATGACGGAATTGTTCCGGCGAACGTCCTTGTTATTGCCCGTTCAATTTATACGCAGCGTTTAAAGGAGCTGAACAGAAAGTACGTTGAAAGCTTGTATATTGATATAAAAACAAATCTTGTTGAAAAATATCCTGAAATAAACACGCCTGAGCTTACAAAGCTTATGCGTCAGATAGAAGCGAATGTTACGGCGGCAGAAAAAGCGGCTGATAAAAAACAGCAGCATGATTTTCTTGAAAGCATAAAGGAGTCTACTTCCAGCACTCAAAGCGCGATTTCTGACCTTGGCGAAAAAATGCTCGACCAGACAAAGCAGAATTCGCAGCACTTGGCGGAAGTTTCAAGGACAATGAATACAAATATGACAAAAATTTTTATTGTTGTTGTAATTTGTATTGTCATGATTCTTTTGATTGTAGGATTGATTTTGCTCATCATGCATTTCAGCGTAAAGCAGAACCACATTCAGCAAATGCAGTATGCGGAAGCGTTTAAGCTTCTGGCGGCAAACCAGAGCCAGACAAATCAGCTTATGATAGGCGGAATAGCAGGGCTTTACAGCGACGAAGGATTGAAGCTTGCAGGCTCTTCGACATGGAGTCAAAGTTCGCTTCCGGAGCCGGAAGATACTCCTGAAGAAAAAGAGGCGCTGGCAGAGCTTGCGCAAAAATGCCGGGAAATCGGTGAAAAAATTGATGCTGCGACAGGAAGAAAAAACAATTCAAAAAATGTTTCTGAAATTGTGTTCAAGCTGGCTACGAATCTTGGATGCCGCCAGCACGATGCGATGGTTTATTTCTGCGCTGCGATGGTTTACGATGTTGGATTTCTTTCTATTGAACAGGAAACATTGAAGGCTCAGGCTCTTTCAGAAGAGCAGAAAGATAAGATAAGACATCACATTGATTTTGCGGAAAAGCAGCTTGAGTTCGTTCCTAAAAAATACTGGTCGGTTTTTAGCGATGCCGCAAAATATCACCACGAAAATTTTGACGGAACAGGATATTCCGATGGTCTGAAGGGGGATGAAATTCCTCAGATTGCAAGAATTATTCGCGTTGCGGACAGTTACAACGCTCTTTCAAGCCGGCGCTCTTTCCGGGGCGGAATGGATAAAGAGTCTGCGCTGGAAAAACTTGAGTCAGAATCAAATCTTTACGATCCTGATGTTTTAAAAGTTCTTGAAGAGATTATATAGCCTGAATATTGAGTTTTTTCTAAAAAGAACAAAAGCGCAGGCAGATTTGCAATTTGTGAAGATTTTTGGCGATTGAATTAATTAAAGTGCGGAGCACCCGAATTAATGCAAGCGTAGCGCGAGCCAAATCCATCTGAGCAAATTGGGAATCTGCCGGGAGCGTTCTTTCATAATTTCCAAAAAAACTCGAAATTAAGGTTATATAACCCGAATATTAAGTTTTTTGTTGAATAACTTTTAAAAAGATGCCGATAAACTATGTATGAAAAAATACGTATTTTGTTTTATGGCATCTTTTTTTGTTTTAACAGCGTTATGCGCAAAACAGGCGAAACCTTTGTATAAAATGCAGGAAAAATCAAAAGCGGCGGAAGAACTTTCTCCGGCCGGTGAATCCAAAATTTTTATTGTAGGAACGAGCAAGGGTCTTTTTAAGCTTTCGAGAGGAAACTCATTTTTTCCGGTTTGGACCGAAGGCTCTGTTGAACAGATTGTGCGCACGGAAATTCCTTCCGAAGATGGAAAAATAATTGAAAACTGGTATTTCCGCACCAGCAAGGGAATTCTTTTTAGTTCCGACCTTGAGATTTTTGAATACAGAAATTCCGGGCTGCCGCTGTCTACAATAAAAAATTATGACGGACAAAATACTGAATTTGAAACCCGGGTTCAGACATTAAAAGATTTGTGCGCAAATCCCTTGAATCCGCAGCAGCTTGTTACAGCCACAAAAGATTCCGTTTATTTGTCTCGGGACGGCGGACGGAACTGGAAAAATCTTGGTTCAATGAGCATGGCTACGCCTGGTGTAAAGGCATGCGCGGTCGGCTCAATGCCGGTTACGCTCAGCGATGGTTCTACAGGAACAGAGCTTGTTGTTTTTATGAGCCATCCCATTTTTGGCCTTTCCTATATAAAGCCGGATGCCGCCCGTCCTGCGTGGATTGATGTGGCAAAAGGCTTTGAGATGATGCCGAGCCTTACGAGCCCTGACGAAATTGCGGATATTCTTCCGGTTCTTGTCCAGGATGAATACGGAACTTCTTATGTTGATATTTATTTGAGCCAGAGTTTTATTCCGCGCATTTATAAATTTGACTGGCCGAACCGCCAGGGCGAACTTATTTATAAAGGCGAAGAGCCTGCCGAAACCATTGACGGACTTGCAGTTGCAGGGAATAAACTTGTTTATTCAAAAAATGAAACCCTTGGAGCATTAAACCTTGAGGATTATACAAATCCTGGTATTCCTGGAAAACTCTCCGAATGGAAAAAAAGTTTTGCCTGTGTTCCGGGCAGCGTGAATTCTGCATGGATTCCGTACAATCGCAGCGGATTGAAACGGGGAATTCTTCTGAATGAGCTATGGCTTTTGTATCCGGGCACGATAAATTCTCAGTACGGAAAAAAAGCGCTTGGTCAAAAAAGCATTTATGTCTCGGCGTATCAGTGCAGGCTTCAGACAGGAATTGATAAATTTAAAAAAATAATAAAGGACAACAATCTTAACAGTCTTGTTATAGATATGAAAGATGATTACGGACTTCTTCGTTATGACACTAAAGACGAGCTTGTAAAGTCAAAGGGAAAGGTTACTCAGTATGCGGTTGACCTTGACCATTTTGTAGAAGAATTTAAAAAAGACAATACATATCTGATTGCCCGGATAGTAGTTTTTAAAGACCGGAATCTTGCAAAATTCGGCGGTTCAAAATATGCGGTCTGGAATTACAATACAAAATCGCCGTGGGTCGGCATAAAAGAATATGAAGATATTGTGGATGAGGAAACCGGTGAGGTGACTGGAAAAAATCCTGTTTACTATGACGAAAACTGGGTTGATCCGTATTGTCCGGAAGTTTGGGAATATAATGTTGCGATTGCAAAGGAACTTATTGCCCGCGGATTTGATGAAATTCAGTTTGACTATATCAGGTTTCCTACGGATGGCTATAATTTGCGTCAGGCAAGCTACCGCTGGAAGAGCGAGGGCATGGATAAGGAAAGCGCGTTGGTTTCGTTCCTGAAGTATGCCCGCGAAAATATAAACGCTCCGATTGGAATTGATATTTATGGCGCGAACGGCTGGTATAGAAGCGGCACCCGGACCGGACAGGATGTGGAGATGATGGCTGAGTATGTTGATGTAATCGGCCCTATGTTTTATCCAAGCCACTTTGAAAACGCTTTTATGAATTTTCCGCCGGCGGAAGACCGTGTCTACAGAATTTATTATTATGGAACTTACAGAAATTCAGTTCTGGCCCGAAACCGTGTTGTAGTACGACCGTGGGTTCAGGCTTTTTATCTGAACGTAAGCTACGACCGGCAGTATTACGGCAAGGAATATGTTTTAAAGGAAATATTTGGCGTGCGTGATTCAGTTGACCACGGCTATATGTATTGGAACAACTCTGGAAATTACGAAATGATTTCGCCGGATATTGCAAAGGACGAGCCTTTTATTGGAACTTGTCCGGAATCCAGCCCGGCGTTCAGAAAACCGGCTTTGGGAACACAGGAAGCGCCGGAGTTTACAAATGAAGGCCTTTCCCGCGCTGATAAAATTTTTAACCGCGAAAAAAAACGCTGGCACTCAAATGATTCCGTCTTCAATCCGCTCTTGCAGATGAAACTTTTTAATAAGAAGATTGAAAAAAAATAACTTTTCAGCCCTGGCACTATTAAATTTTGGCCAAGGCAGAAGTTGACTAAGTTTTTTCAACAAATTTTATAAAACTCAAGGTTGCGCACTAGGCAAAATGCGGGGGGGGGGTAGAATGTCCTATCTTATTTTGAAAGGGGACAAAAATGAAAAAACTTCTTTTTGCATTTTGTGCGGCAATCGCATTGTTTACAGGCTGTCAGAATGATTCGTCTGATGATTCTGCGTCTGTTCAAATCTCATTAAAAGAACGTATTAATACGGCAAGGGATGGTGATGTAATCGATTTGGGAAAGGCGAACCTGAAAATTGATGAAAACGATTCTTATACGATTTCAAAACCTTTGACAATTAAAAACGGAAACGTAAAAAATGCGACATTTACAGTAGAAAGCGATAAGGTTGTTTTCGACAGTCTTATGAGCATAAATGGCGTAATCGTGCACGAAAAAGTGGGAAACGGCGACTTTACATTGCAGAACTGCTATAAGGTTAGTGAAGTTTATGTAAATGGTGGCGGAAGCAATTCCATTCACATTGCAAAGACAATTGTTGAAAAGCTCATTGTAAATAAGAAGGGAGTGCGGGTAGCGCTTTCAAATGATGGTTCTTCAAAAGTTACTAAGACTATGATTTTTGAAGACTGTAAGCTTGATTCAGAAAATGAAAATAACTCTTTTGAAAAAGTTATTGTTGAAAAAGCTGTAAAAAATCTTAATCTTGCCGGAAAAACAAAAGTAGAAAGAATTGTTTCTACGGAATCGTCTGGTTCTGAATCGCCGACAATTAAGATTATCGTCAGTGTTGAAGTAAAGGTTGTTGCGGCGGACAGTACAGTAAAAAAATCTATAGAAAAAACAGATGGCAATGAAGAGTTTAATAAAAAAGAATCTGTTATAAACGATACGGAAATTTCTAGTGAAGAAAAAGCGGACTTGGAAGAAGAACAGGAAAAAGTTGAAAAACCAGGCACTTCAGAAAAACCTGGAGAAACAGGAAAGCCTGAAGCTCCGGCTCTTGAAAATCTTGATTTTATTATTGTGTCTAAAGATAAAATTTCCGAAAAACTTGATGCCTTTCCGGATTTTGCTGTTGGGGCAATCAGTGAAATAAAAGTTGAAAAGACCTCTTCGGGAGTTATTGTTACAAACTCTGCTGCGTCTGAAGATTATTTAAAAATCTGGGATTACTGGCTTGTTTCAAAAACTCCGGTAGAAGCAAAAAAAGGCAAGAACTATAAAATCAGTTTTGACCTTAAGGCAGACAAATCCTCAAGAATATATCTTGCAACAGTGGATGCGGCAACGTCGGAAGATTCAAAATATGTTGAGCATAATGTAGGAACAGAATATAAAACATATTCAGTGGAAACAGGAACTATACTGACCGACCGGTCGGCAGAAGTTCCCCTGCTTGCAATTGGTTCTGTTTCAAAGCTTTATATTAAAAATTATAAGATAGAAGAAACCGATCCAAAAATTGGTTATGCAATTTTTGGAGATTCCATTTCCTGCGAGGCATCGGCAGACGACATAAGCGTAACCTTTGGGGAAAACAGAGAATCAAGCATTAATATCTATCCGCTTGCTCTTGAAGTTGGCAAGCTGCACAAAGTTACATTCGATGTGACTTGCGACAAGGAAGTTTCTGATGTAGCCATTTTTGCAAGGGCAAATTCTAATGAATGTGCCACAGCAGGCAGTGAACATTTTTATTTTAATACTGAAAGAAATACCGTTACATTGTATGTTCCGGTGTATCAGAAAAACAAGGAAACATTTAGAACCCTTCTGGTTTGGGTTGACTCAAAAACTCCATGCAAACTTACATTCTCAAACTTTAATTCCGTGGAAACGGACTTGAATTCAGTGCTAAAGGAAAATAAAGGTCTTGGGCTTTACTTTGCGGGTGATATTTATCTTTCAGAATCGGAAGATAAGCTTTGGAGAGTTCTTTCTGCGGACAGACCTATTCAGCTTTCTCCTGACTCAAGGGTAGAGGGGCAGGTTCTTCTTTGTAATGGTGCGGCATGGGATTCTGTGGTGACAAGTTTTAGGGTAGTTTCAAAAGACTCTGAAGCGACAAGAGAAAATGAAAATATTGTTTTTACCAACAATTTTTCAAAAACAGTTTCACTTAGTTTTTCAATTAATGATAAGCTTGAAGCTGCGGTTGCTTGCGCTGAAACAGAGCTTCCAGACTGTCTGTGGATTGAAGGTTTTGTAAGTGAACTGGATGCGACAGGTGGTGGCTATACTCGTAAAAATTTTAAAGTAATAGATGCAAATACTCAAAAATTTGAATTTAAGTACGACGCAGAAAAGCATACTGGCTGGAACAGTGAAAGAGGCACTATATTTTTTAAGGTTTTCACTGACAAAACAGGCTGGCTTTTGGATTTTGGCGGAACTCGCATGCAAGAATTGTCTGTTGCATTGAACGGGGACTTTGTTCCTCTTTATGCCAGAGGCGTAGATGGAAATCATTCTCCTGGCAATATTGTTGTAAAAAATCTTGCTGATGCAGGGGACTATGTTATTACAGTGGTTTACAATGCGTCTGTCGGGTTTATTAAGTTAAAAATAGAAGGCGATGTTTATGAATGGCCTGAATTGCCTCCGTTAAAAACTGGCTGGTATTATTATGATATTAATAAGTCAGATTTGGGAGGTGCGGAAACCTTCAATATGCTTTTTAATAAACAAAATTATGGTTTAAAATCACAAAGTGCAGACATAGTAGGTTTAAGTGTGAGCAAAAATATCTACTGGTATGATTGCTGGCAGGAACCTGATGTTTCTAGCTCTGTGGAGCATGGTGTGTCAAATCCTTCTAACCGCGAGGATAACCCGGAGGTTACTCCGGCGGACGGTTATATCCGCATATATTTCTATTCAGCGTTTTCTGACCCGGGAAATTTAAATCTTCATTATTGGACTGTTGTCGAACCTGTTTTTGCTACGAAATGGCCCGGAGTAAAGATGATTGAATTCCAGCCGTAAAATTATAATCTGAAGCTATGCCATTCCTCTTTTTTTTGGAGGAGTGGCTTTTTTCTCCATTCGGGCGGCACGGCAGGATTCCATAGGGAGCCTGCCGTCGTGCTTTCCGGGGTTCCGGCCTCCGCCTCATTGCTCCGCTCCTCTTGTCCTTCCGCCGCATCCGCTTCCTTCCTTTTGCCCAGTTGTCTTCCCATCCCCGGTCTTTTCTCTGTTCCGCTCCGCAACGCTCCCTCCGGTCACTTCCGTGTCCGGGCCGCGCGGGCGGCGCGGCTTTGTGAGTGCCGGGGCATTTATAGGGAAATAAAAGAAATCAAATAAAATAGCCTGAATATCGAGTTTTTTTTGCAAAAAGAATAAAAGCGCAGGCAGATTTGCAATTTGTGAAGATTTTTGGCGATTGAATTAATTAAAGTGCGTAGCACCCGGATTAATACAAGCGTAGCGCGAGCCAAATCCATCTGAGCAAATTGGA
>ERZ1026780.957-NODE-957-length-20527-cov-5.527159_pt1 | contig 20527 bp, 16 predicted proteins | sample MGYA00380126_ERZ1026780 | MGnify/ENA primary metagenome ERZ1026780 (study PRJEB33269, sample SAMEA4719762) | human gut metagenome | biome: human-associated habitat; feature: organic feature; material: feces | place: Cameroon | collected 2013-10 ... | reverse complement strand
CGACCATGTGCCGTCAAGGCACAGTTTTAGTCGCATTTACTCTGACAAGTCACCCCATCTTCAGTTTCCACGAGCCGAGACGGGGGTCCGGGCGGTAGCGAATTTCTCCAATCGCAGTTTTTCCTAGAAGAGCTCGCTTTCCAGCATCGCGCAGAGCGCGTGGTAGACGGGCAGGTGGAATTCCTGGATGCGGTACGTCTCGCGCGCGGGGACGCAGATCGCGACGTCGCAGAGTTCGCGGAAGCGTCCGCCCCCCTCGCCCGTCAGGCCGACCGTCTTCACGCCCCGCGCGCGCGCCAGGCGGACGGCGTTGACGCAGTTGCGGGAATTGCCGGAGGTCGAAAGCGCGACGAGCGCGTCGCCCGGACGCGCCAGCCCCAGCAGCTGCTGGGCAAACGCCGCGTCCCACCCCACGTCGTTCGCGAACGCCGTGAGGATGCCCGTCATGGAGACGAGCGACACGGCCCCGAGCGACCCTTCGAGCGCCTCCGCGAGCGCCGCGCCCTCCGCCCCCTGCGCCTGTAGCTGCGCGCGCAGGGCCGCCGGGATGTCGCGGTGCTTCTTGAACGTCTTCAGGAGCTCGCCCACGATATGCTCGCTGTCGCTTGCGCTCCCGCCGTTCCCGCAGGTGAAGACCGTCCCGTGCGCGCGGTACGTCGCGAGCAGCGTCTCGTAGGCGGCGGCAACGTCGGCCCGGCACGCCTCCAGCGCGGGGTAACGGCTGAACAGCTCCTCGAAAATGCCCTTCGTCTCGTCCTTCACCGCGTTTCCCCTCACATCATGTTCGCGACGGCCAGGGCCGCGTAGTCGCCGATGTTCTCGCTCAGGCCCGCCGGCACGATACGGCACACCTTCCGCGCGCCCGGCAGGGCCTCGCGCGCGAGGATCGGTTCGACCTCCCTCATGAAGAGGTCGGCGTTGCGCATGAAGACGCCGCCGAGGACGATGACCTCCGGGTTGAGGATGTCGATCGTGTAGGCGAGGAGCGTCGCCAGCTTCTCGGCGCTCTCCCGAAAGACGCGCGTGCAGAACGGGTCGCCCGCGCGCACGTGGGCAAAGAGGTCCTTCGTCGTGAGCGTCCCCGCGCGCGCCTGTTCGGCGCTCGCGCTCCCGGCGTACTCCACCTCGTACTCGCGCGCGCGGATGCCCGCGAGGCGGGCGATGCCCGCGCCGGAGCAGAAGCCCTCCGCGCTGCCGTCCTTGTTGTAGCCCTTCGGTCCGCGCGGCGCGAGGCGGATGTGGCCGATCTCGCCTGCGTTGTCGTTCGTGCCGGAGTAGAGTTTCCCGTCGAGGACGAGCCCCGCGCCGAGCCCCGTGCCGAAGGTCATGAAGACGACGTTCCGCGCCCCGCGCCCCGCGCCGTACTTCGCCTCCGCGAGCGCACAGGCGTTCGCGTCGTTCTGCACGTGGACCGGCACGTTGAACGCATCCATCAGGTACTGCACGATCGGCACGTCGTCCCAGCCGGGCAGGTTGGGCGGACTCTGGATGATCCCCTCCGTCGAATCGAGCGGCCCGCCGCACGAGACGCCGATGTTGTCGATCTCGTAGGTTTCGGACAGCGCCTGGATCTTGTCCACGTAGATCGCCAGCACCTCCTGCCACGATTTCCCCGCCGTGGGGAACTCCTCGCGGTGGAGGATCGTGATGTCCGTGTCCGTCACGTTGCCCACGCTCACGGCGCATTTCGTCCCGCCGATGTCGAGTCCAAACGAATAGCACTTCATAATGTCGTCACCAGCACCTTTCCGTTGTAGGGGATTGTCGCCGCGCAGTTCGCGGGCACCAGGACACTCCGCCGTTCCCGGACGAAGAAGAGCGCCGTGAAGGTCTCGGCGTTCGCCGCGACCTCGACCGTACCCGCCGCCTCGACGGCGCGGAAGCGGAAGAACGGGCAGGCGACGTCCGCGCGGGACACCGGCGGCGGCAGATTGAAGTCGATGGACTTCAGCGAGGCGTCGACGTGCAGGGGGCGCGGCTTGCCGTTCGCGCCCACGCGCCCCCAGTCGTAGAGGCGGTACGTCGTGTTGGAGCTCTGCTGCACCTCGTAGACGCACACGTCCTCGCCGATCGCGTGGACGAGCCCGCCGGGGATGAAGAGCGTCAGCCCCTCGCGCGCGTCGTGGCGCACGAGCGCGTCCTCGAAGCGCCCCGTGTGGACGTCCTCCTCGATGCACGCCGGGGTCGTCCCGGGCCTCAGCCCCGCGAAGATCGGCCCCTTCCCGCCGAGGACGTACCACATCTCCGTCTTCGGCTCGCCGCCCGTCAGCGCGCGCGTCGCCTCGTTGGGGTGGACCTGCACGCTCAGGCGCCTCTGCGCGTCGATGACCTTGAAGAGAAGCGGAAAGACGCCCGCGACGGGCGCCTTCGTGCCCGTGAGCCGAGAGCCGTATTCGGCGGCCAGCGCGTCAAGCGCGCGGCCCGCGAGCGGCCCCTCGGCGACGACGGACGGCGACGAGCGGTGACCGGAGATCTCCCACGATTCCGTCCCCCACAGCGCCGTGTGGAGGTTCGCGCGGAACGTCAGCGGATAGAGTTCGGAAGCCATTTGTCCATTCAACCGTTGAAGTTCCCGTACATCGCCTCGTAGCGCGGCATGGGCGCCAGGATGCCGCCGCTCTTCGCCCAGTAGTCGGCGTCGCATTCGAAGACGCCCCGCTCCGTGCGCGTCCAGTGCGCGTCGGGGTGGGCGAGGTCCTGGCGCATCCGCTCCCAGTTGCGGAAGTTCTGGTGGCCGTTCGTTTCCACGAGCCCGAGGTCGCCGATGCCGGGGAACGCCGGGAGGCGCGCGGCGACGGCCTTGTTCCACTCGACGAGCGCCGGGCACACGGTGAGGTCGGCGCAGAAGCAGGGGACGCCCCGCTCGTGCGCGGCCTGGGCGATCTTCATCGACATCGACATCGTCTTCGCGATCGGCTTCAGGGCCATGGCGCGGTAGCCCATCTCGATGCGCACGAGGGCGTCCTCCACCGTGTGGGCGCTCTCGTCGGCCGCGAGGCGCAGCGGGATGTCGTGGACGTCGATGTCGGCACGCTCGTCGAACGGCTCCTCGATGAGGGCGACCTGCTCGTAGGCGCCGATCGCCTTGAGGTGGTCGATGAAGCGCAGCAGCGTCTCCTTCTTCTCGTAGCGCCCGTTCGCGTCGAAGTAGTAGGGCAGCTTCCCGCTCTTCGTGTAGGGCGTGCGGCAGTCCTTGAGGACGGCGTGGATCTCGGCGACGCGCGCCTTGTCCCGCTCCAGCATCTCCTCCTGCGTGCCGGGCTGGCCGATCTTGATCTTCATGAAGAACGAACCGGCGTCGACGGCCGCCTTGATCTCGGCCGGCGGCACCTTGTAGGAGAAGAGCGGGATGGAGGCGCACTTCGCGTGGCGGCAGGCGAGCGCGGGGCGGTAGGCGTCGGGGATGAGCTGGTCGAAGTCCGTGAAGCCGTTCTCGCGCGCGAAGAGGACCCAGGCCGCGTTGTCGACGGCGACGAGCGCGTTGAGCGCGAAGGTCGCGCGGAGGTCCGGATTGGCCGTCACCTTCTTCCCGTACTCCCACACCTGCGGCCAGAGCGCGTCGGTGAGCGCGACGGGCGTCGTGAACGTCATACCCCGCGCGAGGTTGAGCGCGCGCTGCGTGAGCGCGAACATGAGCGCGTTGCCGCCCGCCTCGGAGTTCGAGGTGAAGACGCGCGCGTCGCTCCAGAGGACGCTCTGCGTACCGAGGCCGATGCCGTGCCGCCCGCCCGTCGAGCGGAGGCACGCCGAAACGATCCACTCCTCGGTGAGGTAGCCGCCCTTGAAGCCGAACGGCCGCACCATCGGCTCGCGCTCGAACCCGCATGCGCCCGAGGCGACCGTGATCGGCTTCAGGGCCGGCCGCGCGGCGGCGGCCGGCGGCACGCGGCCCGCGAGCGCAAGCGCGCCGAGGGAGACAAACGACCGGCGACCCATCTTCATGCGAACACCCCCTTGAACCAGTCGAGCTCGCCCTTGACCGTCTTCAGGAGGTCGGCCTTGTCGAAATCGTACTCGAAGTGGACGATGTACGGCACGCGCACGCCGCGCGCGTCGAGGAGGCGCCTCACGTCCTGCCACGGCACGACGCCGTCGCCCGCCGGGCACATGAACTTCGCGTGGTTCTTCGGGTTCTTCTTGGAAAGCCGGTAGCGGAAGTCCTTGAGGTCCACGGCGCCGATCCAGGGCGCGACGAGCTCGAAGCCGTGCGTCCACGAGAGGTTCGTCTCGAAGAAGGCGTGCATCGGGTCGTACTCGATGCCGACGTGCTTCGGGTCGAGGTCGCGGATGCAGGCGTGGATGTCCCAGAGCAGCCCGCCGAAGACGCTCGGGCCCCAGGACGAGTGGTTCTGGTAGGTCGCCTTCATGCCGGTCTTCCCGGCGACGCGGGCGAGCGAGGCGAACTCGCGCCGGATGCGGTCCATCGACTGCTGGAACGTCTCCTTCTTCACGTCGTAGAAGTAGTAGCCGGGGCGGAAGAGCGTGAAGCCGCAGTCCGCCGCGACCTTGAGAAGCCGTTCGGACGCCGGGTCGTCGCCGTCCGTGATCGCCGTGCAGATCGTCGTCGCCTGAAGCCCCTGCTTCCGCGCGGCCGCCACGACCCTCGGCAAATCCTCCGCCGCGCGCTCCGGCAGCACGTGCCCCTTCGGACGCACCGTCCACTGGATGCCGTCGAACCCCGCCTTCGCCATCAATTCGCAGAGTTCGTCCACGCCCTTCGTGACCGGCGGCTGGAACATCTTCGAGAACACGTGGAACGCGGGCTTCGGCGGGGGCGGCGTGCGCAGCTCCTCCAGCGCGGGCGCCTTCGCGCGCGGCGCAAACGGCTTCGCGTTCCGCGCGCGCGGCGCCTCGATGGTTCCACATCCGGCGAGCGCAAGCGCGCCGAGCGACACGAAATCTCTTCTATTCAACATGCCGAAACCTCTTGATGGGAGCGATAGGATGAGTGGAGTATACCACAAATCCGCAGAACGGGAAATGGAGGGCCCCCGGAAAACATCACCTCAGCCCTTCCCATTGCCTCGAACACGGCAAGATGATACAATTGTGCCGTTTTCCAACAGGTGAGACGAAATGGCACGAACCAATCAATTCTTCAGTAAAGTCGTGGACCGCATCGAAAAACTCGATGCGGAGGATCGTCGCCGCCAGTTCAAGGCGCTGGCGGACGAAATCGGTTTCCTCGAATCGGTCTTCAACACCCTCTCCGAGGGCATCCTCGTCGTCAACGCCGACGGTCTGCTCCTCTACTCAAACGCCGCAGCCGACCGCCTGACGGCGACCGCCCTCGCAAACGGCCGCGGCAAGCCCATCCACGACCTGCTGCCCACCTGGGAGTGGGACCGTCTGCTGCACCCCTCCGCCGAGGGCGACGGCTGGACGCGCAAGGCCTCCTGCGAAATCGAGCTCGCCTACCCCGAACACCGCATCCTCGAACTCGGCGCCCTCCCGAACGAGGACGCCGTCGTCGTCATCCTCCGCGACGTCACGGGCGCTCACGCCCGCGAGGCCGATGCGCGCGAGAACGAGCGCACGGACGCCGTCAAGGACCTCGCCGCCGGACTCGCCCACGAAATCGGAAACCCCCTCAACGCCCTTTCCCTCAACCTCCAGCTCATGGCCCGCGAGTTCCGGCGCGAACCCGACCCCACGCGCCGCGCGCGCCTCCTCGCGGACGTCAAGACCGCCCAGAACGAAATCAAGCGCATCGCCGACATCAACCGCAGCTTCCTCAACGCGATGCGTCCCATCCACCCCACCCTCACGCCCGGTTCGCTCGCGGACCCCCTCAAGGACACCCTCGCGGCAATGAAGACGCAGATCGAGGACCGCCGCATCCGCGTGCTCCTCGACCTTCCCCCCGCCCTTCCCCCCGCCTTCTTCGACCGCGCGCAGATGGAGCAGGTCTTCTTCAATCTCGTCAAGAACGCCCTGGAGGCAATGAAGGACGGCGGCGAACTCGCCATCGCGCTCGACTCGGATGATGATGCCGTCACCGTCTCCTTCCGCGACTCCGGCAGCGGCATGCCCCCCGCCGCCGTCGCCGCCCTCTTCGAACCCTACCGCACGACGAAGCGCGCCGGCACCGGGCTCGGCCTCATGCTCTCCCGCCGCATCGTGCGCGCGCACGGCGGCGAAATCGACGTCGAATCCAAGGAAGGCGCCGGCACTAAGTTCACCGTGCGCATCCCACGTCTCGAAAAGCGGGTGAGGAGGCTCACATGAAACCGTCCATTCTCATCGTCGACGACGAAAAGGACACACGCGACTTCATGGCGCGCGCCCTCGAAGACCGCTACCACGTCACCACCGCCCCCGACGCCGAACAGGCCATGAAGGCCCTTGAGGCGGACCCCTCCATCGTCCTCATGCTCTCCGACGTGCGGATGCCCGGCGCGGACGGCCTCCAGCTGCTGAAGGCCGCCAAGGCCAAGTACCCCAAACTCATCTGCATCCTCCTCACCGCGTTCGGCACCATCGAGCAGGCCGTCTCCGCCACGAAGGACGGCGCGGAGGACTTCCTCATGAAGCCCATCGACCTCGACCAGCTCGACAGCCGCGTGGAGAAGGCCCTCAAGACCGGCGCGCTCGAACGCGAGGTCGCAGACCTCCGCAACCAGCTCGACGAAAAGTACGGCCTCGACAACATGATCGGCTCCTCCCCCGCGATGAAGCGCGTCTTCGAGATGGTGCGCCGCGCCGCCCCCACCTCCGCGACCGTCCTCCTCCAGGGACCCAACGGCACCGGCAAGGACCTCGTCGCGCACGCGCTCCACAACCTCTCCCCCCGCGCCCACGCTCCCTTCCTCGCCGTCAACTGCGGCGCCATCTCCCCGAACCTCATCGAGAGCGAGCTCTTCGGCTACGAGAAGGGCGCGTTCACGGGCGCCTACGCGCGCAAGGTCGGCGCCTTCGAGGCGGCGGACCACGGGACGATCTTCCTGGACGAGATCGGCGAACTGCCGCTCGCCATGCAGGTGAAGCTCCTCCGCGTCCTCGAAAACCGCGCGTTCCCGCGCGTGGGCGGCACGGAGGACGTGACGGTGGACGTGCGCGTCGTCGCCGCCACGAACCGCGACCTGAAGGCCCTCGTCGCCGAGGGCGCCTTCCGCGAAGACCTCTACTACCGCCTGAACGTCATCGACATCCGCCTCCCCGCGCTGAAGGAGCGGACGGGCGACATCCCCCTTCTCGTCGCGCGCTTCATCCGCGAACTCGCCGAGAAGAACCACGTCGCCGTCACGGGCATCACACCCGCCGCGCTCAAGTGCCTGGAAGCCTACGACTGGCCCGGCAACGTGCGCGAACTGCGCAACACGATCGAGCGGATGGTCGTCCTGTCCCCGGGCGGACTCCTCGACGTCGCGGACGTGCCCGACGAAATCCAGGCGGCCACCGCTCCCGCCCCCCTCACCACCCCCTCGCTTTCGCCCACCGTCACCCTCGGCGAGAACGAGCGGAACCAGATCCTCGCCGTCCTCAAGGACGTCGGCGGCAACCGTTCGCGCGCCGCCCAGGTGCTCGGCATCTCGCGCCGCACGCTCTACCGCAAGCTTGACGAATACGCCCGGGAGGGCATCACGCCATGAAGACGAAGACGCTGCTGGTCTCCCTGTCTGTTCTTATCGGATGCACCCTCTGCGCCGAACCGGTCGAAACCGCCCGCCGCTGCCCCGTCTGCCACGGGAAGCGCAGCCTCTCCGTCACGCCCCCGAACCTCGGGCAGTACGACGGCGAAATCGGCGTCACGCCCGGCAAGCCCTTCACGACCCACCGCTGGGACGTCAAGATCGCCCGCTGCCCAATCTGTGACGGCACGGGACGGCAGGTGAAGTACAAGACGCGCGTGAAGCCGCCCGCGCCCGAAGAGGCCGAGGGCTACGAGGCATGTCCCGACTGCCGCTGGTCCGGCGTCACGCCGTGCCGGAAGTGCCTGGGCACGGGCCTCCAGGCGTGCCGCGACTGCAAGAGCGGCGCACGTGGCGGAAAGCCCGGCTGGATCCGTTCGGAACGGCGCACCGCCGGTGCCACGTCGCGGCATGTGAAGATCCTCGTCACCCCCTGCGGCACCTGCCAGGGTCTCGGCAAGGTCGTCTGCCCGGACTGCCTCGGCAGGGGCGCCGTCCCCTGCCGCCACTGCCGGGGCACGGGTTCCCTTCCCCAAAAGGAGAAGCGTTGAGATGGCCGCGACGGACACCGCCCGCGCGCGCGTCCGGCTGCGCGAGACGCCCCCGCGCATCCCCGGCATCCGCTTCGACGCCCTCATCGGACGGGGCGGCATGGCCGTCGTCTGGAAGGCCTGGCACGAAGAGCTCAACCAGTTCGTCGCCGTGAAGGTGCTGGACCCCGACTTCGCCGCCACGGGCGAGGAGGTGCGCCAGTTCATGCTGGAAGTGCGCACCATGACAAGCCTCCACCACCACGGTATCGTGCAGGGCTACGGCGCGGACTGCGCGGACGGACGCTACTACTTCGTCATGGAGTACATCGACGGCTACACCTTCGGTTCCCTCCTCGCGCGCAAGGGGCGTCTCGCGCCCACCGACGCGCTCATCGTCTGCGAGTCCGTGGCGGCGGCCATGAAGTACGCCTGGGACACCGCGCGCATCGTCCACTGCGACCTCAAGCCGGACAACCTCATGGTCAACCAGGACGGCGTCATCAAGGTGATGGACCTCGGCCTCTGCCAGTCCACCGCCGCGCTCCGCCGTCCCGAACGGCAGGACGAGGTCGTCGGCACCCCCGCCTACATCAGTCCCGAACAGATCTACGGCGACGTTCCCCTCGATTGCCGCGCCGACATCTACTGCCTCGGCGCCACGCTCTACCACCTTGTCACGGGGCACATCCTCTTCCCGCTCCGTTCCAACGACGACATCCTGCGCCACCACGTCGATCCTGCCGCCCGGGCCCCCGATCCGCGCACGTTCACCCCCGCCGTCTCCGAACAGTTCGCACGCCTCCTCGCCGGCATGCTGGTCAAGGACCGCGCCGGGCGCTACCAGACCTGGGACGACGTCTACGCCGCCGCGCGGATCGTCGACGCCGGCCGGATCGATCTGCCACCCCTCCCCGCCGACTGCGCCTCCAGCGTCGCGGTCGGCAAGTCCGTCGATCGGCGTTGAGCCATCACCCTCTGCGTCGTGCAGCTGGCATGTCCGCCAAGTGCTTGCGGTGCCTGTCGCGACCGGCAGCGGGAGGGTCGCGCTTGTCGCGACCGGCAGCGGGAGGGTCGCGCTCGTCGCGACGGGCAGCGGGAGGGTCGCGCTTGTCGCGACCGGATGGTGTCCTCAAGGCCGCCGCCGTGCAGGACACGTCGAAGGTCCCTGTGTTCCTCCACTAGGCGCTTTCGGTGATACCGCGCCGAAGTCCAGGAGACGGACGCTCTCCGGTGGAATCTCCAGCACGGCAACGCCGTCCGCAAACGCGCAGGTCGCGCCCGTCACGCGCTCTGCCGCCGACGCGCGGCCGGAGCGGAGCGTCACGCGCTTCGCCTGCCCGACGGACGAGTTGAACACCGTCGCGTAGCGGTCGCCGAACTGCTCGACGAAAACCGACTCGTCCGCGCAGGAGACGAGCGTGCGCACGGGCTGCCAGCCCGCCGTCGCCAGCTCGATCGCCAGCGGCACGTACGTGCGGAAGAGGTCGCGGTCGCGCTCGTAGTAGGCCGGGTTCTCGAAATAGCGGTCCGTGTAGCCGTCGTTGCTGAAGTAGCTCGGCAGCATGCCGTAGGCGAGCGCACGCTCCATGTAGCGCACGACCAGCTCGCGCGTGAAGATCTTGTAATTCGTGTTCTGGAGGAGGCAGTACGGCTTGCGTCCGGCGATGGCGCGCCAGTAGATCATCTCGTCGTGCGGAGAGGGATTCCACTTCCCGCCCCGGTTCCAGTCCACCTCCGTTCCCGGCACGTCCGCCCAGGGGACGATCAGCGACGTCTTCTTCGGCGTCGAGTTCGCCATCATGCGCCGCCCGTAGGCGTCGAGCCGCCGGCGAATCGACCGCACGTACTCGTAGCTGACGAGCCCGCCGGAAATGCAGACGCGGTTCGAGGGACCGCTCCAGCAGAGCGGCGTCTCCATCGCGGCGAAATGCGCGCGGTCATAGTCCGCCCCGATCGAGAAGCCCATTTCGGACGAGTCGATGTACTCGCCGTCAACGCCCTTCGGATACGGCGCACCGCCGTACATCTTCTTGAAGCGCGCCTCGGAGACCTTGATCTTGTAGTCGGTCACCTCGCCCTTGATGCCCGGCGCGGAGTTGAAGCTCCACATGATGCCGGACGGCGTCCAGGCCGTCGACTGGATGTGCCCGACGCGCCGCCCGAACGCATCCATCGCCGCGCTCGTCTGCCACGCCAGCGCCGCCGCGTGCTTCGACCACGCGGCCGCGTCCACCGATGGTGCTTCGGCGGCCAGGCGTGCGACTTCCGCCACGCATTCCGCATAGGTCGGCAGGTTCCCGTCCTTCCCCTTCAGGTGCATCCACCACGAGGACGGCTCGGTGTACTTGAAGCAGTACATCCCGTGTTCGTCATACCAGGCGGCGTTCGCCGTGTCGCCCTCGACATAGGCGAAGTGGAAGTCCTCGTAGCGCGGAATGTTCTTGATGGGCGTGAAGGCATCCCACAGGCCGATCTTCTCCATGCGGTTCTCGACCGCCGACGGCTCCAGCCGGCCCCACGCCTCCAGCGCGCCGCGAAAGCCGTCGCGCGCCGCGAACGGGAACGTGACGAAGCCGACTTCCGCCGTGTTCTTCTCCGGCGCAAGCGCCACGTCAAAGGAGATGTAGAGGAGACGCAGCTCGGGATTGAGCGTCACGCGGTAGACGGCCGGCGCCGCGAGATCGACGGCGAGGGCCTGTCCCCGGTCCGCGACGGCACAGGCGGCGAACGGCCAGAGCGAGAGCGCCTGCTGCCCGTACGGCACGGGGCTCGTCACGCGCTGTTCGCCGTCGCGCGCCGTCACGACGCGCGAATGGCGCGGATCGGCAAACCAGGTCAGTTCGCCCGGTTCAAGCGGCAGGGCGTAGACGAGCGTCAGCGCGCGGTCCCCCGTCGGCGACGGCACCTCCAGGCGGACGCGATGACGCACCGCGCCGGCGCCGTCCCGCGTCTGCGTGTGCACGGCCTTCACGCCGTTGCAGACGCCCGCGCGGAACGGCGCAAAGCCCGTGTTCCGGCCGACGTCGCGCAGGAGAAGGCACTCCTGGCTCAGCCGCGCGTCCGGCTGAACGAAGACGCCGTCGAGGCGCGCGCCGCCTTCAGGATGGATTTCCTCAAACGCTGGACGGCGGAACCGCACGACGCCGGCCGTCCCGCGAAAGAGCGCGTAGGCCGACAGCCGCCTGATCGCCTTGCCGTCCAGCGTCAACGTCTGCCGCGTCCAGCCGGCGGCCGCGTCGGCGCAGAACGGCGCCCGCAGGGCCCACTCCGTCGTGCCGTCCATGTAGTCGACGTCGGCGAACAGCTCGAAGCGCCCGCCGCGCGGCGGCTTCTCGGCCCAGCCCTCGGCCGACAGCCGCACGGGCGCGGCGACCGCCTGGTTCAGGGCCAGCGACCAGCCCAGACCGCTCGCGCCCTTCGCATCGGCGTTCGTGCAGACGGCCGTCTCGCCGTCGCGCGAAAAGCCTGTTCCGAACGGCTGCGCCGTCGCCATCGAAACCCGGTCGTCCCGCCGCCACGCACCCGTCCCGGACAAGGCGAAGCCTTCGCCCCACAGCTGCGGCACGAGCCCGCCGGCCACAAGTACCGCGCATGCGATCACAAAGTCAAATGAACATTTCATGGAGGTCCCCGTCTAACGGAAGATGATGCGAAGCCCGAAGTTCGGCCTGCACGACGATTCAATTTCGGCGAGACCGATCCATCTATTTTGCTGCACGGCGCTGAACGCGATGAGGAGGTCTGTCGCGTCGGGGACGACGAAGCCGCCGTCCCGCCGCGCATACGTCGCCTGGTTGTTGGGCAAACGGACATTGTCATCCGGCCCGATGCAGCTTGAATTCGGCAAGGCGAACCACGTGTCGCCGCCCGATGCCGTCTTGACGAACAGCGCGTCGATCCGGACCTCGGAGCGCTCCCGGTCGCCATGCGTTGTCGTGACGCGGACGTTCCGAAGGCGCATGCCGTTCCGTCCGGAGGGGCCGCCGGAAAGGCTGTAGCCGACAAAGGCCCCGCCGTCCATGATCCGCGTCCGCCAGCCATCGGCCTTCAACGCGATCTTCCCGTCCGTGAACAGGTTCGTCTGCACGTCCAAAGGCCCGACGCCGTTACATGCGAAGGCCGTGGCTTCAAGGCCCAGAAGCGCATTCTCCGCCTCCGGCATGGGATTCGGCTCCGCGAGCGGGCAGCACGTCCAGTTCGCAATCCCCGCTTCCGTCGCTTCGACCACAATCTTCTCCGCCCAGTTGTCCGGCAACGCCGCCGCGAACACGACCTTCAGCCCGGTCGCGCCGGATACGAGCGGAAGCGCCTCGGCATTCGCGTAAACGGCCTGGCAGACACCGCCGTTGCCGATGCCCGCAAGGCCGGAGGCGGGCAGCGTGAACCAGGTCTCGCCCGTTGCCTCCGTCCTGACCTGCAGGGAGCGGATGCCGGCCTCAAGGGCCGACGTGACGCGCACGCTTCCCAAGGCGAGGGCGGAACCGTCGCCCAGTCCGCATACGACGGACATTCCGTCCGCCGAGACAGCGGGCGGCTTCCCGTGCAGGATGTCGGCGGAGGGCAGCAACGGACAGGTCTCCGCAGATGTCGCATACGTCTTTCGCGTCCAAGCGGCCACAGGATAAAGCGCCGTCGCCTCAATCTCGCCAAAACCCACGCCTTCATTCTGCTGCTTCGGATCAAAATCAAGCCGGATGGCCGTCACGCCCTCGGCAATCGGACGGTCGTCGGATTCAGCATAGACCGCCTGAAAGTTCGTCTCGCCCGGTTGCGGTTCCGGCCCAATGACGGACGAATCTGCGAGCTCCACCCAAGTCTCGCCGCTCGTCACCGTCTGGACGCTCAGCTTGGCAATGCGAACCTGAGAACGCCCCTTGTCCTGATGCGTCGTCGTGAAACGCACGGAGGTGAGCGCCACGCCCGCCGGATCGTCCGTCACCGAATAACAGACGTAGGCACCGCCATCCTTAATGAACTCGTTCCACCAGACGTCACCTATCGCAATCTTGCCGTCCGTAAACCGCAAGGCATAATCCTTGGTGAATTCGGTGGCCGTACCATCGCGCGACGAAGCTGTCGGCAACCGTCCGCGCAGAAGATTGGCGGACGCCGGCAGCGGGTTCGCCTCCGTCAGGACCCGACAGCTCCACGCGCCGGCGAAGGCCGTTTCCGCGCCCCAAGCGGCCGTCAACACCAGCGCGCGAAACAACATCCGAGCCACAGGGCCCATCCCAGATACTTTCATCGCCGTTCCCTCCTTCTGTTGGTTCATGGTGCATTGAATTGTACACAACGCGCCGACCTCCCGCAACAAGCCTGAAACCATCCGAATCGTCCAAATGACGCGATGGAGCGGAACGTCCATGTCTCGCCAGACGAGGGTTTATGGATATGGGCACGTTCCAGTCGGCAAGCGCACGACGATGGAACGTCGGAAGGCGGGAAGGGACGGGCCTTGAACCTTCACGCTCCGATCCTCCCACGGAAGGTAGCACGTCATCTCCCCCACCAGGGGCGACGGAAGCACTTCGCCCACGACCGATTTTGCCTCATTCCCCTCGACCAGTTCGGACCTCCAGTCGCTCGCCTTGTCGCGGCACCAAAGAACGGTCGTCCTCTTGCCCCGAAGCCCGTAGACCCGCACGCGCCGCGTCTCGGTCTTGAAGGGGCGGAAGTCCTCCGCGATCGGGTCCAGCCCCTCAATGGCTTTCGCAAAGCGCGCGTAGTGATGCCAAAGGCCGTTTGGCGCCACATAGCTATCCCAATGCCAGAACTGCCCGCAACCGGCGGAACCGGCGAAAAACGGCGCGAAAAGCGCGTCGTGCAACAGCGTCCCCTCGCGGTCTTGCGCGTACAGGATCGAGGGGCCCGTATGGTTCGGCTTCACCGCGCCGACTTCTGCGAGAAGGACGGGCTTGCGCGGATTGCGGTCGCGGAGTTCCCGCACCGCATCGGCCGCGAGAACGTCCATCGGCCCGTGACAGACGTCTAACTCGCCACCGCAATCAAGATAGCGATGCACCTGCAGAAAGTCATTGCCTTCCATCGTGCAGAGATAGTCGTAATAGTCGAAGATGCCCGGACTCGAAAAGCTGCCGAGGTTCTGTGTCGTCATCTGACGGGGAAACATTCGGCGCAAGTCACGCATCACGCGATCGCTCCACGGCCCCACATCGTTGCGCCAGGGGCCAATGCAGCCGATCTCATTCCACGGTTCCCAGGCGATGACGGCCGGTGAATCGCCAAGACCGAGACGGGCAAGTTCGCGCACCTTGCCCATATAGATCTCATAGCATCGCTCACTGTGCAGAAACGCATGCAGATTCGCGGCATAGGGCGCATAGAGCGAACGGTTGAAGAACGCGGCGTAGAGCCCCGTGCCCTCCCGTCCCTTCGGAAAGACCGTGCGAAAGCTCTCCAGCGTCAGTTTCAGCTTCAGCCCCAGTCTCTCGCACCGGCGTACGACACGCATCAGGGTTTCGACGGCCGTTGGGTCGAATTCGCCGGGTTTTTCCGGCATGATCTCAAAGAACGCATGACCGAGCCACAGGCGGACATAATTGCCCCCTGCCGCCGCGAAGCGGTCAAGCCAACCCTCGAATTCGGCGCGACGAACCTCAAGATCCGCACCCGTCGGGCGGCCGTCTTTTGTGCGGGAGAAACAGATGTTGAGACCAATCGGAATCCAGGCCTTCCCATCTGCACCCGCAAAATAGCGCGGCACGTCCGTCGAGACGTGTACACCGCCCGTCTGCGACGCATTTTCCGCCGCCCGCACAGCCGCGTCCGCGCCGAGCGAAAAGGCGACGGCAAGACCAGCCAAGATCCGCAACACTAAGGTTTTCGTTGTCATAGAGGCGACGTCCTTTCGTTATCCTTTCGTTGGATGTTTGGAATGGTAGCATAATACGACGGTCTCCCGCAACAAAACAAAAACATCCGAATCGTCCGAATTGCGCAATGGTGGGCATGCCGAGCGCAATGAACGGAGGCTCGCAGACGACTCATCACCGCGCCCTTCTACGCCGTGAAGCTTTGGCCGGTGACGAAGCGATGCGGATTGTCGTAGCGGCCCAGCGTCCCCGTCCGCAGCCATGCCAACAGGCAGCGCGCGATCTCGCGACCGTCCTCGTACGGGTCGAACTCGATCCGCGCCAGGTCACCGAACGGAAACAGCCCCGAGCCCTTGTTCGCATAGACGACGAGCCGCGTGTCGCGCGGACAGGCAATCCCCCGTCGCCGGAAAGCCTCGCAGACGCCTTGAGCCAGATAGTCATCGCTCACGTAAACCACGTCCGGGAGCGTGCCATGCGCCACTCGCCGCTCAGTCGCGACGCGCGCCGCCTCGGCGATGTCGTCGAGCGACGCATTCACGGACAGCGGCACGGACAGGCGCTCGACGAAAACACCGACGTGCGCAAAGGCCGGATCCGCGCGGACGTAGGTGTCCACACCGAAGTCAACCTGCAGGGCCGAGCGAACGCCCGTCCGCACGCACGCTGCAACCATGTCCGAAATCGCGTCGTCCACATTGTGGCAGAGGTTGCCCGCGAACCGACCCGGCGAACGCGCCCGGTTCCCCAGCGTGAGCGTCGCGTAGGGACAGCCGCAGGACGCCAGAAGGCCCGTCACGACCGCGCGCCGGCTCGACGAGACGCGGACGACAACCAGGTCGGGGCGTTGCCGCAGAGCCTCCTGCAGCGGGCTCAGGTACGGCGTCTCGCGCGCATCGGCCCCCAACACGACCGGCAGCACGCGGTTCCCCGACTTGAAGATCGCACGCGCACACTCCACCGTGCTGATGCGGGAGCTGAACGAACCAAGGTTTTCGGTCGAGACGTCGAGGACAAGGCGCGGACGGTCCTCGCGCGGCACGGCGAGGACGACATGCCCGCGCCGGGGCTTGCCCGCAACCAGACGGTCCGCCGCCAAGTCGCGCAGCGCGGCCCGCACGACGCATTCGCTCACCTTGAAACTCCGGGACAACGCCGCCCGCGACGGCAACGACGCGCCGACGGCCAGGACGCCGCCGCGGATCATCTCCCGCAGCGTCTGCGCCACCTGCGCCGTCAGGGATTCGGGCCGGTTGGGATCGACTTCAAGATGCCAGCGCGCCATGCGAGCCTCTCCATCGGTCAGCCCGGAACGGGCATGAGGCGCGCGAGGACGGCGATGGCCGCCGTGTCCGTACGGAGGATGCGCGGACCAAGGGAGAGGCGCGCGAAGCCGTGCGCCTCCAGAAGCGCCACCTCGTCGTCCGTCCACCCGCCCTCGGGGCCGAGCGCGACGACGACACGCGACGCCACGCGGGCGGGTCGCAACGTGCCGCGACCGCTCTCCGTCCCCGCGTACGGATGCGCGACGACGCGCCTCGTTTGCCCCGCGAAGTCCACCTCGAAGCGCCCCCCTTCGAGGTAACGCCGAAAATTCTTCTCGACCCGGAGAACCGGCAGTGCGGTCGTCCCGGCCTGCATGAGGCCATCCAGCAGAAGCGGACGGGAGACGGTCTCCTTGAGGAGCTGCGCCCCCCAGAACGCCTTCTCCACCTTCTCCGCGCCCACGAGGACGATCCGCCCCACGCCCATCTGCGCGAGCTGCGGCAGAAGACGCCTGAGCGCGCGCGGGCGCGGCGGCGCGAGGACAAGATCGACCCACGGCGCAACGCCCTCCTCCGCATGGGTGCAGCGCACGACGATGCGTCCGCGCGCCGCGCCCGTCTCGGGGTTCGGCGCAAGCGGCAGGATCGATTCGATGACGGACGTGCCGACGCGGCCGTTCACGATGCCCGTCTTGAGCGTCTGTCCGACCGCACCGTGGAGGACGTTGAGGACATGCTCCGCGCGGGCGTCGTCGAATTCCGCCCGGCCGTCCCGCACCTCGTTCGCCTCGAAGAGGATCCGGTTCATGCGCCCTTCGGCGTGACCCACGACACGCTCTTGAAACGGTCGTCGAGGATTTCGTTCGCGACGGCGAGCACGTCGTCCGCCGTGACGGCCGCAATGCCCTTCACAAGCTCCTCCGGGTCGCGTACGCGCCCGTAGGTCTGCACGCAGTTGCCGAAGAAGAACATGCGCGCGCGCTGGTTTTCGAGCCCGAGGCGGAAGTTGCCGAGCAGGTAGTCCTTCGTGCGGCGCAGTTCGACGGACGACGGACGGCGCGCGCGGATGCGTGCGAACTCCTTCTCGATCGTCTCGACGGCCCGTTCGACGCGCGCAGTGTCAAGCCCCGCCGTGACGGCCCAGCCCCCCACGTCCTCGAAATACTGGAGCTGCGAGCGGATGTCGTAGCTGAGGCCGCGCCGCTCGCGCACGCTCTGGAAGAGGCGCGAGCTCATCGTGCGCCCCATCAGGCAGTCGAAGACGTTCGCCGCGTACTTCTTCCGTTCGGGCGCGTGGACGCCGAAGCAGCGGAAACCCAGCGCGAGCTGCACCTGCTGGACGTCGCGCGTGGCGTGGATTTCCCGGACGGGCAGCGAACGCCGCTTCATGGGGACGAACGCGAGCGGCTCCCCGCCCGCAAGCCCCCCGAGCGCCTGCGCGACGAGGCGCCGGACGACATCCGCCTCGAAGCGGCCCGCGACGACGGCGCACGTCGCCTTCGGCACGTAGGCACGGCGGATGTAGGCGCGCAGCGTCCCGGGCGTCATCGCGTTGAGCGTCTCGGCAGAACCGGCGATCGGCAGGCCGAGCGCGTTCTTCGGGAAGAGGGCGCGGGAGAGGTTTTCGCTCGCGACCGCGTCGGGCTCGTCCGCGTACATCTTGATCTCCTCCAGGACGACGCCGCGCTCGCGCGCGAACTCGGCGTCGGGGATCGCCGCGTGTACGTACATGTCCGAGATCACGTCCACCGCCGTCGCGAGGCGGTCGTAGGGCATCTGGGCGAAGAAGCACGTCCCCTCCTCGGAGGTGTAGGCGTTGAAGTTCCCGCCCTGCCCCTCGATCGCCGTCGAGATGTCAAGGGCACTGCGCGTCTCGGTACCCTTGAAGAGCATGTGCTCGATGAAGTGGGAGATGCCCGCGAGGTCGGGCGTCTCATGGCGGGACCCGCTTGCGACGAAGAGGCCGAACGAGACGCCCTCGACGTGGTCGTCGGGGACGAGGACGAGCTTGAGTCCGTTTTCCAGGACCTCCAGCGTGGCTTTTGGCAACATGGCGCGCTCCCCTAGACCTTGCCGTCCGCCGCCTCGTTCATCACGCGCAGCGTCGCGCGGCCGTCGTAGAGGGCCTTGCCGACAATGGCGGCGCGGAGGTTGGGGCGTCCGAGCGCGAGGAGGTTCTTGACGTCGGTCGGGCTCGACACGCCGCCGCTCGCGGTGACCCGGCAGGACGGGGCGGCGTCGCAGATGGCGGCCATCTGCACGAGGTTGGGTCCGCCCAGCATGCCGTCCGTCGCCGTGTCGGTGTAGATGATCGTCTTCACGCCAATCGCCGCGACGGCCTTCGCGAGGTCCGTCGCCTTCACCGCGGTGGTCTTCACCCAGCCGCGCGTCTGCACGAAGCCGTCGCGCGCGTCGATGCCCACCGCGATCCGCTCGCCGTACTGCTCGACGGCGCGGGTGAGGAATTCAGGATCCTCCAGCGCGGCCGAGCCGATGATCGCGCGCGCGGCGCCGGCTTCGAGGACGGCGGCGAGGGATTCGGGCGTGCGGATGCCGCCGCCCACCTCCACGGGGCCGCCGAAGGCGGCGATGATCGCGCGGATCGTCTCCGCATGGCGGGGCGTGCCCGCGAAGGCGCCGTCGAGGTCCACCACATGGAGTTCGCGCCCGCCCTGATCGCGCCAGTCGCGCGCCTGGGCGGCGGGATCGTCGCTATACGTCGTCACGTCATCCGCGCGCCCCTGGCGAAGCCGCACGCACACGCCGCCCTTCAAGTCGATAGCCGGTAGAATGACCATGGAATCCTGTCTTGTTTCGTTTGTAATCTGAAAGTGGGTGGATTAGTATACCATAAACACGCGCTTCAACGCCGTCCCGACGTCCACCGGATGCCCGGGCGGCCCTAGCGCGGCCTCCGCCACAACTCGGCGAGGGCGGGCGTGTAGAGCGGGCTGCGGTACTCCGGGTCGATCCGCTCCCGTTCCAGGACCCGCCACGTGCCGTCCTCTCCCCAGCACGCGCAGGGCGCGCCGGAGGCGACCGCCCCGAAGAACGCCCGCGCGAGGCCGAGGGCGGACGCGCCGAGTTCGTGCCCGCCCTCCATCGTCCGCCAGACGAGGGCCCCGCCCGCCTCGCGGTAGCGGCACGCGAAGGTCCGCCCGATGCGCAGCCTGTCCGTATCGTCCACGCCGCACGTGACGAGCGCGGGCGCACCCGCGCGGGGCGGCTCCGGGAACACCCCGCAGCCGTGGACGGCCCACGCCGCGACGGGGAACGGCGGAGAGTCCTGGAGGAGGGCCGCGAGCTGGCCGCCCGCCGAATAGCCGAAGAGGAAGACCGGCAGCGGACGCACGCCGTGGCGGCGGCAGAGCGCGTCGACCGCACGCCTCAATACGTCCGACGCCCCGTTCGACGGTATCCAGTATTCTCCACGCGAGAAGGAGGGGGCGACGATGCACCAGTTCCGCTCCTCGGCCCACGGAGCGAAGCCGAGGTCGCGGAAGGTCCGCGCGCCCGTCCAGCCGCGTCCGCCGAGAAGGACGAGGATCCGGGCGTCGGGGCGCACGCCGTCCGGGACGGCGAAGACGACCTCCACGCCCGCGACCGCCCCGGACGAGATCCGCATCCCCTTCCGGGAGACGGCATCGGGGCCGGGCCGTCCCCACGCGGCGGCGACCGTCGCGGACGGCAAATCCACCCGGTCCTCGGGCGGCACGAGGGCGGCCCGCGCCGAACCGGCGGGGTGGTACACGCCGTCCGCGTCGTCGCCGACGAAGGCCGGCCCCCGCTCCGGGACGGGCTCGCCGCCGAGGTCGTCGAGGCGCGTCCAGTGGTGGTGCGCGAGGAATTCCCGCGCGAGGCGGGCGGACGCCTCCGGCACGTCGTGCGGACGGTTCGGGAACGACCGCCAGGCGACGGGGACGCCGCGCGCGCGGCAGAGGTCGACGAAGCGGCGGCTCAGGACGTAGCGCGCCGCGTCGGCGTCGCCGCACGTGACGAGCCCGGCGACGCCCCGCATCCCCGCCGAGGGCTCGTGGAAGACGCCGCAGGCATGGCTCACCCAGGCGCGGCAGAGGTCGGGGCGCCAGGCGGGGAAGAGGTTCGCGGCCTGGCTGCCCGCCGAGTAGCCGTAGAAGAGGAGGCCGCGCGGCGAGGTGCCGAACCGCGCGGCGAGGACGGCGAGCGCGTCGAGGAGGGCGCGCCCAGACCACGCCCGGGGCTCCCAGTAGGCGTCGTCCCGGAAGGTCGGCGCAACGAGGACGACG
>ERZ1026780.956-NODE-956-length-20529-cov-6.036778_pt1 | contig 20529 bp, 14 predicted proteins | sample MGYA00380126_ERZ1026780 | MGnify/ENA primary metagenome ERZ1026780 (study PRJEB33269, sample SAMEA4719762) | human gut metagenome | biome: human-associated habitat; feature: organic feature; material: feces | place: Cameroon | collected 2013-10 ... | reverse complement strand
TCCGTGCCTTCGTGTCTCCGCGCGCTCCGTGTTGACCGGCAGGATGCCTTCCTGCTCCGGTCGCAATGAATTGCACCCCTCCCGCTTGGGGACGTCCCGCGCCGGGCCCGTTCGGATATCCCGCGCCGAGGGCGGCGCGAGTCCTTCGCGCGCCGAGCCTGTTCGGACGCCCGCACCACGATTCCGGCGAGGGCGCAGAGCGGCGCCACCAGGACCGTCACGGACGAGACCGACAGGGGACTCTTCATGGGACCTTCCTTTGCTTCAACCACGCGGGACGTAAGGGGAATGAAGAAACGGCATTACATTAACATGCAAGCCCAGGACCTGTCAACCGTGAATCAACCGGGAATCAGAGCGTCCAGCCGTTCTCGTAGTGGCTGTGCAGCAGCCTGTCCGCCGCGTCGTTGCCGTTCGTGACCTTCATCGCCGCCGGGTCGAATTCGACCGGCTTCTGCGTCTGGAGGGCGAGGTTGCCGAGCTGGACGAACTCCGTGATGTACTGCGCGAAGCCGAAGTCGCAGCTCGCGGCCTCGCCGCCCCTGCAGGCCTGCAGCCACTCGCCGTAGATCCAGCCCGCGCGGCGCGGCTTCGTGCGCGGCAGCGCGTTCGCCCGCGCCTCCAGCGCCGTGTCGAAGAAGACGAGCCGGCAGTCCTTCGGCTTCATCGTATCGAAGAGGACGGCGCCCTTCGTGCCGTAGTAGAGCACGCCCTCCGCCGGGAGACGGTACGCGCCCGCCGCCCTCGGCGTCGGCGGCAGGAGGCCGCCGTCGTACCACGTGAGGCGCACGGGGTGCCCGTACCTGCACGTCGCGTAGTCGTAGGTGACGAGGCTGGCGAGCGGGAACGCGACGGCGCTCACGCGCGACGAGCTCGCCTCGACGCGCTGCGGCCACTTCAGGCCGAGCGCGCGGTAGACCGTGTTCGCGCGGTGGCAGCCCATGTCGCCGAGCGCACCCGCGCCGTACTCGAACCAGCCCCGGAAGTTGAACGGATGGTAGACGGCGTCGCCGCACCACGCCTCCTTCGACAGCTTCTCGTAGGGCGCGTGCCTGCCCCACTTCGAGGCGAACGGCACGCGCTTCGCCGGGCCGCACCACATGTCCCAGTCGAAGCCGTCGGGCACCGGGTCCTCCCAGTCGGGCAGCTCCGCCATGCCCTGCGGCCAGACGGGGCGGCGGCTCCACGCCGCGACGTCGCGCACCTCGCCCAGGAGGCCCGCGTCGAGGATCTCGTAGAGGCGGACGCTCGCCTCGTCGTTCGAGGTGCAGGCCGTGACCTGCGTCGCCGTGCCGGCCTTCTTCGCCGCCGCGACGACGGCGCGGCATTCGTCGACCTTGCGCGTGAGCGGTTTCACGCAGCAGACGTGCTTCTTCGCCGCGAGCGCGGCGAGCGTGACGAGCGTGTGCCAGTGGTCGGGGCAGCCGCAGTAGAGCGCGTCCGCCCGGTCCCCCTCCGCCCGCAGCATCTCGCGGTAGTCCTTGTAGCGGCGCGCGTCCGGGAACTTGTCGAACGTGCGCTTCGCGTACGTCCAGTCGAGGTCGCAGAGCGCGACGACCTCGAAGCCGGCCGTGCGGCAGTCCTGAAGCTGGCTGAAGCCGATGCCGCCCACGCCGACGCCGGCGAGCGTGATGCGGTTCGAGGGGGCGTTCGCGCCGAGGACGGAGGCGGGGACGAGGGTCGGGGCGGCGCCGGCGGCGAGCATGCCGCCGAGGAAGTTCTTGCGCGAAGTCATGATCAGAGCTCCTTGACCTGGATGTTGCGGAAGCGGACGGGCATCGTGTGCCCGAGGAAGCCGATGTAGCCGGATGCGTTGTGGAGGCCGGGGTGCGGCTTGCCGTCGGGCGTCCGTCCGTCCACCGGCAGGTCCCGGATGCTCGTCGCGAGGATCGTCACGCCGTTGAGGACGACCGTGACGTTCGGCCCGACGGCGGTGACCTCGTAGTCGTTCCATTCGCCGACAGGGCGCAGATGGCCCTTCTGCGCGGCGACGACGCCGTAGATCGAGCCGCAGTACTGCCACGCCTTGTTCTTCTGCTTGAGCGAACCCGTGTCGTCGAGGATCTGGATCTCCATGCCGTTGTAGGCGGCGTCGCCGAGGACCTTGCTGCCGCCGGCAAGCGCGCCGCCGCCGAGGCATTCCCGCCCGGCGCGGACCGCGAAGCCGTTGTTGCCGTTCGCCACGAGCTTGAACTGGAAGCGCGCGGAGAAGTCGGCGAGTTCCTTTTCGTAGAAGAGGTTGCCGAAGTTCTTCGGCCCCTCCCTGAAGACGAGCTCGCCGTCCTCGACGTAGAAGAGGTGCGTCGCGCCCGTCCAGCCGGCGAGGTCGCGTCCGTTGAAGATCGGGCGGTAGCCGTCGCCCGCGCCGCGCGGGCGGCTTGCGCAGCCCGCAAGCGCCAGCCCCAGCGCCGCCGCCGCGAACACGTTCATCATGCACGCTCTTTTCATCATGCCGTCTCTGCTCCCTCTTTTGGTTCGACTCGCCCGCCACGCTTCCAGGACCGGCCGGCGGGCCTCGGCCGCGTCGATGGCAGTGTAGCACACCGCGCAGGACGGAACGCCAAAATATCGTAGAAAATTTACGCCAATAAAGCGAAATGCGCGCGCCAGCGGGCGCGGTCGGCGGCGGACGGCTCCTCCGTTCGGCCGAGCCGGACGGGGATGCCGAACTTCGCGTACTTTTCGAGCCCCAGCGCGTGGTACGGGCAGGCCTCGACCCGCTCCACGCCGCGCAGGCCGCCGACGAACGCGCGAAGCGCGTCCAGGTCGGCGGCCGAGTCGTTCAGCCCCGGCACGAGCGGGCAGCGGATCCAGAGCCGCGCGCCCGCCGCGTCGAGGCGGCGGAGGTTCGCGAGGATCCGCGCGTTCCCGGTGCCCGTCAGGGCGCGGTGCCGCGCCTCGTCCATGCATTTGAGGTCATAGAGGAAGAGATCGACGTGCGGCAGCAGCCGCTCGAACGTCGCCCACGGCGCCGCGCCGCACGTGTCGAGCGCGACCTTCACGCCCTGCGCCCGCGCGGCCGCCGCGAGCGCGACGGCGAAGGCCGGCTGCGCAGTCGGCTCACCGCCCGTGAGCGTGAGGCCGCCGTCCGCGCCGTAGAACGGCCGGTCGGCGAGGACGTCGGCCATCACGTCGGCGACGGACATCTCGCGTCCGCAGACCTCGCCCGTCGTCACGGCCCGCTGCGGCGCGGCCGCCTGGGACTCGGGGTTGTGGCACCAGGCGCAGCGCAGCGGACAGCCCTTCAGGAAGACGCTCGTGCGGAGGCCGGGGCCGTCCTTCACGCTGCCGCGCTTGATGTCGAAGACGATGCCCATGCCCGTCTCAGCGTCCTCGGACGCCCCTTGCGACGAAGACGGACGCCCCGAGCGCAAGGACGGTCGCGACCGCCGCCTTCGCGTACCAGCCGTAGATCCACGCGCCCACCATGTACATGAGGTCGAAGAGCGCGAACGACGCGACGGCCGTCAGGACGAGCCCCTTGCCGACGTCGCGCCCGTCCGCGCGCACCGCCGCCTTGAACCGCGCCGCCGTCGCCGCGTCCGTCGGCGGCGTCAGGAACGTGACGGCGAGCCAGCTCGCGGACGTGACGGCGATCGTGATCAGCATCTTCTGCCACGACACGAGTTCCGGGAAGCCGAGCTGCAGGACGAACGCGACGGCGAACGAGACGAACATGCCCGTCAGCTCCGTCCAGGCGTTGATGCGCATCCAGAACCAGCGCAGGAGGAAGATCGCGCCCGAGCCCGCGCCGATGAGGAGCATGAGGTCGAAGGCGGCCTTTGCGCTCTTCAGGTGCGGCGCGAGCGCACAGCCCAAGAGGAGCAGCGCGAGCATCGCGGCGCGCCCGACCCAGATGAGCTCGCGGTCGCCCGCCGACGGCCGCACGAAGCGCTTCCAGAAGTCGTTCACCACGTAGGCGCTGCCGAGGTTGAGGTGCGCCGCGACCGTCGAGAAGAGCGCGCCCATCATCGACGCGGCGACGAGGCCGAGCCAGCCGTTCGGCACCTTCGTCAGCATCGCCGGATACGCCATGTCGCCGTGGATGAGCGACGGATCGACCTTCGGGAACGCCGCCTGGATCGACGCGAGGTCCGGGTAGACGAGCACCGAGCAGAGACCGACGATGTACCACGGCCACGGACGGATCACCCAGTTGAGGACGTTGAAGAAGAGCGTGCCGCCGAGGGCGTGCGTCGCCGACCTCGCCGTCAGCATGCGCTGGACGATGTAGCCGCCGCCGCCCGGCTCGCTGCCCGCCTTCCACACGTTCCACCACTGCACGGCGAGCGGCAGGACGAACATGACGAGCAGCGTGTCCCACGACGAGAAGTCCGGCAGGATCGACAGCCGCCACGCCGTCTCGGGGTTCGAGACGATACCCGCCATCCCGCCGACTTCTGGCAGCCTGAGGCCGTAGACCATCGCCGCGACCGCGCCCGCCATGATGACGAGGAAGAGGAAGAAGTCCGTCCAGATGACGCCGCGAATGCCGCCGAAGAACGTGTAGACGACCGAGGCGACGACCGTGACCCGGTAGATGGTCGACGGCTCGATGCCGAAGAGGACGACGCCGATCTTGACCGCCGCGAGGATGACGTTGCCGAGCACGAGCACGTTGAAGACGACGCCGAGGTAGAGCGTGCGGAACGCGCGCAGGAACGCGGCGGGCTTCCCCGAATAGCGCAGCTCGTAGAACTCGATGTCCGTCGTCACGCCCGATTTGACCCAGAGCTTCGCGTAGACGAAGACGGTGAGGAGGCCCGTCAGGATGAACGCCCACATGACCCAGTTGCCGCTCATGCCGTCGCGGCGGATCACCTCGGTGAAGAAGTTGGCGCTGTCCGTCGCCGTCGTCGCCGCGACCATCGAGAAGCCGATAAGCCACCAGGGCATGGACCGGCCGGACGTGAAGAAGTCGTTCGCCGTGCGCTTCGCGCGACGCGCGGCGACGGACGGGATGAGCGCCAGCACGGCGAAGAACGCGGCGATGACGGCCCAGTCGAGTCCGTTCAAGAGCATTTAGATCGTCTCCTTGACGAGGCGTTTCACGACGAGTTCGCGGAACGCGGGCGAAAGCGCGTTGAAGTAGGCGGTGAAGCCCGTCACGCGCACGATCAGGTCGGGATACTTCGACGGGTCCCTGTGGGCGGCGCGGATCTTCTCGGCATCGACGACGTTGATGTTCACGAGCGTGCCGCCGAGCGCGAAGTGCCCGTCGAGGAGCGCCATGAGCTTGTCCACGGCGCCGGGGTCGTCCGCGAGGCCGATGTCGACCTCCAGCTGCCACGGCGCGGTGTTGCCCCAGCCGGGCTGCACCGAGGCGACGGCGCGCGCCATCGCCGTGAGCGCGCCGTCCTTGCGGAAGCCGGGGAGCGGGTTCGCCCCGTGGGAGATCGGCTCGCCCGCCTTGCGTCCGTTCGGCGTCGCGCCGACGGCCTTGCCGAAGCGGATCGTGTCCGCCCACGTGAACCAACCGGGGATCAGCTTGAAGCCGTGCGGCGTCGTGTGCCCGGCGATTTCCTCGTTCAGGATCTCCGTCAGGCGCACCGCCCAGCGGTCCGCCGCCGTGCCGCCATGTCCGTAGCGTCCGGAGGCGTCGAGCAGCTGGCGGATGCGTTCGCCGTCCTCGCCCGCGAAGTTCGCCGCGACGGCGGCCTTGACTTCGGCGAACGTCAGGGCCTTCTCCTGCGCGACGCGCTCCTCCAGCGCGCCGAAGCTGTCGGCGACGACGGCGAGCCCCGCGCCGTCGATGGCCATGTTGTAGTAGGCCGCGCCGCCGTGGCTCACGTCCTTGCCCTTCTCGATCGGGCCGTGCGAGAGGAGGTTGAGCAGCAGCTCCGGCTCGTTCAGGTACTGGTGGTCGAGGTGGAAGTCGATGCCCTGCGCCGTGACCTGGACGGCGGCCCGGAAGTGCCGGCGGTAGTTCGCCTCCAGCTCCGCAAGAGAATCCGACTCGGCGAACGCGACCTCGAAGACCTTGGCGACGTTGATCTTGACGACGTCGTTCAGCGTGTACTCAAGCCCCGGCAGCGACATCCAGTTGCAGCCGACGGCGATGCGGCTACGGGCGAGTTCGGCGGAGTAGCCGTTCTTCATGAAGCCCGCGACGAGGGCCTTGTCGCCCGAGAAGCGCGGGTAGCCGAGGCGGTTCTGGAGCAGGATCTCGACGCCGCGCCGGTAGAGGCGGCGGTCCATGCCGTCCCACACGCGGATCGTCAGGTTGCAGCTCGCCTTCAGCTTCGCGGCGGCTTCGAGGATGATGAAGCTCATGCGGCTCGTCTGGTCGGAACCGTCCGCCGCCGGCCCGCCGAGCTGGTAGTAGTGGGGGTCGTTGAGCAGCAGGCAGAAGCAGAGGAACTCGGCCTCTTCGTCGGTGAGGCGACCGGCGGCCGTGTCGCGCGCGTAGTAGGGGCGCAGCAGCTCGTCGAGCTGCCCGCCCGCGCCGTCGCGGTTGTAGGTGCGCGAGGCCATGTTGAAGACGGCGATCCACTGCACGGCCTCGCGGAACGTCGCGGGCGGCGCGTCGACGATCGCGAAGCAGGTGCGCGCCATCGCGACGAGGTTCGCGCGGCGCTCGGCGTCCGCCTCGGCCATCGACCGGTCGGCGGCCGCCTCGCCGAGGCGCCGGATCCACGCCTGCACGCCGAGGACCGCCGTCTCCTCCGCCTCCAGCAGCTCGGCGGCGACGGGATCGGCGGCGAACGAACGCCGCGCCGCGCGCACCTTCGCGAGGAGCCCGCCCCAGCCCAGCTCCAGGCCAATCCTGTAGTCCGGCGCGAAGTGCGCGTCCTTGCCGATGCCGGACGTGATGTCGTACTTCTTCTGGAGCGGTTCGAGGTCTGAGTAGTCGAACGCGAAGTTGGAGCGCGAGAGCCGGTAGCCGAGGCGCATGCGCGAGAGCATGAACATCCAGCGGCCGGCGAGCGCGTCGTCGGGGTCGATGTAGAGCGGATGGCGCTCCATGAGCCAGCGGAAGTTCGCCGCCCACGCGCGCGGGCCGGAGAACTGCCCGGCCGCGTCGCGCACGGGCAGGTCGGCCGTGAACGTCTCGGGCGGCAGGACGAGGCCGTAGTCGTCCTCGTCGCGCGCGCCGAGCGCCGCCTGCTTCTCTTCCGTCTGGGCGGCCTTCCGCGCCCTCAGGCGCGCCATCCGCTCCGCGTAGCTCATTTCGCGAGCTCCTCCTGCATGAGGCGGATGAGGTTGAAGAGCATGCGCGGGTAGTGGAACGCGCCGGCCCAGCGGGTGCCCTTCATCGTACAGGACGGCGTGCCGTCGCGGCGGAGGTACTTGATGATCTCGCCGTACTCCCTGTCGGGGAAGTGGTCGAAGAACCACGTCTCGATCTTCCGGAACCAGGCGAGGTACTTCTCGTCCTTCGTGAGCGTCCAGGCGAGGAACGTCGCGTAGATCGCCTCGTTCTGCGGCCACCAGAGCTTGAGTTCGTGCTCGTACTGGTCGGGCTCGTGGCCCTCGGCCTCGTCGACGTTGCGGAAGTAGATGATCCCGCCGCCGCCCTGCACGGTGTCCCAGCCCCAGTCGAGCGCCCAGTCGAGCACCTGCAGGCCGTTTCTGAGGAGCTTTTCGTCCTTCTGGTGCTTCGCCTCCTCCATCGTGAACCAGCTCGTCTCGATGGAGTGGCCGGGGTTGATCGTGCGGCCCTCGGGCGTCTCGCACGGCGTGCCGTCGGCGTTCACGATCTCGCGCAGGGCCTTCTTGCCGTAGTCCATGAACGTCGCGTAGACCTCCTTGAAGCACGTCGCGATCGTCTTGTCGTAGAGCGCGGTGTCGCCGCCGAGCTCGCGCATCATGATCGACGTGCAGGAGATGATCATCGGGATGTTGTGCGCCCGCACCTTGCGCGCCGGGTAGTACTTCGGCGGCAGCAGCTCGGGGTTGTAGTAGTACATCATGATCGTCTTGTAGAGCCGCTCGGCCTTCGCCTTCCAGGCCGGGTCCTTCGTCGCCTTGTAAAGCTCGATGTAGGCCATCACCGTGTAGTGCTCGGTGACGACGTAGCGGCGCTTGCGCACGGGGCGGCCGTCCTCCGTCACCTCGTAGTAGGTGCGGCCGTCGCGCTCGTCGAAGCAGTGGTCCTCGATGAACGCGATGCCCCGGAGCGCGAGGTCGAGCCATTCCGTGCGCGGCTCGATCTCGTTGTAGGCGCGCGCGAACAGGAGGACGTCGCGCCCCTGCTGGCGGACGTTCTTGTCGGTGAAAAGCACCTTGCCGTCGCGGCCGAGGTAGTTGTAGAAGCCGCCGTGCTTCGCGTCCGGCGAGAACTTCTGCCACCACTCGACCGATTCGAGCAGGCATTTCCTGTACTTGTCGATATACTGCCGCAGTTCCTGCTTGTCCATCATCGTAACGGTCCTCCTTTTCTGAGACCGCCCGTATTGTACGGCAGGGCGCCGCATGGCAACGCCAATGAAACGCAAAAAAATTCCGCCAACAATGCGAAACCGCCTTGCCGTCTGCTATACTAGGCGGCGCGATGAAGACCATCCTCTTTTTCCACACGTCGCGGCGGCAGGCCTGGCAGAAGGAGCTCGCCGGCGCCTACCGTTTCGCGCGCGCCCGCAAGTGGCGTCTGCAGGTCGTCGAGCCGACGCCGCGCCCGCCGTCCATCCCGACGCTCATCGACTTCTGGAAGCCCCTCGGCTGCCTCGTGGAATGTTCCGGGGAGACGGCGGACTACTTCGACCCCGCGGCGTTCGGGCGCCTCCCCGCCGTCTTCATCGGGCGCGACCCGCGCACGCTGCCGCGCACCGCCTCGTTCGTCAACCCCTCGAACAGGGGCCCCGGCCGCTGCGCCGCGCAGGAACTCCTGACGGCGGGGTTCACGTCCTTCGGCTTCGTCGCCTCCGGCGGCAACCACTTCTGGAGCCGCGACCGCGAGGCCGAGTTCCGCCGCACGCTCTGGACGAACGGCTATCCCTGCCGCGTCTTCGGGCGCGCCGAATCGTTCCGGACGCCCCGCGCACGCGGCGAGGCCCTGCGCGAGTGGCTGCGGGCGCTTCCCAGGCCCTGCGGCGTCTTCGCCGAGAACGACTACGCCGCCGGGGAGGTGCTGGACCTCGCCGGCAAGCTGCGCCTCCGCGTGCCGAAGAGCCTCGCGGTCATCGGGGCGGACAACGACTCCTCGCTCTGCGAGAACACGACCCCGCCGCTCTCCAGCATCCTCCTCGACTTCGAGCAGGCCGGCTACCGCGCGGCGAAGATCCTCTCCTCCCTCATCGACACGCCCCGCGCGCCGCCCGTGCGCGAGACCTATTCGGTGCTGGGCCTGATCCGCCGCGCCTCCACACCGGCCGGCATCGGCACGCCCCCGCGCGTCGGCAGGGCCCTCGCGTTCATCCGCGAGAAGGCCTGCGAGGGAATCACCGCCGCCGACGTCGCCGCCGTGATGCCGGGATCCCGCCGCCTGGCCGAAATGGACTTCAAGAAGGCGACCGGCCACGCCATCCAGCAGGAGATCCTGCACGTGCGCTTCGAGCGCGTCGAGCTGCTCCTCCGCAGCAAGGCCCAGCGGCTCGGCGCCATCGCCGCGCTCTGCGGCTGGCGGACGGAGAACGCCCTGCGCACCGCCTTCCTCAAGCGCTACGGCACGTCCATGCGCGTATGGCGGGAGCATCCAACGCCCCCCGTGGCCCACGACGCCTGACCGTGCAGGACGCCCCGCCACGCGCCTAGAGGCGGCGCACGGCGGCGCCGAGGGCGGCAAGCTCCTTCTCGACGGCCTCGTAGCCGCGGTCGACGGACTCCGCGTTCAGGATCGTCGTCGTCCCCTTCGCGCACAGGGCCGCGAGGATGAGCGCGATGCCCGCGCGGATGTCGGGCGACGTGACCGTGGAGCCGGCGAGCTGCGTCGGGCCCGTCACGACCACGCGGTGCGGGTCGCACTGGACAATCTTCGCGCCCATGCCGATGAGGTGGTCCACGAAGTAGAGGCGGCTCTCGAACATCTTCTCGAAGAAGAGGCACGTGCCGCGCGTCTGCGTGGCGAGGACGATGAGGATCGAGACGAGGTCGGAGGGGAACATCGGCCAGGGGCCGTCCGCCACGGACGGAATCGCGTCGCCGAGGTCGTACTGCATCCTCTTCCGCCGCCGCACCCCCATGCGCAGCGTGCGCGCCGCCGCATCGACCGTCCACTTCACCCCGAACCGCGCAAACGCCTTCTCCAGGACGGCGAACACCTCCGGGTCGATCTCCGTGAGCGTCAGCTCGCCCCCCGTGATCGCCGCCGCCGTGAGGTAGCTCGCACCCTCGATGTAGTCGCACCCCACGCGCGCCTCCGTGCCGTGCAGCGTCTCCACGCCCTCCACCACGAGGCGGTTCGTGCCCGCGCCCGCAATCCGCGCGCCCATCGCGCAGAGCATCGCGCAGAGATCCTGCACGTGCGGCTCGCACGCGGCGTTGTAGATCTCGGTCACCCCCTTCGCAAGCACCGCCGCCATGAGGATGTTCTCCGTTGCGGTGACGCTCGCCTCGTCAAGGAGGATCCGCGCACCCGCAAGGCCGCGCGGCGCCCGCACCGAGAGGATGCGCCGCCCGGCCTTCACCTTGGCGCCGAGCGCCGCGAAGCCCGCAAAGTGCGTGTCGAGCCGGCGGTGGCCAATGCCGTCCCCGCCCGGCGGCGGCAGCGAGACGCCGCCCGCACGGGCGAGGACCGGACCCGCGAAGAGGACGCTCGTGCGGATCTGTCGCGCCAGCGCGGGGTCGAGGCGCACCGTCTTGAGCCTTTTCGCCTCGATCGTCACCGTGCGCGCCGTCCTCTCGCACGTCACCTTCGCGCCGAACCGGCGCACGCAGTCGAGCATCCGCTCGACATCGGAAATCGCCGGCATGTTCCGCAGCGTCACCGGCTCCGCCGTCAGCAGCGCCGCCGCGATCATCGGCAGCGCCGCGTTCTTGTTTCCCGGCACGCGGTGCGTCCCCGCGACCGTCTTCCGCCCCTCTATCTGGAACTTTCCCATTGCCCGTACATTATATCATTTCCCCCCTTGCGCGCCACCACGAAGTGTAGTATACTATTGCCCGTTTTCAACCACATTGACCCGTGGTGTAATGGTAGCACTGCAGATTCTGATTCTGCCTGTTGGGGTTCGAGTCCCTGCGGGTCAACCATTCAAGGACCACCGCATAAAGCGGTGGTTTTCTTTTTTACGCCGAAGGCGCGGCGGACGAGAGATGCTGCTCGCCGTCCACGAAGACGGCGCAGACGTCGAACGTCTCCGGGTCGAGGACCGCGAGGTCGGCCGTGTAGCCCTTCTCGACCTTGCCGAGGGACGAACCGAGGCCCAGTTCGATCGCCTGGTTCCAGCTTGTCACGCGGATGAGGTCCTTCAACGGCAGTCCCGTCACCTCCACGAGATTGCGGAGGCCCCGGTTCATCCAGAGCGTGGACCCGGCGAGGTTGCCCCCCTCGACGAGGCGCGCCTCGCCCCCCTTGAGGACGACCTTGAGCCCGCCCATCTCGAAGGCGTAGCCGTCCGGGCAGTGCGAGCAGCGGAGCGAGTCCGTGATCATCTGCACGTGCGCGAGGTCGCGCTTCCAGAAGACGAGGCGCAGCATGTCGTCGCAGAGGTGGATGCGGTCGCAGATCACCTCGGTGTTGAGGTCGTCCAGCAGGAACCCCGCGCCGACGATGCCGATTTCGCGGTGGTGGAGCTTCGTCATCTGGTTGCAGAAGTGCGTCAGGTGCCGCAGCCCCGCGTCGTACGCCGGCAGGAACTGCGCGAACGTCGCACCCGTATGCCCGCAGCTCGGCACGATGCCGTGGTCGCGGCACGCCGCCGCGAACGCCGTCCCGCCCGTCATCTCGGGCGCGAAGCTCACGAGCTTCACGGGGGAGATCGCGGCGATGCCCAGCACCTCCCGGATGCTCGGCCTGCGCACGAACGCGGGGTTCTGCGCGCCGCAGCACGCGGGATTGATGAACGGACCCTCCAGGTGGATGCCGAGAGCCTTCGCGAACCGCTCGTCCCGCCGGTAGGCCGCCACGGCCCGCGCCGCCGCCTTCAGCGTCCTGTTCGCGACGGTGAGCGTCGTCGGCAGGAAGCTCGTGCAGCCTTCCGCGAGCTTCGCGGCGGCGATGGCCGCGATGGCCTCCGGCGTCGCGTCGCACACGTCATGCCCGCACGCGCCGTGCGTGTGGACGTCGATGAACCCGGGGACGAGGTATTTGCCCCGCACGTCCACGACCGTGTCGAACCCCGTCTTCGGCACCGCGTCCGCCGTGACGGACCGGATCCGGCCCTTCTCGATGACGACGGACGCCCTTTTGAGGTCGATGCCCGGGCTAATGACGTGCGCGTTGCGAATCAGCGTCTTCATAGTCCTGCCATTATACCACAACCGGTTCGTTTCCGGGCGGCGAAGGAAACGGACGGTAGACGAGGAGCGGGCGGTCGCACGCGAGGCGGAACGACGTCCCCGTCGTGCGGTTGAGCGTGCCCCGCCACAGTTCGGCGAGCGAGGCCCCGTCGAGCGGCCATTCAAGCCCCTCTGACGTCGCCCGCGCCGCAGGGTCGGGCGCGAAGACCGAGACGGCCTCGCCCGGCCGGCAGGCGTAGCGGCGGGCGCCGGTCACGACCGTGAACGTCCCCGCGTCCGTGACCATCGCGACATCCGGCGCCGCGCGCGCGAACCCCGGCAGACGGAACACGTTGCCGAGAAAGTGGTCTTCCCGCAGCCCCCCCGCGCCGAGGATCACGATGCCCGCGCCGCCGAAGCGCGCCACCGCCGTCCGGAACGCCTTGTCGAGGTCGTTCGTCTCCTGCTCGGCGATCGAGACGAACCGTTCGCCGAGCGTCGCACGGTCCGCCGCCGAAAGCGAATCGCCGTCGCCCACCACGAGGTCGGGCAGGCGCCCCAGCGCGCGCGCCTTCCGGTAGGCCCCGTCGCAGCAGACGAGCCGCGAAGCCGCGTCAAACGCCGCGCGCGCCGCCGGATGCGTGGGCGGCGCGCCGTCCGCGAGAATCGCCGTGGTCACCATCCGCCGTCTCCGCCTCTAGTCCAGCGCGAACGCCACGCCGAGGCGCGCCGCGCCCTGCTCCGGCATCGGCACGGTGAACGTGATCTGCGAACACCCCTTGTTCTCGCCGTCCCACGGATTCGGCCCCTGCGCGGGCGCGATGCGCCAAGTCCCCTTCTGCGCACCCGTCTGCGCAAGGCGCAGCGTCTGCCCCCGCGCGCGGAGCAGCAGGTCGCCCGAACCCTGCACCTCGGGCGTCGCGTGCGTGACCATCGCCCAGCGGATCGGCGCGCCGGCGCGCAGCCCCGCCACGGTGTCCGTCAGCTCGTAGCGCGTCCCGTCCGCCGCCATCACGCCCCGGCGCAGCACCTCGGTCGCGTTCGTGTAGAGCGACGTGAGGTCGAGCGTCACCGCGCTCGGCGGCGTCTCCTTCACTTCCCGCACCTGCGCGAACCCCGTCACGCGCTGCGGACAGCCGTCGAGCATCAGGACGTTGTGGGACGACGTTCCGAGGCGGAAGACCCGCCAGCGGTCGGAGCCCTGCTTCATGTCCCAGAGGTTCATCCCCAATTGCTCGATCTTGTTGTAGTTCTCGGCCCCGAGGTCCAGGGCCCAGCGCACGCCCCGGGCCTCGAGGATGAACGAACCGCCGTCCATGTGCCCGTGGTTCGCCGAGGGGGAACCGCCCTTCAGGCCCACGAAAAACGCCGTCCGGTTGTCCCAGCTCGACCGCTGGACCGTGATCGGCACCGGGCCGCCCGCGTTCCAGACGAGCGGCAGGTCCGGCCGCAGGTCCGCCGGCGGCGTCCGAACGTAGAAGAGCCCGTACGCGAACATGCGGTTGCCGCCGTGCGCGGGGACGGAAACCCCCTTGCGCGTCTTCCGTTCCGTGCAGTACCGGCGGTAGGCGTCCACCTCGAAGTAGGGGAGGAGTTCGGGACGGTTGAAGCGCTGCGCGAACCACCACGTCGCAGGGCATGTGCCGCGCCCGTCCCCGCCGTCGGCATAGTTGAAGGTCCGGCCGCTCGGCCCCGTCACGAGGTCCGGGTACGCCCCCGTCTCGCGGAATCCCGGCAGGGCGGCGAGGCCGAAATCGCTGCCGAGCGCCGCCTCCAGAAGCGCGAGCGCGGCGAAGTTGAACTCGACGCCATAGTTCCAGTAGCCGGGCCCCTCGGGATAGTTGCCGTTCGGCGCGAGGGCCTTCATCGAACAGGGGAGATTGTCCACGCAGCGCTGGACGAAACGGGCGGCGTCGCCGGGATCCTCCTCGGCGAGCGCGAGCGCGGCGGCGAGCATGCCCGCGTGGCAGACCTGGCCCCAGTTGTTGTTCGCGCGGATCCACCACTGCGCCCGCCGTCCCGCCTCCAGGCCGTGGCGGCGGAGGCCGGCGGCGATCTCCCGGCGCGTCGCCGCGTCGAGGTCGGCGTAGAGCCAGTCATAGCCCGTGGCGACGGCGAGGGACATTTCGGCGACGTCGAGGAAGTGCGACGGGGTCCAGTCCGAGAACGCGCAGACGGCGCGCAGCTCCGCCACGGCGCGGTCCAGATGCGCGCGACGTCCGCCCAGACGGTAGGCGAGCGCGAGCGTGTTGATGCGCAGCAGCGCGCGGCGGCTGACGGCGAGCAGACGGCGCCCCTCCTTGATGCGTTCGACGGGAGGCGTCCCCAGAAGGCCGTCCGCGCATTCCCGCACGTGCTCCGCGCCCATCTTCACGTAGGCGTCGGACGCGGCGCGCGCCCTGAGCGCCGCGAATCCCGCCGCGTCCGCGAAGAGGCGGGGATGCGGCCGCTGCGCGGCCTGCGCGGTGGCCGCCGCGATGGCGGGGCGCGCCGTCTCGGGCAGTCCGTTGGACGCCCCCTTCCCGCCGCCCCAGGCCACCAGGGGCAGAACGAGCATGACACCAAGCAGCTTCTTCATAAAAGCACTCCCTTCGCGGCGGCCTCGCCGTCGTTCCACCAAGAACCCTTCGTGGCCGAGATGCGGGCGATGGGCTTCGTCGTGAGCTGGATGCCGCGCGCCGTCGCGCCGCGGATCTCGACGAGGGGCTTCTTCTCGCCCGCCCCCTTGTCCACGGGCTCCAGAGGCTGGAAGAGCATCTGGTGGATCTTCTGGTTCTTCGCGGGCTTGAACTTCACGTAGAGCTTTTCGGGGCAGCCCTCGTCGAAGAAGAGCACCTTGCTCTTCTCGGGCGCGAGGCGGTATTCCTTGTTGTTGATCATGCCGCCGAAGGTGAAGCGCTTGATGTACGCGAAGCCGTAGAGGGGTTCCTCGTAGACGCAGACGAACGCGCGGGCGCGGTCCTTCTCGGGGTTGAAGAGGAAGACTTCGAGCAGGTCCTTGTCGACGAAGATCTTGTCCGAGGGCGGCGTCATCTTGTAGCGCCCGTCCTTCCAGACGAAGACGAGCTTGTCGAGCGAGGAGCACTTGAAGAGCTCGTCGCCGCCCTTGAGGCCGGATCCCACGAAGTGGTTCTCCTTGTCGTAGCGGATCGTCAGCTCGCTAGCCGTGATCGCGCGCACGTCCACCTCCTTGAACGCGCCGGCGGCGATCTGCGTCATGCGGGGGTACTTCTTCCCGTACTGCCGGATCAGGCCCTTGAGGTACTTGACCACGAAGGCGCGCAGGTGGAGGAGGTTGTCCCTGACTTCGGCCTCCTCCTTCTCGATGGCGGCGATCTCCTCGCGGTTCTTGTCGATGTCGAACTGCGAGATGCGGCGGATGGGGATCTTCAGCAGGCGCTCGATGTCGTCGTCCGTGACCTCCGGGTGGCGCAGGTGCGGGAGGAACGGCGCGAAGCCCGTGCGGATGGTCGCCTTCACGCCCTCGTAGGTCTTCTCCTTCTCGATGCGCTTGTAGAGGCGCTCCTCGATGAAGATGCGGTCGAGCGTGCGGTCGTGGAAGAGTTTGTCGAGTTCGGCGAGGCGGATCTCCTGTTCGCGCTTCGTGAGGGACATGAGCCGGTCGACGTTCTTCTGGAGGATCTGCGTGACGCTCATCGCGCGCGGCCGTCCCGCGTCGAGGACGATCGGGCGCGAGGCGATGGACTTCTCGCACGTCGTGAACGCATAGAGTGCGCTCTTCACCTTCTCCTGCGTCGCGCCCGTCGCAAGCTCCAGTTCGATCTGAACCGTCTGCGAGGTGAGGTCGTGGATCTTGCGCACCGCGACCTTCTTCTTCTTGACCGCCTCCTCGATGGAGGCGGAGAGGGAGTCCGTCGTCTCGCCCCAGGGGAGCTGCGTGATGACGAGCTTGTTCTTGTCGCGCGCCTCGATGACGGCGCGCACCTTGACCTTTCCGAGGCCGTCCTGGTAGTCGGAGACGTCCATCACGCCGCCGAGCTGGAAGTCGGGGTAGAGCGTGAAGGGCTTCTTCTGGATGAGGTTGATCTCGGCCTCCAGCAGTTCCGTGAAGTTGTGCGGGAGGATCGCGGTGGAGAGGCCGACGGCGATGCCGTCCGCGCCGAGCATGAGGAGGAGGGGGATCTTCGCGGGCAGCAGGACGGGCTCCTTGTTGCGTCCGTCGTAGCTCGGCGTGTAGTCCGTCGTCTTGGGGTTGAACACCTCCTTGCGCGCAAGCTCCGAGAGGCGGCACTCGATGTAGCGCGACGCGGCGGCGGGCATGCCCGTGAAGAGGTCGCCGAAGTTGCCCTGTCCGTCGATGAGGTAGCCCTTGCCCTTCCCCCAGAGCTTGTTCGCGAGCACGACGAGCGCGTCGCCGATGGAGGCGTCGCCGTGGGGGTGGTACTGCATCGTGTGGCCGACGATGTTCGCGACCTTCGTGAAGCGGCCGTCGTCCTTCTCCCAGAGGGCGTGGAGGATGCGGCGCTGCACGGGCTTGAGGCCGTCCTCGACGGCGGGGATCGCGCGGTTGCAGATGACGTAGGCGGAGTATTCGCGGAAGTTGAAGTCGTAGAGGTCGCGGAGGGGGCCGCGCCCGGTGAGCCTGCCGCCCGGCGGCGGCGCGGGCGGAACCCCGCCCGTCGTTTCCCCGCCCGTCGCGGACGGCGCCGGGGCCGCCGGTTCCGCATGGTCCGTCTCCGCCGCCTCGTCCTTCGCGGCCGTCTTCCCGTCCGCCGCGCCGACCGCCGTCCCGAACAGGCTCAGATCGTCGAAGAGGCTCGGCGGTTCATTCGCGTTCTTGTTGTCTTTCTTGCTCATCTCGTCTTCAGGATCCTTCGTCTCAAGTCATTCGTCTCAGACCGCTTGCATGCGTTGCCGCGCCCTAGTTCGTCTTCTGCATGTCGCAGAGTTTGCGGTAGACGCCGTTGGCGGCGAACAGTTCGGCGTGCGTGCCGCGCTCGACGATGCGGCCGCCCTGCATGACGAGGATGAGGTCCGCGTTGCGGATCGTCGAGAGGCGGTGCGCGATCGCGAACGTCGTGCGGTCCTTCATGAGGTTGTCGATGGCGTCCTGCACGAGGCGTTCGGTCACGGTGTCCAGGGCGCTCGTCGCCTCGTCGAGGATGAGGATCGGCGGATTGCGCAGGATCGCGCGCGCGATCGCGATGCGCTGGCGTTCGCCGCCGGAGAGCGCGAAGCCCTTCTCGCCGACGTTGCGCGCGTAGCCCTCGGGCTGCGCCATGATGAAGTCGTGCGCGTTCGCCATCTTCGCGGCGGCGACGATCTGCTCGTGCGTCGCGTCGGGCGAACCGTACTTGATGTTCTCCTCGATCGTGTCGTTGAAGAGCAGCGTCTCCTGCATGACGCTGCCGACGAGGGCGCGCAGATCCGCGACGTGCAGGTCGCGCAGGTCCACGCCGTCCATCGTGATGCGCCCCTCGCGCGGATCGTAGAAGCGGGCGAGGAGGCCGCTCATCGTGGACTTCCCGCTGCCGGTGCCGCCCACCACCGCGACGACCCGGCCGCGCGCGATCTCGAAGGAGGCGTGCGAGACGGCATCCCGGTCCGCCGTCTCGTAGCGGAACGAGACGTCGTCGAAGACGATGCGGTCGTCGAAGGAGGGCTTGCGCACGGCGTCGGCCCTCTCGGGCAGCTCCATGTGGACGTCGAGGATCGAGAAGATGCGCGCGAGCGCGGCGCGTCCCTGCTCGATCTGCACCTGGATCTTCGAGAGTTGCTTGAGCGGCTTGTAGATGATGAGCAGCGGCGCGAGCATAGGCAGCACGGAGGAGAGCGTGACGTGCGCGAAGAAGCACCACACGACGAAGCCGCAGATGAGGAGGATGCCGACCGTCTCGACGGCGGGGCCCACGAGAAGCCCCAGGCGCACGGTCCGCAGCGTCGCCTTCAGGAGGTCGTGGACGACGCGGCGGTACTTCGCGTTCTCGTATTCGGCCGTGTCGTAGGCCTTCACCACGCGGATGCACGTGAGGATCTCGTGGATGCGGCTGCCCACGACGCTGAAGCGCTTCAGCGCCTTCTTCGCCCACTTGCGGATGCGCCTGGAAAGCCCCACGACGGGCACGATGAAGAGCGGGAACCCCACGCAGATGACGACAAGCGTCGGGAGCATCCGGTTCGCGACGGCGAACCAGACGATGTAGCCGACCGAGACGGCGATCTCGAACGGCGCCTGGGCGAGTTCCTGTAGCACGTGCTGGAGGATCTGCCGCATCTGCTGGGGGTCGGACGTCGCGCGGCTCATCAGCTGCCCCACGTCGATGCGCCCGAAGAACGGCAGCGCCTGTTTCTGCAGGTGCTCCAGGATGTCCACGCGCAGGTCCGCGACGACCCGCATCGCCGCCCACGCGAGGCAGTAGTTGTTCAGGAAGACGAGCCCCAGGCGCATGAACGCGATGAGCGGCACCACGAAGACGACGAGCAGCACGAGCGCGCCCCCCATCTCCCCCGCCTCGGTCTGGAGCCTGATGCCGCACTTCGCCGCATACTTCTCCACCGTCGGGTACCAGCCCGGCAGCGCGCTCGCCTTCGCCATCTCGCGCTCCAGTTTTCCCGCACGGTGCGCGGGCTTCTGCGTCCGTTCGGCGGGCGGGGCCTGTTCGGCGCGTTCGGTCTTCTCAATCTTCCCCTCGTTCGCGAGCACGCCCTTGAGCGACGGCTGGATCACCTGGTAGAGCGGCAGGAGGGTGCCGGCGGTCAGGATGCCGCAGACGATCCCCAGGAGGATCCGCAGACGGTAACGCCGCGCATAGCGCCACAGCCGACCATACACCTCACGGGCCGAATACTCCCGGTCGAAGAATTCCCGCCGGTACTGGACGGGCGTGGCCTTGTTCTTTCTGGACATCGCGCGCCGGCCTCCTCACAGTCCCATGTCGGCGAGGACGCCCGCCAGCTGGGTCTTGATCACCCTCATGCTGAGGTGCCTCTCGAAGAAATCGCGCGCGGCGGCGAAGTAGGCGTCCCGGTTCGCCCAGTCGTCGCGGTAGGCGCGCACGGCGTCCGCAATCGCCCGCGCATCGCCCGGCGGAACGAACTTGATGGCCCGGCACGCCTTCGCCTCGGGCGGGTAGCCCGTGCAGAACTCGTTGACGGTCGGCCGCGCGCAGGCCATGCACTCGTAGACCTTGTTGCCGATCACGCGCGACGCCTTCTCCGTCGTCCCGAAGACGCCCAGCACGACGTCGTGCGCGCAGATGACCTTCGGCACGTCCACGTACGGCACCTTGTCGAGGAAGCGGATGTTCGAGATGCCCGCCGCCTTCGCCTCGGTCGCGGCCTTGTAGGCGCCCCAGCCGAGGAAGTCCCACTGGATGCCCTCGCCCTCGGTCATCCGCGCCGCCTCCACGATGTACTCCGTGCCGTGGAGCGGCAGGTACGCCCCGTGGTAGAGGACGCGGAACGGACCCGTGGCGGGCGCCGCGTCATCCGCCTGGGGCCTGAACACCGTCTCGTCCGTGCCGGTCAGGAGCACGCGCAGCCGTTCGCGCGGCACGCCGAACGTGCGCGCGCAGAACTCCAGGTGGCACGACGTATCCCACGTCACCATGTCGGGCGCGTTCATCAACACGGTCTCATGGGCGTGGAGCCGCTGCGCGCGGGGCTCGTCGGCCCGCCACTTCCGCTGCTCGAGCACCTTCTTGTCCCACGCCGAGATCATCGGGTCGAACAGCACCTTCACGCCCCGCCGGTGCGCCCAGCGGCACGCCGCGAGGATGTCGCGCTGGCGGCAGACGGGCACCCACACGAGGTCGGGGAGGGGACGCCGCCCGAGCCCGCGCACGGCGGCCTCCCAGTCACCGAACTTCGGAAACCACTTGACGAAGAAATAGTCCACATCCCAGCCCAGCTCGCGGAAGAGGGCCGCGTAGACCCGGTTGCGCGAGTAGCCGGGATCGAACCGTCCCCAGAACAGCACCTTCTTTGCCATAAGAACGGTAGTATAGCATATCTTGGTGCAGACCGCTCGGCGCGGGGCACCCGAACGTGCCTCACCGCAGGAAGATGTGCGTGCCGCCGCCGCCGATGGAGAGGGTGAGCGTGCCGTCCTCCGAGGCCTTGAACGTCCAGCCGACGGGCGGCTCGGGCGAGACGGTCCAGCCGGAGAGGTCGTCCGGCAGCGTGACGGAGGCGCCCTTCGCGAGCGTCCAGCGCTTGCCCGCGAGCGCGCCGGGGCCCGCCGCGTCGGGG
>ERZ1026780.954-NODE-954-length-20550-cov-6.356477_pt1 | contig 20550 bp, 17 predicted proteins | sample MGYA00380126_ERZ1026780 | MGnify/ENA primary metagenome ERZ1026780 (study PRJEB33269, sample SAMEA4719762) | human gut metagenome | biome: human-associated habitat; feature: organic feature; material: feces | place: Cameroon | collected 2013-10 ... | reverse complement strand
GCTTCGTACGACGTGCGCCTGAAGGAGGCGCTGGCGGAGGTGCGCAAGGGCGACTACGCGACGGCGGACCGTCTGCTGGACGACCTTGAAGAGGAGCGCCCGGACGATCTCAACCTGCTTCTGATCCGCTCGGCCGCCCAGGTCGGGGCGGGGAGCCTCTTTGCCGCCCGCCGGACGCTGGAGCGGGCGATGAAGGCGCATCCGAAGTCCTACCTGCCCTGCTACAATCTCGCGAACCTCGCGTTGCGGCTCAACGAAAACCTCGACGTTGCCCGCGACTACTACGAACAGGGGCGCGCGCTGGGCGGCCCCCGCAACGAGGCCCTTGAACGGAGGTTGAACACGAAATGAAAGCCTGTCTTCTCGCCGCCGCCGTCCTCTGCCTAGGGGGTGTGCTTTCCGCAGACGAGGCCCCGAACGCCGCCGTCGAGGCCCTTGCCAACGACGCGAAGGCGCCGCCCGCGCTGACCGCCGAGACGCCCGCGCCCGAGGTGCTGCGCATCTGCCGGGCCATGCTGCCGGCGCATCCCGTCGAGCTGAAGGGCTCGCTCATCCTCCGTTCGCGCAAGGGGATCGTCGCGCGCGAATACGACTACCGGCTCGTGATGCGCCGCGGGGTGGATGTGTCGCTGCTGGACATCCACCTGATGCCTCGGGGCGAGACGAACGAGATCGCCGCCGTCACGGTGACGCGCCGACCGGGCGTGCGGCCCGTCATCCGCCTGGCGCGGGCGGGCGCGGCGGAGGCCGAGGTCATCGACTCCCCGCTCGCGCGCGTGCTGGAGACGGACGTGACGTGGCTCGACCTCACCTTCGACTTCCTCTGGTGGCCGGATGCCGCCTACGAGGCGGACCGCGAGGGCGAGAGCGTCCACGGCCAGACGTGCGTCGTCATCCTCGTGAAGCCCGACGTGGCGATCGACGGCCTCTCGGCCGTGCGGCTCTGGGTGGACAAGAAGACCGGCTGCCTGATGCAGGCCGAGCAGGTCGATGCGTCCGGCAAACCCATCCGCCGCCTGTGGGGCACGCGCGTCAAGAAGATGGACGGCCGCTGGATGGTGTCCGTCCTGGAAGTCGAAACGCTCGGCTCCCGCCACCGCACGAAGATCACCGTGGACGCCCTGCGCGACCTCTGAGGTCCGCCGGCGGGATCCGTTCTTGACCCGGCTTCACGGGTGGGGTAAAATACAAACTGCATTTTCAAACTGGCGAGAAGAAAGGAGTCGTTTGCATTATGAAGAAATCCGTCACGATCTTCCTGTGGGTACTGGGAGGCCTCGTGGGACTCGTCGTGCTGGCGCTCCTCTCGCTACCGCTCTGGATCGGCCCCACCGTGGCATCCGTCGCGCGGTGCGTCGTGCCGTCCTACACGGGGTGCGACTTCCGGCTTGAATCGTTCCGGCTCAATCCGTTCACGGGACGTCTGCAGCTCGTCGAGGCGCATCTCGCGAACCCGAGGGGCTTCAGGCAGCCGGAGGCGTTCAGCGTGGCGACGGTGCGCGTGGACGTGGCGGTCGGCTCGCTCTTTTCCTCGACGGTCCATGTCCGCGAGATCGCGATCGAGGGTGCGTTCGTGGGCTATGACAGCCAGAACGGCACGAACAACTTCGCCGCGATCCTCGCGAACGTCGAGGCGAAGACGGGGCCGTCGGAGAAGACGCCCACAGGGGCGGAAGGGAAGGAAGGCGCCGGAAAGAAGGTCGTCATCGACCGCTTCCGCCTCGCGGGAACGCGCGTGAACCTCGGCATGCTGCCGCTTGCGATCCCCACGATCGAGCTGACGGACATCGGCAAGGACACGGGCGGCGCGACATTCGTCGAGGTCCGCGACGCCGTGTGGGCGAACCTCGCGAAGTTCGTGACGGGTGTCGGCAACATGGCCTCGGAGCTTCTCAAGGGCACGGGGAACGCCGCCACGGGCCTCGTACAAGGAGCCGGCGAGACGGCCACGGGCCTCGTGAAGGGTGCCGGCGAGACGGCCACGGGTCTCGTCAAGGGCGTCGCGGACGGCGTTGGAACGGCCTCCGGCAAGACGACCGAGGCCCTGGGCAAGGGCGTGAAGGACGCCGCAGAGGGCCTGCGTAGGCTCAATCCCTTCGGACGGTAGGTAAAAGCGGTGTCCGGGACGGTCCATCTGGTCGGCATCGGGGGCGTGGGCATGAGCGCCCTCGCCCAGGCGTTGCTTGACGCGGGGGGCACGGTGACGGGGGCGGACCGCGCGCTTGGCGGGTCCGGCGCGCGGCCGGGCGTCCTCGCCGCGCTCGCGCGTGCGGGCGTGCGCCTCTTTCCGGACGACGGGTCCGGCATCGGCCCCGACACCGCGCGCGTCATCGTCTCCACGGCGGTCGAGGAGACGAACCGCGACCTCCGGTGCGCGCGGGCGCGCGGCATCCCCGTCGTCCACCGCGCCGCCGCGCTCGCGGAGCTGCTGGCACCGCGTCGGCTCGTCGCCGTCGCGGGCACGTGCGGCAAGTCCACCGTCACGGCCATCCTCGGCCATCTGCTCGCGGAGAGTGGATTCGACCCCGTTGTCGTGAACGGGGCGCAGGTCGTGGGCTGGGACGCGGGCGGCTCGCGCGTCGGCTCCACGCGGAAGGGAACGGGTGCGTACGCCGTCGCCGAGGTGGACGAGAGCGACAAGTCACTCGTCGCGTTCAAGCCCTTTGCCGCCGTTGTCACGAACGCCTCCGCCGACCACTATTCGAAGGCGGAGATGGACGCGGTCTTCGACGCCTTCGTGCGCGGGGTGCCGGGGCCCGTGATCGACGGCCGCCGCACGCCGATGGTCCCCTCCGCCGCCGCCCGCACGATTCCGCTGCCCGGCGAACACAACGCCGTGAACGCCGAGTGCGCGCTGCGCATGGCGGCGGCGCTGGGGGCGGATCCGGCGCGCCTTGCCGCCGCGATCCGCACGTTCCCCGGGGTCGAGCGCCGCCTGCAGCGGGTGGGGACCTGCGGCGGGGCGGTTGTCTACGACGACTACGCGCACAACCCGGAGAAGCTGCACGCGATGCTCGCGACGCTGCAGGCGGCCTACCCGAAGGGTGTGGCCGTGGTGTGGCGTCCGCACGGCTACGCGCCGCTCCGGAAGATGCTGGAGGCGCTGGCGGCGATGTTCCGCGCAACGCTCCACCCGTGCGACGAACTGCTCGTGCTGCCCGTCTACGATGCCGGGGGCACGACGGACCGCTCGCTCAATTCGGATGCGCTCGTGGCGCGGCTGAACGCTTCGCCCGTGCGGTTCGTTGAAGGTCTTGAAGACGCGGAGACCCATCTCCGCACGCACGCGCCGGCGTTCGGCGCATTGGTTGTGGCCGGCGCGCGCGACCCGGGGCTTCCGGTTCTCGCCCGCCGCCTCGCGGGAAAGGAATGAAGACGATGAAACTGAACCTCGTGTTCGCGCTCGCCGCCGTGCTGGCGGCTTCGCCCCTCTTGCCGGTTGCCGCCGCAGAGGAGAAAAAGGATGCCGCCGCCGCCGAGGCCGCGGGCCCCACGCCGGAGCAGCTGAAGGCGCGCAAGGCGAAGAAACCCTCCTACACCAAGCTCGTCGAAGCGCAGGCCGTGGCGGAGAAGTGCGCTCAGCCCCTCCTCGTGGCGCTTTTCCCGGAGGGCCGCCCGGACGTCCAGTTCCTCAAGCAGAAGATCATCAACCGCAAGGAATTCAGCAAGGACTTCGCGAAGGCGAACTGCGTCCTCGCGTTCATGAAGATCAAGCCGGACAACAGGGACGCGAAGAAGATCGAGACGCGCGGCCTGAAGGAGCCCGAGCTCAAGTTCCTGGAGAACTTCGCCGTCTCGGAAAAGGCCATCGCGCAGGCAAAGCAGCAGAACAAGGACGAGCCGAAGTTCACGGACATGGCGTGCTACCCGGCCGTGATCTGCGTGGACGCGACGGGCCAGAAGGAGCTTTTCCGCCTTGCGGACTACGACAAGGAGGGCGGGTTCGGCGTGTGGCTCTCGCAGGTCGTCGACAGCTTCCGCGCGGCCGGCATCGAGCCGACCATCTCGCCGCTCGTGAACAAGATCATCGAGAACCCCGACGACCCCAAGAAGTGGAAATAGTCCCGATGTCCGCAGTCCCTCCGTCGTTCGACTATCCCCGGTGCCGCCTCGTGCGGGGCTCGCAGGCCTCGCTCGACGCGGCGCTCGCGCGTTTCCACGCCCAGCCCGTGGACGAGGTGCGCCTCGCCGAGCGGAGCGGGTGGCCCGCCCGGCGCACGACGCTCGCCGCCGAGGTGTCCGTGGCGGGGAAGGGGACGTATCGCGGGCGGGAGAGGCGCACGCTCACCTTCGCGCCGTCGGCGAAGCCGGGATGGTGGATCCGGCGCACGGACCTGCCGGAGCAGCTGGACACCGCCGTCGACATCGCGAACCTCTGGGAGTCCGCCGGACGCCTTGTGCTGCGCAGCGGCTCCGCCCACAACTACCTGCGCATGGTGGAGCACATCGTCGCGCTCAAGGGCGGGCTCGGCCTCGACAACGTGGTGCTCAAGACGAACTCGGGCGATCCGCCGCTCTTCGACGACTCCTCCCTGCCGATGGTGGAGGTGGTCCAGAAGGCCGGCCTCGTCGAGACGGACGAGGCGGCGTCCTACGTCACCGTGAAGGAGCCGCTGGCCTTCGGGGGCGCGCGCGGCGACTTCCTCCTCTTCCTGCCGGACGACGGGTCGCGGCGTCTGCGCCTCGACGTGGCGATCAACTGGAACACGGTCATCGGCGACCAGCGCATCGTCTTCGACGTCACGCCCGAGACGTTCCGCTACGGCTCCTACGCCCGCACGAATGCGACGCACCGCCAGTTCCAGATCGTGAAGCTCTTCGGCTGGGCGCGCGCCGACTGGCGCCACCTCGGCTACGACATGAACAACATCCTCATCCACGGGCATCGGAAGTGGTACAACGAACCGCGCTTCCCGCTCGCGGGGACGGACAAGTTCCTGGAGCCGGTGTGGCACCGCGCCACGCTCGACCTGCTCGCGGCCCTCACGCTGACGGGCCCCGACCGCTTCGTCGGCACGGTCGTCTCCTACCGGGCCGGCCACACGCAGGACTGCGACGCCGTCCGCGCCCTCTACCGCAACGACCTGCTCGTGGAGGCGTAGCCCTTCACCTTCGTCGCGCGGCGCATCCCCCGCATTGCGCCGTGCATTTTCCACTTGCGGGATGACGCCAAAAAAACTATAATTCGCATCAAACGAAACGCACGAAAAGGATTTGACATGAAGAAGATTCTGATGGCTTTCTGTGTCGCGCTCGCCTGTTCGGCCGCCCTGGCCCAGGATGCGGGGACCTCCACGGGCAACGCGCCCGCCGCCAAGCCCTCGACGACGGCGGCCTGGCCGGTGTGGTTGGCATTCAACTCGACGAAGGACATCGACGTGATCGGCCTGCGCCTCACGCTGCCCTACGGTGCGTGCGAGAGCGTGACGGGGCTTGACCTCGGCATCTACGGCCGGTGCCGCTACTTCGAGGGCCTGCAGGTGAACATCCTCCGCAACGAGGCCAAGGACGTCATGTCCGGCATCCAGGCGGGCGTCTACAACACCGCCGGGCGCGGCGACCTGACGGGCTTTCAGGTGGGACTCTTCAACGAGGCCTGCACGCTGCGCGGCGTCCAGGTCGGCCTCATCAACCTCGCCGAGCGCGTGGAGGGCTTCCAGGTGGGCCTCATCAACCGCGCCGACTCGGCGTATGGCTTCCAGGTGGGCGGCGTGAACATCATCCGCGACAGCGAGCTCGCCTTCTGCCCGATCGTGAACATCGGCTTCGACATCTTCCCCAACTACTGATTCGGCAATGCACATCCGTCCGTTTTCAGCCGTGCGGCCGACGCCTGAGAAGGCGTCGGCCGTTGCCGCAGTTCCCTACGACGTCGTCGACACGGCCGAGGCCCGCGTGCTGGCGGCGGGGAACCCGGCGAGCTTCCTCCATGTGTCGCGCCCCGAGATCGACATGCCGGACGGGACGGACTGCGCGTCGGAGGCCGCCTACGCCCAGGCGAAGAAGGCGCTCGACGCCCTCCTCGCCTCGGGGACGCTCGTGCGGGACCCCGACCCGAAGTTCTACGCCTACCGCCAGGTCATGGGCAACCACGCCCAGACGGGCATCGTGGCGACCTTCGACACGAAGGACTACCTCGCGGGCGTGCTGAAGCAGCACGAGAAGACGCGCCAGGACAAGGAGGACGACCGCACGCGCCACATTGAGATCCTGCACGCGCACACCGGCCCCGCGTTCCTCACCTACAAGGACGATCCCGCCCTCGACGCGCTCGTCGCCGAGGCCTGTGCGGGCGCGCCGCTCTACGACTTCGTTGCGCCGGACGGCATCCGCCACACGGTGTGGGAAATCGCCTATGGGCATGAATGCCGGGCGGACGAACTGGTGGAGCTCTTCGCGCGCATTCCCGTCGCCTACATCGCGGACGGCCACCACCGCAGCGCGGCCGCGAGCCGCTATGCCCGGGAGCAGGGCTTCGCGGGCGAGAGCCGCTGGTTCCTCGCCGTGGCCTTCCCCGCCTCGCAGCTGCAGATCCTGCCCTACAACCGCCTCGTCGCGGACCTGAACGGCCTCACGGTCGGGCAGTTCCTCGAACAGGTGAAGGCGCGCTTCACGGTGACGGCGGCCGCCGACGGCGTGCCGGCGGCCGGGCGGCATGCGCGGATGTTCCTCGCGGGGGCGTGGTACGACCTCGCGTGGGAGGTGCCCGCCGGAACGGACGTCGTTTCGGCTCTCGACGTCTCGGTGCTGCAGGACCGTCTGCTCGCGCCCGTGCTGGGCATCGGCGACCCGCGCACGTCGCCGCGCATTTCGTTCATGGGCGGGGTGCGTCCGCTCGCCGAACTCCAGGAGCGGGTTGCGGACGGGCGGGACGCCGTGGCGTTCTCGATGTATCCCGTGACCGTGGGCGAGATGATGGCCATTGCCGACGCGGGGGCGGTGATGCCGCCGAAGTCGACCTGGTTCGAACCGAAGCTGCGGTCGGGGCTTTTCGTCCACGCCGTCTGACGCGATGCATAATCCTCGTGCATACTGGCGGTTTCTGAAGCGGAAGATGATCAGGGAGCCCCTGACGCCCGAGGCGATCGCCGCCGGGTGGGCGCTGGGGATGTTCGTGGGGTGCGCAATCCCGTTCGGCCTCCAGCTCGTCGTCTCCGTGCCGCTCGCGCTCATGATGCGCGTTTCGAAGGTGGGGGCGACGGTGGGGACGCTCGTCACGAACCCGGTGACGATTTTCTTCATCTATCCGGCGCAGACGTGGTTCGTGAACCGCCTGCTGTTCAACGGGTCGCTCTCGTTCGACCGCCTCATGCAGGTGGAGTGGACGTGGGAGGCCGTGCGCAGGCTCGGCGCCGAGGCGATGGCGTCCTTCTTCCTGGGCGGCTTCCTCCTCGCCATCGTCCTCACGCCCCCCACCTATTTCATCGTCAAGCGCGTCGTGACGACGTACCGCCGGACGCGGGAGCAGAAGCGGCATGGAACGGCCCGGTGACGATCGGCTCGCGGCGCTGATGCGCACGGCGGCGCGGCGGCGGCTCGACGCCGTTCTCCTCTTCGGCGAGGCGAACGTGCGCGCGCTCACGGGCGTCGCGTGCGACAATTGCTGCCTGGCGCTCGTGCGCGCCCCGACCGCTTCGTCCTTTTCGACCGTCTTCATCACCGACTTCCGCTACGTGCCGATGGTGCATCGCGTGGCGCCGGGCCTGAAGACGGTGGAGCTGGCGCGCGGCGTCTCCTTCGCCGCCGCCGCGAAGGACGTCTGCGCGAAGGCGCGCGCCGGGCAGCCCGTGCGCCGGATCGGCTACGAGGGGACGCTCGCCACGTGGCGCTATCTGGAGCTGCGGAAGGAATTCCCCCGCGCAACGCCCGTCGACGTGGACGGGGACGTGAAGTCGCTGCGCGCCGTGAAGACGGTGGAGGAGATCACGCGCATCGCGGCGGCGGAGGCGCTGAACGACGAAATCTGGGCGCGGGCGCAGAAGGACATCAGGCCCAACATGACGGAGAAGGACATCCAGCGCGTCATCCGCGCGTGGATGAACGCGCTCGGCGACGGCGAGGCGTTCGAGACGATCGTCTGCGCGGGGGCGAACGCGGCGGAGTGCCACCACGTGCCGGACGGCACGGTCTGGCGGAAGGGCGAACCGCTGCTCGTCGACATGGGCGTGAAGCTCGACGGCGTCTGCAGCGACATGACCCGCTGCCTGAAGCCCTCCCGCTCCCCCGATCCGGAGTACGGCCGTGTCTACGACATCGTGCTGGAGGCGAACCGGGCGGCGATCGCGGCGGCGAGGCCGGGGATGACGACGGGCGCGCTCGACAAGGTGGCGCGCGACATCATCCGGAAGGCCGGGTACGCCAAGGCGTTCGGGCATTCGCTGGGGCACGGCGTGGGGTACGAGATCCACGAGCTGCCCATGGCGCGCCCGAAGGACGGGACGGTGCTGGAGCCGGGGATGCTCGTGACGATCGAGCCGGGCATCTACCTGGAAGGGCGCCTCGGCGTGCGCATCGAAGACCTTGTGCTGATCACCACGACGGGGTGCGAGGTGCTCTCGCACAGCCGCAAGTAAGGAGAAGAGAACATGAAGAAAGCGACAATCGAAACCTCGATGGGCTCCATCACGCTGGAGCTGGACGACGCGAAGGCGCCGGTGACGGTGGCGAACTTCCTCGCCTACGCGAAGGACGGCCACTACGACGGCACGATCTTCCACCGCGTGATCGACGGGTTCATGATCCAGGGCGGCGGCTTCACGAAGGCGATGGATCAGAAGCCGACGAAGGCGCCGATCAAGAACGAGGCGGCGAACGGTCTTCGGAACGCGCGCGGCACGGTCGCGATGGCGCGCACGATGGTGGTCGATTCCGCCACGAGCCAGTTCTTCATCAACCTCGTCGACAACGGCTTCCTCGACTACCGCGGACCCGACCCGCGCACGTTCGGCTATGCGGTGTTCGGACGGGTGACGGACGGCATGGACGTGGTGGACAGGATTGCGAAGGTGAAGACCGGCTTCGCGGGTCCCCATCAGAACGTCCCCGAGGAGCCCGTCGTCATCAAGAAGGTCCACGTTGCCGCCGAGGCCCCGAAGCCCGACGCGAAGTAGCGCGATCGATGGCGGACGGCGTGGAGATGGAGACGGTCGACGGCACCGTCAAGTCCGTCGTGTTCCGGAACGACGAGACGGGCTTCACTATTCTCCACGTCACCCCCGCCGAGACGGACGGGGCATTCCGCCTCGCCGCGCGCGAGATCACCGTCCTGGGAACCTGCGCGGCCGCCTGGGAAGGCGAGGAGCTGCATGCGACGGGGGAGTGGGTCGACGACCCCGTGCGCGGGCGCCAGTTCAAGGCGAAGTCCGTCGAATGCATTCCGCCGAAGTCCGTCGAGGGCGTGCGCCGCTACCTCGCGAGCGGGCTCATCCGCGGCATCGGCCCCGTCCTCGCAAACCGCATCGTCGACCGCTTCGGCGCGGAGACGATCGACGTCCTCGACCACCACTCGGGGCGCCTGCGCGAGATCCCCAAGGTGGGCCCGAAGAAGATCGCCTCCATCGTGCAGGGCTGGCGCGAGGGCAAGGGCACGCGCGAGGTGATGATCTTCACGCAGACGTATGGCATCTCCGCAGGGAAGGCCGCGAAGATCTACCGCACCTACGGACCCGATTCCGTCGCGATCATCAAGCGCGACCCCTACCGCCTCTGCCGCGACATCTGGGGCATCGGCTTCGCGACGGCGGACCGCATTGCGCTCGCCGTCGGCCTCCCGAAGGATTCGCCTCTGCGTGCGCGCGCGGCCATCGTCTTCACGCTGCGGACGGAGGCGGACGAGGCGGGGCACTGCTGGACGTCCGAGCCCGACCTGCTCCTCCACGCGCAGGAACTCGTCGGCATCTCCGTCGAGACGCTCGCCGAGGCGCTGAAGCACGAACTCGACGCGGGGCGCGTCGTCAAGGAGGGCGACCGCCTCTACCTGCGCGACCTCTGGGTCGCCGAGCGGCGCGTCGCCGCGAAGCTGAAGGACCTGCTCGCGTCGCCGCCCGCCTTCGCCCCCATCGACCCCGACCGGGCGGTCGCGTGGTGGGAGAGGAAGACGGGCTTCACGCTCGCGCCCGCGCAGCTGCGCGCCGTGCGCGCGTCGGTGGGCTCGAAGGTCTCCATCGTGACGGGCGGCCCGGGCGTGGGCAAGACGACGATCATCCGCGCGCTCGTCGAGATCTTCCAGGCGCGCACGGGCGTCCACAAAATCACCGTGCAGCTCGGCGCGCCGACGGGCCGCGCCGCGAAGCGCATGGCGGAGTCGACGGGCGCGCCCGCACAGACCCTGCACCGCCTCCTCAAGTACAATCCGCAGACGAACGCATTCACCTACAACGAGGAGAGGCCGCTCGCGGGGGACGTCTTCATCTTCGACGAGATGTCGATGGTGGATATCCGCCTCATGGCCGACCTCGTCGTCGCCCTGCCGCGCCGGGCGACGCTCATCCTCGTGGGCGATACGGACCAGCTGCCTTCCGTCGGCCCCGGCAACGTCCTCCGCGACCTTATCGCCTCGCAGACGATCCCCACCTCGCAGCTGACCGAGATCTTCCGCCAGGACAGCTCGGGCCTCATCGTCCGAAACGCCCACCACGTCAACGCGGGCGAGCCCTTCGAGACGCGCGCGGGCGCGAGCGACTTCTACTTCGTCGCCCAGGACGATCCGGCGAAGGCGCTGGACCTCGTGCTGGATTTCATGGTCACGCGCATTCCCCGCCACTTCCACCTGGAGCCGCTGCAGGACGTGCAGGTGCTCACGCCGATGCGGCGGAACCTCCTCGGCGCGGAAAACCTCAACGCCGCCATCCAGAAGCGTCTGAACGGTGCGGGACCGGGTGTGGTGCGCGGCGGGATGGAGTTCCGCGCGGGGGACCGCGTGATGCAGCTCAGGAACAACTACGACAAGGACGTCTACAACGGCGACGTGGGGTTTGTCCAGTCCGTCGAGCCGGCGGAGCGCACGCTCGTTGTCCTCTTCGACGGCCGCCCCGTCGAGTACCGCGCGGCCGACCTCGACGAACTCACGCTCGCCTACGCGACGACGATCCACAAGTCGCAGGGCAGCGAGTACCCGGCCGTCATCGTCCTTCTCCACCGCCAGCACTACATGATGCTGCAGCGCAACCTCCTCTACACGGCGATCACGCGCGGCAAGAAGCTCGTCCTCGTCATCGGCTCGCCCTGGGCCGTGAAGCAGGCCATCGAGACGAACGTCGTGCGCGCGCGCCGTACCTCCCTCGCCGAACGCATGCGGGGCGACGCCGGGGGGGCGGCGGCGCCGTGACGGCGGGCCCGAAGCCGGAACTCTGGCTTGCGCCCCTGCGCGGCGTGACGATCCGCGCCTTCCGCACGGCGTTCGCCGAACCGATCCGCGAAGCGGGTTTCGCGGGCGCCTTCGCGCCGTTCATCCCCGCGAACCCCGGTCTGCGCGTCCATGACCGGATGCTCGCCGACCTCGCCCCGTTTCCCCCTCCTGCCGACTTCCCGCTCATCCCGCAGGTCATCACGAAGGACGCGGGCGCGCTGCGGGACTTGCTGAAGGGGCTGAAGGCGCGGGGCTTCGACCGGGCGGACCTGAACGCGGGGTGTCCGTTCCCGATGATCCGCCGGCGCGGACGCGGCGCGGGCCTCTTCCGCGCGCCCGACGTGCTGGAGCGTCTGCTTGCGGCGGGGTGCGACGAGATGGGACCGGGCCGGTTCTCGCTCAAGACGCGCCTCGGCCTGGAACGGACGGATGAACTCCTCGCGCTCATGCCGCGCATCAACCGCTATCCGCTCGCCGTCCTGACCGTCCACGCCCGCACCGCGCACCAGATGTACACGGGCGTCTGCGATCTGGCGGCCTTCGCGTCCGTCGCCGCCGCCTCGACCAATCCCGTCATGTACAATGGGGACTGGGCGGCGGGCGACGTGCCGCCCGCGCCCCGCGTGATGGTCGGGCGGTCGTTCATCCGTTCGCTCGGCGCGCGGGAGGACGTGGACGGCCTGCTGGGGCGGTACATCGATCTCTCGTGCGCGGAGCTGTGCGGCGACCATCCGGTCCTTGGACGCATGAAGGAACTGATTTCGTATTGGACGGAGATTCCGCGCTGGCACCGCCTCTGGCCCCTCGTCAAGATCTGCCGCACGGTGGAGGAGCTGAGAGGCCTCCTGAAGGGGTGTGCCTGCGGCGCTTAACGCGGAGGAAACGGAGTTTGGGAGACACGGATTGGGCGAAAGCAATACTCGATGAGGATGGCAAGATGAACATCGGACTTCATGGGGTGCCCGTGCCGCTTGCGGTTGTCGGCGGCGGCGCGGCGGGGATGTTCGCCGCGTCCGTCGCGGCCCAGCGCGGCCTCGGCTGCCTCGTCTTCGAACGCAAGATGCGGCTCGGGTCGAAGGTGCTGATGACGGCGAACGGGCGCTGCAACTTCACGAAGGACATCCCGGTGGAGCGGATGCTCGCGGACCTCGGGGAGCCGGTGGCGTCGTTCGCGCGGACCGCGCTGGCGGCGTGTCCGCCCCTGCGGATCGCGGGCGGGTTCCGCACGCTCGGCGTCGCCGTCAAGCGCATGGCGGACGGGCGGCTCTTCCCGGCGAGCGAAAAGGCGGCCGACATCGTGCATGCCTTCGGCGACCTGCTGCGCGACCGGGAGGTGCCGCTTCTGGTGAATGCGCCCGTGACGGGCATCGTGCCGCTGGAACGGGGCTTCCGCGTCGCGACGAGGGGATTTACGGTGGAGGCCGAGAACGTGCTCGTGGCAACGGGCGGCGTGTCGTTCCCGAAGACGGGGAGCGTGGGGGACGGACAGAACTTCGCGCGCGCGCTTGGACACCGCGTCGTGCCGTCGCGCGCGGGGCTCGTGGGGTACGAGATGCGTCCGCCCCGCCTCGCGCGCTACGAGAACGCGGAGGCGCGCGTGCGGGCGCAGGGCGCCGTGCGGTGTGCGTACCGGGGCGAGGTCGAATTCGAGCGGTGGGGCGTGGGCGGTGCGGCGGTCTACAACTGCCAGCGCTGGGCGGCGCGGAACGTCACGGGTCCCTACGAGGTGGAACTTCTCTTCGGCGGGGAACGGCTCGTCCTCAGGAACCCGGTGGCGCGTCCCGTGAAGGAGGCCATCGTCACGCTCGGCGGCGTGGCGCTGGACGACGTCAACCCCGCGACGATGGAGTCGCGGAAGGTGCCGGGGCTCTACTTCGCGGGCGAGGTGCTGGACATCGACGGTCCGACGGGCGGCTACAACCTCACGCTCGCCTTCGCGACGGCGCGCCTCGCCGTGTCCTCCATCGTGAAGTGATTCAGGGGATGTCCCGGCGGCGTCCCTTGGGCGTGCGGGCGTCCCCGATGTCGTCCCTTTGGCGCGGCGCGCCGGGGACGTCGCGCCCTACCATGGGTGCGGACAGGACGTTGGGCGTGGTAGGGGCCGACGTCCCCGGCGGCCCGCGTGCCCGATGCGTCCGCGCGGGCGTCCCCGATGTCGTCCACGGCCACGTCCCCGGCCACCAAATATGCTATAATTTCTGCCCTTATGTCAGACAGCACGCTTACACACGTACGCAACATCGGCATCGTCGCCCACATCGACGCGGGCAAGACCACGACGACCGAGCGCATCCTCTTCTACACCGGCAAGATCCACAAGACCGGCGAGGTCCACGAGGGGGACACCACGACGGACTTCATGGTCCAGGAGAAGGAGCGCGGCATCACCATCCAGTCCGCCGCGATCTCCTGCACGTGGAAGGACTGGGCGATCAACATCATCGACACGCCTGGCCACGTGGACTTCACGATGGAGGTGGAGCGCTCGCTGCGCGTCCTCGACGGCGCCGTGTGCGTGTTCTGCGCCGTGGGCGGTGTGCAGCCGCAGAGCGAGACGGTGTGGCGCCAGGCGGACCGCTACCACGTGCCGCGCGTCGCGTTCGTGAACAAGATGGACCGCATGGGGGCGGACTTCGGCCGCGTGGTGGAGGAGATCCGCACGAAGCTGCGCGCGAACGCGGCCCCCGTCGAGCTGCCCATCGGCAAGGAGGAGGGGTTCCAGGGCGTCGTCGACCTGCTGGAGATGAAGGGCATCGTCTACGACGAGGCGAGCGAGGGCAAGACCTTCACCGTGGGCGAGATCCCCGCCGGACTGAAGGACGACGCCGAGCTTGCGCGCGCCGAGCTGTGCGAGAAGATCGCGGACCTCGACGAGGGCGTGATGGAGGCCTACCTCGAAAAGGGCGACCTCACGGCGGACGAACTGCGCGCGGCGATCCGCCGTCAGGTCGTCGCGGGGGCGTTCGTGCCGGTCCTCTGCGGCACGGCGTTCAAGGACAAGGGCATCCAGCCGCTCCTGGACGCGATCGGGCTCTACCTGCCCGCGCCGACGGACCGTCCGCCGGTCGAGGCGACGGACCTCAAGAGCGGCGAGAAGGTCACGCGCCGGCAGGATCCGGCGGAACCCCTCGCGGCGCTCGTCTTCAAGATCGCGACGGACCCCTACGTGGGCCGCCTCTACTTCGTGCGCGTCTATTCGGGCGTCCTCAAGAAGGGCGCGAACGCCTTCAACCCCCGCACGAAGAAGCGCGAGCGCATCATGAAGATCGTGCGCCTCTTCGCCGACCAGCAGATCGAGGTGGACCATCTCGCCGCCGGCGACATCGGCGCCCTCGTCGGCCTCAAGGAATGCACGACGGGCGACACGCTCTGCGCCGAGATGAAGCCGCTCTACCTGGAACGCATCACCGCGCCCCAGCCCGTGATGTTCCTCGCCATCGAGCCGAAGAGCGGGGCGGACAAGGACAAGCTCGTCGCCTCGATGGAACAGCTCGCGGCAGAGGACCCCACCTGCCAGGTGCGGCAGGACGAGGAGACGGGCCAGACGATCCTCTCCGGCATGGGCGAACTCCACCTCGAAATCCTCGTGGACCGCCTGAAGCGCGAGTTCAAGTGCGCCGCGAACGTCGGCAAGCCGATGGTGAGCTACGTCGAGACGGTGACGGCGCCCGCCGTGAAGGCGTTCACCTTCGACCGCGAGCTGGGCGGCAAGCGCCACGCGGTGACGCTCGCGATCGAGATCCGTCCGCTCGAACGCGGGAAGGGCGTGCAGGTCGACGTGTCGCGTGACTTCCGGAACACGCTTCCAGACCCGAAGCTCGCCGACGTCGTCGTGCAGGGCCTGCGGGACGGCGTGGCGACGGGCGTCCTCGCGCGTTTCCCGATGACCGACCTCGCCGTGTGCGCTGTCCGCTGCACGCTCGTCGATCCCGAGATCTCGGACGAGATCGCCTTCCGCAGCGCGGCCGTGATGGGCTTCCGCGAGGCCGCCGAGGCGGCGGCGCCGGAATTCCTCGAACCGATCATGAAGCTGGAGATCACGACGCCCCCCGAGAGCGTGGGCGAAGTGCTCGGCGACCTGAACGCGCGGCGTGGCACGGTGCTCGACATGGAGCAGCGCGGCGACATGCAGATCGTCCACGCGCGCGTGCCGATGGCACAGATGTTCGGCTATTCGACGGCGATCCGCTCGCTCACGAAGGGCCGCGCCTCCTATTCGATGGAGCCGAGCGACTTCGCGCTCGTGCCCCGGAACGTCCGCGAGGAGCTGCTGGCGCGATGAAGAATCCGTTTTTCTCCATCGGGGCATTCCCCGATTTCCCGAATCTGACGCCGGCGGCGGCCGACGAGGCGCTGCCGCAGCTTCTGGCCGCCGCGCGCGCGCGGGTGGACGAACTGGAGGCGTCCGCCCCGGCGACGTGGGAAGGCTACGTCGTGGCGCTCGACGATGCGCAGCGTCCCCTCTGGGAGGCGTGGGGCATCGTCTCGCACCTGCAGAGCGTCTGCAACTCCGAGGCGTGGCGGAAGGTCGAGGAAAAATACCAGGGCGACATCGTGGCGTTCTCCCTGCGCGTGGGGCAGTCCCGCCGCTTCTACGACCTTGCGAAGACGCTCCTTGCCCGGCTGCCGCCGGACGCGGCGACCCGCCGCCGCATCCTGGAGAAGACGATCCGGGGGGCGGAGCTTGCGGGCGTGGCGCTTGAGGGCGCACGGCAGGCGCGCTTCAACGAGATCCAGGCCGCACTCGCGAAACTCGCGAACGACTTCCACAACCATGTGCTGGACGCGACGAAGGGCTTTTCGCTCATGCTCGCGACGCCGGTCGAGGTCGAGGGGCTGCCCGCCCAGTTGAAGGCGATGATGGCGGGTACGAACGACCCGGAGAAGGGTCCCTGGCGGGTGACGATCGAGGATGCGGTCTACCTGCCGTTCATGAAGCATTCGCGCAACCGGCCCGTGCGCGAGGCGCTGTTCCGCGCGCGCGCCACGCGCGCGTCCTCGGGGGATCTCGACAACACGCCGCTCATCGCGCGCATCCTCGCGCTGCGGAAGGAACTGGCGGCGCTGCTGGGGTTCGGGAACTACGCGGAGCTGTCGCTCGCGTCGAAGACCGCGCCGTCCGTCGCCGCCGTCTACGCGATGATCGACGCGCTTGCCGCCGCGTCGCGTCCCGTCGCCGCGCGGGAGCGGGACGATCTGGCGGCGTTCGCCGCCGCGAACGGATTCGCGGGCGCGCTCGAACCGTGGGACGTCGCGTTCTGGAGCGAGCGCCGACGCGAGAAGCTGTACGCCTACTCCGAGGAGGAGTTGTCGCGCTACTTCAACCTGCCCGTCGTGCTGAAGGGCCTCTTCTCGCTCACCGAACGCCTTTTCGGCGTGACGGTGGAGCCAATGGAGCGTCCCGTTCCCGTGTGGCAGGAGGACGTGCGCGTCTTCCGCGTGCGCGACGCGGCGGGCGCCGAGATCGCGCAGTTCTACTTCGACCCCTACTCGCGCCCCGAGACGAAGGGCGGCGGCGCGTGGATGAACGAGTTCCGCGCCCGTGAACGGCGCGCGGACGGCACGCTGCGCACGCCGCTCGCCGTCATCTGCTGCAACCAGGCGCGTCCCGACGCGCAGGGCCGCGCCCTCATGCGCTTCTCGGAGGTCGAGACGCTGTTCCACGAGTTCGGCCACGCGCTGCAGCACATGCTCACGACGGTGGACGACGTGGACGCATCGGGCCTCAACCTCATCGACTGGGACGCCGTGGAGGTCGCCTCGCAGTTCATGGAGAACTGGTGCTACGACGCGAAGACGGTCAAGGCGTTCGCCCGCCACGTCGAGACGCACGCACCGATCCCCGACGCGCTCCTCGCGCGCGTGCGCGCTGCGAAGAACGACCGCGCCGCGACGGCCTCCCTGCGCCAGCTCGCGTTCGCGCGGCTCGACATGGCCCTGCACGTCGATCCGCCCGCCGACCCGAACGCGCTCAAGGCGCGGATCTTCGCCGACGACATGCCGGGCGCCACCGTGCCCGAAGACCGCTTCCTCAACGCCTTCACGCACATCTTCGCGGGTGGCTACGCCGCCGGGTACTACGGCTACAAATGGAGCGAGGTGATGAGCGCGGACGTCTTCGGCGCGTTCGAGGAGGCCGGACTGGACGACGAGGAGGCCGTCCGGCGCGTGGGGCGCCGCTACCGCGAGACGTTCCTCGCGCTCGGCGGCAGCGTGGACCCGATGGAGGTGTTTCGCCGCTTCCGCGGCCGTGCGCCGTCCCCCGAGGCCCTGCTGCGCCAGACGGGGCTGAAATGACGCTGAGGACGTCCGACGCCCCGTTCGCCCGCGTGGACGTGGCGCGGCAGGTCCTGACCGTGACGTGCGGCGGACGGGTCGTGCGGGCCTACCGCGTCTCGACGGCGGCGGCGGGCGTGAGCGCGGCGGCGGGCAGCGGTGGCACGCCGCCCGGCCGCCACCGCATCGCCCGCCTCTTCGGGCATACGGCCGCGCCGGGACAGGTCTTCGTGTCGCGCCGCGCGGTGAAGGGGCAGATCCTTCCCCCGGCGGCGTGGCGCGCGGGCGGCGGGAGGGACTACGTGCTCACGCGCATCCTCTGGCTGGAGGGCCTTGAGCCGGGCGTCAACCGGGGGGCGGGGATCGACAGCCGCGCGCGCTACATCTACATCCACGGCACGAACCAGGAACAGCTGCTCGGCACGCCGGCCTCCCACGGCTGCATCCGCATGGCCAACGCCGACGTCATTTCGTTCTTCGACTACGCGAAGCGCCACCGCGACCTGGTCGTCGAAATCGCCTGAACGTGCTGCAAGGATCGTTGCCTCGGCACTCAAGCATTGTGAGCCGCAAAGAACAAAAAAATCGAAAAGCCCTATGAGAATCCGTCATCTGCTTGCCTATTCCCTGTGTTTCCTCCTTCCTGCGGCGACCGCCTTGGGTGGTGTCCGCCGTGTGACGTTCACCGAGGACGCCTCCGTCTTCCGCAATCCCGGACAGGGCTGGTCCAGCATGGGCGGCGAATCGTCCCTCAGGCGGATGGAGAAGCTGGTCAACGTCGGCGCCATCTACGCCCGCCTCACCTGGGCGCAGCTCGAACCCCGGGAAGGCGTCTACGACTGGAAGCCCCTCGACGACCTGCTGGCCTGCGGCGAGCGGCATGGGCTTCCGGTCTCCTTCCGCATCATGTGCGTGAATCGCAGCGGCGGGCCCGAGTACGACACTCCGAAATGGGTCTTCGACAAGGGCGCCCGCCAGGATCCCTTTGAGATCGGCGTCCGCCCCTGGCGGAAGGCCGGGACCTCCCCTCTCGCCGCACAGCCGAAGCACGCCCCGCACTTCGACGACCCCATCTTCCTCGAAGCCCACGAACGGTTCATCAAGGCGCTCGGCGGACGATACGACGGCAACCCGCTGCTGGGAGGGCTCGACCTCGGCAGCTACGGAAATTGGGGCGAATGGCACTGCAGCGGCCTTCCCCCCAACGTCCCGGAGAAACTCTGCCGGGACGCCGAGGGGCGCATCCTCGATCCGCAGCCCAAGCGGGCCTACGTCGCCTCGCGGACCTATCCCCTGGAGATCCGCACACGCTATGCGGACGCCTATCTCAACGCCTTCAGGAAAACCCCGCTCGTCTTCATGTCCGACGACTGGGAGGTGATGAAGTACGCCCTGGGCGAGGGCCCCCTGCCGCGTGTTGGCTTCCGGCGCGATGGCGTCGGTTCGCCCTGGCACTTCACGCGCTGGATCGGCACGGCGCCCTACACCGCCCTCCCCGGCATGGGAACCGTCTGGCGCACCAAGCCCGTCTGGTTCGAGTTCTTCGCCCGCGCCGGCGACATGCGCAAGAGGGGCTGGGACATTCCCTTTTCCATCGAATGGATGCTTACCAACCACGTGACGGTGGTCAACACGTGTCCGTTCGCCCCTGAGACGCTCAAGGACGACGACCCGCTGCGCCCCCTCATGCGTCGCATCGACCTCTACGCCGGCGCCCGCCTCGTTCCGGCATCCGTCTCGGTCACGTTCGAGAACGGCGTCCTCTCGGTCTCGCTGGCGGGCGAGAACAAGGGCGTCGCCCCGATCCACCTCCCCTACGAGGCCGTCTACGCTTTCAAGTCCGCCGATGGACAGACCGTGGCGGAACACGTCTCCGCCTCAGACCCGACCACCTGGCTCCCAGGGCCGTTTTCGCTCGCCGACGACCTGACGCCGCCCCCCGGCTTTGCCGAAGGTCGGCTCACGCTGGTTCTGCGGCTTCGCCATACGGGTGGAAAGTCCCGCGATTTCCGTTTCGCCGCGCGGGAGCGCGACGAAACGGGCGCGCTCATCCTCGTACGCAATTGATGTCTTGGGCTGTCGCCTCGTGCGGTAGGCCATCAATGAGCACTTCCCGGAATCCACATTCCTCCCACGTCCCCTCGCTTTTTCGTCCGGAAGGGTCGCGCTCCCGCGCGACCGGGAGGGGGCGGCGGGCGTACCGTCGGGAGGGTGAAAACGGCAGTCGAAATTCGCTAGGCCCCGCCCGTCTCTGCATGAGACGGGGACGGACGGGGTGGACGGTTGTTTTTCCGCAGTTTGGATTGAACGCGCATTGTTTCGAAGCGAAGTCCCACAGATCATCACTTAAGGTCTGCCCAAACCAGTTCAAGGCTCTGAGTTTATTACGCATAAGATTCTCATTCTCCCCTCTGGGGAATCGCGACGACATCTTCCCCCAACCTCCCTCCGTGTCTACTATGAGTACAAAAGGCAATGGGCAAAATCGCTTTGGCGATTTCCGCTTCCCTCGTGCCGGGGGGCTGATGCATGTCTCTCTCCTATACGCAGTGTCGGACGGCCCTTCGCGGGCCCTTGTCGTCCGCCTGCATGCTGTAATTCCTCCTGCAGGGGTACAACCTCCGCGACACACTCGTGGTGCTAGGCAAGGAACGCACTCGCCTGCGGACGGGTCATTCAAGCCTTTGCGGTTCGGGACGCGGCCTTTGCCTCGGTGTCGCCTCCTTTCACTGAAATCCTCGTCTACACTGTCCAGGGTCGGCTTACGCGGCCGCGCGCCGCATGGAGGACCACAATCTCCGAACCCGTCACGCCGCGCGCGCCGGGCCCGTTTGGACGCCACGCGCCGGGGGCGGGTGTCCCGCCGGGACGGCGGGTGCAACGAGATATTTATGCAGAGTCAAAGGGGTTTAGCCGCAGAGAACGCA
>ERZ1026780.953-NODE-953-length-20584-cov-4.329729_pt1 | contig 20584 bp, 23 predicted proteins | sample MGYA00380126_ERZ1026780 | MGnify/ENA primary metagenome ERZ1026780 (study PRJEB33269, sample SAMEA4719762) | human gut metagenome | biome: human-associated habitat; feature: organic feature; material: feces | place: Cameroon | collected 2013-10 ... | reverse complement strand
AAGTTCTATTTAGCCACCCCCCCCCCATACAAATTTTGACCAAAATCAACATACGCCAAATTTTAGCGTAGGATATCAGCCATATACGCAAAATATGGCACATAGGCCAAATTTTGGCGCAGGTTAGCATTATGTCCTATTGGTCGAAAATCAAAAAAGAAAAAAGTTATCAACATTTTTCGTTTTGATGGTTTTTGACAGGAAATGAACTCAAATGAACCAGTTTAGAGGCCTAAAATGACAGACTCCACGATTTCCGAAAAGAAACGCATCTCGAGCAAATGTTCTTTTTCTGCTATTGTTTCAGGAGTATCATCAGGAGTCAGCGGAGTAGAGCGCTGGGCTATGATCTCACCGCCGTCCACGGTATTACTTACGTAATGAACAGTCATTCCGGTTTCTGTTTCTCCGGCTGCTTTTACTGCTTCATGAACGTGATGTCCATACATACCGATCCCGCCGAATTTGGGCAGGAGCGCAGGGTGAAGATTTATCATCCTGTGGTCATAGGCATTGATAAGAAAATCTGGTACGACGAGCAGAAATCCTGCGAGGACGATGAAGTCGATTCCGAATTCCTTCATCAGAGGCATCAGCTTGGACTCGTCGTTGAAGTCTTTCTTGGGCATGACTACTGTGGGTATCCCGTGGTTCTGCGCCCGTACAAGGGCATATGCGTCGGCCTTGTTGCTCAGGACTACAGAAATCTTGACTTTATCAGAGCCGCTGAAATGACGGATGAGGGATTCGCAGTTCGTTCCGCTTCCGGACACGAAAATAGCCACATTAATCATATATATGTCGAATTTGGTCGCACAAAGATAATGAAAGTTTCGTATTTTAGTAAGGTTTGTATATATTTGAGAGTTTTTGTGTGTAGAAAATGAGGAAAAAAATATATATAAATGTTATTCTGACGGCCCTGATGACCATATTTTTCTCCGTTTCAGCGGGAGCTCAGGCTACCAAGGTGAAAGGCAGGGTGACAGATTCGGAAAGCGGTGAAGGAATTCCTTTCGCCGCCGTATATTTCTATGGGACGACCATAGGCGTCTCCACTGACCTGGAAGGGTATTATTCTATGGAGACACGTGATTCTACGGCAAATACGCTTTGCGCAGCGCTGTTAGGATATGAGACTCAGATGATACGAGTGAGCCGCAGGGCATTCAGCGAGGTGGATTTCAGGCTCCTTCCTGTCACTTCTTCGCTAAATGCGGCTGTGGTAAAGCCGGACAACCGGTATATGAAATGGATTCTGAAGCAGATCGATGAGCACAAGAAGGTCAATGACCCGGAACGCCGTGATGCCTATGCCTGCGACATCTACACCAAGATGGAACTGGACCTGACAAATCCTGACCGCAACTTGCGCAACCGTATGATACGCAGGAACTTCGGCTTCATCTTCGACTATATGGACACGTCCGTGGTTTCCGGACAGCCTTTTCTTCCGGTGATGATTTCGGAGACGCGGGCCAAGAGATACCACAGTATTTCTCCGGATATCAGCAAGGAGGCCATAGAGGCGACGAGGATTTCCGGTTTCAATGAGGACAATGCCATTTCGCAGTTTACCGGCAGCATGCACCTGAAGACGAATTTCTACAACAATTTCATCAATGCCTTCAATGTGCAGATTCCGTCTCCGCTGTCGTCCAACGGAAGCGTTTACTATAATTATTATCTGGTGGACAGCCTCAACATTGACGGAAGAAAGACTTGGAAAATCAGGTTCCATCCCGGCAGGGGCGTGTCCTCGACGGTTTTCGACGGGGAAATGAACATTGACTCGGAAACTTTCGCGCTGAGGGAGATTCATGCGAAAATGATGAAAGGGGCCAATGTGAACTGGATCAGGGACATGGTGATAGACCGTACTGACCAGCTGGTCGGGGATTCGCTCTGGTTCTACAAGCAGGACAAGCTGTACGTGGATTTTTCCGTGACGATGAGTGATTCTTCCAAGTTCGTGTCGTTCCTGGGCAACCGTCAGATAGATTATATGAATCCAGTGCTGGGTGAACCGGCCCGTAAACTGGTCCAGCAGGCCCATGCGACTTCCGTGCACGTGATGAAGGATGCGGGGAAAAAGGATGAGGCGTGGTGGAGCGAGGCCAGGCCTTACAAGTTATCGGAAAAGGAGCAGAACATCTACAATATGGTGGACTCCATCAAGCATGTTCCGCTGTACAATACCGTATATAATATCGTGAATACTGTGGTTTCGGGGTACTTGGAGACGAAATACGTCGCTTTCGGACCGTATTCGCGGCTGTACAGTTTCAATGACACTGAAGGCAACAGGGTTTCGTTCGGGGCGCGTACCACATCAGAGCTGAGCAAGAAATTCAGGATTGAGGGCTATCTGGGCTATGGTTTCAAGGACAAGGAGTTCAAGGGCGGTGGTTCGCTGGAATGGATGTTCAGCAAGCAGCCTACCATGAAGCTGACTATAAGCGGAAAGCACGATATCCTGCAGCTCGGAAAGGGCAAGAACGCGTTCAATGACATGAATATCTTGTCATCGCTTCTTCGCAAGAGAGGCAGCGAGAAGAGGAGTCTTGTCAATGAATATTCAGCGACTTATGACTGGGAAATCCGGCCGTGGCTGAACACATCGACTTCTCTGGAGTTCAGGAGGATATTCTCTAACACGTTCGTGCCGATGGACAGGGTGGTTGCTGCTGCGGACGGCTCTTCCATGGACACAGTAAGGGTCAATTCCGTGGGCTCCAATGATTTGAGGCTGATAGCACGGTTCTCCAAAGACGAGACCGTGGCAAGAGGAACGTTCGAAAAGTCGTATCTGCATTCGGACTACCCTGTCTTCACGCTGGACCTGATGGGCTCGCTGAAGGGTATCGGAAAGAATGAATACAGTTATTTCAGGAGTGAGCTGTCCATAGATTACAAGCTGAGGATTCCGCCGGTGGGAATGTCCAAGATCAAGTTCACTGCCGGAAAAATCGTCGGCACAGTGCCTTATCCGATGCTGAAGTTGCATGAAGGCAACGGAACTTATATCCTCGACCACAGTTCGTTCTCGTGCATGGAGTTCTATGAGTTCGCTTCAGATACATGGACTACATTGTTCTGGGAGCATAATTTCGGCGGGTTCTTCATCGGCAAGATTCCGCTTCTGAAAAAGACGAAAATCCGCGAGGTCTTCACGCTCAAGGCGGCCTACGGCACATTGTCACAGAAGAACAACGGCATTATCGGCAATCCGAATTCGGTCAATGCCCCGATGCTTTTCCCTGCGGGCATGAACATGCTGAACAAGCCTTATGTGGAAATGGGCGTGGGACTCACTAACATTTTTCGTCTGATAAGGGTGGATGCGGTATGGCGCATGACGCACCGTTATACGGATACTCCGGCCGGAAGAGTGAAGTCTCCGCATTGTTTCGTTGTGAACATGGGACTGGAACTCAGATTCTAAGCCTCAGTCCCGTAGCAGTTTAAGCAGTTTTCTTAGTTTCGAGGCGGTGCTCGATGTTGATGAGCAGACTACCGAGGAGTCCTGCGCAGAGCGAGCCCATCAGCACTGCCACCTTGCCCATATCACGCAGCATTGACGTAATCTCCGGGGTCTGGTTGCCGAATGAGAGAGTGTCCACGAAAATGGACATTGTAAATCCGATTCCTCCGAGGCAGGCTACTGCAATGAGCATTCTCCAGGTCGCGCGTGAAGGCATCTCTCCGATGCGGAGTTTGATGGCGATAAAGCTTGCCAATGAGATTCCGAGCGGCTTTCCGATGAGGAGTCCGAGGAAAATTCCCATTCCTACTCCGCCGAGTGCGGCATCGAAACTGAATACATTGAAATAAGACAGGTCTGGGATTTCAACTCCGGCATTGGCCAGCGCGAATATCGGCATGATGAGGAAGTTCACCCACGGGGAGAGCAGGTGCTCGAGTCGGCTGCTCATGCTGATGGAGTCGCGTGAGATGACGGAAAGTCTTCTGAGACAATGTCTTTGAGGGCCGTTAGGGAAGCCTGAAGCGGTGGATTCTATGCCGTTGTATTCGGCAATGCGTCTTTCGTATTGTTTGCGCTTGCGCTGGAAGTATGCTTCTGAGAATCTTGGTGTCATCGGTATCAGGAAGGCCATCACGACTCCGGACATGGTGGAATGTATGCCGGCGTAGTAGAAGAGGCTCCAGATGATGATGGCAGGGACGAGGTAGAACCAGACGCGTTTTTCGCCGAGCTTGTTCATGAGGACGACGAGGCAGATGAGGACGACTGCAATCGCGAGCAGGTCCAGCCGGACGGCGCCGCCGTAGAATAACGCCACTACCAGTATAGCGATAAGGTCATCGGCTATGGCCAATGCGGTGAGGAACACTTTGAGTGATACCGGTACTCTGTCGCCGAGTATGGAAAGGATGCCGACTGCAAATGCGATGTCGGTGGCTGTAGGGATTCCCCAGCCTGAGGCGGCTGCTGTGCCGTGGTTTACCAGTGTGAATATCAATGCAGGGGCTACGACTCCGCCGAATGCCGCGATTACAGGCATGAGAGCTTTCTTCACTGTGGAGAGTTCGCCGACTTTCATTTCTCTGCGGATTTCCAGGCCGACGGTGAAGAAGAAGATTGTCATAAGTATGTCATTGACAAAACTTTCGACTGTCATTCCGTGCGGGAAATAGACTCCGTTGCCTGATGGGGCGCTGAGGAACAGGGTTATGCTGGAGTTCAGAAAGTCGTGATAGAAGCCTTTTGTGAACGGGAGGTTCGCCAGCAGCATGGCCACGACTACGCAGGCGAGCAGGACGACGCCCTGTGCCCACGGCTGGTTTCTGAATGCTTTTCTTCTATGATCAAAATTCCGTATTCCCTTGGTCCAGGTGTAGATAGGTATAAGTCCCATAGCATTTGATATTTAAAAGTCCATTCTTATCGTTCCGCAATCCTCCATTCCAGGCGCGAAAACGAGCTGCAAAAATAATCAAAACGACGGATTTTTCAATGACTTCTGCTCTTCTGCAAATCAGAAAAATCGTTAAATTTGTGTTTCCGTATGATGGCTGATGCAGGTGGCTGTAGCGAAAACTGACACCTGTCAGCAATGTGTGTAGAGTCATAAAGTATATTATAATGGAAAAGGCAGGATTTGTGAAGGCTGGAAATTTTGTAGCAGATGAGAATTATTCAACTTGGTTGAAGTCAATCAAATGCAATACAATTCGCTACCAAGTTGGTAACGAATTAAAGAATTCAATGCCGGAGAAGCTAGCATACATTACGTGGAGACATCATATCGATATACTGAGAAGGTGCAAGAATCTAGAGGAAGCGCTGTTTTATATTGATGAGACTATCTCTAACGGATGGAGCCGACCTTTACACCGTCTCCAAACTTCTTGGCCACGCCAATATGCGCACTACGCAGATCTATGCAAAGATCGTGGATGAAAACAAGCGCAAAGCAGTTAATCTTATCCCAGCCCGATAATCAAAACGAATTCGTTTAGATTTTTACGGATTTATTTGTTTGTTTGTATGTTTGTAAGTATATTTGCAATTCAAAACGAAAACAATGGCCGACAATAATGCAACATTAGAACAAGTTGACGCTTTCTTGAAAGAGTTTCAAGCTAAAGCAAAAGTGTTCGGCATAGATTATAACATCGACAAGGAGGAAAACCAGCAAACACTATTTGACCTTGAAATTCCCGCGAGCAAGCGTGATGAATACATTCTATCATTAACCCCCGAGGATTATTACCAAGGGCCAGATGTTAATGACTATGATCCCGAAGAGGGCAATGTGTGGATGTTCGGAATCGGGATAAAGAAGAGAGGACGAGGCAAAAAGATACCGATTTATATCAAGATTTATATCACCAAGGTTAATGGAGCCCCTAATTATTGTATCTCGTTCCATAGAGCAAAGTTTGAAATGACATTTCCTTATAAAGCAACGTTATGAAAAGTCCTTTTACCGGCGGAAACGTCACAAAACAATTTAAGTACGAGACTTATACTTTTAGGAATGAAAAGTATACGGTCAAGAGATTCTATTATCAATGTTTCGATACTGGAAGGACTTTCTCCAATGCCGAAGTTGACGATAAGGTGATGGCTGATTTGTACGCCCAATATCGCGAGCGGCATGGGATACCCTCTCCTTCTGATTTAAAGAGTCTGCGCGAAAAGTACGGCCTCTCTGCTCATGTAATGTCAAAGATAGCCGGCATCGGTATTAATCAATATGGATTATACGAGAATGGTGAAATGCCAACCCTGGCTATCGGTTTGCGCTTGGCGTCTTTATTCGATAGGACATCTCTTCTGAAGAGTATTGAAAATGCACATGGTAAGTTGGGAAAAGACTACACAAGAGTAAAAGACCTTGTCGAATCATATTCTGAACCAGTTTCCTATTCTATTGAAAAAGTGTTTTATATCGATTTTGACGAAATAATGCCCTTGGCTTTCCATTCCATCGCACTATCGATGAAGAATTCTCGTTGGGCCACATGTAGCATATAATAGATACGGTTATGGAAGATCCTAATAATATTAAGTTCAGGCTTGTCTCGATTTCTAACGAGAAAACCACAACAATTCCTGGAGATGTTGATCTCGCTTCTATTTCAGAAGAATCTTTGCAGTTCCAATACAAGATTGGAACAATAATCAAATTCGCCGAGAATACAATTACCGTTGTTCCCAGTATCAGATATATGTTCGAGGGGGCCGTCCTTTTTGAATCCTCTGCAGAGTTTAATTATTCCGTTCTTTCTCTCGATGCTGTGATGGATGTGGATAAGGAGAATAAAAAACTTAATATGAAGGTTAATATTTTTCCTCCCCTTCTTGGCGCAGCCTATAGCTCTCTTCGAGGTATTGTGTATGCTCGCACATTGACTACTCCTCTCGAAAAGTATCCTCTCCCGATGATTGACATCAATACTCTATTATCGAAAAACGGGATTTCTGTCATGGAGTAGCATTTAGCGAGATCCTGCTTTCCTTCAATAGATTAAGAATGAATATGATCGAAATTATTTTATCGACTTGTTCATTCTTTTTTCATGAACGAGAGGAAACAAATTATGAGAGCCAAAGAATATATTGCCTGTAGCGAAGCTTCGCTTAAACACCCCGCCGAAATCCGGCAGATCATTGACGAAATGCTGCCCCCGCGCTCCAGCCGGCAGCAGACCGTGGACTACTACAACCGGAAACTTATCGCCGACATCCGCCTCCAGGCCTGCCTGCTCCAGAAAGAACTCTACGAGAAAAACAACGCCATGCAGACGGCAGAACCGGAAGAATTTCAGATGAAAGAATGAGAAATTCCGGTCGAAATCGCCGCTTCTGTCCGTGACGAACTGTTCGACGTCATCAAGGAAGACAAGACCTTCGGCTACCTCTACTTCCTGCTGGGGAACCTTCGCAACAGCCAGCGGCCGACCAACCCGATAGACTGTGTGCCGGACGAACACGGCATTGTCGAGGCGCTGAAAATATCCCGCGATGGTTACCCGAAATCCAGCCCAATCGCCGCCGTTCGAGTATTTCTGGACGACAACAGCTATGAAAACCAGGCGGCGAAGGATCTGATGGACCGGTTCATTTGCGAGATTATCAGCAGAACAGCACAGGATGACAAGCGGCTCGGCCGTATTGAAGAAGAACTGGACCGCCACCTTCCAGACGAATCCTCCCTCCCGGACATGGGCTCTTTCAAGTTCCACCTGCAGCAGAAAAAGGGCCGCAAAACGGACTTTGTCCGCGTAATGAACGTGTTGCTCGAAATGGGATTCATCGTCGATTTTGATGCCGCAAAAGCCAAGAAGTCTGATTTCTTCCAGGCCCTTGGCAAACTCCTCAACGAAAACTTCAAAGACTACCAGAACCTCCTCTCCACGACCAAAGGAGCCTCTGTATCAGACCAGAGAGCACTCACCAAAGTTTTTGAGGACATGCTGGCCAAGCAAAAAGACATCATCTCCAAATAACGGCAAAATGTTTTTGTACTGAACGTTCACTACAAAAACGGACTGCTTGCGGACATCTACCTTTGCTCACGATAACCATCGTGAGCTTTCTTTGTAATATAAGGCGCCAAAAGAAAGAAGCGACACGACATAAACAACAAGATTTATGTCGCAAGAACTTACATTCAACGAACTGCCCGGAGCAGTCGCCGCCCTCATCGATAAAGTCGATGAACTGAAAGGACTCATTCTCTCTCGCAAAGAGGAAGCCACCGCCGTGATTGAGGACAAATTGTTCGACCTGGGCCAACTGATTGGCTACCTGCCGGAACATCCGGCGAAGTCCACGGTATACGGCTGGGTTTGTGACAACCTGATTCTCTACAGCAAGACCGGCAAACGCCTGAGATTCAAAAAGTCCTAAATCGACGTCTGGCTCTCTCAGAACGCACACAAGACGGACGCTGACCTTCAGGTGGATGCCCTCAACCTCGCTATGGAAAGAAAAGGAGGTCTGAGATGAAACAGCCCCGCCTCCTCGGAGATATCATGAAAGAATACCTCCTCGAATCCGACGACGACTTCGCCAAAGCCTTCCGCCGCCTCTACAAAGAACACGGCTCCAACTTTCTGGACGATGAACCCAAAAAGGAGGATAGCCATGATCAATAGAGCCACCATCCTCGGCAGGACCCTCTACGGAGCCGACATCTACTCCCACATCATCAGGGAGCACTTCCCGTCCGAAATCGTGATGCACGTTAAAGGAAGGGACTGCGGAATCATCCGCAACCCCTTCCACGACTGGGAGCCCTGCCTGAAAATCGACATCATCCGCCTAGAGCCTGAAAAGAAACTCTGTGACGAACTTGCCGTTCATCACGACCTCTCCGGCACCATCCCCGACGGCGAAGCCCTCGACTTTGCCGAACGCTACTACGGCAAATCCGGCCAGTTCTTGCTGGAGCACATCAACAAGGAGATGAACCAGCACCTGTAAGAAGACTTCCAGTACTACCAGAAGCCCGGCGAAAAGCCCAAGGGACCGCGATTCTCCTTCTTCCGTGCCCCCATCACCAACACCCGCCCCTACAAGAGCATCACCCTCACCGGAGCCTTCGCCTACATTACCGGCCACTACGCCGCCGAGCAGACCAGGCCCCTCCATTCCATCACCGACAAGAACAAGACACGCCTCTACAAGGCCGCCCACTTCGACTACGCCACCTTCTGCGGCCAGTTCCGCACCCGCAGCGATAAAGACGTTCTGGAAGTCTCCAACCTCATCTGCCTGGACTTTGACCACCTGGTCGATGTCGAATGTCTCTTCCAAAAACTCCTACTTCGAGACGGAACTGCTGTTCCGAAGCCCATCCGGCCACGGCCTCAAATGGGTCATCCCCATCGCCGAGAATCGCCTGTCCCACGCCGACTACTTCGCCGCGTAGCCTACTACATCAAGCAGACCTACAGCATAGAAGTGGACAAATCTGGCAAAGACCTCAGTGATGCCCTGGGCGAAAACGGCCGCGACTACTTCCACCGTATCTCCCGCTTCTATCCCGTATACACCGAGAACGAATGTGACAGCCAGTACGACAAATGTCTCCGCGCCCACGGCACCGGCATCACCATCAAAACCTTCTTCCATGCCGCCAAAGACGCCGGCATCTCCGTCTCCGTTCCCTCACGTCCTTCGCTTCCCTCACATACCTCATTCCGCCAGAATGGGGCAACCCGTCAAAACTCCCCATCATTTTCACCGAATAAGGAAAATGAGGGAGACGGGGCAAGTGAGGGCGAAGAGGAACCGCCGCTTCCCACCTTCGCCCTGGAAATCCGTGACCTCCTGCCTGAATTCTTCCGCAAGATTGTGGACCAGTCCGTCTCCAAAGAAGACGCCGACATCCTGCTTCTGAGTTCCCTCACGGTCATCTCCGCCGCCCTCCCGAACGTCTCCGGCATCTACAACCGTCGCCCCGTCCGGGCTAACCTCTTTCTCTTTGTCACCGCCCGCGCCTCCTCCGGCAAGGGACGGCTATTCCTCTGCAAATTCATCATCGACCCCATCCACTACCGCCTGCGCGAAATCAACGAAGCCGAAGAGATGGAATACGAGCAGAAGATGCAGCAGTACCAGGCCAACAAAAAGAAGATGAACATGGACAAACTCCAGGAACCGCCGCTGCGGATGCTCTTCATCCCCACCAACTCCAGCGCCACCGCCGTCTATCAGGTCCTTGGCGACAACGACGGCCAGGGCATTATGTTCGAGACCGAAGGCGACACCCTCGCCAACACTTTCTCCTCCGACTACGGCAATTACTCCGACGGCTTCCGCAAGGCCTTCCACCACGAAACATCTCCTATGTCCGCCGCCTGGGCCTCATCACCTTCCGCATCGCGATGATTCCCTCCGCAGTCAGGATGATGGACGACGGCTCCTTCGGCACCGACCTCGAATGCCTGGACGATGACTTCAACGCCGCAATGGCCATCTCAAAGGCCCTCCTGCAGCACACCGCCCGGGTTTTCAAAGACATGCCAAGGGTGGGTACGCAGCTGCCCGCCGCCGAGAGGAATATCAAGAAATGGACGGAAGAAGGGCTGCTGGAGAGGATAGATTTGGGGCGGTATAGGAAAGTGAAATAAGATGCTTTCTCGCGTTCGCAGATTTTATAAGTGTAGTTTTATGCCAAAATATCAGTAAAAATCTCTAACTTTGTCTGTTTAAGCAGACAATAATAGCCAGAAAGCAGAAAAATCCTATGGGATTGAAATTCATAGACCTGTTCGCCGGTCTTGGTGGATTCCATCTCGCGCTCCAGAAATTGGGGCACGAGTGTGTATTTGCCAGCGAGTTGAAGGAGGATCTCCAGCAGTTGTACGAAATCAACTTCGGAGGTGGCGTCATTCACGGCGATATTCTCTCAATTGAGCCGAAGGATATACCGGCTCATGATATTTTATGCGCGGGATTTCCGTGTCAACCATTCAGTCAAGCAGGAAAGCGTGAAGGATTCAGAGACAAAAAAGAACGTGGAAACTTCTTCTTTACCATCTGCAAGATAATTGAATACCACCGTCCTAAGTACGTCCTGCTTGAGAATGTATCCAACCTTAATGGGCATGACGGTGGTGATACCATGCGTGTTATCCTGCGAGAACTGGATAATTTGGAATATGATGTCCCTACTCCGGAAATCCTGTCGCCACATCAGTTTGGCATTCCCCAGCACCGCCGCAGGGTTTACATCGTGGCCGCCGATCGCAGACAGGGCGGTCTAGGTGACTTCAAGTACCCGAAGCCTCTAAAGAAAAAGACGCATATCAAATCCGTTCTGGATGAATCCAGCACCCAGTACATGCACCTCAAGCCAGATACCCGCCACCAAATGGAGGTCTGGCAAGAGTTCCTGGATCTTACTGAGGAGCACGAAGGGAAGATTCCTCGTTTCCCCATTTGGGCTATGGAATTCGGGGCTGATTATCCAATCTCTCCGGCTCCAGCTTTCAGTACTGCCGACAACCTTCTTGGCAAACGCGGCAAACTCGGTCGTATGATTGAGGGTTGGAACCTTGAAGACTGTCTTGATCAACTTCCGGTCTACGCCCGTACAGCCACCGCGAAAGAATTCCCCAAGTGGAAAATCCGCTACATAGAGGAGAACCGAAAATTCTATGAACGGAACAAAGAATGGCTGGACGTCTGGCTCCGAAAGGTGCAGCGCTTCGAAAACAGCCACCTGAAACTGGAATGGAACTGCGGCCCGAAAGCGACCACTACGATGGAGGACAAAATCATCCAGTTCCGCGCATCTGGTATACGCGTCAAACTCCCGAATTTTGCGCCCGCCCTTAACCTCGTGGGAACACAGGTACCTATCTGTCCCTGGATTAACCTTCCTCCGGAATCATTGGCCGAAGGAGAGCCAGGCAAGGGTCGGTATATGACTATGCGGGAAGCCGCGGCTCTCCAGTGTATGCAGGACCTCAAATTTGGAGAAGGAGATTTCCACCTCACACAATCCCGCGTGTATGAAGCACTCGGTAATGCCGTCAACGTGGACGTAGTTTACCGAATCGCAAAAAATTTAATCAAGTGATATGAGTGACGTAATCATCGACAAAGTCAGCGTGCGAATTGGCTCGCAGATGTATGGGAGGTTTGAAGACCTGCCCAATACCGTTCCTCACGTCCTCGCAGAGTTCGTTGACAATGCCTTACAGTCCTTCCGGGATCACCGGGAGGAACTGCTGGCATTAGACCCCGACTATAAACTCCGTGTCCAAATATTCATTCACTGGGATGAGAATGAGACCAAAATGTCACTGCGGAAGGCCACTGGCTTCGTAGTTGAAGACAATGCCGGTGGTATCGCTGCTAACCGCTTCGTGAATGCCTTTGAGCCAGCCAACGCTCCTGACAACAATACGGGACTGAACGAATTCGGCATGGGTCTAAAAACCGCTGCCTGTTGGCTTGGAAACCAATGGACCGTAAATACCAAGGCGTTGGGCGAAGGCATTGCCCGCATCGTCCGCTTCGACCAGAATGTTGTCACAAAGAATAATCTTGAGGAAGTCGATGTCAAGAGCGAAGCAGCTGAGGCCAACGCCCACTACACCAAAGTAACGATAACGGCTCCTACTAAGAACGTCCCTACGGAGAAGAGTATTCTGAAGATTAACTCAGAACTGGCCAGCATTTATCGCAACTCCCTCCGTAACGATGAACTTGAGCTATACGTCAATAATGAGCCGCTGGATTTTACTGAATATCCGATTCTGTATGCTCCCTACTACAAGAATATGGAGGGGCCTTCCAGACTCTGGAAAAAAGATATCGACTTTCAGTTTGGGCCCTACAAAGCCAAAGGCTTCATCGGTATCCTGAAAGAACTCAAGAGCACACAGAATGGTCTTGTACTTTCTCGCCGCGGACGCGTAATCATCGGAGCCGAAGAAGACGGCCGGTACTTCCCGAAGAGCATTTTTGGTTCCTCTTCCGGTACATTCCGCTACAAGAGAATATTCGGCGAACTCGAACTTGAAGGTTTCGCAGTTTCTTTCAACAAGAATGATATTCAGGACAAAGAGAATCTGGAGATGCTCATGGAGGCCCTACGCGACGAACTCCGCGACCCTGATTCCGACATTCTTGCTCAGGCAGATAACTATCGTGCCGATAATACTGCACGTCTGGTCAAGAAAATCGTTTCTCGCCACGATGAAGCGCCCAAGACCAAGCGCACCCCGGTATCAATTGATACCAAGCCCATTGAGGAAAAGGCAAAGGTCGCCGAACAACAGCCCGTTATTCCAGAGCCGGTCCCCGTAGAGAACATCATCAACGAATTCAAGCAACCGGACTTCTATGAAATCAACGGGAAAATGCACATGATGATTGTAAAATTCATTGACGAAGGTAATGAACTCTGTTGGCTCGGATATTCGAAATATGAGCCGGACGCCATTGTTTGCAACATCAACGTTAAGCACGATTTCTTCAAGGTCTTTGGCGAACCTACAGATCCTGTCATCGCATTACTGAAAACCCTCGCTGTAGCCCGTTATACTACCGAGGCTGTCAATAACAAGACCGCCATGGCCATGATGGACTTTTTCAACGAATACATAAAGAAGACGAAAGTATAGGATGGAACAAATCATAGTCAATAAGGGTACGAAAACCGATAACCAAAAGAAGAATGTGCTGCAGGAAGTAACCAGCGGCGAATTCTTCGAGAAGTTTATCGACTATATCCGCCGTTCTGAAAGCAATCCAAAAGGGTTGTCAAACGCAGCCATTGCTACCTTCCGGGAGGAAGCCAGCGATGTGCTTGCTCACTGCAATCCGCATTATGCCGTGAATCTTCCAGAAACGACTCATCTGGCTGTCGGCTATGTCCAGAGCGGAAAAACCATGTCATTCACAGGCGTCACAGCTCTCGCAAAAGACAATGGCTATCGCGTCATCATTTATCTGGCTGGGACCAAGAATAACTTGCTTGACCAAACCCAGAAGCGTCTGCGTAAAGACCTGATCGGCAAGAACAGTGCGAATAACGACTATTACAAGATCCATTCGAATCCTACTACTGCCGACATCGACGACATCGTCGGAAACCTGGAATCCATCGAAAAGCCAATAGTACTCATACCGATACTCAAGCACTACGACCACATCCTGAAAGTCCGCCAGATATTCAACAATTCCGAGATCAAGGAATTGATGGCGAATGAGACGGTCATCATCATCGACGATGAAGCGGACCAGGCCTCCCTCAACAGCTATGGACGGCGTAACAGCAAATACGAAGAAGACTCAAAATCCCGCACTTACGACGCCATACTTAAACTCCGTGCCGACCTTCCCGGGAACACATACATCCAGTACACTGCAACTCCTCAGGCTAATATCCTGATCAGTATGCAGGACTTACTTTCGCCTAAGAGCCACACGCTACTCACCCCTGGAGAGGGATATGTAGGTGGAAAACTCTTCTTCGGCAAAGGCGACAATGGCGACCTTTACAACGGCGAACTGATTGTTGAAATCCCTGAAAAAGAAGTATTTCACAAGAAATACAACCCGCTGACTGAGATGCCGCAATCCCTCAAAGATGCACTTATGTTGCATACTTTAGCCGTGGCAATCGTTGTCAAGTGGCTGAAAGTCGATGGAATCAATTACCTCTCCATGATGGTCCATCCCGACAATACCATTGACTGGAATAAGACCTTCAAAGAGTGGATTGACAATGAACTGCGTACTTGGCGTCGCTTAATGGGTAAATCCGACGATAACTTCGATAAGGTTCAGATGCTGAAACGTTTCGAAGAATTGTTGCCGCTTGCCCTAGAGCATTATGAGATAGAAGAGCAACCGACTTTCGAGGAAATCAAGCCTCTCATAGCCGAAGTGCTCAAATCCAAGAAGGTTTATCTGGTCAACACAGACAAAGATGCCGAGACGGAAATTCAATGGGATGACTACAAGATGCACATTCTTGTTGGGGCAGAGATGCTCAACCGTGGCTTTACTGTGGAAAAGTTGGCCACAACCTATATGCCCCGCTATACGAAGGGGGCCACCAATGCCGACACGATACAGCAGCGTTGCCGGTTCTTTGGCTATAAGATGGACTACATCAAATCCTGTCGCGTCTTCCTTCCAGGGAATTCAATTGCGAACTACCTGAATTACGTCAAGCATGAAGAAGAACTCCGCTCCACGCTGGCGTCCTGTGATTCCCTTGAAGCGGCTGAGAGAAAAGTCCTACTTTCGCCTTCTTTGCGGCCCACACGTGCCAACGTTCTGCCAATCTGGGTGGTCAATACAAGAATGTCCGGAATGAATGCTCTCCAGGCTTTCTCCAGCAAATCCACCATTGAACAAAATGACGAACTCGTTGCCAGGTTCCAGCAGGACCACGAGCACGACTGGACGATACGCCAAGATACAACCCTATATCGTACTCATCGCTGGTTGAAACTCGGCATCGACGATGCCATTCAGTTTCTTGGCGACTTCAATTTCAAAAACTGGCCGGACGCACAGCGCAAAGCCGATACCATCCGTTACCTACGTTACCTCGCTGGCGCATCTGGGGACGACAAAATCGATTATGTCTATTTCTATCAGATGGCCTTCGGCGCACCGGCTATCGAGCGTAATTTCGATGCTGCAGAGCGTCGTTTGGCTGCCAATACGCAGATTTTCGCCGGTCCCAGTTCGGCCACAGACTCAACAAACTATCCTGGTGATGCCAAGATAGTCGGTTCCCACGAAACCCTGACTTTCCAACTGTACCATATCAGACTCAAGGGTGCAGAACTCGATTACCCGAAGGAAGCTTATACCATGGCAATCTATGTTCCCAAGGAACTTGCCGCCACATACACTTCCAACGAACAGTATAACATTGACGATTCGGATGACGAGGTAGATGAAGAATAGGAGGTAAAGCACTATGCCACAGATTAATGCACTTTTTTCTCGCTTTCAGGCACTACGCAATCAGGCCGCCGAGGACGGTCGTTTCACCGTTGTTGCCATCGATGACCTGCCGCACAAACTGGGCGTATCTCAGGAAGGTTTCCCGATGTTTTTTGTCAGGACAAACTCTTTGGCGTCTTCTGTGCAGAATATTGTGCGTGAGATTCTATCTGTTGAGTATAACGTATCTTGCAAACTGATTGACGACAACGGAAATTCGCAGGATGATACCTTCTGCATCATCACACTCCGCTCCCTGGACGCACCGCTTCAATCCTACTTTGTGGAGATTTTCACAATGATGCTGCATAAATTGCAGCCTATCCCGTCCAACAGAGAACTCTCAGTAGAAGTTGAAAATCTCATCGCCATTTTCGATGCCCTCACAAAACCGCCTAAGAAGATAATACAGGGACTCTGGGCAGAACTGCTCGTGATTGAGCAAAGCACACGACCAGAAACGCTTATCAATGCGTGGCATTCGGTTCCGTCTGCAAAGTATGATTTTACGCTTGGCCGGGACAAAATCGAGGTAAAAAGCACCTCCTCAGAGGAGCGAATCCATAAGTTCTCGCTAGACCAATTGAATCCATCGCAGAACTCGCGCCTCCTCATCGCTTCCACAGTAGTCCGTGAATCCGGACCTGCTGCGGATGGTTTATCTGTCAAAGGTCTTTATGACAAGATTCGCGAAAGAGTATCGGCCGTTGATTCTCAAATCCGACTCTTCACCATCATTGCGGAAATCGTGGGCACAGACCTTGCAAAACTCGAGAATGTATTTTACGATTATACGTCAGCTGTAGATTTCCTTGAATTTTACGATTACCACGATATTCCAAGCATACCCAAAGACAAAGTTCCTTCGCTAGTGACCGAAGTCAAATTTGCCAGCAATCTGAATGGATTGACTGACGTCCGCAAGGAGGAATCTCCTTTTGATATGGAATCGAGTCCTTTATTCAGAAGCCTGATATAGCTTATGTTACAGAAAATTGACAGACAGGAACTCCAGATGCTCTTCCTCGAAGCGCTTAGCGGTGCCAATTACCGCTATGTAGAAGGGCTAAATCCATTCCGCATCCTGCTCAATGGGACGGAATACTGGATCTATATCAAAAACTTGACGTCTGCTCATTTTGAGAATCCGGACGTATGGCGTGCGCAACTGCCCCAGAGAGACGATTTTGAGCCCATCAAGGAATCTGAAGCCGATTTTATACTCCTTGGTTACGATGGCGACAACGACGTCTATGCCACTTGGAATCCTGTCTGGGTCAAACAACGCCTGAACAGTACCGGAAACGTTTCCTTCTACTCGCGTCTGTCTCTCCAGCAGCAAGCAAGAGCAGAAAAACAGCTTAAGCGGATGGAACTCAGCAATGAAGGAGAGGTTGTTGTCTTCCCGCGGGAACTCATCCGGATGTTCTTCATCAATGTAAAAAGCTACTTCCTTGCCGAAGGTGATTATGTCGCTATGGGTTCCAAACGCCGCCCCGAGGCAAACGAGGCGTTCAAGACATTCACGGACACAGCCAATGTAGCAGAATTTGCCCGTTTCTTGGGCGATGAGGGCATGTCTCAGGTTACCATCGGGAATTACTGCCGGGTTGTTAAAACACTCATTTTAGACGGTACCATTACGCGTAACCGGAAGATTTTCTATGCCTTTGATTCTCTGGCAGAATACCGTTTAGCTGTAGGTCAGTTCGTTGCTCTTGACGAAGTTAAGGAGAAAAACGAGAAGTGGCACAACCTGATTTCCGCCGCACTCAATGCCTATATTAATTATCTTACCCGTGTCGCACCTGAGATTAAACCCGACGGCGACGTTCCTCTTGTGGTAGAAGTTGTTGAAGACGAAGATGAGCCAACGGTTGAAACGGCGCCAGTTGAAGACAATTTCAATGGCATAGTAAATAACCTGTTCGCCTACTTCTGCTCAGATGAGGCGCTGCGCAAGTTCGAAGCCTACCTAACTCCTAAAGATTATCTTCCGCAGACCGTCAAACGCTATGTGCGTGCCATCAAGTTCCTCTTGAATGCCGGAATAATTCAGAACCATCGGGAGTTGTTTGAGCCTTGCACCCGGTATGCCGATTATGCCGCCGCAGCATCCAAATTCTTCGACATACCAGACATAAAGACACTTAATGACCTCAAGCATCACGACTATTCAGCGGCCATGAAGCAGTATGTGGCCTTCCTCAGTGAAACGCAAACATATGCCAGGAACGAAGAAGAACCTGCTCTCCTTTCCGAAGGCGAACCAATTCCGTATGGTTCACAAACTGAGCCTGTACCTAAACAGAAACCCGAACTCATTGTGCATGATTGGGAGACAGAATTTACCGACGAGAATGGCAAACTGACGCGTATTGCCAACCCCGAACTCATTGACTTGCTCCGTCCGTATCTGGAGACAGAATACCCGAAGAAAGCAGCTGCTTTCAACGCCATAGAGAGATTCTACGGAAAACGGTTCCCCAATATGACACTGGCTGACTGGGGTAAACTGATGAATGAAATCAATTGGGCTGCCCCGTATGTTCACGACACGCCCGCATCGGTTTCATCATCCGCGCCCATATCCGTATCGCTTGAAGCCCACAAACGCAGCAAGACACATATTCTCCGTGTGGAGTTTCCTGATGGAACGGTGCTCCAGGACAAGAATGTCAGTGAGACTTACGCCAAAGCCATCAAACTGATTGATCCGGACCTGGTCGCACTTGTCAACCTCTCACACGCAGGTGTTGGCGTCGTTTCCAAGACGCTTGACTCCAGGTACGCACAGTATCAGAAACCTATCGGAGATGGCTGGTACGTGATGACCAACAGCTCGACGAATACGAAATGCACTGACCTCCAGACCATCTCAGATGAACTCGAACTGGACCTGAAGGTTTATCTGGTTCCGCTCGATGGTTCTGAAATAACATTGCTGCCTCGCGTTGAAGTTCCAGAGGGAACACGTGCCAAAATCCGCGTAACCTTCCCGGATGGTCGCGTGATCTTCCCTTCAAAGGTCCTGGAGGCGCTGGTGGAAGTCGTAAAATATGCCGGAGCCGAACGCGTACGTGAACTCGGCATAGTCTGCTGCGGGGATAACCTTATCCTCAAGAATCCTGCGCCGCGCTATGAGAAGCCTTGCAAACCCGTCGGCAATGGCTGGCTGTGCAATACCTGTTCAGACACTGGCTCCAAGTTCGCCCAGATTACAGAAATCTCAAAACGTCTTGCGCTGGGGCTAAAAGTTGAATTATTATAAAAGATAGTATATGTTTTGTATTCACTGCGGAATTCCACTTCCTGAAGGGGCTAATTTCTGCTACAAATGTGGTTGTAAACAAGAAATAGGTATTACGCCTCAAATTCAAAAAAGAGCATTTAGCTACCTTAATCTCGTAAAATATGAATTCGATGAGGTAGAGATGGTTGAGAACTACAACCCCGGCAATCTTTTAATGAGAGACGATCCTTTATCCTTGCCCACAAAGGAGGTAAAGTTGGAGCCTATGATGAGTTCTTCGAGCGCCAATTTGTTCCGTGTGTTTATGACTCCATCAGCGTTTGTACACAATCTAACGACGTGATGTTTAAAGTCTTTAATAACAAGAGGTGTTTTCTTTTTCAGAATGACAAATTAGTTCTCGATAAAGGATATGACGATATTTTTGTTCAGAATACAGAATTTACACCACTTGCTATTGAATTTAAGAATGCAGCTTAAGACTTGTAACCCGGCCTCCCGTCCCGGACTTTAACCTGAATTTAACCTATGCCTCGTTTTTATCCAGACATCCTTTTCTCTGACTGTTGGGGCTCCATCGGTGACAAGACTTTCTATCACCGCAAGGGGCGCTGCTACTACAGAACCAAATCTTCGTCTTCCTTCCCGGGGACCGCCGAGCAGCTGGACCAGGCATGCCTGCACCATCACGCCCTGGAGGCGTGGCGACAGCAGGAACCGGAGGTCAGCGTCTCTGGAACAAGTATGCCATGGAAGTGCCCAGCCAGCGGCCGCCCTATGACCCCAAGACGAGCATTTCAGGGTATAACCTTTTCGTGTCCGCCTACCACGGTTTTGCCAAGCTGGGGAATGAGCATGTGTCGTCACCGCGCCGGAAAGGGTATTTCCCTGTGTTTGCCATGGATTTCCTGTGTGCCTCCGTTCTTGATGGTTCGCATCTGCTGCTGCGTTTCCGGAATCAAGGGATTCAGCACCACGAATCTGTGGTACATGAAGCAGTGGTATCGCTTCTATACGGATAACGGACAAAAACTCCACCAACTTGGTGGAGAAATCCCGGTTGAAATCGCGGCTTCGGTCCATCTTCAGCCAAGATTGCGATGGAGAGAGGTACCGCTACCTTCTCAAGCTTCAACTGGAGCGCCCGGGCCATGGGAAGAATGCCTGGGCTTTTCCGCTTAGGGAAATCAAAAGAAATCGTTAACTTTGCATCTTGAAAGCCTGCTGGATCAGGCCCTTCGGGGTAAAAAGTGGAGAAAATTGAAAGAGAAGCTATTATGGCAGACAGCAATTTTATAGATTATGTGAAGATTTTTTGTGCGTCAGGGCATGGCGGACCGGGTTCGGTGCATCTCCACAGGGCCAAGTAT
>ERZ1026780.949-NODE-949-length-20652-cov-4.373987_pt1 | contig 20652 bp, 29 predicted proteins | sample MGYA00380126_ERZ1026780 | MGnify/ENA primary metagenome ERZ1026780 (study PRJEB33269, sample SAMEA4719762) | human gut metagenome | biome: human-associated habitat; feature: organic feature; material: feces | place: Cameroon | collected 2013-10 ... | reverse complement strand
GGGGTAAAGCAAGAGGTCCGAGGCGCGCGGGTGCGCGCGAAAATTGAATCATGCAGTGCGGGCGCAAACGACGCGCCTGCGCGAAACGCCGGAGGCTGTGCCGGGCAGCAGCGACATTGGGAACGCCGCCATTGCCTTCTCAGATCCTCCTAACTGGGCCCGGAGCCGCCGGGCCTGGCAGAGTCTCCGGCATGCGGGAGGTGAGCACTTGGCCAGAGAGGACATGATCCGGAAGGACATGGAGCTGGTCGGAACCTACAACGAGATATTTGAGCCGACGATCAAGCAGCTGGCCAAGACGGAACGCGAACTCTCCCGCGCAGAGAAAGAGTGGAAGAAACAGGGGGGGCAGCGGATCTGCACCATGGTCAACAAGACCGGCGCGGAGTACACGGCCAAAAGCCCATACTGGACGGCGGTCGAGGATCTGCGCGCGACGGTGCAGTCGCTCCGCAATCAGCTCGGCTTGACACCGACCGGCCTGAACAAGGCCAGGTCGAAGCTCCAGCCGACCGCGACCGGGAACAGCAAGATTGAGCAGCTGCTCGCGGCAGCGCACGACCACGCCGTAGATCAGGGCGCGCAGTATCAGCGTGACGTCGACGCCTTTGTCGAGTCGGTGCTCTCCGGAGAGTCCGGACTGTGCGAAGACGTTGTCCTATCCTGCAAACGGTATGTCGCGGATCTCGGCTCCGGCAAGTGGGATTTCCGCGCGGAGCCGGCCAACGACATCATCGCAATCATCGAGACGATGTTTTGCCACCAGCAAGGCGAATTCCTCGATGCGACGCCGCTGCGCGGTACACCCTTCCTGCTTCTCCCCTATCACAAGTTTATTGTCTACAACCTGATGGGTTTTTATCTGCCGGATACAAAGATCCGGCGCTTCAAGGAAGCTGTGGACTTTATCCCCCGCAAAAACGTCAAGACTACCTTCGCGGCCTCGCTAGCCGGAGCCCTGGCTATGTACGAACGTGCCTCCGGCTCTAAGGTCTATGAGGTCGGCGGTGCGCTGAAGCAGGCGCTCGAAGGTTTTGACTTCCTCAAATACAACTTCAACCGCCTCGGCGTAACAGTCCGGGACGATCCAAACCAGGGGCTGCGTATCATCGACAACAACATGGAGCGGTCCATTTCCGGTGACATTGGTGACGGCATGATCTCGATCAACGCCCTTGCCGCGAACCCTGACAAACAGGACTCCTTTAACTGCAACATCGTCATCGCGGACGAAGCGCACACCTACAAAAGCCCGCAGCAATATCAGATTCTGAAGGACGCAACCAAGGCGTACACCAACAAATTGGTCATCATCATTTCATCCAACGGCCCCAATGCCCGCGGCTTTTTGCTCGGCCACTTGGACTATTGCCGGAAGATCCTGCGCGGGACCGTCACCGGCGACGCGGCAGACAGCATCTTCTGCTTCCTCTGCTCCGCGCCGACACTGGAAAACGGCGACGTTGATCTGCATGATCCGGCTGTGCTGAAAGCAGCCTCGCCGGGCTGGGGCTACTCCATCCGCCCGCAGGACATGATCAACGACGCAGCCATGGCCGCCGAAAACCCGGCACTCCGGCCAGAGTTCCTCAATAAATCGCTGAACGTCACAACGAACGCGATCAAGGCATGGTTTGACATTCAAGAGTTCCGCAAGAGCGACGAACGATACAGTTGGAGCTATCGGCAGCTTGCGAAGCTGCCCATCCGCTGGTACGGCGGCACGGACCTCTCAAAACTGCATGACCTGACTGCCGGATGCCTCTTCGGCCACTACAAAGGCGTAGACATCATTATTCCGCACGCATGGTTTCCGCGGCCGGCCGCCATCGTCAAGGCGCAGCAAGATCAAATCCCGCTGTTCGGCTGGCAGGAGGACGGCTGGCTGGACATGACCAACGACAAGGTCACGAATCACCACGATGTGGTGCAATGGTACAAAAAACTGCGCGCCGATGGGTTTAAGATCCGCCGCATCGGACACGACCGAAAATTCTGCCGCGAATACTTCGTCGAGATGCAGAAGGAACGCTTCCCCATCAAGGATCAGCCGCAGCTGTTCACACGGAAATCCGAAGGTTTCCGCTACCTGGAGGCCAGCGCCAAGAAAGGAACGCTCTACTACATGCACGCCGAGCCCTATGAGTACTGCGTACAGAATGTCGCCGGAATTGAGAAGGCTGACGACATGGTCATGTATCAAAAAATCGAGCCAAACCTCCGCATCGACCTTTTTGATGCCTCGGTGTTCGCGGTTTGCGCTTATCTCGAAGATCTGACCGCCAGCAATAAGGCGGCAGGCTGGTATGACAAGAAAGACAAGGACGGTGATGCAGATTGAGAGTGAAACCGCAGCGCAGAGGCGTGGACCCAGCGCTGCAGAAATGGATGATCGGCGCGATCGACGCTGATACGTTGGCCGTTCCCGGTTATACCCGGTTAATTGACAGTCCGGATGTGCTTGCCGCCATCGGCGGCCTCGCTGATATCATCTCGAACGCTACGATCCAGCTCATGCGGAACACCGATGACGGCGACGTCCGCGTTCGCAATCAGCTGGCGCGCTTCATGGACATTTCCCCGTGGCGGCACGGGACGCGCAAGGATCTGATCTCCTGGATCGTCTGGACGATGCTGACGACCTCGACCGGAAGTGCCTTCCTCCTTCCGCACACGGAGCGTGGCCTCCTGAGCGAGCTGGAGCCGATGCCCGGCGCGTATGCGCTGAGCGACGATAACGGCCTGACCTACTATGTCATGTGGCAGGGACGGCGATATGCGGCCGACAGCGTACTCCATTTCAAACGCTGGCCCGACCCGGCACAGCCCTGGCAGGGAATCGGCCTGCGGATCAGTCTCCGGGATGTGACCGCGAATCTCCGGCAGGCGGCCGCCACGAAAAAGGGCTTTATGTCCGACAAGTGGAAGCCGAGCGTGATCGTCAAGGTGGATGCGCTGGCCGATGAATTTGCCGATGAGGCGGGACGCAAGCGGCTGGTCGATCAGTATATGTCCGGCAGCTCCGCGGGCGAGCCGTGGGTGATCCCGGCAGAGCTGATGGAGGTGCAGCAGGTCAAGCCCCTGAGTTTGACGGATCTCGCCATCAAGGACAGCGTAGAGCTGGACAAACGTGAGGTCGCGTCGCTGGTCGGTGTGACGCCGTATATGGTCGGCGTCGGCAGCTATTCCGATGCGGAGCACAACCACATGATCCGCACCACAGCAGTCACGATCTCCAACATCATCTGCCAGGAGCTGACGCGAAAACTGCTGATCTCCGAGGAGATGTATTTCCAGATGTCCACACGCCGGCTTTACAGCTACACGCTGCAGGAGCTGGCCAGCGTGGCCGACGATCAGTACATCCGCGGCCTGATGGACGGCAACGAGGCCCGCGATTGGCTCGGCCTCAGCCCGCGCAAGGGCCTGAACGAGCTGGTCATCCTCGAAAACTACATCCCTCGCGGTATGATCGGCAACCAGAAAAAACTAGAAGGAGGCGACGGCAATGCCGAATGAACGCCAGCAGCGGCAGGTGCGCTGCGTAGCCCAGCAGTTCCAGACGCGCTCGGCCAACGATGATTTGTTCATCGAAGGTTATTTCTCCGTCTTCAACAGCGAATACCCGCTTTGGGAAGGCGCGAGCGAGATCGTAAAGCCGGGCGCTTTTACCAATTCCGTCTCCGGAGATGTCCGGGCGCTCATCAACCACGATTCCAGTCTTGTGCTCGGCCGGACGAAGGCCGGAACGCTGACGCTGCGGCAGGATGAGCGGGGCCTCTGGGGCAGCATCAGAATCAATCGGGACGACGTTGACGCCATGAACCTCTACGCCCGCGTCCAGCGGGGTGACGTTGACCAGTGCTCGTTTGGATTTGACATCAAACGCGAAACCTTTGTGGATCTCGGCGACGGAAAATGCCGCTGGGAAATCGAAGAGGTCGATCCTCTCTACGAGGTGTCTGTCTGTACGTTTCCGGCCTACACGGAAACGTCCGTCAGCGCCCGCAAGCAGGATCTGGCCGAAATTGAAAAACGCCGCGCCGAGGCCTGGCGCAGCGACATGAAAAAGAAACTGGGAGGTACACGTAAATGGCATTAAAAGTTTTGCTGCTGCGGAGCCGTCTTGCACCGCTGCAGACTGAGCTTCAGACGCTCGAAACCACGCGAGACGGCTTTGCGGCCCGCGAAGCGGAACTGGAGCATGACATCGCCGAGGCGCAGACCGATGAGGAGCGCAGCGTCGTTGAGGCCGCTGTGAATGCTTTTGAGCAGGAGCGCAGCGCGAACGCCGCGGACATCACCCGTGTGCAGGAACGGATCAACGAGATCAACGAAGAAATCCGCAGTCTGGAAGAAGCGCAGACGCCGCCCGCATCTGATCCCCCGGCGGCAGAGCCGACCGGAACCACCAACACCGAAAGGAGTAATCATTCCATGCCTATCAACAACCCGGAGCGCCGCTGGTTCGGCCTCACCTATCAGGAGCGCGACGCGCTGCTGGCGCAGCCCGCCGTCAAAGAATTCCTGCAGCGCGTCCGCGAGGCGCGCAGTCAGCAGCGCAGCGTAAACGGCGGCGAACTCGGCATCCCTGATGGTTTCCTGCCGATCCTGCGCGATCTGACCTATCAGGAATCCAAGTTCCTGCGCTACTGCTTCACCACGAGTTTCCGCGGCACCACGCGCCAGAACGTTGCCGGTGTTGCACCGGAGGCCATCTGGACCGAAATGACCGACGCGCTCAACGAGCTCGACATTGACTTCTGGCAGCTGACGATGGACGGCTACATGGTCGGCGGCTATATGGCTGTCCCGAACTCCCTGCTGATGGATGACAGTGACCTGCAGCTTGCATCGACCATCCTTCAGGCACTCGCATCCTCGCTCGCAAAAGCGATCGATAAGTCCATCTGGTTCGGCACCGGCGAAAAGATGCCCGTTGGCATCCTGACCCGTCTGGCCGCAACCGCGAAGCCCGCATGGTGGGGCGCGCAGCAGGGCGATTTTACCGACCTGCATACCAGCCACATTCTGAAACTCGACCTCTCCGCCAAGACTGGCGTCGAGTTCTTCCAGCCGCTGGTCGCGGCGCTGGCTGTGGCCAAGCCGGACTACTCCAACGGTACGGTCGTCTGGGCCATGAATCGCAAGACACATCTCGACCTGATGTCCCGCGCGTTGGCCTACAACTCCGCTGCGGCTATGGTTGCAGGCGTCAACAACACCATGCCGGTCGTCGGCGGTGTGATCGTCGAGTGGGAAGTCATGCCGGACAACGAGATCGCAGGCGGTTTCCTGAGTCTCTATCGCTCGGTCGAGCGCGAGGGCACGCTGATCGAATCCAATACAAATGTGCGGTGGCTTCAGAATCAGACCTGCTATAAGGGCCTGCAGCGCCGCGACGGCAAGCCGGCCATCGGTGAGGCGTTTGTGGTCGTCAACTACGGCAATGTGGCCCCGACCACGACCACGACTTTCGGCAAGGACCTCGCTAACACTGCAATTGGCACTTTGATCGTGACGACGGCAGCCGGCACCGGCGCGTCCGGCGACAGCATCGTGACGGTGGCTGGCAACGGCTCCGGCACGCTGAAGTATCAGGTCGGCGGGCAGGCCGTGCCTGTAGCGAACGGCGAGACCGTCGATAAGAGCTGGACAGATCTGCCCGCAAATAAAACCATCAAGAGCGCCACGACCGGCGCGACCATCACCGTCGTCGAGGTCAACGCGGACGGCAAGGCCGTGGCCGTTGGCTCCGGCAGCGTGACCGCCAAGGCGTAAGAGAGGGGGCTGTGGAATGTCAGCAGACCTGCGTCTGACTTACATGAAGGTTGATCTTGGCATTTTGTCGTGCGCTGATCAACAGGAGCTTTATATGCGCGGTCTGCTGACCACAGCCGAATCCTTTGTCCGCCGGCGCGGTATCACGCTGGCGGACGACAGCGACGAGGATGACATGCTGGTCGGCTCCGTGGCCGCGTGGATGTATCGTGCCCGCGGCAACACCGAGCGGGCGGCACTCCCCCGGAATCTTGACATCATGATCAAAGACCGGCTGTGCCACGAGAAAATGAGGGACGGCGGATGATCTACGACAAGATTTTGACGATCTACACGCTGCTCCCTGGTCGGTCTCCTGCCGTGCGCAAGCTCAAGGCCGTCAGCCAGCACTTTTACTGCGAGCGCACAGTCTATGCTTCCCGGTTTTACGCCGGGAAGCAGGCCGGGCAGAAGCTCGTGCGCATGGTGTCCATGCCGCGCAGCGTCTTTGATGCACCGATCGAAGCAGACCAATACTGCACGCTGGAGGATGGACACGTCTATCGCATCGACCAGGCGCAGCGCGAACAGGACGCCGACGGCCTCGACATCAACACGTTAAGCCTTGCGGAGCCGGAGGGAAAATATGAGTTATTCCAAGATTGAAAACGCGCTCAATACCGTCCTGCCGGATGCGGTCTACAAGGTACAGGCTCCGGAGACGACAAACGACGGCGAGCAGCTGCTCCGCTATCTGGTCTGGACGCCGACCGGCGAGCGCTACGCCTATGCCAACGGCCGCCCCTTCGCCACGATCTATCAGGCCGTTGTGACCGTGGCCACGCAAACCGAAGATGATACGCTCCCCGCCGAAGTCTCAAAGGCTTTGGCGGATGCTCATATCGCGATGCAGATGCCGGAGCACTCCTACGACGTCGAGACAGCCACCTACTACACGGACATTCCATGTGAGGTGATCTGATGGCGCAGATGGAGACCGACGGCATTGAAGAGGCCATCCGGCAGCTGAATAAGGCCGATCTGTTTACCGACGAGAACGTGAAGCGGATGCTGACAGCCGGTTCCGAGGTCATGCTGACCTCTGTAAAATCCGCCTTCGTGGAGTCCGGACATAACAACCCCGGCCGACAGCGGCGTACTGGCGAGACGCTGCGGCATATCACAAAGGCTCGTGTCGTCCGGAAGGACAAAAACGGCGTCCCGTATATGTTCGTTACGATCCACGGGAAGGACAAACGTGGGCAGCGGTACGGCACGAAAGGCTTTGTGCTGAACTACGGCCGGCGAACCGGCGGCAAGATCCCGGCAGACTATTACTGGTCGACCGCGGTACACAACACCTGGCAGCAGGCCAACGACAAAATGTCCGACGTCGCTGCCGATATTCTGAAAGGAGAATGACATGCCTGAATTTGATCTTCGCGGCATGAAGGTCGCGAAATACAATTACGACAAAACGCAGAAGAAAATCAGTTATGACACGCCGATGTCCATGGGCGACGCAATGACGGCCAACCTCGAACTCAAGTTCGCGGAGGGGCGTCTCTATGCCGAGTCCGCGCTGGCCGAGTACATGAAGAAGGTCACGGGCCTGACGGTCAGCCAGGGCGTGAAGTACATCCCGGACGAGACGCAGAAGCTGCTTTTCAAAGCGTATGAGCTGAGCCGTTCGGTCGGTTCCGGCTCGCCCAAGACCGTGAAGAGCATGGCCTACGGCAAGACCTCGACCGGTCAGTACGTCGGCAGCGGATTCTATGCGCCGGATATGATCGACGGCGTGGAGAAGTTCACGGCGATCTTCGTCCACAAGACGCTGTTCGGCCCGCCCAGCAAGACGCTCCAGACCATGGGCGAGCAGATCAACTTCCAGACACCGACGACCTCCGGCGAAGCGCTGGTCGATGACACAGGCCACTTGATGGAGTGGAAATCGTTTGACACCGAGGCCGAGGCCATTGCATGGCTCGACGCCTGCTTCACGATGGAACCGACCGTCGTCACGGAGGGAGGATAAACCATGGATCTCCGTTTGAAAACGCTGCCGTTTGAGTATGGCGGCCACACGCTCCAGCTCTGCTGCAATTTCAACGTGCTGGCAGATCTTCAGGCGGCCGGCGAACTGGATGAGATGCTTGATGAGAAGCGTTCCTTCCGGAATTTCACGCGGCTGCTCGCGGCGCTGGTCAACGAGGCCGCAAACGCTGCCGGGCTGGATCTCTCCGTCACGGATCGCGAGATCGGCCGCGCGGTGAGCTGGAAGGAGTTCCGCCGCATCCAGGGCGATGTGTTCGGCCTGCTGTTCGCAGCGGTCATGGCTCCGGACGATGACGAGGCGGAGTCGACCGAAGAAGAAACAAAAAACGTGGAGACCAAGGAAGCGGCAGCGACGGCCTGAACTTCGCTTGGTATCTGAATATCTGGATCAATGTCCTGCATAACGACGAGGCCGTTTTCTGGCGGACAATGACGCCGGCGCGGTGCGTAGCGCTTTACCGTGAGTTTTTCAAGCTCATGGGCGCACCGGGCCGGCGTGTCGTTTCTGAGTCTCCTGCGGAGACGGAGAAGCCCGCCCGCTTGTCGTTGTCGGCATATCTGATGGGAGGTGGCGGTTGATGGCTGCCCCGAGTATCAACTCAAAAATCAAACTGGACGGCGAGCGGGAATACAAGGCTGCGCTGGCCGAGATCAAGAGCGGCCTGAACGTTCTGAAATCCGAACTGAATCTCGCGTCCGAGCAGTTTCGGGATAACGCGGACAGCGTCGAAGCACTGACCAAGAAAAACGACATCCTCGACCGCACGATCCTGACGCAGAAGGAAAAAATCGAACAAATTGAAAAAGCGCTCCAGTCCTCGGCTTCCGCCTACGGCGAAGCCGACGAGCGCACCAATCGCTGGAAAACGCAGCTCAACAACGCACAGGCCGAATTGGTCAAGATGGAGCGTGCATTAAAGGACAACGGGGACGCCCTCCAAAAGGCCCAGAAAGAGACGGACGGTACGACGACCGCCTTCGGAAAGCTGAAAAAGGCGCTGTCTGACACCAAGGAGCAGGGCGGCGGCATCAAGGGTCTGTTTGCCAATCTCAAGGAGGAGTTCTCCGGCAACGACGAGGTTGTCCGCGGCCTTGGTGACGCGCTGACGGATGTGGCCGGGAAGTTCGGTGTCCAGCTTCCGGAGGGCGCACAGAAGGCCGTGGAATCTCTCAACGGCATCCATGCAGGCGCGGCTTTGGCTGTGACTGGCCTCGCCCTTGTGGTTGCTGCGGTAGTTAAGGCAGAAAAGGCGCTCATTGACATTTCCAAAGAGGCCGGGGCGGCTGCCGCCGAGATTCTGAAACTGTCCTCTGTCACCGGTCAGTCCGCGGAATCCATCCAGGAATTTGATTATGCCGCCGAGATGATCGGCGTCTCGTCCGACCGCATCCGGGATAGTCTGAAAGAAACTACCAACAAGATGCAGGAGGCGCGGGACGGGAATGAGGCCACAGCGGCGGCCTATGCCAAGCTCGGCGTGTCCATCACGGACGCAAACGGCAACCTGCGCAGCGCGGAGGATGTCTTTTACGACACGATCGACGCGCTCGGCCAGATGGAGAACCGCACGGAGCGGGACGCGCTGGCCATGGATCTCATGTCCGAGTCCGCGCAGGAGCTGAATCCATTGATCGATGCAGGCAGCGGCGCACTGAAAAAGTACGCCGACGAGGCGCATGATATGGGCTATGTTCTGGACAACGAGGCGCTCACGGCTCTCAAGGGCGTGGACGACGGATTCCAGCGACTGCAGAAGACGCAGGATGCCGTCAAAAATCAGATGGCTTCGGAGTTTGCTCCGTATCTGACCAAGGCGCTGGAGGACATCCGGGAGCTGATCCAGAAGGTCGGCAAGGCGCTGGTCGAGTCCGGCGCAGTCGATGCCTTCGGCAGTATCCTCGAATCGTCCGTTGCGCTTCTGGAACCGCTCGGTTCGCTGATCTCCGCTGTTCTTCCGGCTTTGACCGCAGCATTGAAACCGATCGCAGAAACGGTTGCCCTGATTGCAGACACGGCCAACGTTATCGTCGGTCTGTTTACGTTCAACGGCGACAAGATCAAAACCGCGCTCGGCCTGAACGCCAGCTCCGGCCAGCTCAGCAACATGCAGCGTGCCAGCGGTGCCTATAACGGCTACCGCTATTCGCAATCTGCGGGCTGGATTACAGAGGGCACCTACACGGACGCGGAGCTGCGGTCGATGTATAACAGCGAGGTTTCCGCTGGGACGGCGCAAGGGACCTTTGAGGCGTGGAAAAATGCCGGGTCGTGGCGCAGGAACGCCAGCGGCACGGACTGGTTTCCCGGCGGGCGGACGCTGCTGAGCGAGCACGGCGCGGAGACCGCGATCCTGCCGCAGGGCACGCGCATCCTGACCGCGCAGGAGACGCGCCAGTCCGGCGGCGATACTTACAACATCACGATCGACGCCCACACGGTGCGGGAGTTTGAGGACATCCTCCGCATTGTGCAGGAGCGCCGCAGAGTGGTTCGGATGGGAGGGACTTAAATGCCAGACTATACAATTCAGGCGGACAGATCTGCATTTGTGAGTCTGCAATCCCCAAATACCAATTTCAGCAGCGGAACGAAGGAAAATCTGCAAGACAAGGCAGATGGCCTTTTGGTGCATTTTGCGGCAATGGCCGCTGCGGGGCAATTCAAGAAAATTCAGCGGCTACAGTTGTTTGTCGGCACGGACGCGCCCAACGGCGCTTACGGGTTTTATGGATATGCGTTAAAAACCGATTTTTCTGAGAAATCTGTGACCTACAACTCGCAGCCGGAGAAATTCAGCCATCAGTTTTTTTACACAAACAACCTTGCAAACAATTATGCGTCGTCCCCCTACGTTGGCAGCAATTTTGAGCGCGACGGGCTGAAATCTATCTTTTCCCACGGACTGAATATCTGTATCGACGCGCTGACCGGGAAGCAGACCGACGTCTATACATCAAGATCGTCCTATCCTCCCTATATTGTCGTCACAGTCTATGATGAGGTTATCGGCCTAAGCATTTCGGGGCAATCTCCGGCAGCTGGCGGATTTGTGGATCGAACGAAGGCAGCAACCTTTACATGGGCGTCTGCTGCATCCGGTTGGTGCTATGGAGATGTGACGGAAACAACCTGCACGTTCCAGTGGAGGGACGGAACATCCGGTACTGTGCATACCGTCGCAGCTACTCCACAGACAGGACAGTGCATTATTCCAGCGAACACGTTCCCGGCCAGCAATCAGATTCAATGGCGCGTGTCTGTTGTTTCCAATTCCGGTGTGACGACGACCTCGGATTGGATCACGATCTCCACAAAAGATTCTACGCCGACGGCAACACCGTTGGAACCTATTGATGTCGTTGTTGATGCAAGCCGCTCGGTGTCCTTTTCGTGGCAACATTCCGTCGCGACCGGTACGTCTCAGACAAAAGCCGACCTCGAAATTTCGAGCGACAAAGCGACATGGTCGTCACTCGCAACCGTAACAGGAGCGCTGACAAGTTACACAGCCCCAGCAAATACGCTTGGCAGCGGGACGAAATATTGGAGAGTACGCACCTACAACACAGACGGCACAGCAGGCAGTTGGAGCGATGCAGCGCAATTTATTGCAATCGGCGCACCGGCTGCCCCGGGCGTCACTGTGTTGTCGGCAAACTCACGCCCGGAAATCCGCTGGCAGTCGGAAGAACAGCAAGCCTACCAAGTCGAGATCGACAGTGTCTATGCTTCCGGCACGCGCTTCGGGACCGGGAAGACGTGGAAAGCTCCGTTTTATCTGGCCGATGGCAATTACGCGGTGCGCGTCCGGGTCCAGAACGAATACGGTTTCTGGTCTCCGTGGGGCACGGCGGCGCTTCCGGTTACAAACGTACCGGGCGGCGCGATCACGCTGACCGCCGGGGGCGGCATCGAGGCGGTGCTCAGCTGGACACCGGGCAGCTTTGACTACTATCTGGTCTACCGGGATGGTGTGGCCATCGCAAAGGTCACGGAGCCGGGCTACACCGACGCAGCCAGCATTGGCGTTGTGCGCTATCAGGTGCGCGGCTGCTATGACAACAGTGACAATTACAGTCTGTCCGGGGTGGCGACAGTTCCCGTTTCCACTGACAAAGTTCGACTCTACGACATGGATCGCGGCGAATGGCTGCACTTCCTTTACGATTCTTCGGCGCACCGCAGCACGGGTCTGAGCCTGTCCCAGGACATCCAATATGTCCAGCTCTCCGGCCACACCTACCCGGTCGCCGAGCGAAGCGAATTTAAGTCCCGCGCGCTGCGGATCACCTGCGTCTGCGCGGACGACGCAGAGCGTCAGGCCCTGCGGGCGCTGCTCAGCCACCTGACCTGCTGCAAGACGCCGGAGGGCAACATGACCATCGGCTACCCGGCCAGCATCTCGGAAATCTCCGACGACTTCTTCAGCACCTATTCTTTCACCATCGAACAAATTGACCGAAAGGAGGAGATCGACCTTGATTCGTGACGTCTCCTATCACGTCAACGTCCTGCGCAACGGAGCCGAGTTCACCCGGCTCCATTGGCGCAGCGGCGACAACCCCAACATCATGGTCAACAAGGATGCCGAGATCAAGGGCAGCTTCTCCGGGCGGTTCTACGTGCCTGACACGGTCGATTTACTGTCAGACGAGCTGCAGCCCGTCATGCGGCTGAACGGCGTGGAGACGCCGCTGGGCGTCTTCCAGACGGCCACTCCGAGCCGCGCGACCGACCGATACAACACGGTCGTCCAGATCGAGGCCTATGACCGCTGCTGGCGGCTGCAAAACCAGCGCACGGAGAACATCCTGCACATCGCCGCCGGCACGTCCTACATCACAAAGATCCGCCAGATGCTCACGGAGGCCGGGATCGGGCTGGTCATTGTGGCTCCGTCCACAGCCACGCTCCAGACCGACCGCGAGGATTGGGAGATCGGTACGACCTATCTGTCCATCATCAATCAGCTGCTGGCCGAGATCAATTACAGCGACGTGTGGTTCGACGGCAGCGGCATCGCGCATTTGGAGCCGTATGAACAGCCCAGCGCCGACCGCATCGATCATGCCTATTCCGATACCGACGTCGTTCACGCGCAGCCCATCGGGCCGGACCACAACGACGAGACGGACATTTTCAACGCGCCGAACGTCTTTGTCCGAATTTGCAGCAATCCGGATCTCGATGCTGACATGGTGGCCACGGCGGTCAACGAGTCCCCGACGTCCAGCACGTCCACCTTCAAGCGCAAAATGCGCATCGTGGATGTGCAGCGTGTGGACAACATTGCGAGCCAGGATGAGCTTCAGGCCGCTGCCGACCGCGCCCGGAACGAATCCATGCTGGCCGCGCGAACCATTACGTTTCAAACACTCAACGAGCCGGGCCACGGCGTCGGGGACATCATCTCCATCGACGACCCGGAACTGGCCGGGATCTACGAGGAGACCGGCTGGTCGCTGACCATGGCCGCCGGCCAGATGATGCAGCACACAGCAAAAAGGACGGTGATTGCATGATGGATCTGTTTACGGCCACGCTGGAGAGCACGCAGGAATCGCCGCTGCTCTCGCTGGCGACCATCGGCGCGAAGTACACGGACGGCGTCTCGCTGATCTTCCCCGGCCAGACCGAGGCAACTGCGAAGCACTACCGCTGCAATCCGGATGTCACCTTTGCCGCCGGCAACCGCGTCCTAATCGCCCGCGTCAGCGGCAGCTATGTGGTGCTGTGCAAGGTCGGCAAGCCAAAGTAAGGAGGTAGCTATGAGCCTGAAAATCATGCAAGGCGACCAGTACGCCATTGTATTTACTGGGACGCAGGACGGCGCACCGCTCGACCTATCCAAAATCGAGATGATCGAGTTCATTGTTGGGAAGCTGCGCAAAATCTACCCAGGAGAGGTCGCGACGGACACAGACGGAAACTTCCTGTTCCCTCTGACGCAGGAGGAAACCTTCCAGTTCAAAAGCGCTTCTCAGGCCGTTCAGATCCGCGTCAAGTTTACCGGCGCGGAGCCGGTGGTCATCGGCACCAGCATTGAGGGCATCCGCGTAAGCGATTCCATCAGTAAGGTGGTGCTGTGATGATCCACTTTGACATCGGCGGGAAGCCGAATATCCAATTCAGCCTGCCGTCTTTGCGGGTGTCACCCGGCGGCAGTGGCGGCGGAAACGTCTCATCCGCGCAGATCAACACCATTGTAGTCCTCGACCGGGCGGAATATGACGCGCTGGCCGTCAAGGACGCAAAGACACTGTATCTGATTCGGGGGTGACGGAATGATCACAGTCGGAGAAGAGCAGCTAAAGGAGTTGTTTGTCGGTGAGATGGGCATTAAGAATGCCTGCATCGGCGAAGAACCCATCTATACCCGCCCGGGCGGATATTTATACATCGAACTGAGCGAAAAGAAAGGGGCATAACCTATGGCAAGTTTTTTCAATTTAATTCTTGATACGCTTGCACCGTCTGGGTTGACACTAAAGCTCAACAACGGCGCGACGTATGCAACCAGCAACACCGTCACCGCAACGATCACGCTGACGGATGAAACCAAGACAGGCTACCAGATGAAGTTCTGGGGCATCAAGGCGGCTGCAACGGAAGCGGACGCATCGTGGGAGACCTTCGCGGCCAGCAAGTCTATCGTCCTGACGGAAGGCGATGGCCTGAAAACCGTACATATCAAGGTGCGGGATGACGTTGGCAACGAAACGGCTGCAGTCACAGCTTCCATCACGGTCAACACGGCTGTTCCGGTGGTCACGATCACTGGCCCCGACAAGACCAGGATCTCCAAAGTCTCCGGCTTCGACACCTGCGCGTTCTCCTTCGTGTCCGATGTGGACTTTGAGGAGTACACGGTGCGTGTCGTGCCGAGCACCAGCAGCCTCCACGACGCCGGTACGCAGATTCCGACCACTGGCGGCTCCACAAACACCTCCGGCAGCAAGGGCGGCTACAAGAAGGCCACGGCGATCAATGTCACCATCAAGGGCGCTGACCTTGCGACGGCATCCTCCGGCGACGGTACGAAGATCATCAAGGTCTTTGTGAAGAACGCCGCTGGGACTTGGAGCGTGGCATAATGGCCGCGCCGGGACTGACGTTCACCATCACTGGGAATAAGATCTCGGAAGTCTCCGGGTTCGATTCCATCACCGTTAAATTCTCGTCGGACATCGCGTATCAGGCTTTCGAGTGCCGCGCGACGAAAACCGGCGAGGACTGGGGGCGAGGGAAAGGGGCGCTCATTGCGTCCTTTTCCCAGACCCCTGCGGGGACGGAGCGAACCTTTGAGGTCTACGACGATTTCCTCCTGAGTGGTGACGGAGAATACAGAATTTCTCTATACGCACAGGGCGCAGACGGGAGTTGGAACGACAACTATGGTTTTGTGCCGTCCGGCACGACCAAGACCATGCTGACGGCAGACGGCAAGGAATTTCTCTGCATGAAGGAGTGATTTTATGGCAGACCAATACAATAGCGCGCACACCGGCGCAGAGATCGATCAGGCGGTGGCTGACGTCCAGAACAACAAGGCTGCATGGGGCAGCAAACCGCAACCCTCCACCACCACCCCGAAAGCGCCGGGGACGGCGTCGGCTGGTTCGGAAAGCGCGTATGCCAGAGGGGATCATGTGCATCCGAGAGAGCTACCGACGGTCACCGCTTCGGACAATGGGAAGTTCCTGCGTGTTGTTTCCGGGGCATGGGCGGCTGCGGAGATTCCAAACGCGAATGGAGGTAGCTTCTGATGGCTGAATATCTGACAAACACAACTGACCTGACGAAGGTTGCCGCAGCTATCCGGGAGAAAGGCGGCACGTCTGACCCGTTGGTCTATCCAGACGGATTTGTGACGGCGATTGGGAACATTCAGACTGGTGGTGGAGCAACTGGCACACCCGGCGACATTACATTTTACGACTATGACGGCACAATTGTCACGTCTTGGACGTTGGCAGAACTGGCAGCAAAGACTGCTCTGCCGGATTATCCATCACATGATGGGCTTGTCTGTCAAGGTTGGAACTGGACACTTGCTGACCTCAAGACCACGAATCGCAAGATGAATGTCGGCGCAATGTATATCACAGACGACGGAAAAACCAGAATTTATATCCGGCTGGAAGAAGGGCGCACATCTCCAATGCTTGGCGTTTGCCCAAATGGTACAGTCACGGTAGATTGGGGCGATGGAACTACACCAGATACGCTGACAGGAACAAGCACATCAACTGTAAAATGGGCACCGAAGCATGCCTATGCTGCGCCGGGTGAGTATGTAATAAAGCTAACGGCGGATGGAACGATGGGCTTTTATGGTGGCTATATGTTCTCTTTGGGTAGCGCAATCCTTCAGTATTCATCTAGTTCAGACAATCGTGATTATGTTTATAGAGACAGTGTTCGGAAAATTGAGCTTGGAAATGGTGTAACAAGTATTGGAGACAATGCATTCTATAGCTGTCATTCTCTTGCATCAATCACAATTCCTAATGGTGTAACAAGTATTGGAGACGATGCATTCAATAGCTGTTATTCTCTTGCATCAATCACAATTCCTAATGGTGTAACAAGTATTGGAACCTATGCTTTCCGTTACTGTTATTCTCTTGCATCAATCACAATTCCTGATGGTGTAACAAGTATTGTAGAAGGTACATTCAATTACTGTCATTCTCTTGCATCAATCACAATTCCTAATGGTGTAACAAGTATTGGACACGCCGCATTCGAGCACTGTTATTCTCTTGCATCAATCACAATACCGAATAGCGTGACAAGTATTGGCTCGCAGACATTTCACAACTGTTATTCTCTTGCATCAATCACAATTCCTAATGGTGTAACAAGTATTGGAAACAATGCATTCAATAGCTGTTATGGTGTAGCTTTTTATGATTTCACAGATTACACATCAGTCCCCACACTTGCAAACACTAATGCGTTTACCAAGATTTCCGTCGACTGTCAAATCCGCGTTCCAGCATCACTTGTCGACGAATGGAAAGCGGCAACGAACTGGTCAACATACGCGAGCTATATTGTGGGGGTGTAAAGATGATTCAGAGAGAATTTTATACACAGCGTAAAGATGGTGTAAAGCTCTACCGCACCTATTCCGATGCAGAAATGATGATTCGGCAGAATGAGACTGGTGTGGAATATGCAGAGGCCATTGATGTTGAAGGCGCACCATACACCTATACAGAGACAGAAACGCCGGTTGAAAAACCGGAGTTAACCGCTGAAGAACGTCTGCAAGACGCTGAAACGGCGCTAGGAATCATATTTGGGGAGGAAACGCCATGACCTATACAGAGAGGGCCAGAGCACTACGGCCCTATATCGTTAAGGCTTCAGCCAGCCTGACGGACGCGGATGCCGTAAAGGCGAAGGAGCTGTACGACCGCTGGGCAGCTGGGATGGCCGTGGAGGTCAATGACAGGCTGGTTTATGGGGACAGGCTCTATCGCGTGACACAGGCCCACACGACGCAAGAGGGCTGGGAGCCAGATAAAGTACCGGCGCTGTTTACGGTCATCGACGAGCAGCACGCAGGCACACAGGACGACCCCATCCCCGCCGCAAAGGGCATGGAGTATGAATACGGCAAGTATTATACAGACCCGGAGGACGGCAAGCTCTACCTCTGCGAGAGAACCGGAGAGCAGCCCGGCGGCAAGGTGACGCTGCAATTCCTGCCCCATGAGCTGGTGGGACTTTATTTTACAGAGGTAAAGGAGACATGAGATGGATGATGGAATTCAGGCGAAGATCGCGGAGATCGAGGCCCGCAGCAAGAGCAACACGCACCGCATCAACGACCTAGAGGAGGATAACCGGGCGCTGCACACGCTGGCGACGTCGGTCGAAGTCCTCGCCACGAAGCAGGAGGCTATCGAGAGCAACGTGCAGGAGATCAAGACGGACGTCAAGGCACTGAAAGCCGTGCCGGGGAGTAAGTGGGAGGCGCTGGTCAAGGCGGTCGTGACGGCCATCGTGGGGGCGCTGGTGGGCTTCGCGCTGGCTCATGCGGGGATTGTGTGATGGAGTTCTCGAAGAAGTGGCTGCTCGGCAGCGGCATTGCGAGCGCGATTCTGGTCATTCTCTGTGCCTTTGGTCTGCCGCTGGTGGAGATCACATTGGCGATCATCGCGGAGACTACGGCAAGCAGCGGATTCTATCTCTGGAAAGCCAAGAATGAGAACCGCAGCAAATACGCAATCAAGTACATCGAGCGCCTGCCGGAAACGTATACGGCAGAGGAAAAGGCACGGTTTCTGGAAATCGTGCTCAAGGATTGAAAGGAGTTTGTTATGGACTACACAGAAATCATTTCGGCAGTGATTGCGCTGATTTCGGCGCTGGTATCGGCGTTTCTGATCCCGTGGATCAAGGAGCGCGTCGGCGCGGAAAAGCTCAAAAAGTGGCAGACCTATGTGGAGATCGCGGTCAAGGCGGCGGAGCAGCTTTACAATGCCAACGAGGGCGCGGAGAAAAAGGCGTATGTGCTGCAATACCTCGCTGAGAAGGGCATCAAGTTTGATTCTGATACCGTGGATAAAATGATCGAATCTGCGGTGCTGACGCTCCACCATGAGCTTTACGGAGGAAACAATGGCACTGAAAATTAACGATACCATCCGGGCAACGAGAGTGGGCGGGCGGCGTCCGCTCTCGGCCATCCGGGCCATCGTGTTCCACTACACGGCCAACACCGGTCTGCACGCTACGGCGCTCGGCAATGCCAGGTATTTTGCAAACGGCAGCGAGGGACGCGCTGCTTCGGCCCATTACGTGGTCGACGAGGGCGATACCGTTTACCAGTGTGTGCCACTGGACGTGGTGGCGTGGGCGGTTGGCGACGGCCAGAGCGGCAAATACGGCAAGGTCTACGGCAACTACAACACCGTCAGTATCGAGATGGTGAGCCACACGGACGCTTCTGGCAAGTATTATATCCCGGAAGCGACGATGAAAAACGCGGCGCGGTTGTATCAAATGCTGCTGAAGCAGCTTCCGAACGTGCAGGCGGCAATCCGGCACTATGACATTTCGATGAAACTGTGTCCGCTGCCGCTGATTGACGAAAAGAAATGGGCGGACTTTAAGAAGCTCTTGGAGGAGGTGGACGAGGTGGTCACGAAATCGAAGATGATCATTGACGGAAAAGAGGCTGAGGTCGAGCGCATTTTGAAAGATGGGACGAATTATATCAAAATTCGGGACATCGCAAAGGCGCTGGATCTCGAAGTCAGCAATAAGGGCAATGTCCCGATCCTGAATCATAAGCAGTAGCGCCCCGTGTGCCGCGCCACCCGGATTGGAGGTGGTGACGATCAGCGCGAGGGTGCGGATTCCGGACGACTTGACCGGCCTGCTGCAAGGCGAGTGGGAGCAGATCATAGCACAGGCAGGTTACAGTGAGCAGGATGCGGAGATCGTCCGGCGCTATGTCATGGACAAGACACCGCAGATCGACGTCGCGGTGGAGCTGGACATGGCGCGGAGCACGATCACCCGCAGACTGCCGCAGATCTACGCACGAGCGCGGCACACGGCAGCAAAGCTGCAAATGATAAACGAGTGACAGATACAAGATATTGTGACGGTACAAAAAGCCCCCGGCAGGAGTGATCCTGTCGGGGGTGCTTTTATGCAGAAAGACGTCCCACCTTCTCTACATCAATACTCCACGCATAAGCGCAGACCTTCGAGAAAGGCAGGACGTGATGAACTTCTCAGTGCTGGCGAGCCTTAGATAAACAAGGAGTCTGCTCAGAGAAGCTGTTCATAAAGGTTGTCAATGATCTGCTCGATAGAAACGCCCTTGTCGGCAAGGCTTTCGATGAAGTCAAGCAAGTCGAAAAAAGTGGTATCGGTCATTTTCCCGATTACAGAGAACTTTGTTTTGCTCTTGTCAAAGTAATAGAATTGCTCTGCTTTTATGTAGCCCTCTTTGTTGTTTGCACCGGGATTCATGTTCTTGTCAGAAGCAGTGATTGGGAAATTGCCGGGGTACTTTAGTTTGCGCTGCTTCTGCTCCTCGCTCTTGAAAGAAGACATGACCTGAGCGATGAAATCAAAAGAAAGTCCCTGAACGGTTCCACCTTCGTCATCAATGACTACGAAAGAGTGCCGGGATAAAACGGAGCCATGATCCTTGTATTCGTTTATGACAATAATATCGCCTTGCTTGCACATTCACGATTCACCTGCCTTGTGGTTTCATAACAGAAACCGTTACTTTGGTTGATCCACTTCGGACGCTATCCCCCCATGCAATGGGAGTGACGTCACTCAATCCTTCTTTTGAAGATACGGTTTTTTGGGAAAAAACGATCTTGCTTGTGTCTAGCTTTCTGCGGGAATCGGCATTGGAACCCATATCTTCACCTCCTAAACCTATTATATGCACGTTCATATTGCATAAACGCGCATACGCCTTGCGAAAATGTGAATTATTCGCACCCTTAGTATTACATCTTTTCGGTCAAATGTCAATAAACCAGAACAAATATTTTCAAAAATCGAACACCTGTTCGCGCTCGCGTACACCTAAATACACCGCATAGATTTACGCGAAAAATGGATGCGTCAGAAATGCTACATAAATGCGTCACTCATGCTACCTTCGTGCGTCCCTTAGAAATTCAAAATCCTTCATACTGAACGTAGGAACTGGCCAGTTCACTACATTTTTTGGAGGGAAACTCTATGGAATACGCAAGCAACGGCAAGGCCAATGCGGCCCTGACCACTGGCATCATCGGCGCGGCGGGCTTCGGCGCGCAGCTGCTCGGCAATCTGCTCGGCGG
>ERZ1026780.948-NODE-948-length-20663-cov-6.359715_pt1 | contig 20663 bp, 17 predicted proteins | sample MGYA00380126_ERZ1026780 | MGnify/ENA primary metagenome ERZ1026780 (study PRJEB33269, sample SAMEA4719762) | human gut metagenome | biome: human-associated habitat; feature: organic feature; material: feces | place: Cameroon | collected 2013-10 ... | reverse complement strand
AGGGAAGGGAGGGCGGCATGGGAAGGCCGAGGACGCCTGAGCGGGCGCAGCAGCGGGACTGGGTGCTCGAGCTCGAGGAGCGCGGGCGCATCACGTCCGCCGAGATGCAGTTCTTCGTGAACCGCATGGGCGCGGAGACGATGTTCAACGCGCCGGGGCTCGCAGAGGTCCTGAACACGTCCGTGAACACGGTCTACGCGCTCGTCGACTCCGGCGAGATCGGCTACATCGACCGGGGCACGGGGAAGAAGCGCTACTGCCTCTTCCCGCGCGCGAGCGTGATGAGGTTCCTGCAGGAGCGCTGCAACAGGTCTTGAGGAGGGCTGGAGGGGACATGAAGGACGGGCTGAAGACATACGAGGGGCTCTGCGCGGTCGCGTCGATGCGCGCGCGCCTGGACGCCGCCGACTGGAAGGAGATCGTCATGGAGATCGCCGCCGCGCCGAAGTCGCAGCGCGTGCGGGCGATGCGCCAGGCCGCCGCGCGCACGGGCAGGGGCTTCGGCACCGTGCGGCGCAAGTTCTACGAGTACGAGCGGGACGGCGACGCCGCGCTCGTCGACCGCCGCCGCGTGAAGGCGACGGCGGCGGCGAACCCCTGGGCCGAGTGCTACATGACGTACGTCGAGAGGGACCTCAACACCTCGATGGGCGGCTACCGGCAGATGATGGCCGACTTCCGCGCGGGCAGGCCGATGGTCGGCGCCATCGGCACGTGGGTGGACGTCTTCCGGCGCGAGTTCCCCGGCGTCCCCGTGCCGGCGTCGTGCCCGGCCGACTGGACGCCGCGCGGGGCCACCTACGCGAACCTCCAGGCGGCGGCGAAGTCGAACCCGGACTACTTCTTCTCGATCGCGGCGAACCGGCAGGGGCGCAAGGCCGCGCACCGCTTCCTCGTGCCCGTGCTGACGACGCGCGCCGGGCTCCCGGTCGGCGCGAAGGTGGAGTACGACGACGTGTGGCACAACGCGGACGTCATGCTCGGCGCCAGGGCGTGCCAGGCGCTGGAGTTCGCGGGCTACGACGTCGCGAGCGGCTACAAGTGCTCTTCGATCCTCAAGCCGCGCTTCGCGCGCGCCGACGGTGCGCGCGACAACCTCAAGGAGCAGCAGTTCCGCTTCCTCTTCGCCTACGACCACATCGTGCGGGGCTTCCACAGGGGCGGCGTCGAGGACGTCGTGGAGCACGGCACGACGGCGATCCGCGAGGGCGTCGAGAGGCAGATCAGGGCGATCCCGGTGTACGGCGGCCTCATCCGCATCGCGCGCTCGGGCGTCCTCTCGGAGCAGGTCCACGCGGGGCTCTTCATCGGCAGCGGCGGAGGCAACTTCCGCATGAAGGCGCTCTGCGAGGGCGCGCACAACGTCCTCCACAACCGCACGGCCTCGCTCGTCGGCTCGCGCGGGCGGGATGCGGAGCATCTGCACGAGAGCCAGGCGGCGCTCGTCAGGTACGAGGAGCGGCTCGTCGCGGCCGCCGCGTCGCTGCCGCCGGAGTTCGCGCTCAAGCTCGAGGCCGGGCTCCTCACCTTCGACGAGTACCACGCGGCCTTCCGCCGGATCGAGGCGCAGCTGATGGACGACCCGGAGCACCGGCTGGAGGGGTGGGGCGCGAACGTCGTCGCCGAGTACAGGCTCGGCGAGCAGTCGAACGACTGGCGGCCGTGGGCCGAGGTCGAGCGGCTGGCGGCCGGCGACGAGGGCGACCGGCTGGAGGCGTTCGCCATCGCGAAGCTCGTCGCGCGCCGGCCGTCCCTGAAGCGCGTGCGCCCGATGAGCCGCCGCGAGGCGTGGATGGCGGGGCAGGGCGACCTCGTGCGCGTGGACGAGTGGTACCTGCCGCACTTCCTCGACGCCGGGAAGGACGCGCTCAGGCTCACCGTGCGCGACAACGGGCTGATGGGCTTCAGGAACGAGCTCTACTACGGGCGCGACGAGATGCTCTACCGCGCCGTCGTGCGGAACCGCGCGGGCTGGGAGCAGGCCCTCGCGCCGGGGACGAGGGCGATGGCGCTCTTCAACCCGATGATGCCGGAGAAGGTCTGGCTGCTCGACGCGGGCGACGGCCACACGCTCGGGACGTGCGCGCTCCACAACCGCGCGCCCGCCTACGACCGCCGCGCGATCGAGGCCGCGATGGGCGAGCAGGCGAGGGACCTCGCGCGGAAGGTGCTGCCGATACGCGGGCGGCACCAGGACGAGGCCGAGCGCCGCGCGCGCCGCATGGCGGCGAACCTGCGCGTCCTCGCGGCGGCGAAGGAGGCCGCCGCGCGCGGCCCGGCGCCCGACGGCGAGGGGTACGCGCTCGACGACCTCAACGGCGCGGCGATCCGCGAGGACCCGGCGGACGGGGCGTCGGGCGCCGGTGAGAACGCCGACGCGCTCGCCTTCCTCGACGCGGCGAACGCCGTCTGACATTTCCCGCCGCCCCGGCAGGGGGCGGCCGCGAAAACGCGAAAACACGAAAGAGACAAGGAGACACGAAACCATGAACGAGACGAAGACAGGGGCGGCCGCGGCCGAGCGCGCGCCGGCCGGAGAGGCGAGGGAGAGGCACTCCGCCATCCTCACGCGCGGCATCTCGATGCCCGCCCACCAGGTGCGCATCGCGGTCGAGCAGGCCGTCGCGCGCGGGCAGGCCACCGAGGACGAGGGCGAGGAGGTCTGGTGGCTGTACAACTACGCGCAGGAGCACCACCTCAAGGAGGCCGACCTCGCGGCGAAGATGAAGAGCTACGACAAGAACACGCTCTACCAGCTCTTCCGGGGTTCCTACGGCGTCGCGAAGGACGGGCGGTGCGCGAGCTGGGCGAGCGTCGTCCAGGCGATCCGGGCGTTCAAGAAGGTCGAGGTCGAGGAGATGAAGAAGAAGAACGTCGGCCTCATCGAGACCGAGGTCAAGCAGACCGTGTGGCGGTGCTGCGACGCCGCGCTCGTCGACGGCATGGTCAGCTTCATCTACGGCGGCACGCGCATCGGCAAGACGGTCGCGCTGCAGGCCTACCAGCGCGAGCACAACCACGGCCAGACGGTCTACATCGAGATGGGCAGCGGCTGGACGCGCGCGCGGTTCGTCCGCGAGCTCGCGCGGAAGTTCGGCAACGGCGTCAAGGCCACGAAGGCGTGGGCGCTCGAGGACGCCATCTTCGACACGCTCAAGCGCTCGAACCTGCTCATCGTCGACGAGTTCCACAAGGCCCTCACGACGACGGGCGAGAAGAGCTCGGCGGCGGTCCTCGAGTTCATCCGCGACATCCGCGACAGGACGCGCTGCGGGCTCGTCCTGTGCGCGACGAAGGTCGGCATGGAGCGCTTCGAGACGGGCGCGAACAGGCTGACGTTCGGCCAGCTCATCGGGCGCAGCATCATCAAGGCCGTCCTCCCGGACCGGCCGCCCGTGCGCGACCTCAACGCCATCGCCCGCGCGTTCGACCTCCCGCTGCCGGCGGGCGACGACCTCAGGGGCGTCAAGGAGCTCGTCGGCACGTTCGGCCTCGAGCGGCTCTTCGCGTACCTGCAGAAGGCGTACGCGCTCACGAGGAAGGCCGGGGAGCCGATGACCTGGGCGGCGTTCGCCAAGGTCAAGAACGGCTACCTCGCGCTCGCCAGCATGAAGACCGAGAACTACTGAAAAGGAAAGGGAAGAGGACATGGCAACGCAGCAGAAGGTGTGGATAGACGGGCGCGGGCAGGAGGTCCCGTCCTCGTACGTCTCGAAGTACGACAAGGCCCGCGACAGGGCCGTGCGGCGCGTGGTCGCCGGGGCGCAGAGGCTGCGCGGGCAGATCGAGGCGTTCATGGCCGACGCGGTCGCGACGATGGACGGCCTCGCCGGGATCAAGGAGGACCTCGGCAAGCGCGGCAACTTCTCGGCGAGGAGCTTCGACGCGCTCCTGCAGGTGTCGATCCGCCAGCAGTGGCACATCCGCCTCGACGAGCGCGTGGCGAAGGCGCGCGAGCTGATGCTCGGCTACGCCAACCGCGAGCTGGAGCGGGCGGGCGAGGGCGCGTTCCTCCTCAAGCAGATGATCGAGGCGGCGTTCAAGGTCGACCGCCTCGGCTTCCTGCCGAGGAGCGAGGTCGCCAAGCTCCTCTCCTACAAGGTCGGCGACGCGGGCTGGAACGAGGGCGCGGACATCCTCCGCCAGGCGCAGACGACGGAGCGCGGCAAGCAGTACCTCACGGTCGAGACGCGCCGGAGCCTGAACCACGACTTCACCCCGATCCGCCTCGACGTCGCCGACTGCTGGCCGCGAGAGGAGGCCGTACTGAATGCGCAGACGTCGGCCGACGTCGAAGCCTGGACTAAAGGAGGCGCGAAGTGAGCTACGAAGACATTGCCTGTATGCAATTTGATGACCTTGAGAAGACGATCAAGGAACTCCTTGCGATTGCACAAACTGTGGCAATCCTTGGACAAGGGATTCCAATATCGAGAAAACTTGAGGAAGCGGCGCGGAGGTTCTTATGAGCGCGCCCACGCCAGCCCAGATCCGCGAGTACGGCGTCGCCGCAGGCGAGGCGTGCCGCAACCTCGGAATCTGCCGCGAGGCCCGGCGCCGCGAGTACCGGCACCGCGTCGTGCGCGAGCTGACCGGACGCGAGAGCGTCAAGGACATTCGCTCGTCGGAAGACTACGACGCGGTGATGGCCCGCCTCTGGGACGACGCGGGCAACTACGAGCGGGCGATCCATTACCGGATCAACTCCGAGCGTCGGCTGTCCTACGTCATCCAAGTCCTCGCCAGCCAGCTCATGCAGCTCAAGGGCGGCAGCGAGGCCGACGCCCAGGCGTACATCGGAGGCGTCCTCGACCAGGCGCGGATCGCGCACGGCCGGCGCGATGACGGATCCTGGTGGATGGACGTCGCCGCGCCGCAGCTCCTGGACCTCGTCAAGATCCTCGACACGGAGCGGCGGCGCATCCTGGGGCGGTTCGCGGCCTCGGTCGGCCGCCTCTCCTTCACGGACCGCGTCCGCTACGAGGCCGATGGACCGCTCCTGGTCCGCCAGGGCGTGCCCAAGGGCTACTACTCATCCGCGCCGTGCATCGGCGTCAACGTCAGGCGGGGAGGTCTGCCATGCTCGTCCTGAACCTTCATCGGCACTGGCATGCCGAGATCGCGGAAGGGCGGAAGACGGTCGAGTACCGCGTGGTCTGCCCGTACTGGCGGAGCCGGCTGGAGAAGCTGGCACCGGGCGACGTGATCAGGTTTCGCCGCGGCTACTACGACCGGTCGAGCGACATCGAGGCGACCGTCGACGGCATCGACTTCGGCCCATGTCCCTACCCGGGATGGGACGGCGACTTCTACCGCATCCGCTTCCACCTTTCAAACCCCCACAGCCGTGTCCAAGGACCAACCTCAAAGCCGACTTGTGATGATTGAAAGGCCATTGGAAGTCCTTTTCAGACGGACTTGCAAAGCCCCTTCAGGACTCCGCCTGAAGGGGCTTTCGACATCAGCCGCCGTCTCCGCGAAAATACATTTTCCCGTTTCAATTTGAATTTTTCCCAACTCGCACGCGAAAATACATCGCGCTATTCCCATCCGGAAACGTCCTCCGTACCCGGCGGCGGTGAAATGGTATAATACCGGCATGGGCAATCTTTACCGAAGCAGTGACGAGAAGATGGTTGCGGGCGTGTGCGCCGGCGTCGGGCATCGCTTTGACCTCAACGTGACGGGGCTCCGCTGGACGGTCGTCCTGGTGACGCTGTTCCTTTCGGGCATCCCGATTCTCGTTTACCTGGTCCTGTGGGCCGTGCTGAAGGCACGTCCGACGGCCGGGGTCATCGACGTCTGAGCGTGCGCATCCGGGGATATTTCCATGAAGCGGAACGAGGACAGGGAGGGCCGTGAAGCGTTGGCGCGGCGGGTGGAGGCGGTTGTCCGGCAGGTGATCGTGGAACTTCCTCCGGACCTGCGGGTACTGGCGGAGCGCATTCCCGTCCGCTGTGAATGGAAAATCGCCGGCCACTGGATCGTGGAGGGCGTCGCCGAGGACGCGATGGGGCTGTTCAGCGGACCCGCCCTGAACGAGCCGATGGATCCCGCGTGCCTGGAATCGCCGCGTATCACGCTCTTCCTCGCCGAACTCTGGGACTACAGCGGCGCGGACGCGGCGACCTTCGACGAGGAGGTGCGCATCACCTACATCCACGAGTTCGGGCACTATCTGGGCCTGGACGAGGACGAGCTTGAAGAACGGGGTCTCCTGTGACCCCGGCTTACAGAAAGGAGTTGGAACATGGCAGGACTGAATGAAACGACGTCGGGCAACCGCATCCACATCGCGTTCTTCGGACGGCGGAACGCGGGCAAGTCGACGCTCGTCAACGCGCTCACGGGGCAGGAGATCGCGATCGTGAGCGATGTCGCCGGCACGACGACGGACCCCGTCTCGAAGGCGATGGAGATCCTGCCGCTCGGACCGTGCCTCATCACCGACACGGCGGGGCTCGACGACGAGGGCCCGCTCGGCGAAGAGCGCGTGCGCCGGTCGCTGGAGGTGCTGGAGAAGACCGACGTCGCCGTGTGGGTGGAGGCGGACGGTCCGGATGACGCGGAGGGGCGTTTCCGTGCGGCGTGCGCGGCGCGGAACATCCCCATCCTCGTCTACCGGCGCGGCGATTCCGTGGTGGGCCTGAAGCGGAGGATTGCGGAGATCCAGCTTGTTGACGCGCCGCGCCCGCTCATCGCCGACCTCGTGCGGCCGGGCGACACGGTCGTCTGCGTCTGCCCAATCGACGAGTCGGCCCCCAGGGGACGCCTCATCCTGCCGCAGCAGCAGATTGTCCGCGAACTGCTCGACGCGGGCGCCGCCGCCCTCGTCTGCCAGCCGGAGATGCTGGGGAAGGTCCTCGCCTCCTGCCCGCCCCCCCGCTTCGTCATCACCGACAGCCAGGCGTTCGGCGCGGTGTCGAAGGTTGTGCCGAAGGAGGTTCCGCTCACGAGCTTTTCAGTCGTCTTCGCGCGGGCGAAGGGCGATCTCGCGGCGTACTGCGCGGGGGCCGGGGCGATGAAGAACCTGCGGGACGGCGACGTGGTGCTGGTCGCCGAAGGGTGTACGCACCACCGCCAGTGCAACGACATCGGCACGGTGAAGCTGCCGCGCTGGGTCGAACGGTACGCGGGGGTGCGGCCGACATTCGAGTTCTGTTCGGGGAACGCCTTCCCGGGCAACCTTTCCCGCTACGCGCTCGTGATCCAGTGCGGCGGGTGCATGCTCACGCGGCGGGCGGTGCAGGCGCGCATCGCGCGGTGCCGGACGGCGGGCGTGCCGATCACAAACTACGGCATCGCCATTGCCGCGTGCCACGGCATCCGCGTCTCGCCCGCGAGCTGCATGGTGATGCGGTAGCGCGGTGGGCGAGAAATCTCATTTCCAGAACTCCGGGTCGATGGTCCGATGGGATTCAAGGCTTTTGCACAATTCGTCTGTACCTTTCCTTGAGTCGGACGATGAAATCCAGCCCTTTCCCGAGGGAATGGCGGTAGAACTCGATGTTGTCTCCGCCACGGTCGTACACGAATATCCCCCGCCTCTTCGTGTGCCTGGTGATTCCATCCACGATGGACTTCGCCTCTTCGTTCTCGCTGACGAACCCCGGCGAGTCCGCAGACCACAGCCTGAAGTGCAGCGGAATCGGCCTGCGGCCGCCTGATTCGCAGGCTACGGCCATGCAGCCCCAGAAGCCGAGGTTGTCGCCCACCTCGCCCTTGCTCCCGTCCCAGACCCTGGCGAGGTACTCCATCTTCTTCGCGCAGGGCTTCTGCACGTCGGACGGGTCCGGGATGATGAGCGTGTCCCTGTGGACCTTTCCGGCGCCCTCTGAGGCGACGAAGCCGTGCAGACCCGCCTCCAGCCCGTCGGACGAGAGCATCCGGCTGAGCCTGTCCTCGACCTTTTTCGGGGTGGTTTCCTCCTTGAGCGCGCGGACCACGGACGAGAGCTTCACGTCCTTCTCCCTCCGCCATGATCCCGTAGACCATGTCGCCTATGAAACGTGCGGCCGGCTTGTGGAAATGGGGAGAAATCCTCCCCGAAAAAGATTCAAGTTGCTTGAGCAGTTTCGCAGCAATTGTGGCATCATGCATGGCGTCGCCTTTCGTGTTTGGTTTTTAGCGCTTCGCATTATAGCGAAGATCGAACTTGAAAGGCGACTCTCTTTCCCCAAAATCGGTGCAAAACCGCGCAGGCCTCCGCAACGCTTCGCCAGCCAAGAAAAAAATGGGGAACCTCCAAATTCCGGCCGGGTTGACTTGCATACAGGATTATGAGATAATGTCCGTGTATTTGTGTAGAAAGGCGGAAAAATGAAACGGAAAGCAAGTGGCAACGCCAATCGTGCGAAGGTCGTCCGACTTGCCTCGTTGGTGGGGCTGGCGATGATGCCCCCCCCCCCCCACACACACTATTAGCGGCAGATGAGGGGGGCGCGCATGAGGCGCAGATTCTCGCGGCTCTCAAGGGGACGCCGAGCGAACGCGAAGCCCCGCGCGACATCTTGGTCAACAGACCGGATTATGTCGTCTTCGTGCCTCGTCAGCCGCGAGACCCGAAACTGCGTGACCCGAAAAAACCGGGGGACACGTACAACGATCACTTTCAGGTCATAGAGGACGAGAAGCGAGGGTTGCTGTACGCCTTTTGGACGCAGGCGTCGCGAGAGGGTGCCATCGACCAGCACATCGCCTTCTCGAAGAGCGCCGACCGTGGGCGCACATGGAGCGCGCCGAAGCTGCTGTGCGACCGTGACGGCGGCAAGCCGTTCCTGCATCCGCGTTCGCCCGTGCCGTTCTACGACTGGAAGAGTCCTGAGGCGGGCAGCGGAACTTACTTCGCGCTGATTCACAACGCATTTGACTTCAATGGGAAGACCGCCTATCAGCCCTATCAGCGCCGTGGGCCGCTGTATCTCATTGCGGGGACTTTCATGCCGACCGCCGAACAGCCCGTCTGGTTCAAGGAACCAAAGCTCTTCGCGCCGCGCGAAGACGGCAACTCCTTCTACACGAGTTATCTCGTGCTGGACGGCAAGGGCGTGCTGTGGTGCAATGACAAGAAGTTCTATCTCTGCGGCCGCGTCATCGGCCCCGAATGGTTTGACTGATTAGACTTAAAAGAAAGGAACAACCGATATGAAGAAAAGACTGCAAACGGAATTCCGCGTTGCCTGCGTGTGCGCGGGTTTTGCCGCGCTCGTGTCGGGCGCACAAGCCAAGACGCTTGCGTGGTATCGCTTTGACGAGGCCGCGCCGGGCGAGAAGCCGACGGCGGGAGAGGCGACGATCCTCAACGCGGTCGATTCGACGCTCTTCCCCGCCACGGCGTGGACGGAGGCGAAGGGCGGAAGCCTTTCGACGGACGCGACCTACCTCGCGACTTACGCCGACGCCTTTCCTGCGGGCGCAAAGGTGTTCGACCCCCTCTCGGGAATGTTGAGCGACAACGGCCGATGCCTGCAGTTCAAGGCGGACGGCAATCAGTGGGGCGACTTTTACGGGACGTTCCTGACCGTCGCGGACGACGAGCGGTTGCACGTTCCGTCCGTCACCGTCGAACTGTTCGCGCGCTTCGACGGCGCGGCGGATTTGCCGCTGTGGCGGAATCTGGTCATCTATCCGAACGACAGCGGAAACGTCTGGGCACTTCGCGTGGGCGCGGATGGCATTCCGTTGTTTCAGGTCGCCTACCTGAAAGACGGCGTGGTGAAGTACGGCAATATGCTCTACGGTGACGTTTCGATCAAGGACGGCAAATGGCATCACTTGGCGTTCGTCGTGCGGCCAAACGAGGCGGCCACGGCTTACCAGGTGTCTCTTTATCAGGACTATCGGCACGTCAGGGGGGAGTGGGTCGGACCTCTTGCCTACGGCACGTCGGGCAAGGCGCTTTCCATCGGGCACGCAGCGGGTGCGGGCTACGGTGCGTGGCCGGGGCTGATTGACGAGGTGCGCATTTCGGACGAGCCGCTCGCGCCCGAACAGTTCCTGCGCCCGAACACGGGCTGGGCGAACTGCCATCCCGAGACGGTCGTGTATGTTCCGTTCGGCGGAATGCCGTTCTTCGGGAGCGATGCGCTCGCGTCGTCCGTACACCTGAATCAGGCCGTCCCGACTGGCTTCGCGACGATCAGCAATGTGAAGCTGACGGGCACCGACCACGCGGCCCTGTCGTCCGACATCTGTGCGCCCGACTATCGGCGCGACGTGATGTCGACGGAGACCGTGCCCAATGAAACGGTTCTTTCCACCACGGTGAGGACCGATGACCGCGACCTCTGCCCCTACCTTTCCATCTATGATGTCGCCGACGGCTACCATACCGCGCTCGCGGATTCGTGGACGTTCGAGATTTTCGGAAACTTTGAGACTCCGTCCGGACGAAAGGGGCTGAGTTATCTGTTTCACTGTTCTTCCCTGACCATCCCCGTGACCGCAGGGGACGGTAAGGTGACGCTCTTGGTCAATTGGGACTGGAACAATTCTTATTCAGCCCCGATTTGCGACGGGCAGTGGCATCACATCGCCGTTTCGTATGACCGACCGCGCCAGACAATGTCGCTTTATGTCGATTACCGCCTGATTGGGTTGAAGACGGGGGTTGACTTCAATGCGCAGGGAAACGACGGAGACTACCTGCAAGTTCTGAACGGCTATGGTGACGGACAGCAGGGCGTCCACGGACTGTCGGACGGCTTCCGCCTGACGGCACGCGCGCTGACGCCGCAAGAGTTTCTGACGGGACACGCCGTCGTCGCGGCCGACTACGCCGCGTGGATTGATTTCGAGGATGACATGGGCGTGAAGCCGTATGCGGATGTCACGCCGGAGGGCGTGTTCGTCGAGACAGAAGACGGCGTGCAGCCGAGCCTGTCGGTCCAGCGTCCCGGCAAGTGGCTGGAGGCGGCGGACGGCACGCAGGGACGGGAGAATCGGCAAGGCTTGGCACTGTCCGGCGGCTCGGCCGTCTGGGGACGCAACCTGATGATCGAGAACCTCGAGAATCAGACGGTCGAGTTCTTCTTGCGTGGCACGGCCTCGGAGGAGGGCGCGTCCCTCGTGCGTCTGGCCGACGGTTCGGGTGAGACTGTGTGGGCCGTCGAGGCCACGGCGGACGGCACAGCGCGCGTGCGCGTCGGCGCGAGCGTCCACGATTTTGAGACGGCGCACCTGACGGATAACGCATGGCATCACTGGGCGGTCACGTTTGCCATCGGCGCGGACGAGGCGTCTACCGCCGTCACGCTGTGGCGGGACGGCGCGGCAGTCGGCTCGTTTACGGTTGGGACGCTGACGCGCACGTTTGCGTCCTCGTCGCTTGTGGTCGGCGGCGGCGCGGCGTTCGCGGGTTTCATTGACGAGATCCGCATTTCGCCGCGCGTACTGGACGCGGAGGAGATGCTGCGCCACTACCGCATGGGCATCGTCATTAGGGTACGCTGAGGATTGGTAAAACAGCGAAAGTACGATGCTGACACGAAAGGGATTCATCCGTCTTGGCGGTTCGTTCGCCCTTGCTGGGCGGGGATTGCCGACGCTTGCCGCTGGCCGTCTTCGGGTCGCCCGCCGCCGTCCATGTCCCCGTCAAGGGAAAGGTCGTTCGGGTGCTGGCCGCCGACCTGGCGGATGGGGTTGAGCGGGAAATCGCCGCACCCCAGTCGGACGGGTTGATCCATCTGGACGGGAAAATCCTGCGCGAAGTGTGCGCGGCGCATCCGCAGGGGATTCTTGGCGTGGTGTTCCGCATTTGCGTCTAAAGTGAAAGGAAGGGCAAAGATGAGGTCGCTCATTCTCTTGTGGTTGGTTGCGGTGTGCAGTTGTTCGGCGTGGGCGTTCCGTCCGCCCGTGGATTCACGGGACGGCGTGACGCTTGCGTTTGAGGGTTTCGACGAGAAGACCGACACGCCCGCGCTGTGCGTGGCCGAACGCCGCGCGGCGAAACCGTTTGCGGTACGCGTGCGGGCGGCGAACAAAGGGGCGAAGCCCGTGGCGGGGGCTTTCCGTGTCTGGGTGAACGACGATTGGGAACTGGCGGGGCCGCCTCCGCCCGCCGAACTCGCGCTGGCGGCGAACGAAACGCGCGAGCTGTCGTTTGCCGTCCAGGCGAAGCCGGACCGAGCACTGAACGCGCTCTATCCGATTCACGCCTCTTGGGCGTTGCCGGGCGGCGAGCCCCTGCACCCGATCGCCATCTTCCGTGCGAAGGACGCGCCGTCCCGCGCCTCGGCGGCAAGAGCGCCATGTGTCCCGAAGAAAGGGCGTGTGCGGCTGGACAAGTTTCCGGCGACCGTCTGGACGGAGGTCAACGGGCGTGTCGAACCGCTGGCGGGTGGCGCGTCGTTCGAGCCGGCGCAGGTCGCGGCCGAGGGTGGCGTCAGGCCCGGATTCACCTGTCATCCGCCGTGGCAGGGCGGTGCGGGCGCGGTCTGGCGCGACATTCCGCTGGCCTTGCCTGAGACGCGGCCGTGTGCGCTCCGCTTCGCGACGGCGTTGCTGGGGCAGAGTGGTGGCGGTGCCCCAAGCGACGGCACGGAACACAAGGTTTTTGTAATCGAGGGAGAAAAGGCGACGGAGGTCTTTTCGCGCTTCAGCGCCGCGCGGACATGGCAGGACGGGATGATTGATTTGGCGCCGTGGGCGGGGATGTCCGTCACGTTGCGCCTCTGGGTCGGGCCGGGACCGAAGATGGACACGACCTGCGACCGGTGCGGATGGGCCGATCCCGTGCTTGAGATCGGCGAGATGCCGTCCGCGCCCACGGAAGCCGACTGGGCGAAGTGTGAGGCGTCCGCCCGAAAGGCCGCACGCGCCGCGTGTGCGCACGGGACGGATCTCCCGAAACTCCGCTTTTCGCTGAAGGGACGCGAGGGCGTCTTCGGCGCGGCGTGGTCGCTTGGTTCGCAGGGGCTTTTCGACGGCGTGCTGGCGTTCACGGACGGACGGCGTGAGCTGACGTATCGTGGTTTCGCGTGCGAAGTGGATGGCGATGCCGTCGGCGGTGCGTTGGCCGGACGGACGTGTGCGCGCGTGGAGACGAAAGCGACGGACGCGGAGGCGATCGTGACGCATTGGCTGGCGCCGCGTGACGAAGGCGGGGAGACCGTTCCGCTCCGTGCGCGGATCTGGGCGGAGCGGGGTGCGCTGAAGATGGCTTGGGACATGCCCGGCGTGACGCGCAACGCGCAGGGCGAGCCACGCTACACGAGCCTGTCGCTTGGAACGGGGTCTCTGCCCGCCGAACGCGCTTACGCGGGCTTCGGGAACGTGATCGAGCAGCCGCGCGACTTCAGTCTCGGCGCGTCGGGGTTCGACCTCTCGACGCGCCATGTCGGCGCGGACTACGAGAACGGGCTTTCGCTCGTGCAGGCTACGGATGTTTTCCCCGACGCGCTTGTCTGCGGTCGTGCGCGGAAGCAGTACGCGCTCGTCACGCGCCACGACGCCACGTTCACGTTCGTGCCGTCTGCGAAGGGCGCGTTCGCCGCCGCGCGGCATTTTCGCGACATGAGCGGCTACAGGCCGGGATCGGGCGTTGAAACGCTGCTGGGGCGGATGTGCCTCGACCAGTGGTGGGGCATCGACTACGACCACGTGGCGGCGGATGTCGCCCGCGCGGCGAAATACGGCGTGCGGGACGCGGTCTTCGTCAAGCACGACTGGCAGCGGTGGGGGTATGACTACCGGTTGCCGGACATCTGTCCGCCGCGCGGCGACGCGGCGGCGTTTCGGCGGCTGGGCGAGGCGTGTGCGCGTGCGGGCTGGCTCTTCGTGCCGCACGACAACTACATCGACTACTACCCGGATGCGGACGGCTTCTCGTACGACAGGATCGTCTTCAATCCTGACGGCACGCCCTACGAGGCGTGGTACAACGACGGGGAGCGTGCGCAGAGCTATCGCACGCTGCCCCACGGCTTCCGTCCGTGGCTCGATCGCAACGCCGCGCTTCTGCGTCAGGCGGCCGCGCCGGACGGCGTCTTCATCGACGTTTTCGCGGCTATCGCTCCGTTCGACTATTACGACCGCACGGGCACGTTCTTCCCCAAGACATGCACGTCGCGGGCGTGGGGTGCGGCATTTGACGCCTACCGCGCCGGACTGGGACGGCCGCAGGGCGTCACGATTTCGGAGGCAGGGACGGACGCGCTTGTGGGGCATCTCGACGCGGGGCAGAGCGACCACTTCCCTGCGCACCGCTGGATGCCGGAGACGGCGTTTGCGGATGCCGAGCGCGTGCCGTGGCACGACATGGCGACGCACGGGCGGTTTGTCCTCTTAGCGGGTGGTCTCGGCGACAAGCGCTATTCCGCGCCCGACTGGACACGCTGGGGCGACACGGCTCGGCACGGCTACGCCAGCGACGACTACCTCTGCACGACGGTGATCGGCGGACGCTCCCCCATGTGTGACGGACCCTTCAGCCGGCGGACGGTGATGACGTACTGGCTCCTGCACGACGTCTGCGCCGCGCTCGCGCGGTCAGAATTCGAGTCCCTGACGTTTGGCGGCAACATCCACCGCCAGCACGCGACGTTCGCGGGCGGCGGCGAGGTGTGGATCAACCGCGAGACGAACGCTGTCTGGAAGGTCGCGGGCGACGTCGCGCTGCCGATGTACGGTTTTCTGGCGAAGGCGGCGGGTGTGGAGGCGGGCGTCACGCTTCGGAACGGACGTCGGTGCGCATACGCGAAAGCCGACGGGCTGACGTTCGCCGACGCCCGGCCTGACGGGAAGTCCGCCGAACTGATCGATTTCGGCGGCATTTGGACGGATGGGGCCTTCCGGCTCGAGAGGCGGGACGCGGCGGCATGGATTCTCACCCCCCTGCCCGACTCGCGCCCGTTCCGTGCGCGGATCGACTTGGACGCATTCGGTGCGGGCGGTCGCCGTGTCGAGCGCGTGGAGGCGATTGAGCCGGAAAAGGGTGCGAAACCCGTCGCTTGGCGGCAGGAGGGCGGACAGGTCGGCCTGTCGGCTGACGGGAAGGCATTCGCCTACCGAATCGCGTTTGCGTCCGAGGCGGACGGCTCTGCGGCGGTCGGTGTGCGCACGGCGGCGTTGGACGGGGATGCCTGGGCGGACAGCATCTGGCTTTCGGTGCAGGATGCCCCCGTCGAGGACGGCATCATCGGTGACGCGACACCCGCCGCGCCCGGAACGAGCTGGTTCGTCTGCTCGCACACGAACGCCGACCCTGTCGTTTCGGCCCGGTGGATGACGGCCGGCCTTGGCGTTTATGAACTGTATCTCAACGGTCGCCGCGTCGGGGCGGACTTCCTGAAGCCGGGCTTCACCGACTGGCGGAAGACGAAGTACGCCTTCACCTACGATGTCACGGACGCCTTCCGTTGTGCGAAGGGCGAGGCAAACGTCCTCGCGGCGGAGGTGTCCGCTGGGTGGTGGCGCGACAAGGTCGTCACGCCGACGGGACACAAGGGGTTTGTCGGTCGCAAGAGTGCCTTTCGCGGTGTCCTGGAGCTGCGGTTCGCGGACGGCTCGACGCGGCGGTTTGGCACGAACACGAACGATTGGCGCGCGGGCATCGCCGGGCCGGTCACGCAGGCCTCGATCTTCGACGGCGAACATTTCGACGCGCGGCGGCAGCCTGGTTTCGCCGTGTGGCGGGGCTTGGGTGTGCCGGAGGCGAACGACGAGTTCAGGGGCGAGATCCTGCCGACGGATGGCGCCGAAGTCGCCTTGCGGCGCGACCTGACGCTGAAGCCCGTGTGCGCCTACGTCTGGCGTGGCGTCGACGGCGTTTCGGCGGAGGCGTTCGGGAAGGTGAAGGTCGTGCGCGAGTTCCCCAACCGCGAGGGGCCTTTCGACATCCGTCCGGGCGAGACGCTGGTCATCGACTTCGGACAGAACGCGGCGTCGGTTCCGTCGTTTCGTTTTTCGGCGGCGGAAGGGACGGTGCTGACGGCGTGTCCGGCGGAGATGCTGAACGACGGCGGCGGCCTGAAGTCGCGCGGCAACGACGGCCCGGAGGGGAGCGTCTACCGTGCCAACCTGCGTGCGGGCTTCGAGACGGGGCGGCTGCTGACCTACACGTTTGCCGGCGAAGGCGTGGAGGCGTACTGTCCGCGCTTTACCTATTTCGGCTACCGCTACCTCTCCGTCACGGCGACAGAGCCGGTCAAGATTCAGCGCGTCGTCAGCGTGCCGGTGTCGTCCATCGCAAGGGACGGGGAACTCGGCTCGCTTGTGACGGGCGACAAGGACGTGAATCGCCTTATTTCCAACATCAGATGGGGGATGTTCTCGAATTACCTTTCCGTGCCGACGGACTGTCCGCAGCGCAACGAGCGGCTGGGCTGGGCGGCGGACACGCAGATCTTCTGCGAGGCGGCGAGCTTCAACGCCGACGTGTACGGCTTCCTGCGCAAGTGGATGCGCGACTTGCGCGACGACCAGGACGCACGCGGCAGTTTCCCGGCGGTCGCGCCGCATGCGCAGTACGGGGAGAGCCTGATGCGCATCGGATGGGCCGACGCGGGCGTGATCGTGCCGTACCAGATGTTCAGGCAGTTCGGCGACCGGCGCATCGTCGACGAGAACTGGGCGGCGATGGAGAAGTTTGTCGCGCACGTCAGCGAGACGCGGTATGCGTTCTGGAACGGCATCGTCAACGAATGCGGCTGGTACCAGTGGGGGGACTGGCTATCACTGACGAAACTGGAGAGCTGTCCGTACAAGTCCGAGTATTCGGCGTTCGAGACGGATGCGAACGGTCGGCGGCAGATCAAGCCGGATGCCGTCCGTTACTGGAACTATTTGGGCGGATGCCATTGGCTTCAGGATGCGCGGATGATGGCCGAAATGGCCGAGGGAACGGGTCGCGAGGCGGCGGCCGCGAAATATCGGGCAATGGCGGCGACGGCGGAAGACTACCTGAAGCGGACGTTCTTCACGGCGGACGGCGGGACGATTCTTCCCGTCTTCCGGGACATGCAGACGCCGATGCTCTTCGCGCTGAAGCTCGGACTAATCGAGGGGGATGCCAAGGCTCGGACAATTGCCGATCTCAGGGCGAGCATCACCGCTTCGGGCGGTACGCTGCACACGGGATTCCTCGGCACGGCGATCGCGTTGGAAACGCTGACCGCGAGCGGGCTTTCGAGCCTGGCCTACGACCTGTTGCTGAACCGCAAGTTCCCCGGCTGGCTCTATTCGGTCGATCAGGGCGCGACGACGGTCTGGGAGAGGTGGAACAGCTATACGAAGAAGGATGGCTTCGGGCCGGTCGGCATGAACAGTTTCAACCACTACGCCTACGGGTCCGTGCTCGCGTGGCTCTACAAGACGGCGGCGGGCATCGCGGCGGATGTTCGGTCACCCGGATTCAGGCACATTGTCATGGCCCCCGTGCCGGACCGTCGCCTCGGCTTCGTCAAGGCCGAATACAGGTCGTCCGCCGGTCTCGTCAAGAGCGCGTGGCGCTACAAGGGCGACGAGTGGATCTGGGAGTTCACGGTTCCCGCCGGCGCAACGGCGACGGTGACCGTTCCGGGCGAGAAGCCGCGTCTCTACGGGGCGGGTTCCTGGCGCATCGTGGGGCAATGCCGCCTACGAACGGCCACAAGGCGGAATCTCGCGCTGACACGGATTACAAATGACTGATTTTTCGGCTCTTCCGTGGTTTGCGGAAAAACTTCCATTGGCAGCGGCTACCATTCTTTTAAGGATTTTCATGGGCTACATGTACCATACGTCCGTCGTTTTTTCCATCGCTGATGGAAATTCCGCGTCGTGTTTTACGGGGGCGATGGAAAATCGGCCTTTCCCGGTTCTCCCGCCAAAGTCTCTTGCGCGAATCGCTTCACGGCGGCGGAATTGTGGTAGAATACTGCCCACATGTCCACCAACCGCTATCTCCTGTGGCTCGACTGGCCGATTGGCGCGTTCCGCCTGAATGCGTCGGGGCTCGCCGTGTTCAAATCGCTTGTGGAGGGCGAGGTCAGGATGGTCCGCAGCGAACGCGCGTTTCTGCGGGAGCTTCCGACGGCGACGCACGCAATCGTATGGGCGTTCAGGAAGGAGTGGTTCGCGCGCGCGAAGAGGCTGCGCGTCCTCGCGACGCCGGGCGCCGGGCGCGAGCTGCTGCCGACGGACGCCGAGCTGCCGCCGGGCGTCGTGCGCGTGAACGGCGCGTTCCACGGGGCGATCATGAGCGAGACCGTGCTGGCGTTCATCTTCGCGCACGCGCGCGGACTCTACGCCGCCGCCCGCTTCCAGCGCGCGGGCGATCTTTGGCCCCGCGCCGCGCTTTCGCCCTTCTGCACGCGCGTGGCGGGTACGAAGGCGGTGATCCTCGGCTACGGGAAGATCGGGCGCGCGATCGGCGACCGGCTCGCCGCCCTGGGCGTTGCCGTGACGGGCATCCGCCGCGCGAACATCGGCGACCTCAGGGCGGAGGCGAAGACGGCGGACTGGCTGATCGTCGCGCTGCCCGGCGACACGGGGACGGACAACCTCGTCGACGCGGCGGTTCTGGGGGCGATGAAGCGCACCGCCGTCCTGATCAACGTCGGGCGCGGCAACGCCGTCGACGAGGCGGCGCTTGCGCGCGCGCTCGCCACGCGCCGCCTCGCGGGTGCGTACCTCGACGTCTACCGGCGCGAACCGCTCACGGCGGCGTCGCCGCTCGCGGCGGACCTGCCGGGGCTCGTGCGCCTGCCGCACGCCTCGGCCTTCGCGCCCGACTACTTGCCGCTCTTTTTCAGGGAACTCGCCGCAGAAGGAGCGCTCGCATGAAGGATGTCTACCAGGTGAACGGTGTGGAGGAGACGTGGGCCGTGGCGCGTGCGTTCGCGGCGGAGCTGAGGCCGGGCGACGTCGTGTGCCTCGAAGGGGACCTCGGCGCGGGCAAGACGACGTTCACGCAGGGACTTGCCGCGTCCCTCGGCGCGAAGCGCGCGGTGACGAGCCCCACGTTCTGCCTCGTCGTCGAGCATCCGACGGACCGCTTCCTGCTCGTCCACATGGATCTCTACCGCCTCCACGACGCGGACGACGTGCTGACGATCGGCTGGGAGGACTACCTCTCGCGCGGCGCGGTGCTGTTCGTGGAATGGCCCGACCGTGCCGGCGACCTCATCCCCGCGTCGGCCTGGCACGTGTCGCTTGCGCTTGGCGAGGACGAGGAACGCCGCACGATCTCCTTCCGCCACGGCGCCTAGGCGGCGCGCGCGGGCGGCGTCAGGTGGCGAGCTGGGGGATGGGGAAGAGCCAGCCCGAAAGGAGCAGCCAGACGACCGCGAAGGTCAGGACGAGGTTGAAGAGCTGGCCGACGATGTAGAGCTGGAAGGGGCGGCCGCCCTGGACCTGTCCGCAGAGTTCCTTGAAGTTCGTCTCCAGCCCGATCGAGGTGAAGGCGAGCGCGAAGGCCCAGTTCTGGAACTCCTTGAGGTGCTTGATGATGCCGTTCGTGGCGTCCACGCCGCAGGTCGGCTGCAGCACGAAGGAGAAGACAAGCGAGGCGGCGAGGAAGCCGAGGATGAACTTCGGGAAACGCTGCCAGATCTCGCTGACGCCGACGGGGCGGCCGTCCGCGGCGCGGTCCACCTTCGTCGTGAAGAAGAGGGCGATGCCGAGGGCGATGAAGCCGATGAGGATGTTCTGGATCATCTTGACGAGGGCGGCGACCTGTCCGCCCAGGTCGCCGAGGGCCTGTCCCGCGAGGACGACCGCGCCGGTCGAGTCGACCGTGCCGCCGATCCACGCCCCGCCGATCATCGGGTCGATGTGGAGCGCCTTGATGAAGAGGGGCAGGCCGACCATCATGAGGACTGTGAAGACGAGCGACGTGCCGACGGCGAACGCGAGGTCCGTCTTCTTCGCCTTCGCGGCGGCGGCGGCGGCGATCGCGGCGGAGGTGCCGCAGACGGACGTCGCGGCGGCGATCGTGATGACGAGCGGGTTGTTCCGGATCTTGAGCACCTTCGTGCCATACCACCACATGAAGACGATGACGACCGGCGTGACGCCCCAGGCGATGCCGAGCCCGTAGAGTCCGAATTTCTGGATGTTCGAGAAGAGCACCTGCGCGCCGAGGAGCACGAGGCCCGCCTTGATGTAGAACTCGGTGCGGAGCGCGGGCCTGAGCCAGCCGGGCGTCTTCACCGTGTTGCTGATTGCCAGCCCCAGCAGCAGGGCCCAGAATGCGTATTCGAGGTAGCGGTGGAACGTCGCCTCGGCGGAGAGGAGGCGCACGACGGAGACGAGCGCGAACATCCCGGCGAACGCGCGCAGGAACGCGAGCGGACGCTTTCCCTCCAGGCGCGTGCCGAGCGTGAAGAGCACGGCGAAGGCGGCGAAGGTGACGCCGAGCCTGAGGCCGAGGGCCGGACTGAACACGCCGAGGAAGCCGCGCGCCTTCGCGGGGTCCGTGAACTCGGCGGCGGAAATCCCCCACGTCGGGAACTTCGCGCCGGAGAAGTCGTAGGCGCCCGTGAGGGAACCGACGGCGGCGACGGCGATGAGGATGAACGCGATCCAGATGGCCAGCCAGTCCTCCTTCCTCCAGAGGTCGCTGAAAGAGAAGCGTTCGGCGACGACGACGTCGTGTGCGTGGGAGTTGTTCATGAGATTGTTCCTTTGATGGAATGCAGGAGTGGTGCCGACGGAACGCAGATGCTTTGCGTCCGCGTTCCTAC